>Ga0224558_1002417_pt1 | contig 17146 bp, 14 predicted proteins | sample 714S32024metaG_FD_180682 | JGI IMG/M metagenome (GOLD analysis project Ga0224558, IMG submission 180682) | Peat soil microbial communities from Stordalen Mire, Sweden - 717 S3 20-24 | ecosystem: Environmental > Terrestrial > Soil > Wetlands > Peat | place: Sweden: Norrbotten County, Stordalen... | reverse complement strand
CTCTACGACCGACGCATCCCCGGACAGGAGGAGCGCGCGACGGAGCTTTCCATCAATATCCTGCGGCTGTGCGTGAGGTACGGCGGGTCGATCACCGGCGAGCACGGCGTGGGCGCAGAGAAAAAGATGATGATGGGGGAGATGTTCGCGGAGCCCGATCTGGAAACGATGCAACTCGTGCGCTGCGCTTTCGATCCCGAACACCTTTCGAATCCAGGCAAAGTGTTTCCTCGCACGCGCATGTGCGCGGAGAGAACCGGCCCGTATCAACCGCATCCTCTGGAAGTCGCCGGGGTAGCGCAGTTTTTCTGAATGTTATGGGAACTCATTCATCATCGCATGCATCGATCGCCGCTGTGGAGACCGCATGGAGCGATCTGCGAGCCCTCGTCGGCGCCGAGCACTTGCGCACCTCCATGTTGGAGGACGCGGTCGATGACGTCCTTCCGCACATGGTCATCGATCCGGGTGATCCTGAGGAAGTAGCTCGCGCGCTGAAGATCGCGACGAGCGCGGGTTTGCAGGTGATCCCTCGCGGCGGCGCGACCAAAATGCATTGGGGTAATCCTCCGCGCGGCGGCGACCTGATTCTTTCGACTCACCGGTTGAACCGTGTCGTGGAACACGCCTGGGGCGACATGACGGCGACGGTGGAAGCCGGTTGCACAATCCAACAACTGCAGCAAACTCTTGCCGAGCATGGTCAGCGACTGGCCCTCGACCCTCTGTGGCCGGACCAAGCGACGATCGGAGGGATTCTGTCGGCCAACGACAGCGGGCCTCTCCGTATTCGCTTTGGAAGCTTGCGCGATTTGGTTATTGGCATCACGCTGGCTCTGCCGGATGGCACTCTCGCCAAGAGCGGCGGCAAGGTGGTCAAGAACGTCGCGGGATATGACCTGCCCAAGCTCGCTACCGGATCGTTGGGTACCCTGGGAATCATCACACAAGCGATTTTCCGGCTTCACCCCGTTCCGCGCGAAACGCGCACCTTGAGCTTCTCCAATTCTGACAGCGGAACCATGAATGCTTTGGTGCTCGCGATTCAGGATTGCAATATGGTTCCAACCGGCGTGCAAGTTCGCGCCGGGAGCTCCTCGACGCCGGAGGTCGATCTCCGTTTTGAAGGAACGGCTGCAGGTTGTGAAGCGCAGATTGAGCAGACCCTGCGCATTGCCTCCGGGGCACGCCGCATCGAGTCTCCGGCAGACGTCTGGAATGCGCGCTCAAAGCTATGGGGCGGGGCCGAACCTTACGTCGTATGCAAGTTCAGCCTGTTGCCCGCGGATCTCGGAACCTTCTTAGGTTCGATAGGGAAAGCATCGGAACCGCTGCCCTTGTCTTGGCGGCTCGTCGCTCAGGCGGTCGGAGTCGGGTACCTCCGGCTGGAGGGGACCGATACCGGTGCCCTTCTCCATGCACTCGAAGACTTGCGGAAGAAGCTGGAAACTCGCGGGGGCTCGCTCGTCATCCTGCGCTGCCCTCTCGAAATCAAATCGAAAATGGATGTCTGGGGAAGTGCGGGCGATGCGCTGCCGCTGATGAGAAGTATCAAAGCGCAATTCGACCCGACGGCAGCGCTGAACCCCGGCCGGTTCCTTGGAGGAATCTAATGACGAGGGGAATCTGATGACGGAACCCGCAAGCATACCTCCGGACTCCCGTGCTGGCGCCTTCGACGCGCACCACCCGCCCTCGACCGACTTGGTCAACGAGTGCGTGCATTGCGGGTTTTGCCTCGCCACCTGTCCCACCTATGCGCTTTGGGGCCAGGAGATGGATTCGCCTCGCGGGCGAATCTATTTGATGAAACTAGGCCTGGAGGGGCAGGTTCGCATCGATCCCACCTTCGTCAACCACATGGACAACTGCCTCGGCTGCATGGCCTGTGTGACAACCTGTCCCTCGGGCGTGAAGTACGACAAACTGATTGAAGCGACGCGCGCCCAGATCGAACGCAACTACCAGCGGCCGGTACCCGACGGACTTCTGCGCCGAATGATCTTTGACATCTTTCCGCGGCCCGAGCGCCTGCGCCTGCTGCTGGGGCCGCTGCGAATGTATCAGCGCTCGGGATTGCAGTCGCTCGTGCGCCGCAGCGGTGTCCTCAAACTGCTCCCGGCAAGCCTGCGTGCAATGGAGAACCTCGCACCATCAGCTCCGCCAAAGACAGGAACAAAGACAAACGGCTCGGCTCTCCCAGAGCGCGTGGCAGCACAAGGCGAACGGCGCTTACGTGCAGGGTTGCTGCTGGGATGCGTGCAGAGCGTCTTCTTCCCCGAGGTAAATGCCGCCACTGCTCGCGTACTCGCCGCCGAAGGCTGCGAGGTGGTCATTCCCAGGGATCAGTGCTGCTGCGGCGCGCTCATGATCCACACTGGAGAAGAGAAGGCTGCGCTCGATTACGCACGGCGCACCATAGACGCTTTCGAACGCGCGCAGGTGGATACTGTGGTGAGCAATGCCGCTGGCTGCGGATCGAACCTGAAAGACTATGGCCATCTGCTGCGCGACGATCCAAAGTATAGCGAGCGGGCGAAGGCATTCTCCGCCAAGTGTCGCGACATTTCTGAAATCCTGGCTGGCCTCGAGCCGCGGGCTCCGCGCCACCCAATCCCCTTGAAGGTCGCGTACCACGACTCCTGCCACTTGCAACATGCCCAGGGCGTGAGGACGCAGCCCCGCGCTGTGCTTGGAAAAATCCCCGAACTGAAGATCCTTGAAACCGCCGAAGCGGCACTGTGCTGCGGGTCGGCCGGAATCTATAATCTTGTGCGGCCCGAACCGGCCAAGGAACTGGGCGATCGCAAGGTCCGCAATGTTCTGGCGACCGCGCCAGACATTGTTGCCACGGGAAATCCCGGCTGCCTGCTTCAGTTGCGAAGCGGAATCAGGCTCGCCGGCAGCCAGGTACCGGTGGTTCATTTTGTGCAGGTGGTGGACGCTTCGATTCGAGGAGTGCCGGCAGAATCCTTGCTCGTGAGAGAAAACCCTTCATAAAACATGAGTCAAGAATTAATGGGTTTGGAATAATCCTCACAAGTGAGAGGCAACAACCTATCTGTGTTTGCCGGAGGGGACGCTACCTAGGGCATCCCGGTTAGTGGGAGACGTAACCGATGCCGATGGATGAGAGCCTGCGCGCGCAGGTCGAGACCTACCTGTCCCACCTCGATGGCCTGATCCGCCGCGGGCTTCAGCTGCGCGACACATTGGTGACCGATCCCTCCAACCCATCGGCGATTGCGGCCACTCGCGTCTGGCAAGAAGACTGCGGAGTAACGGTCAATCAATTGTCCGGAGGCAGCAAGGCCCATTGGCTTGCCCGGTCGTTTAGCGAAGCCTTCCTGATGCGCTCAGCGTCCGGTCATGCGGTCGAAGGGGCGGCGCCGGCCGAGATCGTCCAGCGACTGCTCGACGTCCTCGCGCAAGCCATTGCCTCACTCTCCCGGATGGACGATGCCCAGGGCATTTCCGCATCATCGTTTGCATCCTCGCAGGCGCCGCCGCCGCGCCGCTTCGAGTTCGTTCACAACCCCGAGCTCCGGCCCGTTCTCGAGCAGGCATACACCGATAGTCGACGTGCCCTCGAGCAAGCGGACTATGACGTGGCGCTAAGGACTTCTTGCGGAATCCTGGAGGCCATCGTGACCGACGCGCTGGAACACAAAGGGCTGAGTGCGCTGGCTGCCTCGGGCACGCCCGCAGGGAAGATTGCCGATTGGTCGTTCGACACGCGGCTCGCCGCCGCCGAGAGGGCTGGTCTTATTCGCAACGGTTGCGCCCGGCTGCCGACCGTCGCGCGGACGTATCGCGATTACACCGATGCCGACGGCGGCCCGAAGACGACGGTTTCGGAGCGCGATGCGCGAGTGGCCGGGCAGGTGCTGCATGTCGTGATGAGAGATTTGGATCCTGGCCGGTAGATACGCGATAAAGACGATCAATCTTCCAGGTCCTGCCGGAACACTGGTTGCGAGGGGTCGAGGCTGCCATCAATGACGGCCACGAGCAGCTCCCGGTATGCGTTCTCCGCCTCTGACAATGACGCGTAGCCGCGTTCCCGTTGTAACGCCCCACTGGCTGGGTAGATGAGCGTGAAATATCGGCCCGATGAATACTGTAGTTCGAGCAACTTGTTGGGCATGTCAGGATCGCCTTCCTGACCCAGCACGTCCATCAGCGCCACAGTCCACTGTCTACCTTTTGGGTCGGTGACGACCTCGCGCTCGAGGTATTGCCATTCGTCCATGCTCCACAATGGCATATTGATTCCAGCACATCGTCGTTTCAGCAGATCATGATTCCAGCAGCTGATCGAGCGCTCCCGCGACCTGCGCCGGGTGCGCCACTTTAACGGAGAAGTATAACGGGGTTTTGTCCTTGAACCTCAACCGAAATAACTGGGGTGCGCCAGTTCTCGCGCTTTTCGGGAAGTGGCTTCCAGTTCCGATTGTCGGGCGGGACGGGCCAGCCGGGTAAGAATTCAGAAATTTGTGGGGGGGGGGTACCCCCCTCCCCCCTAAAATGAGTTAAGTCGATGATAGTAAGGTAGTTACATGTAAGGTGTTACAAAGATGGGACTTAGCGCTTGGTTTTTCTGTTTGGCGTGCACTTGCGGGGATGCTGACCGGGGCCATTTGTCGGACATTTGTTGTCAAATAGCGGTGAAAAGTTTGCGGCCGGAAATGCGTTCGTCTCTGGGGACTGGCGCAGTTCTCGATGGTGCACTGTCGAGGTATCTTCGCACCGGTTGGGGAGCAAGTCTGTGATGAGCGTACGAGAAAAATGTGATGACCCGGCACGCATTGAATGAGATCCGGGACCTGATCTCTCAATATCTGATCGCACGCGACCGATCGCTGCGCATACCTAGTAGCACGATGGCATTATTTTCCCCATCAGAGACTCGATTTGACGCCGTTTTAACACGCCAACTCGAACAACTCAAATCACAGGCTGGCCGAGGCATAACGAACTCGGATCAAGAAATTGTGAAAGAAGTCGCCAACGTGCTGGCGGAACTCGGTGGGGTTTCCTGGAAAGTCCGGTCATATTTCCCCGACCACGGAGCGAATCCTGTAACAGGCTTCATCTCGGCGTACCTCTGGGGCATAATTCGAGATGCAGCGGCCCGACGGCTCGACGACGTTGCCTTAGAGGGAGCGGATCACCTCCGTGACCTGTGCAAGGGCTCTATTGATCGCCATCTCTATCTCGATGCGAGGATGGAGGCAGAGAGGCTCGACCAGCTCGGTAACCTCTCAATAATAAATCTCAATGATGTAGTGCTAAACGCCGCGGTCCGTGGGTTGTCCGATTGTCTGCTGCAAAACGTATTATTCGGGGACTACGGCAACCACATTACAAAGGACCTACTGGAGAGACTCACCAAACTTTCACGATTGCGCCTGAGCAGTCCGTTGGGCCTCGACATGAATAAGGTCTCGTACTCAGTGGGACCGTTCATCAGTGTGGCGGAACCTTCTAGCTTAGCTCAAGCTAATATCGCCTTAGTCAATGCTATCGCAAAGACGTCTCGCACAGACAATTGGGAGGTACTTACTCGGCTAAGGTCATCATATAGGGAGCTTCACGACCGACTATGGCTGTATCTAGCTGAACTTGGCATCGACGCCGTAAAGAAGAACTCGTTTCTACTGCATTACCTCAATAGCAGCCTTGAGGAAATCGTCAAAAGCCATGTTTGGCTGCTCCAAGCCACCACGGACTTACCCGTGATTGAGGTGGCCGACTGGGAGTCCGCCCGCGAGCAGGACTTCCGCGAGTCATTCCGGAAAAAGATTCGAGGTTTCATCTCGTGGGAAACCACAAGCGTTTATTCGCGAATAATTCCTGCGATGTTTGAGCATAAACAGCTTGGATATCTAGATCAAACGTTGGAATTACAGTGCCTGTTCGCATTCTGGTGCACGGACCTTGGGATGGTAGATGGCGCAAAATCTGCAAGCCAGCGAATTCTCGGCGCGTGCACGCGGCTTCTCGAGGATGAGACCGTGGCTGACACCTATCGCTCCGCCCGACAGTCAATACTCATTGCCCAAATTGGTACCTACGCGCTGGCTAAAGACGAGGATGAGGTTGTCACACTTGCCGTAGAACAATATCGGGGGCTACGAAACAAGTTTGTACATCGTTACCCTGATGAGCGTTTCGTTGGGGATTTTGAATCGGCTCAGCGCGACTTGCTGGAGAACAGGACGAGTATGCTTTCCGATTCGCATTCCAGTAAATTTGTTTCGACAGTCAAAGCCGAACATATTCATGCTTTTTTCCAGCTTGTTAACCAGCCCAATGGGTAGACGCAACCCTCGACTTTTTTCTTCACACCCAGGGGGCTGGCCCAGCCCTTTCCTCATTTTAATCCTCGAGTGTGCCCCGCTCTTGTCGCGTCCCTTGCCGGGCGGGGACGCCCGGCGCTCCACCGGAGGAGCGGGGATTTTGATCTCCGTGAGTTGAGGATGCCAAGTCAAGTTCCCCGCCTTGTCCCTGCAAAGAGCGCAGGGACAGCCGGCGAGACGCCGGCGCTACCCTGTCCCTGCAAAGAACGCAGGGACAAGGACGGGCAGCCGCTGGATTTGAGATTTTATTTGGAAAGGATGGGCCCTCGGGACGATGATCGGTGTCCGAGGCGCTTTTGGGCGGGGCGGAGTTTAGAGTGTGCGTGTGGGAACTCGGTCGTCCCTCCGGGACTTGAATCATTTCTTCCAGCATTCCCAGCGCTGAAGCGCTGGGCTAAGTTAGTTCGCCCCTCCGGGGCTGGATTCTTTAGCTTTGGATTTGAGATTTTATTTGGAAAGGATGGGCCAGCCCGCTTATTGCAGTAGCTCATGATTCCATCAAATCATGGAGCGCTCTTGCGACCTGCGCCCCGGTGAACGGTTTCGGGACGAGCAAGACTTTTCGGGCATTCCGGGAACGGAGGCTCGCGTCGGCCTCCTCCGGCGTGTCACTGATGATGACGACGGGAAGCTCGGCATGATTCGGGTCGCCACGCACGGCATCGAAGAGCGACTCGCTCATGTCGAAGGCGGAACAGTCGAGCACGAGCGCATCGGCGCGTTGCTCCAGAATCAGCTCGTTGACGGTGACGGTATATCCCGCGGCAAAGGCCTCGTAGCCGTGATCACGCAGCGCAAACGTCAGCAATTCGGCAATCTCCGGCGTGTCGTCGATGAGCAGGATGCGGCGCAAGCGTACGCTACTTCTTGCCGGCTCCGGCGCCGGGCAGCCGCGCCTTCTTGCCTGCCGAGGGCTCCAGATCCATGACCCACACTCGCCCGCCGGCCGTGTAGTAGGCACGGCGGTCGTTCTCGATCATCGCTCCCCAGGCCTCCAGCGTGCGCATGGCGAACGTGTATCCCTCGAAGTTGTTGCGGGTGTGGTCCAGCACTTCGTTCGTGTGCCAGTTGTCCGTGAGCATAGCGTCGCCCGCGTGCACGCGCAGGACGGTGTAATAGCGGTCAAACGCCGCTTCCGGCCGCACATCGCGCGACGACCCGCGCTTCTTGCCTTCGCTGACGATATAGCTTTCCTGCGGCTCGGGAGCGGCAGGCGGAGGGGTTGCTTTGGTATTCATAGAGTTTGCGCCGCCTGCTCGGCTTCTGCCGCAGCCGCCATATTGACCAGGTTTTTCGCATCCGCGGCCTGGATCAAGGCCTCGGGGAGCTCGACCCCCATCATTCGCCATTGCTCGTTGGCAAACTTCTGCAATTTCGCGATGTGCTCGGCGTGGAGGTGGCCGAAGCGTCCTTGCAACTTCAAGTACTCGGATACCGGCCGCATGCTCTGCGGGCGGAAGCTGTAATCATACGCACGCTTCTCGGGGTCCCACTCCCAGATCGGGTAGAGCCCGCATTCGACGACCAGTCGGCCAAGATCGATGGAGCGCGGTGTCTCATACACGAACCCCTTCTGGCAGGGGGTGTAGACCATCAGGTATGCTGCGCCTTTGTGGTTGAGTCCCTTGCGTACCTTATTCATCAAGTCGATGGGGTAGCCCACGCTTGCGGTCGCCACATAGCAGTGGGGATGGCCAGCCGCCATCATGCGGGCGAGGTCCTTGGGAAACAGCTTCTTCGCCTCCGGAACCATCGGGCCGGGAGGGGAGAAGGTTGTCATGCCTCCATAGGGCGTGCGCGACGATGCCTGGATGCCGGTGTTCGCGTACTGCTCGTTGTCGTAGCAGATAATCAGGCAATCGTGATTGCGATAGAGCGCGCCTGAAATCGAGGCCAGGCCGATGTCGGAGGCGCTGCCGTCGCCCGCTTCGCAGATAATGTTCGGATAGGCGCCCTTCCATTTGCCCTTTCGGATCATGGCTTCATAGGCGGCTGCGACGCCCGCGGTGAAGCTGCCCGCGCTTCCAATCTGCGTGTGCGCCCACGGCACATTGTAGGGCGTACACAAATACGAACTGTTCGCGACATACATGCACCCTGTCGGTCCGATCAGGATCGTATTGTCGCCCGCCGCCTTGCTCGTCATCCGGTACTGGATGGACGGCCCGCACCCGGCACACGTGCGGTGGCCGGGGACGAACGGCTCGCTCGACGGTAATTCAGGGTTGTAGAAACGCGCCCCCTGATTCGGGCTGTCGAGAATCGGCAGCAGCTGCCGCTGAACTTCAATTGTCGCCATATAATTCCTCCTGTAGCGCCGGCGTCCCGCCGGCCATTAACAAAAGCAAACTGTTCTTATTCTTCGAATCCGACCCAATGCGTGCGCTTTTCGATTTTCCCGCGTTTCTGCGCTTCCGTCATCTTCTGTGTCATCCAGTAGAATTCCTTCAGCACGATCGCCTCTCCGCCCATGCCCGCCATGAACGAGACGACGAGCGGGCGCTGGGGGTTTTCGTAGAGAGCCGCGCAGACCTCAGCATAGAGCACGCCGCCGCTGCTCACGCTGCCCAGTCCCATGTTGGTCTCGATCACGCCGACCACTTTGAACTTACTGAGGACCTCGTTCACGCGATCGGTCGGGTATGGCCTGATGGTCCGCAGCCGTACGAGGCCGACCTTCACGCCCCGATCGCGCATGTGCTGAATCGCGAAACGCGCCGTCACCGCGTGCCCTCCCTGCATGAAAAAGACGACGTCGGCGCCATCGGTCATGAACTCTTCGACCCAGGGGTCGTAGCGTCGCCCAAAGATGTTCGCGAACTCGTCATGGACCTGCTCAACCACGGCCATCGAATCTTCCATGGCCCGCGCACGCTCCAACTGCAGCGGCGGACCCTGCTCAGGCATGATCTGCGGTCCGTGCGACACGGGATGCCGCGGATCGAGCGGATAGGGATGCTTGTAGGGCGGCAGGAATTCCTCCACCTGGCCCGGGTCGGGCAATTCGACGTCGCTGGTGATGTGCGAGACGAAGAAACCATCCTGGCATACCATCTGCGGCAAAAGCACGCGCGGGTCTTCACCGATTCGATAAGCCATCAGATGATTATCGAAGGCTTCCTGGGCGTCGCACGACCAGCCCATGAGCCATCCCATGTCACGCGTCGAGAGCGCGTCGGTATGCTCGGAACCGAAATCGCCGGGCGGATCGAGGGTGCGGTCGGCGATCATCATCTGCACCGGCATACGACTCCCCGAGATCGGCGAATAAAGCTCGTATGCGAACTGCACGCCTACACCCGAGCTGCCGGTAAACACGCGCGCGCCGCTCGACGCCGCGCCGTGCGCGATGCTTAACTGCGAGTGCTCGCTATCGGCCACGATGTACTCGGCGTCGAGTTCTCCGTTGGCTACCATTTGCGCCAGCGCCATCATCGTCGCCGTGTAAGGCCGGATCGGGTAGGCCGCAATCACATCGACATCGGCGTACTTGGCGGCCTGCGCTGAAGCGACGCAGCCGTTGATCCGTACCGTTTTCTTTTTTCTTTCCGTAACCGTTGCCATGATTCACTCCGATTCTAAATATTCTTCGCCGCTCGTTCCCCGAGATTTCTCAGCTCTTCCGCCTGCCGTCCGTGCAGCCCCGGCGAGATGGCGAACGCCGTGTCCATGCGCACGACGCCGGTATCGAAGTCGAGTTCGGGCACGCCCTCGAGGCAGCCCGTCGGACATTCCTCGATGCACACGCGGCAGCCTTTGCAGTAGTCGACCAGAATCTTGTAGAGACCGTTCGAGCGCGACGGGCGCGCAATGCACGGCTCCGGACAGACCAAATAACAGTTGTCGCAGGCGTTGCAGGTGCCGCAACTGAAACAGCGGCTGGCCTCCTCGACCGCCTGCTCTTCCGAAAACGCCTGTATCACCTCCGCCTGCGTTTTGCGCCGGCTTGCCGGTGCCAGCAGGGTCTGGTGGACGCGCGGAAAGTGCGGGAAATACGTCATGTTCATGCGGTTCAAATCGAAGATGACGTCGATGGGAATCGTCTGCGACTGCAACGCCTCCCCGCGCAACACCTTGTCCAGATTGAAGGCGACGCGCTTTCCGTCGCCCACCGCATTCACCACCATCAGAGGCTGACCCGAGCCCAGCTGCACTACGTCTCCCGCCGCAAAAAAGTTCGTGTCGCCGAGACGTCCGAAGCGGTCGATCTTGATCGTTCCGCGCTCGCTCTTGAACTCGTCCGGCAACCAACCGAGCGACGCCCGCTGTCCCACAGCGATGATCACGTTGTCGACGTGGAAGCGCTCGGCGGCGAGTTCTTTATTGACGGTGATCGGCGATGCATTGATGGCGCCGGAGAAGCGCGCCCGATGCAGTTGCAAGGCCTCGACTTTGCCGTCGCCTAGCACGGCGGTCATCGCCCGCCCGTGCAGCAACTCCACTCCTTCTTCGAGCATGTCGTGCAGATCTTCCGGCGAGGCCGGCATCTCCTCGGAATTGGCCTCCACCGTGATCATGGTCACTTCTACGGCGCCTTGCCGCAACGCTTCGCGGGCGCAGTCGATGGCGGTGTTCCCGCCGCCGATGACGGCGACCCGAGCACCCAGCTTGACCTTTGATGTGCCCATGCCGATGTCGCGAAGGAACGGCAGTCCGTAAAGCACGCCGTCCTTATTCTCGCCCTCGGCCCGCACGCTATTGGGCTCGGTGAGGCCCACGGCCAGCACGACGGCGTCGTAGTTCTTTTTCAAGTCGTCCCAAGTAACGTCCTTCCCGACTTCGACGCCGGTCTTGATCGTTATCCCGAGCTCGACGAGCCGCTCGATCTCGCGATCGAGCACGTGCTGCGGGAGCACCCAGTCCGGAATCCCGCCGCGATTAAGTCCACCTGCTTTCGGCGATTTCTCAAGGATCGTGACTTTGTACCCGAGGCGCGCCAGTTGGTAGGCGGCGCTGTGGCCGGCGGGACCCGATCCGACGACGGCGACTTTCTTGCCGTTCGGCGCCCCGGCCTTGACCACGTCGCGGGTCAGTGCTTGTCCGAGATCGCCGAGAAACCGTTCGACCGCGCGAATTGAGATGGCCTCATCGTACTTCCCGCGGTTGCATGCTTGTTCGCATGGGTGGTAGCACACCCGGCCGGTGACCGAAGGGAAGGGCATGTCTTCCTTGATGAGCGCATAAGCGTCCACATACTTGCCGCGCTTTACCAGGTCGAGATAGCCCTGGATCTTTTCGTTGGTTCCGCAAGCGTTGTTGCAGGGCGGCAACTTGTCTCGGTACACCGGCCTGATCGAACGCCAGTTGCCGGTGGGAAACAGGTCCTGCCCCTTCTCCTGCGATGGCGCAGGTGTGATGCCTGCGAACGGGATCTTGAGGCGATCGGGAATGTGTGTGCCTTTGGTCGACATGTGATCCTTTGATCCTTCCTATGCTGCCACTGGGTTCAGCTTCATGATGTGCAGATTGTCGAGTGCAATTTCGAATGCCCTCTTGTTCGCGATCATCGGTTCAATCGTCTCCATCTTGACGATGCCCGTAGTCTTCACGACGGCTGCAATGAGCGGAGCGGCGATATCGGGCGCGACGGATTTGTTGCGCTCGGCGGCGCCTTCGGTCGAAAGGCGGTCGAGACCGAGCTCTCCCAGCCGGTAGTAGAGCCATTTGTGGTCGGCCAGGTGAGCGGCGTCCACACAGACCAGTTGGGCCAGACGCTCGGCACCCGGCACGAAACGAATCATGTACTCCGGCGTATAGTGCGTGTTGATCACCAGCGTTCCGCCCGGAGGCATCCCGCGCATATAATCCCAACCCTTGACCATCGTCCCCTCGACCAGTACGACGATGTTGGGTTGCTCGTTTTCGTAGGTGAGCTCGTTCTCAATCACGCCGTCGCTCACGCGACAATACTTGCGTGTTGGGGCGTTGGTGCGATCGGGATTGTCAACGTAGTTCTCCATCGCCTGCGCGAACTTGCCCTCGAGCCGGGCGGAGGCGGAGATGGAATTGACGATGTCGCGTCCCTCTTTGTCCATGATGATGCCGCGCGTCCAAACCGTAAGTTCCGTGTAACTCATGATCCACCCTCGTCCTTACTTAGTAGATACGGCTTCGTAGATGCGTCAGGACACAAACCCCCGGCGCTATTGCTCAGTGCGTTCACTCTTTTCAGTTGCTTGGGACTGCCACGATCGGACTCAAGAACCGCCAGGAAATCGCTCCGCGAGACGACGAAAGGCGCGACGCGAGTGCCGTCCTGAAATTCCACAATCGCTAACAGCGTCGCCTTCTTGCATAGGCTTTCAATATCCGCGCCGGTGAGCCCTTCCATCCGGCCAGCGAACTCCTCGAAATCGACATCGGGCGCCAGCGGCACACGCCGGCAGCAAAGCCGCATGATGGCCGCGCGATCGGCAGCGTCCGGTTTGGCGAACGGGAGTATATAGTCGAAGCGCCCGCTTCGCATGAGTGCCGGCTCGATCCGCTCGGGACGATTGGTGGCTCCGAGCAGGATCACCCCTTTGACGTCACGCAAGTTGTCGATCTCGCGCAAGAGCTGGCTGAGAATCCTTTGATAGACGTCGGTGCCGGATTGATCGGCGCCGAACTTGGGCGCGACCGCGTCAATCGTGTCGAAGAACAGGATGCAGGGCGCCGCCCGTCTCGCCTTTTTGAAAACTTCGCGCAGCGCTCTCTCCGATTCGCCCAACCATTTCGAGTACAGTTGCGGGCCATCAATGGCGATGAGCGGGACCTGCTTTTCACCCGAGAGTGCTCGCGCCATCGCGGTCTTCCCGGTACCCGACGGTCCGACCAGCAGGATGCCTCGCGGCGGCGCCAGTCCAACCTGCTCATAGATCTCGTCGCGCATGTGCGAATGCTCGATGACAGCATCGAGCAACCGCTTCACCTCTTGGAGACCTCCGAGGGAAGCAAACGTCGACACGCTTTTCTCAATAAAGAATTCGCGAGTCGCGCTCGGCTCGACTTCCTTCAAACCGGCAAGAAAGTCGTCGCGCGTAACCTGCAGCGCCCCCAGTTCAGCAGATGCAGTGCCGCCGGTCTCGAGTGGGAAGGCCGAAAGGAAGCCGCGCAACGCAATCATCCCGACTTCCTGTCCCAGCGCTTCGAGATCGGCGCCGACGAAGCCGTGGGAATGCTCGGCGATCTCCTGCAGGTCGACGTCAGGCGCCAGCGGCATGGCGCGCGTGTGGATCCTGAGGATTTGCAGCCGTGCTTGGGTGTTCGGAACGCCGATTTCGATTTCGCGATCGAAACGGCCGGGACGCCGCAACGCCGGGTCAAGCACCTCGGGGATATTGGTCGCACCGATGACGATCACCTGGCCGCGCGCGACAAAGCCATCCATCAAGCTGAGAAGCTGCGCCACGACCCGCTTTTCGACCTCGCCGGCCACTTCGGTGCGTTTGGGAGCCACGGCGTCGATCTCGTCGATGAAGAGGATCGCCGGTGCGTGGCGCGCCGCTTCCTCGAAGACCTCGCGGAGCTTGGCCTCGCTCTCGCCGTAGAACTTCCGCATGATCTCTGGGCCGTTGAGGTGAATGAAGTGCACCCGGCTTTCCGCTGCTACGGCGCGGGCAAGCAGGGTCTTGCCGGTGCCTGGCGGACCGTACAACAGCACGCCCTTCGGCGCGAGAATTCCCAACCGCTCGAAGATGCGCGAGTACTTCAGCGGCAGTTCGACGATTTCGCGCACCCGCGCCACTTCACGCTCCAGTCCGCCGATATCTTCGTAGGACACCGCCGGAGCCCGGGCCGCCGTCTGCTCGCCTTCCACGACCCGGAGGTCGGTGCGCTTCCCGATCACGACAGGTCCCGAGGGAATCGTGCGCACCACCTGGAAGTTCACCGCCTTGGCAAACGTCGGCACACGCACCACGCCGCCCGCGATGACCGGGACACCCACCAGATCCTCGAGCATCCGGTCGGGTGCGATGGTCGCTGGCGCGGCCCCCACCCATAACGGCGACAAGCGAACGGCCACTGCCTGCTCGCGCTCGATCGGCGCCACCGTCACCTGCTCCTGCAACCCCGCGCTGCAATTACTGCGGCACGTGCCGTCGATCTGGATCATGCCTTCGAATCCTTCATCCGATAGCTCAGCGCGCGCGACACCGATTGCGCCCCCGGTGATCTTCAGCACGTCGCCTGCTCGGGCACCCATGCGCAACAGATCGGCTGGCGTCAGTCGCGCAATGGCCCGGCCGACGTCCTCGACACGCGCCTCGGCAACGCGCAGTGTGAGGCTTGCCGCGAGAGACTCCGGTTCGTGAGACGTGATGCCCACACGGGCCACGTCATTTCCCAGTTCAGTCAATCTGATTGTCCCCAGACCAATCTGCTCGAGGGCTCACCCTTGGCCCTTGGCAGAGGTAACGCTCCATGTAACGCGTTCGCCTTCCCAAGAATTGCGAATCGCGAATAGCCAGCCCAAGGGTACCCTCCCTTGGTCAAAGCTTGTCAAGTACGATCTCTTCGACGTCTTCAATGTGCCGCCGCATCGCCGCCTTTGCCGCCTCGGCATCGTGGCGCTTGATCGCAGCCAGGATCCGGCGGTGGCCTGCGAGCGATCGTTCCGGGCGGCCTTTCAACTGCAATGAGCGTTCACGCGTGTCGCGCAGCAGGTCCATGACAATGTCGAGCACCTTCAGCACGATACTGTTACCGGATGCCAGAGCAATGCTGTAGTGGAACTCTGCGTCCTCGGCGATGGCGGCTTCCCCATGAGACAGCTTTCCTTCTTGCCGTTGCAGAATCTCTTCCATCTCGGAAATTTCGTCCGGAGAAGCGTGCGTGGCCGCGCGCGCAGCCAGCGGCGGTTCGAGCATCTTGCGAAAATCCAGAAGCTCGCTGACCAGTTCCTGCCGCCGCTTTAGCGCATTGGCAAAAGGACTGACCAATGATTCGGCCGATAGTTCGCGAACGATTGTCCCAGCGCCTTGACGCGGTTCAACCAAGCCCATCAGTTCCAAGCTTCGAATCGCGTCCCGAATGGAACTGCGGCTTACCTGAAGCATCTCTGCCAGCTCGCGTTCCGAGGGCAGTTTGTCACCGGGTTGCAGTTTCTGCAGAATCAAACGTTCAATCTGCTTGGCGACTTCTTCGTAGACCTTGTTTCTTCGGATGGCCTCAAAGTCGGATTTGACCGGCGCTGACATAGGCAAGTGGTCCGATAAGTGGACCAGATGATGACGCAGTATACTCCCATTGTCAAGCCCTCAGCAAATATTTCTTGTGAATGGATGAAAAAAGGCGATGGAACCGGCCCCGGAGGTCACTACATTGCGAAGAGCAAAAAAGAAGATGGCCTGACAGAAGTGTAAGCCTAAGACACGCCAGGAACGGGGTCCAGGGGCCGCGCCAACACGGCCGCAGATTTTATCAGGACTTCGTAAGGGACCTTCCCGCCGAACAGCCCAGAAAACTTTTTCTTGACATTCCGCATTTCAATGTGATAAACCGGGCGGTCACAAAATGGTCCGCTTTTCATACAGGACAGGCACTCATTGCAGCTCTGTAAATCTTTCGGCTCTTGGTTCGAACGAACAAGGCAGCGCGCGTCCCGCGCGTACCCATGCTTTGAGGACAGGCCGTTTTGCAAATTATCCCGGGGGAGGAAACACATGCGCTCGCTAACAACGTTTTTCGTGCTTCTGGTAGTTTTCATGGCACCCGGTTCGCTCGCCCACGCTCAAGGCACGGAACCCGCGAGCAAGACTGACGGATCGGCCTCCGTAGCCGCCACGAAAGAAGAAGTCAACCAGTTGCGCAGCGAGGTCGCCGCGCAGCGCCGGACCATCGAGGAACTGAAGGCTTTGGTCGAGAAGCTGGCGGAGGGGAAGGCAAACAGTAGCTCGGTCCAGATTCAGCCCGTGGCTGACGCGGCTTCGGTGGAAGCCAATGCGCTGCCGGTTAACGCTCCCGGCCCGGGCACGGCTCATCTGATGAATTCGGTTCTCGTGCAGCCCGACCCTGCGGCATTGGCCGCTCTCGTGGAGCAGGCTAAAACGGCGGCTGAACCCAAGAAAGATGCTTCGCCGACGGCAGGATGGAACGGCGAGCACTTTTTCCTGAAGAGTTCCGATGGCAACTTCACGCTCATGCCCGTCGGGTACTTGAACGCGCAATACAATTTCTACAAGGGCGACGGTGCGCCTCCCGACACTTTTGCCATCACACGTGCCCGCTTCGGCATGCAAGGCAACTACGGGAAGAAACTCGACTATTCGTTCCTGTTCGAGACGGCCTCCACCCTTACTATCCGGGACGCTTACATGGATTTTAAGCCTTGGAGCGCCTTCAAGGTCATGGCTGGCCAGTACAAGGTGCCTTTTTCGATGGAAGTCGGAACTGGGGACACCGCGGTCGAGTTTTATAACCGCTCCATCATTCAGGTGCTCTACCCGGATGCCGGGGGAGGTTTCCGCGCACCCGGAGTCGATGTGCACGGTGATTTGGGTCACGGTCGCGCGGAGTACTGGGTTGGCCTTTTCAATGGACAGGGACTTCTGACGACGGGAACTACGAATGAGCCCGAAATTGTCGGCAGGCTGCGCTTGACCCCCTGGAAAAATTCCACCAGCGAAGGGCCGAAAGGACTATCTTTCGGCGGTTCCATCGAGCATAGCCGATCCAAGGGCCTGGCGAACGAACTGAGCTTCAGCGGCGTCCTGAGCGATGGCACGTACACTTTCTTTCCGCAGTTCAGGATCAATGGGGGAGTCGAGCGCTATAACGGGTTCTTCTCGTGGTTGAGAGGCCCT
>Ga0224558_1002416_pt1 | contig 17148 bp, 20 predicted proteins | sample 714S32024metaG_FD_180682 | JGI IMG/M metagenome (GOLD analysis project Ga0224558, IMG submission 180682) | Peat soil microbial communities from Stordalen Mire, Sweden - 717 S3 20-24 | ecosystem: Environmental > Terrestrial > Soil > Wetlands > Peat | place: Sweden: Norrbotten County, Stordalen... | reverse complement strand
CCCAAGAAAGTGCGACCAAATCCGCCGATCAAGCGGGGCCATCCGCCAAGCATGGAGCGCCCGCCGGCCGACCGGCCATGGAGAAGCCCCTGACCTGGGATGGTCCGGTCAGCTGAATAGCCCCTAGGTGACTATTAGGGGCAACTATCCCTTGACTGTATATGTCCAGCGTGTCATACTTGACTGCATGGCCCCCGGTAACCGCAAAGCCCCCCAGCGAGCAGCATCGTCTGAATCGGCGTACTCGCTGACCGAGTTCATGGCGGACTTCCCCGACGACGAGACCTGCCTGCGGTGGCTCTGGAACACCCGTTACAACCTGGGCGACGACACGGCCCACTGTGAGCGCTGTGGCGAAATTCGGACCTTCCGGCGCTACGTCGCCAAGCAGCAGCGTCAGGACTGGACCTGCACGGCCTGTGGCCTCCACGTGCACCCGACAGCGGGCACGATCTTCCACAAGTCGTCCACCTCCCTTCACCTTTGGTTCTACGCGATGTACCTGATGACAAGCACTCGTTGTGGCATCTCTGCCAAGCAACTTGAGCGAGAGCTGGGCGTCACCTACAAGACGGCCTGGCGCATGTTCACTCTCATCCGCAACGAGCTGATGGAGCAGGACCCCGACCAAAAGCTGGTCAAGCGCGTCGAGATGGACGAGACATACCTGGGCGGCAAGCCGCGGGCCACCGACCGTGCCAAGTGGCAGAAGCCCGGCCTCACGGTCCAGTCCCAGGCCGTGTCGTGGGCGCACGACAAAAAGACGCCGATCTTCGGCATGGTCGAGCGCAACGACAAGGTTTGGGTGGACGGCAAGACGAAGCCCACCATCATCAAGCACGGCAAGATCGTCGCCTACGTGGTGCCTAAGAAAATGCAGTCGCACGTGGTGTCCCTCATGGACAACCAGATTAAAGACGGTGCCCGCATCTACACCGACGACTCGCGCATCTACGACTGGATGGACAAAAGCGGCTGGGAGCACCACAAGGTGCGCCACAGCAGGGGTTCGTACGTCGCCAACTACCACATTCACACCCAGCAGATCGAAGGTTTCTGGTCGCTGGTGAAGCGTGGCATTTCGGGTACGCATCACGCCGTTTCCCCCAAGTGGTTGCAGGGATACGTGAACGAGTACGTCTGGCGGTACAACCACAGCGACGACGGTCGCGGGATGTTCTCGGCGCTACTGCTCCGGTCGGCCTTCCCCATCACCAGGTGAATCGGTCTTTCGTGGCTTGGCGACCTTGTCCAGGTCACGAAAGACTTCTTCCCGCGTCGGGATCGGGATCTCCGCGCCCTGCTTGGTCTCCTGTGTCGGGTGATCCCCGTTGCTCTTTGGCATCGTCCTCCAAGGGTAGCGAGTGAGTGCCCCCAGCTACCGCTTTAAGCTTGAGCGGGCACGTGGTCACTTTCAAGAATTTGATCGACGCGTCCGACTTCACCTTATTGACGCTCCACCACTGTTCACCATCACAAAAGATGTGGACTTCGACATCGGTGGGTTCAGATTCAGGATTGGACAACCGATTCCCCTCCCCGTCGACTGGTCCCTGATCATTGGAGACTGCCTGAACAATGCGAGGGGTGCCCTCGATCATTTGGCATGGGATCTTGTCTCGCGAGGCACCACGCCCAGCCCGGACTCCCCCCAGAAGGTCGCGTGGCCCATCGGCAATACGAAGGACCAATTCCAAAGTGCGCTGGGGGAATGCCTCCCAGGAGTCAACCTCAGTCCACTCACCAGCGTCGTCCGGAAGCATCAGCCTTACATAGATGGGGATCGACGCGAATTTCACGAGCTCGCGGTTCTGCGGCGATGGAACAACATGGACAAACACCAGCAACTTCACGTGATCGGCACCTACCCCACGGATGGGGCCGAGTTCGAACTCAGTCTTGTCGAGGCAGATCAATTTACTTTTGAACAGATTGAAGTGGGAAGCGGCTTCTACACCCTCAAAGATGGTCCCCAAGCAGACGCGGAACTCGCAGTCGCTCGTGGGACTTTTGAAGGACCCAACCCCACAGTGAAATTGATGGTTCATGCCGAGGCTGCATTCTTCATTGAGCGCCAGGCTCTTCCCGATGTCATCGAGCGAATCCTCGGACGCGTCGAGTCGATCATCAGCGACGTTGAGGCGGTTCTCGCTTCTCATGAATCCTCCAAAGGGGGTGGCTGATGCCATCGCTTGACGGTTGTATCGCCAAGTTGAACTGGGCAAGTGAACGCATGGAGGCTCTTAAAGCAGAGATCGGGACCCAGCCAGATTGCGTAATCAGTACCCGGGCCGAGTACGACCCTCAGACGGGACAGTTTTTCGTAGATATCCCCCCAGCGCGGAAAATCGAACGGACCCGTTGCAGTCTCATCGCTGGAGAGGTCATCGCCAGTCTGCGCACGTCGCTTGACTACCTCATGTACGAGGCGGTCGCGCTCGACAATGGCGGGGTTTACTTCGAACAGAGCCAGTTCCCGATCATCGCTCGCGAGCTTCGGGTGGACCACAAAGGAAAGATGATCCGGGGTGACGCCTGGGGTGGCAGCCGATTCATCGGCACCGTTGCCGATGGTATCGACCTCATCGGCGGGGGAGGTAAAAAATCGCTCAAGCTCCTCAGCCCCGGTCATCAGGCAATCGTCACGAAGCATCAGCCGTATTCGTACGGCTACGGATACCACGCTGACCATCCCCTCGGACTCTTGGCCAATCTTTCGAACCAAGACAAGCACCGGCTCCTGGTCTTCACGTATCACAGCGCCAGACCGCACAGCATTAAATTCCTTGACATTCAATGTACGAACGTCGGGTTGCCGGGCGGAATCGGCGTCACCAGGGAGGGTACGAACCCCTACACGCTCATCAACCAGAGCGCGAGAGACCCGGATACATACAGAATCGAAATCGTCACCGGCCCGGTCACGGGTCCCGATCCGACCATGGATGTGGTACTCCAATATTCCCCCGAGATAACCCTCAATGACCAAATGTTCCGGTGGGGAACCCACACCACTACGGATGCCATCCAGGGACTCAGTTGGATGGTCGCCCAAGTCGCCAAGATCGTTAGCGAGTTTGAGCCAGACTTCGGGTAGACGCGACTTCTTCACCGGGCACCACCTAGGGTTGGATCGTTTGATTCGTCCACGGAGGTATTGCAATGGCTTTCCAGGTTGGTCAGCGCGTCAGCGTTCTTTTGCAGGGGATTCATCCCATCGCCGGTGCTGGATCGTGGACCCCCGGAATCGTTACGGGGGTGCCGCCGGCCGGAACTGGCGCTCTCGTCGGTATCGCTGCCACTTACAGCGTTCGTATCGACACCGCCGTCAACGGGACGACCGATTTTGACAATGTCCCCGAGGACCACATGCGGGCCGTCTGATTCTCGGACCCGACCCCGCACATCACCTTGCCTGGGGGGAGGACTCGCCAAATGCCCAACTATGAATACAGGTGTTTGGCCTGCGATGATCCAATTCAGATCCGCCGCCCAGCATCGGACAGCCTTGCTCCAGTTCAGTGCCCCGCATGCGGTTCTTGGCGGACTCGCCGGGTTTGGTCCTTTTCGCTCAGCGGACCGAGTAAGGGCTCCACTCAGGACGAGCGCGCCCGGGCCGAAGATGTCGCACCACTTAGTGGAATCGCTTTCAATGACTGCATCGTCGAAGGTGGCAGTGTCGCTGGAATGCGCGTCGGGACCGGCGTCAATGTCCGTACCACGAGGACGACATTTCGCAACAACCCCGTGGACGTTGACAATGCTGGTCGGTGGCACAGCACCGATGACCAATTCGACTGAAGGAGCCGTCACCCGTCGCCATCCCCAAAATCGCCATCCTCAACGTTCAATTTTCCCGCGTTGTCGATGGCTGTTCCCGGCCCCCGAAACCTGGGCCTGACGAGGCTTGCGTCACCAGTCTTTCGGATAATGACGCGGGGATTCCCCCCTGCGGGCCTCGGGGGCTGGGGCGTCGCATCTTGGGTTGGACCTCTCCCTCCAAACGGGGGCCAGCCCTTGAGCGCAGCGACCATCCAATAGGCGCCGAAGATCACCAACAGGACGCAAAGACAGGCACCCCCCAACTCCCAGTCCGAGTGGCCCGCAACGGTCACGAACAGCGCAATAGCGGCACCGCCGGTCATAGCCATGACCGCCGCTCCTGCCGCACTCCAACCTGGGTGTCGTTCTTCCATGATTCCCACTCTGTCGGTCCCTTTGGGTCATGTGACCTGGGGCATTTCCCCGTCATAGAGTAACCTCCTTTATACAGAGAAGGGATAGTTGCCCTATTAGGTCACATATAACCAAAAGGCGGTGCCTTTTGATCTATCTCGAAACGCACCCGGGAGGGCCTACCGGACGCGGCGCTGGACCTGCTAATCGAGAAGGGCTTCGACGAGACCTCTCGGGAGATCGCCGAGCAACTCGGGGTGAAAAAGGCGGCGCTCTACTGTCACTTCGCCAGTAAGGAAGACATTCTCATGGTGTGGCACATGGGCCTCTATGAGTTCGGCACCGACGCTCGCTGGCGTGTAGGGCAGCCACGAGACGAGTATGGCGATGTGGGGTGAGTTGCTCGAGGAAACGGTCGACCAAGCATGGCGGGGATTCTCATCGCCGGCGATGCCTTCGATGACGTCCGCTCGATGACTTGGGCGAAGTCCTGTGCGAGACCGCGCGCCACCTCCTGGGTCAGGGGCACAGGTCTGTTGCCACACCGACACGATCCCCTGCCGGTGCGGCGGTACAGTGCGGAACGTGGTATTTACCTCAGCCGAAGAGACTCCCGCGCATCCCTACACACTTTCCATCGATGTGGGCGGTACGGGACTGAAGGCGTCGGTGCTGGGCAAGGACGGCACCATGGTCGCCGATCGGGTGAAGGTTGAAACCAAGTACCCGATGCCTCCCGACGGGGACACCGGGCTGGTCGCTACGTTGACCGCATTGGTGCAGCCGCTTCCCGCCGCCAACCGGATCTCATGCGGGTTCCCGGGCATGGTCCGCAACGGCCTCATTTTGAGCGCCCCGCACTTCGTCACAAAGAAGGGGCCGGGCACCCCCGTGGATGAGAAGCTCTCTGCCGCCTGGTCCAAGTTTGACCTTGCCGGTGCGCTGGCGACCGCTCTGGGCAAGCCGACGAAGGTCGCCAACGACGCCGATATTCAGGGTGCTGCCGTCGTCAAGGGAGATGGGCTCGAGGTGGTCATCACTCTCGGCACGGGATTCGGCAGCGCGCTTTTCTTGAACGGCCAGTTGATGCCCCACCTCGAGCTGGCCCACCAGCCGTTCCGAAAGGGCGAGACCTACAACGACCAGCTGGGTGAGTTGGCGCGCAAGAACAAGGGCGACGAGTCGTGGAACTAACGCCTTCGCGAGGCCGTCACCAATCTCGATGGGCTGTTCTTTTTCGACCACCTCTACATCGGCGGAGGGAACGCCCGCCGCGTCGACCGTGACGGACTAGGCGACGTGTTAGAGCGCGTCACGATCGTCGACAACACGGCGGGGATCCTGGGCGGTGTGAAGCTCTGGGAGGTCGGATGAAAGTCGATTCGGCTATCGCCGCGGTCCGTTCCGGACGGCTGCGGACTTCATGAGGGTCATGACCATGAGTGTCCGTGAGAGGCTTGACCAACTCATGTCCGAGCCGCCGGTCGCTGATCTCGGCTACCCCGCCGACCAGAGAGTGGTGGCCGCCGTCGTGCTCGGTCTCCAACTCCTTGCTGACTCCATCGACGAGATCGAAGACCGCATCCAAAAGGGGGATGTCGCCCCTGACAGGCCGGAGTCAGCTGCCCTACCGGCAGACATTGAGGGAATCACGGCCGAGATTGAAGGCATCACGGCGCAGGTTGGAACGCTAGCGAAGCTCATCAAAGAGGCCGCAGAGGACAGGTAGCTTCCGGACGACCCGGGTCGGCGGCCAACTGACCTGGGTTCGATGCCCAGCACAGGACGCGGAGTGTTCATTCTCCTGCCACGGACACGTCACGCGCCTCCTGTCACACTGACAGTACCGACGACGATTGGGAACACAGCGTGGCAGGAGAACTCAGAGGCTGGCACCCGGACCCGTTCAACGCGCACGAGCGTCGGTATTTCTCAATGGACGGCAGGCCGACCCGTCTTGTTTGCGACGGTGGCCGTACCTCTCATGATCCGCCACTGCCAAATCCATTTGGGTCGAGTGTCGGCCTTAGCCAACCCAAGCGGATCGTGCTTGACCAACGCCAGATTCCGCCGTCAGTTCCTCAGTCAGGAGCGAACACGATGATCGCTCCCGGGAGCATCGCCTTCCCACCACTGGCGGCCACGCGAGACTGGGAACCCGATCGCCCGGCAATCGGGCAGATCTACCAGTCGGTCGGCAGTGACGAACGGCGAACCGAACTCAACTCGACGGCACCGGCGATAGGCGGGCAAGAAGAGAAAAGGCCGATCGGTCGGAAGCCCGAAATCCTCGATATCCTCTTTCCCAACGCGTCCCCCGCCCGACGGGCCATGATGCAACGCTTTGTACGATACGGGTCGGTGTCGTTGTTCTCGACCTTGCTCGCCCTGGCGATTCTGAGCATTCTGGTCGGCGCAGTCGGGTATCCGGCGGTTTGGTCGAACGTTATTGCGGTAGGTATCGCGACGGTGCCGTCGTTCGAGCTCAACCGAAGGTGGGTGTGGGTCCAGAATGGTGAGCGCTCCATTCTCCGTCAGGCGGTCCCGTACTTCATCCTTTCATTCGCCGGCCTGGTCATTTCAACCCTTGCCGTCCATGTCGCTTCGGACGCCACGATTCACTCTTCGCGCTTGATTCACACCGGGGCGGCTGAGGTGGCGAACGTTGCGTCGTACGGGACGCTCTGGCTGATCCAGTTCGTGTTGTGTGACCGAATCCTCTTCCGTTCGCCGAGCAGGGGTCCGATACTGTCCCACGGGCCAGTTTCACTGAAGAAGCTGTGGGCCACCGAAGAAGCTGTCAGAGTCGACGCGGTCTCCAACCGGTGAATTCGTAGGGTCGAAGTTCAGCCCGCGGCCGGGGATCCCGCAGACAGCGTAGAGATTGGTATCGATTCGGAAGGCACCGGGACGTGCACCGTTTCACCCCAATGGGAGAACGTCACGATCTCGCCAGACGCCTTCTGGGCCGAGCCGCCCGATCCCACAGCTTCCACGGGCAGGGACTTACCGTGGGCGGCGATGAACAGGGTCAGCCGAGCGAGGCCCGCCGGTCCGGTCCCAGAGAGGCTCATCGTTGACTGGCCATCGACGGTCTGTCGCTGGCCTTTTACGATCGAGCCTGTCGGACTCACCTCCCCCAGTGCAGAGGAAAGCGTCAACCCGGCGGCGAGGGACGAAAACGCTGAATCCGACGGTGAGGCGGAGACCCATTGATTGGCGAGAGTGGCGGCGACCGCTGTGGTCAATCCGAAGTAGTGGACGAGACCCTGGGTGTTTCCCGAGAAGTAGACGGTGCCCCCCGAAAGGACGATGGAAACTCGCTCTTTGCCGATGGCGACTGTTTGCTCGGCAGATGCTCGAGCGGAATCTTGAACGAGCTCACCAGTTGTTTGCCCGGAGAAGAAGTGTACCGTGACGCGGACCGAGCCGACTTCTTTGGCTGAAGCGATCACGGACTTCAGAATTTGGCTGGCCGTCCCTGATCGTTGGACCGGTGTCGCGCCATACGCGCCCGCGGCGATGGCAATGTTGGCAAGAATGCACCCACAGCCCCCCACCGCGAGTACGACGCGTCTCGACCTTTCGACCACCGTGACCATTGGAGCGCCACGGTAACCAACGGGGGTAACGGGTGCGCGACTGGCGCATGAACCCTCGGTGAACGCTCGGAGCCAAACGCCCCCCAGGGATCCGGTGCCCGGCCGTTGCGAATTCGAGCCTCCGGCCCCTCCAGCCGAGCGCTGGAAGCCGCCGATGGAACCTCGTCTAGAGTGGGTGGCCGCCAGGGGTAAAGCTGCTGGCAGAGAAGTTGAACCAGCGCTCGTAGCTCAACGGACTAGAGCATCTGACTACGGATCAGAAGGTTGGGGGTTCGAATCCCTCCGAGCGCGCCACAATTCACCGATGTAGTCCCTGGTCACGGGCCGAAAACGGACCGGGTAGGCAGTAGGGGTCCACCCCTGACCCTACTTATGACCCTATTTTCCTTTCTGTGGGTGCCTGGGGTCAGGGGTCGCTACGGAAGCGCCGCCCCGGAGTCTTTGAGATCCGCATCGCCGTCGGTGTCGACCCGGTATCGGGCCGGACCGTGCAGCGTTCGTTTTGGTACCACGGGACGCAAGAGGGGGCCGAAGAGCGTCGGTCTGAGCTGGCCGCTGAGTTTGCTGGATGCCGGGGTGCCCGGCGCGCTGCGCCGTTCCTCACGGTGGGCGATCTGCTCGAACGGTGGCTGGCGGCCCATCACGACTGGCGACCATCGACGTGGAGTTCCGCCCGCTCCAACGTCAAGGCGTTGTCCACAGACCCCATTGCGCAGCGGCGGGTCTCGTCTCTTCGGCCTGAGGCCGTCCGTGAAGCGATGGCCAGGTGGAAGGAGTCGGGTGCCGGAGTATCCGTCGTGTCGGGGCGGTTTCGGGTTCTCCGATCGGCTCTCGGGTGGGCCCAGTCCGAATCGATCCTCGAGCGCAATCCGATCGGTGCTATGCGCGGGCCGCCCCGACCGGGCACTCGAATGCACATGCCTGCCCCCGATGTCGCCGCACTCATTGAGACGTCCGAGAGGATCACCGAAAAGGCCATGGGTGCCCTCGACGGGAGACTGAGCTCGCTTCAGGCGCTGCACAAGGCGGAGCAGGTACGACTCTTGGCGCGCTTGGCAGCCGACTCCGGTGCGAGGCGAGGGGAGTTGGTGGCCCTTTGTTTCGGCGACTTGGACGGTCGGGTGCTCACCATTGAGAGGGCGGCATCGGCAGAAGAGGTCGGCCCCACCAAAACCAGACAGGTACGTCGACTCACGCTGGGGCGGACCACGGTCGAGCTCTGGAGAGCCAGTGAAGCGGCCTGGCGTCAACGAGCGCTGAACGCGCCTGGATTCGGGGATTGGCTCTTCTCCAGGGATCTGGACCATCGCCGGCGTTTGACCACCACTGGGTTGGGTCACTGGTTCGCCGAGCTCCGGGACGAAGCGGCCCTACCTGGAGCCAGCCTCCACCGGCTTCGACACACCGTGGCCACGTATCTCGTCGGCCGGGGAGACCTCCTTCAGGCGCAACATCGTCTCGGCCATCGCGACGCCTCCACGACGTTGCGGAACTATGCCCACGCCATGCCGTTGGAAGATCAGGCGATTGCCGACGACATCGACGAGATGTTGGGGTCAATCGGGAGTCATGTGTGGAGTTTGCCACCGGCGTCGACCTCCGATTGAGCGATCTGGAACCCACTCGGGCGCTTAGTGGCTGACGTGATTCCTCCCGCCTGATTCGGACATCAATTCCGACGGGGGCGTGCTCGATGGCAGGTTCAATCTGTCGCGCGCTCGCCGATCGCTTGAACCAGCCGAACCAGCGCATCGGCGGCTCGCTGCCCATACGTACGATTCAGATGATGCCGGCCACCGATCGATTCGGCGTCTTCAATGAGAAGTTCGGCTTCGACCCGCATGAGCGCCCTCTTTAGCGGCGCGCCATCCTCCGGCGTCAAGGTGAATGATGCGCGGCACATACCGTCGGCATCGATGGTCATTGCGTCTTGAATCGTGAGCAGCCCCGGGAGGAGGTCCTCAATACGCTCGCCATAGACGGTGGACTTGCAATAAATGTTCATGCCGGCACCGTACCGACAGGGTGTAACCGCATGGGGTGGCAGGCCAAGTGGGCAGGTGTGTGACCGACACAACTCGTCTGCGTATGTCCAGTCTGAGGGGCAATTCCGGTCTCAGCGCTGGCATCGGGCGGATGGACCACGTTCGAATCAGAAACGCTCGAGGGCCAGGGCTGCGAACCCAGGTATTCCAGCTGCGGCGAGTCGATCGAGAACCTCGGCCCGGGTCAACGGCACTCGTAGCGCGCCACCCATTGCGTCGACCACCCCAACCACGTCCCGAGGGTACCTCCGAAGAAGGTCGGTGAGGAAGGCGTCGGGGTTGCGGCGACGTGCGGGCGAGACATCTGCCGGCGGATAACCGGCCTTGTCTGCAGACAGCATCCCCGTTGCTTTTCCGGCAACGGCGGCAGCACTGTGGACATGGTCATCTGGGTCTGGTCCCGTTCGAGTCGCCACGAGCGGAAGGTACTCCTGCGGTGCCACTCGGCCAGCAGGGAATGCGGTGATGATGCATTCGCAAAAATAGCGGGCGCGCTCCACGGTGAGACCCTTGTATTCCACGAGGACCCGCTCGACCTCGCTGAGAAGGTGATCCGACCACAACAGGTCGTACATCCCGAACTCAGCGAGACGCAACACAAGATCAGCAAGCGAAATCGGGTACAAGGTCGCGGTGTCTAGGAAGACGCGCTCAAGGCGGGGCGTGGCGCGGAGCCCCTGAGCGGTCAGTACTCTGCCCCTCCGTCGATCAGCGTGTTCACGCCTTCAGAGATGTGGGCCAGTCGCTTATCCCGGCCCTCTCCGAATTCGAGTACATCGGCAACCCGAAGGCGCCGGTGACGGCTGCCTGGGAGTCGCCGACCCGGGAGCTTGCCTGTATCCATAAGCCGATCAACGAACTGGCGTGAGATCCCGAGCAACTCGCCGGCTTCTGCAGGTGAGATCTCGGCATCGCCGCGTAACAGCACCACTTCGTCTCCGCTTGCGAGTTCTGACATTGCTGCAGCGAGAAATCGCGTCAACTCCTCTGATGACAATCGCTCACCGTCAGGCTTCTCCACGATCACCTCGGCGCCAGCTTCGAGGGCGCGGCGGAATCGCTCTCGTTGAGCTTTCGACACTCGGAATGATGCTGACGGGACGAACACGGTCTTAGCCATGGGTAGGAACCTCTCTGAAACAGAGGATAGCAGGAAGTGTCCTAACTGCAACCACCTCCCGAGATATGGGGCCGTTCCGTGAGAACCGAAATGAGAACAAACGCTCAGGAAACCCTGGAAATCGGTGGCAACCGGTGGCCACCAGTGGCCCAAGATGCGAATGCATTCCTCCAGGTTGGATGGTAATTCTGGCCCCTTCTGTCCGCTCTGGTCATCTCGTGTCCAAGACCTTGCTCGATCTACGGATCAGAAGGTTGGGGGTTCGAATCCCTCCGAGCGCGCTGCAAAAGTCCGGGTCAGAGAGTCGTCCCGCTGGTGGGGCGGTCGGAGCACGGGATCTGAACACCCAAGTTGACCACGGTCAGGTTCTGATCGCGCAAGGTTAACCTCACCGTCACCACGAGGTCACGAGGCATCGCGAACCATCGGCGATACTCCGCATTGGTGGCTTCTGGACGGAGAACTGACAGCGATCTTGCTCGATCGCCGCGGTTGCTTTCGTTCGTGTTCGCCGCCTCCCTGTGGCAACGCGCTGCTCGGCCGGCCTGCTCTTCACCGCCATCGTCCGGGCTGGGTTGACGTTGTCTGTCGGAGCCGAGGCTTGGCGGTTTGGGGCTGCAAAGATCGTCAATGCACAGCAACGGGGTGTAACGCCGTGAGAAAGGGGTTTCCGGGACATCCAGCTAGACGTCCACGCCGCCCGAAGCCGCGCTTTGTTAAGTACCGAGCGACCGTTCTTGTTGTCGCAATCATTGTGATCGGATTCGGCGTTCCGGCCAGTGGTTCGACGGTACACACGACCTCCACCCTGGCGGCACCGACTCCGCCATTTAAGGTCAGGTCCTTCGGCAAGCGTTCCGATGGGACTCCGTTGGTTTCGTCCGCCTCGCCGATCGGTTTGGCCCCAGCGACAATCGGGGCTGTCTACAACCTCGACACCGGGCTGTTGTCGCCATCCAGCACGGCTGGTGCGGGACAAGTTATCGCCGTCGTCGACGCTTACCACGACCCGGACGCCCTAAGTGATCTGAACGTCTTCAACACGGAGTACGGCTACCCCACTCTCAGTGCGTGCTCTTCGGGTCCCCCCTTCACGGCGACCACTGGTGCGTGTTTCTACCAGGCCGATCCAGAGGGAACTCCCGCGGTCAACAGCAGTTGGATAGTTGAGGAGTCGCTCGACATCGAGTGGGCCCATGCGGAGGCGCCGGGGGCCACCATCGTCCTCGTCGAGGCGGATGGGAACAGCACCGCCGACCTCCTTGATGGAGTCGACTGGGCGAACAACAACGGCGCCACCGAAGTGTCGATGAGCTGGTCCAGCCCCGAGTCCAGCGGCGAGACCAGCCTCGACTCGTTGTTCGACGCGACGAGCACGAGCACCGGGAAGCCCATTCTCTACACCGCCTCCGCCGGTGACGACGGACACGCCGCGGGGTACCCGGCCGCATCTCCCAACGTGATCGGTGTGGGCGGCACGACGCTCAACGGATGCAGCGGCACCAGTTGTGCTGGCTTCACGAGCGAGACGACGTGGACGGGTTCGGGTGGGGGGGTTTCGGCCTACGAGAAGGTACCCGCGTACCAGTCCGCCTACGACGGGCCGGTCTACGGTGAACCCTCGGGCGGGATCTCCGCGCTGACCGGCGGCATGCGCGCCACGCCGGATGTCTCGTTCGATGCGGATCCGAACACTGGTGTCTCGGTTTACGACAGCACCGCGTACATGAGCCAATCGGGCTGGTTCACGGTCGGCGGCACGAGCGTCGGGAGCCCGAACTGGGCGGGGATCCTGGCCGTAAGTGAAAAGAGCGGCGGCCCCCTAGAAAGTGCGCAAGAGATCTACGGTGGCGGGTACGAGAGCTATTTGAGGGACATCACGAGCGGCACGAATGGCTCCTGCGGCACCGATTGCACGGCCGGAGCCGGATACGACCTCGTCACCGGGCTGGGCAGTCCGATCAACTATCCCCCATTCGGCGATCCGCCGGGAGGGGCAACCCCAGCCCCGCCTCATTTCTACAACGGCAACGTGGAGGGAATCCGGAGTACCGGTTCGGACACGACCCTCTCGCTGATGCAGAATATCGGTGACCTCTATACCGGGGCTGGCCTGTCCGGCTGCACCCTGAACTCCGCCGGTGGTCAGTCGCTGTACAACTCCCGCGACCCGCGCTCCACGACCTCCAACGCGGAGGACTACTGCCTGTCTGGCGCCAACATCTCGACGACTGACGTAGACGACAACTGGGACCGCACCGAGGTGACCGAGGGCGTGGACCAAATAGGATCGTCGGCCGGTCAGAACCAGCTTTGCGGAGTGCTGTCGACACCGCTGCGGATGGACTTTGCCCGATCCGCCAATCCGAGCCAAACAGCGTGCTCGACGTTGGCGGAGTTGGGATTCGCCAAAGACGGAATCCCGATCGTCGACTACCCGGTCAACCCCAGCATCTACGGGACCTCGACCTCGGGTCCCTACTCCTCCATGAACGGGGGTGTGGTGGGTCCTGTGGCCGAGGGCTGGGTTCCGGGTGACTCGACCTCGGGTCCCTACACCGGCACGGCTCTGAGCGGCATCGACAACGACGACAACGGTGGTGGCGAGGCCAGCACGTCCTACCGGCTGTGGTGCGAGACCACTGCCCCGGGGAGCCCGGTCACCAATACCAGCCAGATCACCGACTGGGGCGCGCTGACAAACCTCGGGCCAGACCTGTTGATTTATGACGCCACGGTCACCAGCGGCTCGCCAAACACCAGCATCAATCCCGACGTTGACGGGGACTTCGCCTCGACGATCGCCTCCGGCGATGCCGTCTCGGGCAAAGGGATCCCCTCGGGAACCACCATCAGCTCGGTTTCCGGGAGCACGGCCGAATTGTCCAACAACGCCACGTCCGGTGGCAGCGAGAACCTGAGGATCACCACGTCGGGCACGCTGATCGTCGGGCAGGGCATGCCCATCGGGGTCCCGATTCGCATCATGGGCATCACGACGTCTTCCGATGTGGAGTCGACCTTCGCCCTGTACGCCAACAGCGGCGGGGGCACGACCAACGGCGGATGTGCATCGAGCATGAACCCCAATGCTGTCAGTGACCCCAACCCGAACACCGCGACCGGCGGCAACGCGGGTGCACACATCGCTCCAGCGAACGACTCCAATCAGATCGATCAGTATGCCATCGGGGACTTTCCATCGCCCGATTACGTTGATCAGGCCATAGAGGCCGCGACCACGCTCTACGTCGAATCGAATGGGGTCGTCAACACCAGTCCCTACGCAGGAGAAGTGACGATCGACGGGTCGTCCTTCTCAGGCACCAAGGTCGAGGAGGACGGGTCTTCGCCTACCACGGCCAACCTCCTCCAGAACACCTATCCGACCGCTATGACGTTGTTCAACGACTTCCTGACGAATACCGTACGCTCTTCGACCGGGGGATTTCTGAATTGGATCTGCGATGGAGATACCAACTTCGAGAAGGGAGTGGACGAATCGACGGGCAAGAACCTCGATGTCGAGCTGAGCACCCTGATATCCACCACCCATGGCTTCCCTCGACTCACCGATAGCAGCGCTGCCCCGGCCGTCAGCACCCCGGCCGACGGTCAGCCCGCTCCGAACAACACGTGCGCGGCATCGTTTGCGGTGACCTCGAGTAGTGGCAGCGACACCATCACCTTGACGGCCGGGGGCTACTTCCCGGTCGACATCGACAACGAAGGCGGTCTGGTCGGCGGTGGCAACGTGGGCATCGTCAGTGCTGACTTCCCTGCCGGGACCTATGTGGTCTCGGGTGCGGGCACCCCCACGCTGACGCTGAGCGCAGACGCAACGGCCTCGGGCAGTGCCACCACCGTGTTCAGCGGTGTGCCCGGCGTCACCAGCGCCGGCAACCCCCAGACCTGACGGGACCAGACCGCTTGGCAGTCACTGACTCACGATCTTGTCCTTCATGTGCTCGTTGCCATCGTCGGCCATCTACGCGCAAGTCTGCACGACGAGCTGAGCGGCGGTGCGTCAGGCGGGTAGAGATTTAACGGAAACATCGCCCTACTGTTGGCACGCCGCCGCGGTTCTGGTCTCACGCATGAGGACAACGGTCCACTGCCGACTGACGCTCCCTGACCTCAACCCAGCGCACCGGGTGATCCTGGGCCACCGGGACCAATGAAGACGCCGGACCCGGGTCATTGGGCGATTCGGTGGTACTAACACGAGGTCGTATCCACTGGCTGGCCACCTCGAAATCGAGTTCCAGCAGGTCCATAATCTCGTGAGAGGTCCAATGGAGCCGGAAGAAACCGATAGGCGTGAAATGCAGCGGCCAGTAGCCGATCCGCCGTGATCGGGCGGGCCTTCGGGGTCTCGTGGTATCACTTCAGGGCCAGCTTTCACCAGCGCTGGAGCAGCTACCTCACGGTGATCCTCCTGATCGGGTTGGTGGGTGGTGTGGCCATGGGCGCGGTAGCCGCCGCTCGGCGAACGCAGTCGGCCTTTCCGGCCTACCTGGCGGCCTCCCGTGCGTCGGACCTCCAGTTCCAATTTTACAGCTCCCAGTCCCTCGCCTCATTGGAGTACCTGACCAAGGAGCTCGAGCATCTGCCCCAGGTGACGCGAGTGGCCATCGCCCCCACTTTGTTGGCCATTCCGCTCGGAGCGAACGGCAGGCCGCTTTCAACCAGCATCAGCGAGGATCAAATCACGACCATCGGCAGCGCGGGTGGTGAGTACTTCACTCAGGATCGGGTGGCCGTGGCGGTCGGTCGGATGGCTGATCCAAAGAGCACAAACGAGATGGTGGCAACGGCGGAGACGGCGAAGCTGGCGGGCTGGCATCTCGGTGAGACCGTGAAGATGGGTGACTTCACAGTGGCCCAGATCAACTCGGGGGTCAATCCGGCTACGGCCAAACCGGGGCTGGAGTTCTCGGCCAAGCTCGTGGGCCTTGTCGTGTTTTCCAACCAGGTCGCCAGCGACGACATAGACCGCAACGCCGCGACCTACCAACTACTGACCCCGGCGCTCACCCAGAAACTCCGGGCCGGTGCGACGTACCCGGACTACGGGCTCCGCCTCCGAGGCGGGAGCCGTGACGTGGCCGCGGTTGAACAGGAGATCACGCGGCTCGTCCCCAAAGGCAACCCGTACGACTTCCACGTGGCCTCCGTGACCGAGGGTCAGGTCGAGCGGTCGAGCAAGCCCGAGGCGATCGCCCTCGGCGTGTTCGGAGCCATCGCGGCCCTGGCCGCCCTCTTGATCGCCGGTCAAGCCATCAGTCGAGCGCTGTGGGCGGAGGGCGAGGACCTCGACATCCTGCGCGCTCTCGGGGCCGACTCGTTGACCGTGACGTGGGACGCCATCTTTGGCCTGCTTGGTGGGGTTGTCCTCGGAGCGACGCTTGCCGTGGTTCTCGCTGTGATCCTCTCGCCATTGGCGCCGCTCGGTCCGGCGCGCCAGGTCGACCGCACGCCCGGGGTCGCCTTCGATTGGAGTGTGCTCGGAGCTGGCTTCGCCATCTTGGCCATCGGTCTGGGTGCCCTGACCGTGGCCCTCGCCTACCGCCGGGCGGCGCGCCGAGGCAGTCGACAGCGGTCCGAGCCCGTACAGCGGGGATCGGCCGTTGTCGACACTGCGGCGCGTTACGGCCTTCCGGCCCCGGCTGTCGCCGGGCTCCGCTTCTCCCTCGAGGCGGGTCATGGCCGGTCCGCCGTGCCGGTCCGCTCGGTGCTCGTCGGGGCAGTGCTGGCGATAATAGTGGTGGTGGCGACCGTCACCTTCGCCAGCGGGCTCCGCACCCTCGCATCCCACCCCGCGCTCTACGGGTGGAACTGGAGTTACGCCATCGAACCGGTGGGGGGTGACAACGTTCCGCCCTTTGTCGGCCACCTTCTGAACCACGATCCTGACGTTGCCGGGTGGACCGGATTCAACTACGCCGACGTGCAGATCGACGGACAGACCGTTCCAGCTCTCTTCGATGGCACGCACGCCGCGCTCAGCCCGCCCATTCTCTCGGGCCATGGGGTGGAAGCGAAGAACCAGATCGTGCTGGGTGCGGCCACGCTTGCTGCCCTGCACAAAAAGAGAGGATGTCCCGACTGGCGTGGAATTTGGGTGACGGCCCCGAGCAACTGAGCTATGCGGCCACCTCCTCGTTCGGAGTGTAGACGGGTGGTGTGACATCGACCCCGACGT
>Ga0224558_1002410_pt1 | contig 17177 bp, 21 predicted proteins | sample 714S32024metaG_FD_180682 | JGI IMG/M metagenome (GOLD analysis project Ga0224558, IMG submission 180682) | Peat soil microbial communities from Stordalen Mire, Sweden - 717 S3 20-24 | ecosystem: Environmental > Terrestrial > Soil > Wetlands > Peat | place: Sweden: Norrbotten County, Stordalen... | reverse complement strand
CCTTTGTGTTTCAGTGGTATTTCAACGGAACGGCCCTCGGTTCGCCTGCCACTGGCACAAACTTTTCGTCCTGCACCTTGACCAATGTTGGAACCAATCAGGCTGGCAGTTACGGTGTGCAGGTGGTCAATGGTTATGGCACTGTGACAAGTTCAAATGCCATGTTGGCGGTGGTGACTTTGCCCCCAACCATAACCACGCAGCCGGCGAGTCGCACGAACAACGCGGGCACCACCGCGATTTTCTTGGTCGTCGCCTCCAGCTTGTCGCCGCTGAGCTACCAATGGCGAGAGGACGGAACGAATCTCGTCAATGCCGGAAGGATTTCCGGCGCGACCAACAGCACGTTGACCATGACCAGTGTCTCGAGTAGCGACGCTGCGATTTACTCGGTAACAGTTACAAATCTTGCTGGCAGCGCAACGAGCTCCAACGCGACCCTGACGGTGATAAACCCGCCGAACATCACAGCGCAGCCGTTGGGTCAGCGAATAATGCTGGGGAGCAGCGTCTCATTCAGCGTATCCGTCAGCGGCACGGCTCCATTTCACTATCAATGGCGATTCAACAGCACCAACCTGCTTAACGCCACCAATGCCGCTTACGTAATTCAAGCTGCTGGCGCAACCAACACCGGGAACTATTCCGTGGTCGTGACCAACTCGGCGGGCAGCGTGACGAGTTCAAACGCGTTCCTGACGGTGATTGTCCCGCCGACGCTGGCACTGCAATTGTGGGCAAATTATCCCCGGCTGAACCTGAGTGGCATGTTGAGCAGCAATTTCGTGGTGCAATACAGCACTAATTTTGGGGGCACCAACTGGATAGATCTGCTTTCGCTGACCAATTTGCCGTCCAGCCCGTATCTGTTCCTTGACCCGGCCGGGGACGGCGAACCAGCGCGGTGCTATCGGGCCTTTATGGAATGATCGCCGGCGGTCGAACCGTGCGCCGCGCCGGGGCGCTATCCTATGAATGCCAAACCAAAATCAGCCTCGCGTAAAAAAAGGAAATCAACCAAACGCTCGCTTGATCAATCAATTGCGTGCCGAAAAATTATGCTGAGCCTGCAAAATTGGTGACGCCAGATTGCATTAGACCAGGGAAGACCTGATGGAGGTCCCCTCGTACTGCTTCCGCATCGAGTCCTTGTATGCCTACCACTTCCATGAAACGCAAACAGCAAGCCGCGAGCAAGACCGGCCCCCGGTCCATCCTGGACTCAGAGCCACCTAAACCCCGTCCTGGGTTCTTGCCCTTCACACTGGATGTAGAACCCGCAGGCCAGCCTCGCATGAGGCGTATAGGCCGGGGCATTCATGGGTGCAAATACGCCCCGAAGGCCTCCACCGAGCTTTTTTTCCTTTACCTGGACGCGATCGGTGAGTCCTTCCACCGTGCAAAGCGCAAACCCATCTCCCAAAAGGACGCCGCGGAGGACTTGGTTAACTTGGCACGCGATGCGGTTACATTTGTCGGCTTGCTCCACGGACGCGGGCCCGAGCTGTGCCGCGAAGTGGCCAGCAGGCTGGCAGACTGGCCGGTCAGCGCGGACCGGACTGACCCGGCCTGGCAGCGGAGGGCGCAGAGCCTTATCGAGGACCTCAAATTGGGCGGGGCGATCGAGGGCTTCATCCGGTCCGCCCGCACCGCAAACCAGAACCCTATCCGCAGATATGCAACCGCCATTTACGACACCCTCTTCCAGACGCGCTGGCGGTACAAAGAGGCGGACCAGAGAGGATATAACCGCCAGGGCTGTCCGCTCTGGGCGGTCAAGACCCTTGACTTGCCTGTGTTCAGCAAGTCCAACACGCGCGCCTGGGCCGTCTTGGGAAAGGAAATGCTCCTGGAGCAGTACGCTGGCTTCATGGAAGACGCCGTCCTCAAAGAACAAAAATTCAAGTGGATCAGGCGAGCTGAAAACAGATCCAAGTCTGGAAATCCAACCCGCCGCGCGATCCTGAACGAGGCCTTCGACGACTTCGCCAAGGAACTTCGCAAGCTAGCCCCAGTCGAAAACATCTGGCGCGGCGACTGGTGACACAAGGGTCATAAACTCGGTCCCCCGGGCCTTTCCGCGTATTCCGCGGTTCTGCTCTCTTCTCCTTTGCTCCTGGGTTCCTTATTTCGCCACCCGCGCTTGCGTCAGCACCGTCGGTTGTGCCCGAAACGTTGCTACGGAAACTTCATCGCCGGAAATTCCGGGGCGAACCTCGGCGTTACCCCCCTCTCACGCGGCCTGCTAATGTTCCGGTCGTGAAGCTAGCACTTACGACACATAACAACACATCGTGAGCATGGTATTGGTCAACTCATCGTCCATCCGGGCCGTGGGCTACGACGGTTACACGCTGGCCGTCCAGTTCCACACCAGCGATACCATTTACGACCATCCCGGCGTGCCGCATTCCGTTTACATCGGACTGATGCAGGCGTCCTCCATGGGGGCTTACTACAATCGCCACATTCGCGGCAAGTACCGGTGAGCGCAACATCCACAGGCGCAGTACGAGAAAGCGGGCGCAGTCGAATGGCCGGGGTAGCACCATGACGCGCACCAGAAGAATCGCTCGGCTTCCCCGCCACATTCGCGGGCAGTTGAACGCCCGTATGGATGGCGGCGAGGAAGACCAGCCGCTCCTGGGCTGGCTCAACCACCAGCCGGAAGTGCAGGCCCTGGCCAACGGTCAGCCCGGCGGAAGTCCAGTCACCGAGCAGGACTTGTCCGAGTGGAAGCAAGCGGGCTATCAGCAATGGCTGCGGCACCAGGAGGCCTGCGACGTGGTGCGTGACCTGGCCGAGCAGGCCGACGACCTGGAGAGCAGCGCGGAGGATGTGCCGATCAGCGACTGCTTGTCCGCTTTCCTCGGGACCGAGTTGGCGCGCTCGGCCAAGTCGCTGCTGGCGGAAAGCACCGCACCCGGCGAGCGGTGGCAGCGGCTCCGCGAGGTGTTGCAGGAGCTGGCGCGCCTCCGGAAGGGGGACCAGCAAGCCCTGCGGCTGCAATTGGAGCGGGAGCGCTGGGATCGGGAACGGAACCGCCAGGACGAGGAGGATCACGAGCTCAGGATGCAGAAGCTGCGGGCGCGGGCCACCGCCCCATTCTGGGCGCGGTTGATGCGGGAGCCGCTGGCAGCCACCTTCGGGGGCGGTGAGATCGGGGCAAAAGTTGCTGAGTTTATCCTCGCAGTTGAACATGACCTTCCGCTCCCCGCTGAAGGGAAGCCGGGAGAGACCGCCACGAACCCGCTCGATCCAGCGAACATCCCCTGCCCGACATGACGCGCACTGGAAAAATCGCCCGGCTGCCGCGCGAAATTCGCGAGCAGTTGAACCGCCGGCTGCAGGACGGCCAGCCCGGCACTCAGCTCGTCGTCTGGCTCAATTCCCTGCCGGAGACGCAGGCGATGCTGGCGCGCGAATTCGCCGGACGCGCCGTCAGCGAGCAGAATCTTTCCGAATGGAAACAAGGCGGTTACCGCGACTGGCTCGCCCGGCAGGATGTCCTGGCCCAGGTCCGCGAGTTGGTCGCCGACGCTGGCGAGTTGGCCCTCGCCACGGATGGCGCGCTGGTTGAACACTTGGCCACCGTCCTCGCCGCCCGCTATGCCGCCGCGCTGGCGGATTGGCAGGGCGAACCCACCGCTGAGTCTCGGCGCCAGTTCCGCGCCTTGCGCAGTCTGTGCCAGGACATTGTCGAATTGCGCCGCGGCGATCACAGCGCCGCGCGCTTGAGAATTGAGCAGGAACGCCTCGCCCGTGACCGGCAGCAGACGGAAGACGAAGTCGTCAAGCATTTCAAGCGTTGGGCCCGGAATCCCAAGGTGCGCGACTGGATTTGCTGCGATTCTCTCAGCCCCGAAGAGCGCGAGCGGCGCCTCCGGGAAATCTTCGGCCTGTCGCCTCATGACACGGCAAACCCCGCCGCTCAATCCCACGCCCCAACCAACGGCGACGGCCCGCAATCAAATTGAATCCAACCAAATCAAACCATTCCGCAGTCAGTAAAGCCCCAGGGGCGGTGGTGAGGCTGCGTGCTTGCGCTTCCCCGCCCCGCTCCGAGGCTATCTTAAGTGCAATGCGCGGACGGGGGCAGTGCAAAGTGCACTATTTCAGGAGCCGGCACGCGGCAAATTGCACGATGAGGAAGCGCGCTCGAATCCTCCAAGTTCATAAACCCTTGAATATTAGGATGCCGACGTGCAGGAACCGAGCGGCACGTCTCTCGCTAGTGAGAAGCATGACAAGAAATCCACTCAAGGAAGGCAATATAACCGAGACTTCCGTCGGCACCGGCATTGTGGCTCGAAAGAAGGTGCTGGGGCGCGCCGAGGAATTGGCAATGATTAATGGCGATTGGCTGCATCAGGTGTCAGCTTCCGATTTCGGGCAAGCGCGGCAGCAGTTAAGGGGCGAATATCAAATGCTCCAAGCCGCCCGAGCAACCGCGCGCGTTGACAGCCGATTGGTTTAAGCCTTAGCGGGCCGGCTGCGACAATGCATAAAATCAGCAAATGAACCATTTAGCTTTGGGAGGCGCCGCGCTGCCTATCGCACTGGGATGGATCCTGGTTACGAGTTCCCTGGCACAAACTCCGCCCTCGGTTCCAAACGAGCCGGCTCGAACGACGGCGCTGCACGAGTCCAGTGCGGAGATCATCGTCCTCCCTGAATCCGTTCCCGACCCTATCGAACCGGTCAATCGCATTGTTTATGCCTTCAACAAGGGGCTCATGACTGGCGCGGTCAAGCCGACCGCCAAAGTCTATCGGCTTATCGTCCGCAAGCCGGTCCGGAAGGGGATTGAGAATTTTGGCAAGAACATCACGTATCCCGGACGGCTGATCAACAACCTGCTTCAGGGAAAGTGGGGCGGAGCGCGCGACGAAACCTATCGGTTTGGCTGTAACACGACGGTCGGCGTGGCGGGATTCTTCGACGTGGCGAGCAAGTGGAACATCCCGAAATCGGACGCGGACTTTGGCCAGACTTTCGGCCAATGGGGCTGGAAACCGGCATGCTACCTAATGCTGCCGATCTATGGGCCGAGCAACGAGCGAGATACCGTCGGCTTAGCCGCGGACACTGCCGCTGATCCGCTCACCTATATCGCTCCTTACCCTGCCAGGACGCCTAAGGCGCTGACGTACGTCAGCCCTTACACCTACATCTCTTACGGGATCTTGTATAACAACCTCAGCGATACCGTGAATGATTATGTGCGAGCCGCCCAGTCAGAGATGGATGCCTATTCCGAACTTCAATATGCCTGGACCTTCGTGCGGGAAAACCGGGTGGCAGATTTCCAAGTGAAAGGGAAACCGGACCCTGCCTCCCTGGAAACTCTCGAAACGGTCTTTTTCACCTTCAAAGATCCTGAATTCCCTGGCCGAGGCAAGACCCGGTCGGTCTTCATCCCCGCCACGGGCAGGAAATTGAAGTTTACATTTTGGCTGCAGCCGAAAAAGGCCCCCGTGGTCTATATCATCCCGGGCTTGGGTTCGCATCGCCTGGCGGCATCCGAGTTGGCATTGGCCGAGTTGGTTTACCAGAACGGTTTCTCGGCCGTATGCGTCAGCAGCACATTCAACTTCGAGTTCATGGAACACGCCTCAACGGCGGAGGTGCCAGCCTACATGCCCGTCGATGTTCACGATTTGCACGTCGCGCTGACCGAAATCGATCGCCGATTGGAGAAGCTCTATCCGGAACGGCTTGGCCCCAAGGCTCTGATGGGCTACTCAATGGGAGCATTCGAATCATTGTTCGTGGCGGCCACCGAATCGACCAATGAAGCGCCGTTGATCAAGTTTGACCGTTACGTCGCCATCAATACACCGGTCCGGTTGCTCTATGGCATTTCCAAATTGGACGAGTATTTCCAAGCCCCGCTGGCCTGGCCCGCCGGGGAACGAGCCGGTAATCTCGAAAACACGTTCTTAAAGGTCGCCGCCTTGAGCAAGACGTCGCTCACGCCCCAAACGTCGTTACCCTTCAGCGGCATCGAGTCGAAGTTTTTGATCGGCATGACCTTTAGATTCATCCTGCGAGACGCGATCTTCAGCAGCCAGCAGCGAAATAGCCAGCAAGTCCTGGAACACCCGATCAGGAAATTGCGGCGGGCGCCAGTATATCGTGAAATCCTCCAGTATTCATACCACGATTACCTTGAGAAGTTCTTGATTCCCTATTATTGGTGCCGCGGCATTGAATTAGGCACGCCGGAAGCGCTGGAGAACGCTAGTAGTTTGCGGACCTATGCCGCCGGCCTCCAGTCCAACCACAACGTCAGGCTGATTGTGAATCAGGACGATTTTCTCTTGCCGGAGGAAGACCTGGCCTGGCTCAAGACCACCTTTACCGAAGACCGGCTAACCGTTTTCGAGCAAGGTGGTCATCTGGGGAACCTTTCTCATCCCGCCGTGCAGAAGGCCATTTTGAGAGCACTGTCGGGCTTGCAGTCATTCCCTCCCAAATCTGACTGAACCACTGAAAGAGTTCCGCTCGTGAAATCAGCAGCTCCCGCGATTGTCGTCTCCGGTATTCCTGTCATCGCCGGCGAAACGGTCGTAGAACCTAACTTAAGAACTTTACCAAAAGCATAAATACTCCAATTGATGAACGCCCATTAGGCCCTCGGCTTGCGCGCACGGTGGGAACGTTTGCAAAATGCACGATGCCCAGGCAGCCCTCGTGCAAGTTGCAACGACTTTACATCCCAGAGCGCTCATCAAAGGAGGCGCCAAAACACCTTAATTAGCGTGGATTGAGGAGGTTAGAGCGCCGGGCGTCAGGTTGGTCCTCCACTAGCTAGAGGAGAGAGAAGAACTTACGAAAACAAGCATATCGACGTTGTAATACCCAATATGAAGCACAATAAATCCTCCCATCAACAAAACCAAAAACCGGCCCGCGCCTTACGGCCAACTGCGGCTGCGGACGCAGACCAAGGCGGAGTTGATTTTACGCCGTCACCCGACGAGGTGGCCAGGAGGGCCTACTTCAGTTATATGAACCAGGGTTCGCGGCCCGGACACGATGTGCAGCACTGGCTGGAGGCTGAGGCGCATTTGCTCGCGGAACGGAATCTCACCCGGGTCCACGGTTTTCATAACCGTACATAGAAAGGCAGGCTTATGTTACAAATTGTTAAGGAGCTTTACGGAGCCAAACTCGGCGCGTCAGATGGCGAAATAGGCCATGTGAAGGATTTCTATTTTGATGATCAGAACTGGGCGGTCCGTTATGTAGTCGCGGACACGGGTTCCTGGTTGCCAGGGCGACAGGTGCTCATCTCGCCCCATGCCTTCGGCAGTCTCCATCTGGCCGGAAAGCTCCTGGTCGTAAATCTGACCCGCAAACAGATTGAGGATAGCCCTTCGATTGAGTCGCACAAGCCGGTGTCACGGCAATACGAAGAGGAGTATTACCGATATTACGGCTGGCCCTACTATTGGCAGGGTGATGGGTTGTGGGGCATGAGCGGCTTCCCGATTTTGGAACTGCCGGCCAACCTCCCAAGCGCGCCAGCCACTTTCATTGGCCCGGAGCCCGAGCGCGCCGATGCGCATCTGCGAAGCACGCAAACCGTAGGCGGCTACAGCCTCCAGGCGAGCGACGGGATCATCGGCCACGTCTGCGATTTTATGATGGATGCCCAGAGCTGGGCGATTCGTCAACTGGTCATTAAAACCGGCCATCGGTTTTCCGGCAAGGAAGTGCAAATACCGACGCGCGCGGTGGACCGGATCAGTTATCCGGACTCCGCGGTGTTCGTGAATTTGACCAAGGAAGGCGTCCAACAGAGTCCCGCAAACGAGTTGGCTCCGGTCGGTGCGGCCGATTGATTGACGGGGCCAAACCAACCAACAACCAAAGAGCGACAGAATTACCGTTATAGAATTATGAACACCCCCATTATCACCCGAGACCTGACTAAACAAGCCCCGCACAGCCCGCGCGATCGCCTCGCCGGGTTCGCGATCGCCAATCGTGCCGTGGATAAATGCCGCGCCAGCCTGGCGGGAACCCTGGGCGAATATCATTACGATTGTCCGCTGGACAACATGCTTTTCAGCTTCAAGGGCATCACCGGCGAGCAATTCAAAACCGCCGTTCAGGCTTCTATGAATTATGAAGACGTCGGCGCCTGGCTGCAGGCCAACGGCACGGCGAAAACACCGGCAGAAATAATGACATGGTCGGATGAGACGGAAGCCAGCAGCCTAATGAAGATTCCGGATAAGCGCTCTTACTTTATTGAGAGCTGCTCCGCGCTGGGTCTCAATCCGCAGATGAACAGCACGTTCGACTGGCTCGAAGCGGACGATCGCGAGACCTTCCGGCGGAAATCACTGTAACACTTCCTGCTTTAAGTCCAACAACACCAACCCCTCAGTTTAACGATTTTAGCCTATGAAACCAAACCCACTGAAGGAAGGTGTCCTAACCGACAATTCCGCGGGCATCGGTACGGTAACCCCTAAGATGGTGCGCCAGCGAGCGGCCGAATTGGCAGTCATTGACGGTCGTTCCGAGCAGGGCATGTCAAAATCGGAATGTGAAGAGGCCCGACGGGAGCTGACAGGGGAGGCGGACGCTGACCCCAAAGAGGCTGCGCTTGAATCAGCGCCCGAATCCGAACGCTGGGACCCGGTGCCAGGCTCAACTGGACATAAAGTGTCAGTCTCTCCCAGCGACGACGAGGATGACGAGGGGCGGAGCGATAATGAACGACTCGTCGAAGAAGGAATTGCCGAGGCGGAACACGATCACCTGGTCCAAGCTGCCCGAGCAACCGAGAAGAAGGACGGAGGCTAACCGTGAAGGGAAACCTATGCTGATCAAGACAATAAGACCATTCTGGCGAGTTTGAAGCCAACCGCTTTTCTGGCGATGTTCAACACGCCCCAACCGAGAGGAATGGCGCAGGAAGTGGAGGACACGATTGTCAAAACAATGAACGAAGCGGCATCAGTTTGATCCGCTGGGCGTGGAACCTCCCGATGGCGCGGATTCCAAGAGCAATAAATGAAAATCTCTCTGAGGCCTAAACATCTGAAACGATACAAGGACATTGCTCTCCTTTTGATCAAGCATGGCCGGTCGGATGTTGTGAAATATGCCGGACTGCACGACGCGCTGGAATTAGATGAATCGGTGGAGACAACGGCGGGCGAGTCAAAGGCGGATGAACTGGCGCAAGACCTGGAGAAGATGGGACCAACCTTTATCAAGCTCGGTCAACTCCTGTCCACTCGCGCGGATTTTCTTCCCCCGGCTTATATCCATGCGCTGACACGATTGCAGGACAAGATCGATCCATTTCCGTTCGAACAGGTGGAAGCCATCGTCTCCGGCGAGTTGGGAGTGCGAATCTCAAAAGCATTTGCGGAATTTGCGGCAAAACCTCTGGCGACGGCGTCGTTGGGCCAAGTCCATCGCGCGACCATGCTGGATGGTCGGGTGGTGGTGGTGAAGGTACAGCGGCCTGGGATTCGGGAGATTATCGCGGAGGACATGGAGGTGCTGGAAGAAATCGCGGCGTTCTTGGATAAGCATACGCCATGGGGCAAACGCTACGAGTTTGGCAAGATGCTCGAGGAATTGCGCCGGAGCCTGTGGCGTGAGCTGGATTATCGCCAGGAAGCGCGCAACCTCAGCACTTTAGGCGCGAACCTGCGGGAATTTCCAAGGATCATCGTGCCGGCTCCGATCGAGGATTTTACAACCTCGCGCGTGTTGACCATGGAATTCATCAGCGGAAAGAAAATCACCGAACTTAGCCCGCTGGCTCGTCTGGACTTTAAGGGAGCCGATCTGGCGGAAGAACTTTTTCACGCCTATCTTAAGCAAATTCTGGTGGACGGATTCTTCCACGCCGATCCTCATCCCGGCAATGTTTTCCTCACGGACGATCATCGCATTGGCCTGCTTGACTTGGGCATGGTAGGCCACCTCACTCCGCGGTTGCAGGAAAACCTGCTTCAGTTGGTGCTGGCGGTAAGCGATGGCCGCGGCGATGATACCGCAAGTCTCGCGATCAAAATCGGCGAGCCCAAAGAGGGTTTTTCAGAGCAGCCCTTCCGCCAGCGCGTGGCGGGTGTGGTCAGCGAGAATCAAGGCTCGCAAATGGACCAGATTCAAGTGGGGCGAGTCGTCCTGGAAATCACGCAAATTGCGGGCGATAACGGACTGCGCGTGCCTGCGGAGTTGACTCTGTTGAGCAAGACGTTGCTCAACCTGGACTTGGTCGGTCAGACCCTCGACCCTAAGTTTAATCCCAATGCTTCCATTCGACGCAACGCGGAGAAGATTCTGCGGCAACGAGTGTTGAAAGCGTTCTCGCCAACCAATCTGTTCGGTGGGTTGCTGGAGATGAAAGACCTTCTGGCAAGGTTGCCAAACCGGCTCAATCGGATTCTCGATGCGATCGCGCATAACGAGTTGAAGGTAAAGGTGGAGACGATTGACGAGGACGTAATCATCGAGGGTCTTCAGAAGATCGCCAATCGCATCACCCTGGGTTTGGTTTTGGCTGCGCTGATCGTCGGCGCAGCCTTATTGATGCGGGTGGAGACTCCGTTTCGCCTCTTTGGGTATCCAGGTTTCGCAATCTTATGTTTTCTAGGCGTGGGCGGAGGCGGTCTCTTCCTTATTATTCGCATTCTGATGAATGATCGCACCTCGAAAAAGTGAGGTTCAGCCGCAGCCTGGAACGCGCCTGGACAACATGAAAACAAAGACAACGACGCTCGCGCCGGAACTGCTCCACAAGATGGACGCTTACTGGCGCGCCACCAACTATCTTCGCCTTCCATGCCTACCCGTGGTTGATCCACCGGCTGACCTACCGCCGCACCAATCACAGGAATCTCCACGTCCGCGGCTACAAGGAAGAGGGCACCATCACCACGCCGTTCGACATGACGGTGCTGAACGAGTTGGACCGTTTCCACCTTGTGATGGACGCCATCGACCGCCTGCCGCAGACCGGCGGCAAGGGCATCTACCTCAAGCAGCAGCTCAAGGACAAGTTGATCGAGCACAAGCAATACATCGACAAGAACGGTGAGGATCTGCCCGAAATCCGCAACTGGAAATGGAGCAAACCCACATGAGTCCGCCGAGGCTCATAGACACCGCGCGAGCGCTGGTCGCCGGGGATAAGGGCCTGCTGGCGATGGATGAAAGCAATCAGGTGAGATTGACCGACCGCCAGGAAGACGAGGTGGAAGCGGTGAACGAAGTGGCTGATGCCACCGTGAGGTGTCTCTCGCGAGCCGTCCCCGCCGCCGTTCCGGGGATTGCATTCCTGTCAGGGGGCCAATCCGCAGAACTGGCCTCGGCCCATTTGAATGGCATGAATGTTCGATTCAAGTCGCGACTGCCTTGGGCGCTGGCGTTTTCATTTGCCCGCGCCATCCAGCAACCGGCTTTGGAGATTTGGAAAGGCGACGAGGCCCACGTGTCAGCGGCACAGCAAGCTCTGTATCATCGAGCCAGGTGCAACCGGGCTGCGCGGCGTGGCGAATACACGGCCGCGATGGAACGGACGTGAGCATGGCAACGGAGAGACATGCCAGGAATCAAGTACGTCTGTAGGTCAGGTGCGCATCCCCGCCCTCCCCAGCATGCCGAGCCTAGCTAGAGCCACCTTAGCATTGTGTACAATGGGTGCACAAAGGAAGATCAAGGGATGATCAAGCTATAGACTGCTGTGCAGACCTGGTGCAGCCGGTGTGCTTCCCTTGTACATGGCGCTAGGCGACGGAGAAGAAGGTCAGGGCGGGGCTGGCTGAGCCTCGGGCGTTTTCGTGGGGGCCACCGCCTGGGCCTGCGTTTTCCGGGTTCCTGATGCCTCGCCCGGGACTGGGCTGGGCGGGACAGTCGCGCTGGCCACATGGTCCTGGGCTTTCCAGCCGTTCTTCTGCTGGCAGGTGACCACAAAGACCTTTTGGCCGGGGCGGGGTTGGCCAAACCGGGCGACATACGGGACGGTGATGTCGCATTGGCCGTTGGTCGCGGGCCCCAACAGAGCCAGGTAGTTGACCCGCCGGTGCTTCGTCCGGCCCCTGCTGCACGGAGCCTGGCCAAAAAGCATGATGTCCTCGGTTGCCGGACCCACGCTGAGCAGCAGGCGGACGCCGCCTTCCTCGTCGTTGACAATAACCAGGTCGCCGACAGGGTTGGGGCCGAACACGACCGGAGCCGGGGGTTCATCCAGCGGCGGCTGGCCCACGCACCGCTGAGTGCTGTTGATCTTAACGTAGAGTTGCTGGCCGCTCAGGTGCGAGTACTGGCCGAGGGAGGGGTGGCTGGGGGCGGTTAGGGCGGCTCGGCCCCAGCGCTGGCGCTGGGGCTCGGTCAGCTTCAGACCCCAGCCGCTGGAAGAGGAGCCGAAGACGTCTCGCATGTGCATCTGGGGCTCAGTCCTGGGGTTCCGTGGGACGACGTAGGCACGGTAGCACTGGCCATACGGCGAGACGTAGGCAACCTGATTTCCAATTCGATTTGTGCGGGGGGTATCAATGACTTTCATGGACTCATGATCTTTCTTATACTGGCTGGGAGCGTTGCCTGGCAGCAAGCCCCTCGTTGCCCGGCCGGCCGAGGCGCGATGCCTTCCCAGCCGTACTCCAGAGCCTACCCCCCAAACCCAGTCTGCCAAGCGCGAATTGATCGCCCGGGAGCAAGCCAAAGAGCGCTCGAATTCCCTTTACAGAGACCCGCCGTCGGGTAAAAGGTGCCCCCGACGAAGAGCAAATTCTCATCCGCGACGTCGAGCTGTTCGGATAACATCCCAAAATGGGTGGATATCCAGACCTGTATAATCACTTGTTAGCCGCAGCGCTATGCGCATCCAATTCACGCGCATCGTCGTGGTTGTCGGCTTAGCGACCGTTGTCTTTGTCGCTACTATCTGCTTGGCTATACATGCTTGGAGGCCGCCCGTTCGTATTCTTAGTAGCAGATTACAGATCGTCAGCGTCGTAGTCATCAAAGGGACAAACCATGTTTATTTTGATAACCAGTTGAAAGGTCGCGTGCTGGAAAAGTTGAGTCGGCTGGGGCTAGGCATTAAGCCCCCTTGAAAGCCAAATATGGAGCGATCGCCAGCAAAAACAGATGGATCGCGGTGGTATACAAGGGAAACTATACACAGCAGGAACTCACAGGCTTGAAAGCGGAACTCGCGAGCAGCCCTGGAAAAGTCGTCAGGTTGTATCAGGGGTTTTGTAATTCCGACCCGGCGGGCAAGAATTATATGGGTGCCTGGCTCGTGGACTTCGACAGCGGGCGGTTCCCTTCGGATACAAACACAATTTATAGGCTGCGACTCAGGCTTCCGACTGACGGCAGTCAGCTCGCCGAAATACAACTCGGCACCCTGCGGCGGTGATTAAGGCGACTAACCACAGCATTCAGCGGATGGGAGCCAGCCGTTCAGCTCAGTTGCCGTTCGCTCGTCAGGGAGGGCTGGTTCCCACCGCTGATGCTGAGCGTTAGAAGAGCGGCTTCATGCAAACCGCAGGCGCCAATTGCAACGTGTGTGGACGTAGGATAGTCCTTTCCAAGGAGGGAAAGTGTTGCGTCCACTGCGGAACGATTGTGCATCTTGCATGTGAAGCTCGCCCCAATTGCCATTTGTGTGGCCAGCCCTACCAAGGTTACGAGCCGCCGAAACCCGATCCGAAAAGCGAGGCGTTCGTCCCTTGGGCACTACGTCCGGCCAGGAGCGGTGGCCCAGTCCTCTTGTTGGCGACGGGCCTGGCGCTTTTGTTTGGCCTGCTCTGCTATTGTATTAACCATGCCTTGCACCATGGGCAACTTTTCGCTGCACTGGACCGGGAGCAGCCGGTTCAGCCTGCTTACAATGGGGACCGCGCTGAGGACTGCTCCCGGCCAGTGAGCTTTTCGTTGCACCGCAACTTCTTGGCCGGCCCGGTTAACTCTGACATCTTTTATCGTCCAGTAAAGAACGGCATCGAGGTGGTTCGCATCCTCCACGGCGCACGCGATTTCCCACCGCTCTTTGCGTAAGAAAATGCCGGGAACTGCGGGCTCACAGGCAATCCCTGGATGGCCTACTGACAACATCAACGCAACTCCCCCTTGAGTGAACGAACCCTGTACACAGCCTTTATTCCACCCGGCCCAGCGCCTCGGCCCGGCACAAACGTCGGTCCCCTTTGCGGATTTTCTGTTCGGTTTTCAATTCGGCGGCTGTATAAGGTAAATGAACTATGACGGACGATGCTGAACTCCTGCGCCAATACGTCCAAGCCGGCTCCGAGGACGCCTTCACGGAACTCGTGCAGCGCCACCTGCCCGTTGTCTATTCTTCCGCCCTCCGCCAAACCGACGGCGATGTGGAACTCGCGAAGGACATCTGCCAAACCGTCTTTATTGACTTCGGCAGGAAAGCCGGTTCGCTGCTGGGACATGAACTGCTCATCGGTTGGCTATTCTCCGCCACCCGCTTCGCGGCTGCAACCGTCCTGCGCGCTAACCGTCGCCGTCAAATCCGTGAACGCATAGCCGTCTCTATGCACGAAGATGCCGCCACTCCCGCATTGGAGTGTCGAGACCCAAAGCTCGCTTCCGCCCTAGATGCGGCCATGGAGGAGCTAACCTCGGAAGATCGCAACGCTGTTCTGCTCAGGTTCTTCCAAGGCAAGGATTTCAAGGATGTCGGTGGTGCCTTGGGCATTACCGAGGATGCTGCCCGCATGCGCGTCACGCGGGCCATCGGCAAACTGCACTCCCTGCTGGAAAGCCGAGGTGTTACGGTTTCAGCCGCTGCTCTTGGAAGCATCCTCGCAACAGAGGCGGTTACGGCGGTGCCCGCTGGACTGGCCACGACGATTTGCGCCGCCGCACTTTCTGGAACCGCCATCACCACCGCGGCAGTTATTGCCGCCACGAAAGCTATTGCCATGACCACACTCCAAAAAACTGTCCTCACCACAGCGATTGCTGTCGCCGTGGGCACGGGAATCTACGAAGCCCACCAAGCAGCAAAGGCTCGTTTGGAAACGCAAGCGCTCACGCAAGGGCAAGCGCCATTGCACGCGAGCATCCAGCAGCTTCAGAATGAGCTCAATGAGGCGACTAATCGTCTTGCCGCAATGGCCGACATGCTGGCAAGGGCGAGCAGCGACCACCATGAATTGTTGGCGTTACGCGGTGAAGTTGGCAGATTGCGCCGGGAATCACAAGAACAGACCCAATCAAGGTCAAGGGTAGCGGGCGATGCGGTTCCTTTAGCTGGTCAATCTTGGCTTGACCGACTACGGAGGCTCAAGCAGCGGTTGGAGCAAAAACCGGAAGCGCAAATTCCAGAACTGAAGTTCTTGGAGGATGATGAGTGGCGTGATGCGGTAATAAAGGGCAAACTGGAAACGGACGCTGATTACGACGGAGTTCTTACCAATCTGTGTGCAAATGCACAAGGGCGTTTTCTTGGGAAGGCGTCAGCGGCTCTCGCCAAGTATATGGACGCCAACAATGACCAATTCCCCACCGAAGTGGGGCAGTTAAGTCCCTTTTTTGAGACGCCACCGGGCGATGACCTGCTTCGGCGCTATCAGATTGTGCCGGCCAGCAGCCTACCACCGTCGGCTCTTATCGGGAACAAGAGCGACTGGCTCTTAGTACCGAAGCAGCAAGAGACCGGTGCCGGTTCTGGCTGGTTCGCTACCAAAGGATCAACTACCGGTTTCACAGCCAATCCGCTGCTGGACATAATCGCTCCAGCAATGAAGGCTCAGTTTGACGCTGCGCCGATTGTCGACGGTAGGAAGAGCACCAGTATTCGTGACCTAGGGCCTTTCCTCACCACACCGGAGCAGAAAGCGGCCTATCAGACGCTGATGGAAGACGCTGGCCCTGCGTCAAAGTAATGCCCCAAACTCTATCCAGATAAAGACCCTCGATTGGGGGATTGAATCATAGTTAAGCGGCATCCGTTAGCCAAAGTGCTTATGCTCCTCTACTTCATAGCCGGACAGGCGCTCGTGGTGCTAGTGGTTGCGCAGGTGTTTCGGCTGCGTAGCCGTCACTGGTCACTCCGGCACACTTTGCTGGCCACTGTACTCCCAGCCGCACTCTTCTTGCTATGGGCGTGGTTTTGGTGCTGGGTACCCCTGATCCATTTGGCCCCCGCTCCTTTCGCGCATGAGCTGTTGGACTGTACGGCTCCCCCCTGGCACAAGCCTCTGGCACGACATCTACCAGCATCAGCCGGACAATGGCACCTCCTGCTGGGTTCGCCGTCTCCCCGGCGACACCGCTGCCCTTCTGGCAGCTTGGACCCTCGCCCCCGAGCCCTACTTCCTCCTCGACTCCGGCTGGCAACTCCCCTGGTACCTCAGCACCCGCTGGCGTCCCACGTCCTAGCCACCCCGTTCTGCAATAACAGCTTGCCAGGGCCGCCTGCCTCTGCTTGGATAGCCCTGTGAGCGCAATACACGTCAGCAATGACGACCGGCCTTCACCAGGGACTTGCGCAAGGCCGTCACTAGTCGCGTTCATGAAACCGGTCCACCTTTGGCTGGCCAGGGTACCCCGTTCATGCGCACCAGGAACTGCCGGCACGCAAACGGCGGTCGAAACAGCAGGATCTTCAGGTTTTTATTTCTGTGATAATCCTTGATAGAAATTCGCAGCTCCGCCTTCACAACCCCATGAAAATACCCCCCTTTACAAAAGTCAATCGTGCACGATCCCGTGCACGCACTCATGGCTAATAACACTGTTGGGCAGAAACTACAGACAAAAGGATCACACGATGAAAAGATGGATTGCACTTGTAATCGCTGCCAGCACGGTAGGTCTGGCTGGTTGTTGTACCACACCACGCCCCGCTAAATGGGAGTATAAAGTGGAAGATGCTCGGCAGTGGGTGACCAGAGACACCGCTACTCCAGATTGGCTGGTGATTTCGCAGCGCCACCTCAACGACCTTGGCAAAGATGGCTGGGTGCTTATCCAGCGGGATGGCAGCCTCTACTATTTCAAGCGTGCGGCGAAGTAGCTCCGGGTCGCCCAACAAGAATGCGAGGTAGGCAGCGCGCCCGGCTGAGCGGTTGGGGATGTTTCGAGGCTTAACCCGGGCGCGCTGCTTACCTCGCTGGTTGGACGAAGCGGCTGCGGCGGGCCGAGGACGTTAG
>Ga0224558_1002408_pt1 | contig 17184 bp, 19 predicted proteins | sample 714S32024metaG_FD_180682 | JGI IMG/M metagenome (GOLD analysis project Ga0224558, IMG submission 180682) | Peat soil microbial communities from Stordalen Mire, Sweden - 717 S3 20-24 | ecosystem: Environmental > Terrestrial > Soil > Wetlands > Peat | place: Sweden: Norrbotten County, Stordalen... | reverse complement strand
AACCGGCTCTGGACGGCGTATCCAGCCTCGCGTCACCTTCGGCAACGCTTGCGGTCACGGCAACGCCTGCAACCACCCCAACCGCCGCAGTGTTACCTGCACCCGCAAAGAAGACGCCGAAGAAGCGTCCCGCGAACGTCACTTATAGCGACCCTAACTCCGGTGTTTCGTTCCTCTATCCGCGGAAGTTCGCGCTGACCTCGGGCGACAAAGCGCTGCCCCAGCATGCCGGCATGGGTGATGTGCCGATGAACTTCGTCCAGCCCGGCGGAGTCGCGGTCGTGGCCGTGGCGCTGCCCGGCAGTTCGTATCCCGGCACGGATTTTGCATCCGCTCTCTTTAGCGTGAACGTCAATCGCAGCGTCTCCGAGCAGGAGTGCTCGCACTTCGCCTTCGTCGACACGAGCAATGCCGACGGCGAGCCGGTCGACGCCGAGAAAGTCAAAATCGGCTCGACCGAGATGGAGACGACTTCCAACTTCTCCGCCAGTGCCATGATGCAGGCCGAAACGCAGTACTACCACAGCTACGAAAATGGGGTCTGCTACGAATACGTCTTAGGTCTGGGCACCGCCGGATACGGCGCCAAAGACGGCATTGAGCCCGTCAACCGCGACGAAGTCTTCGCCAAGCTGAAGAAGATCCTGGCCACGGTGAAGATCAATCCAGTCGAACCGGAGCATGTCGCCGAACAGGTAGTTGGCAGCATCGCTGGCGGCAAGTAATAAACTCGAAGCGCGCGAAAAACACCCAGGCCACGCGAACCTCTTGCGTGGCCTGGGTGTTTGGGCTATTCGGAAAATGTCCCGGTGCGTACGTTTCTCACCTTACAGTCGGCGCTCACCTGACCGCACGCTGAGCAAGTCGAGGTACAATTCCGATGTGCAGTTCGGCGTAAAATTCCGAGGGACAGCGAGGAGAGTGGAATGACTCAGAAAGTTATCGATGTAATCGGGGTTTCGAAAGAAAGTTTTGCCAAGGCGGCGGAGGTTGCCGTGAAGGAAGCGGCGAAAACCGTTCGTGGCATCAAGTGGGCGCACGTGGATTCGCTTGACATGCAACTGGACGGAGCCAAGGTTCTGCAATACCGCGCCACCACCAAGATTTATTTCGACGTCGAGCACTAGAAACTGGCTTCGCCGCTGGTTTGCAGAAGCTGGTTTGCGGAAGTTCGGCGGCAGGACTCGATGCGGGGGCCAGCCGCCTGTTTCCGCCTGCTTTGGCGTCACGTTTGTTTTTTGCATCTTTGTCGAATCACGCCTCATCCGAAAACGCTGTTCTGATTGTGGAAACGCTTGGAAACTTATTCCAAGTACCGAAGTCTTGCCGCCTCCAGAAAGCTCACACAAAGGATATGGAATGGTTATGCGGAAAACAGCCCAACGAATTGGTTTAGCGTCCGCGATCGTGCTTCTCGCGAGTCTATCGGCGCTCGCGCAGACGTCCAACTGGAACCTTGACCCGGCGCACTCGACCGCGCAGTTTACCGTGCGTCACCTGGGGATCTCGAATGTAACTGGGAGTTTTACGAAGGTGGCGGGAAGCGTCGTCCTGAACGAGAAAGACATTACGCAGTCCCAGGTGTTGGCCAGCATCGACGTCAGTTCGGTCGATACCCGGGTGGAGGCGCGGGACAAAGATCTTAGAAGCCCTAATTTCTTTGACGTCGAAAAGTACCCGACCATCGAATTCAAGTCCAAACGGATGGTAAGCAGCGGCAGGAAGGTGCAGGTGATTGGCGATCTGACCATCCACGGAACCACACACGAAGTCGCGCTCGACGTTGATGGACCTACTCCTGAAAATGAGCGATGCCCAGGGTAATTCGCGCCGCGGAATTTCCGCGACGACGACCATCAACCGCAAGGATTTCAATCTGGTCTACAACAATCTTCTCAAGACCGGCGAAGCGGTGGTTGGAGATAACGTCAAGATCCAGATTGACGCGGAAATGGTCAAGAAGAAGTAGGTTATCGGGCCATCTGGTGATCGGGCCATCTGGTCATCGAAAATCGGCTTAGGGGTTAGATCGCCCGATCACCCGATCCTCAGGGTATTATCGCACTGTGGTCACCAATCGCGTCGCAAGAAACAAACCACAACTTTTGCGTTCCGGGAAGCTGGACAGACTGGCATGGCTGGTGCATGGCTTCTCGACGCGGCACGGCGGAGTATCGCGCGCCTACGGCGGGAATGCGCTGAATCTTGGGTTCACGAAGCATGACTCGCGCGCGGCCGTCGAGCGCAACCGCGAGCTTTTCCTCAAGGAACTCGGCGCTGCGAACGGAGGCAAAAGCTGGCCGCTGGTTACGCTACGGCAGATTCATTCCGATTTGATCCATAGCGTTGACGGAATGCGAGACGACCGGGTGCCGCAACAGCCTCTAGTTGGGGACGGGCTCATCACGGATACGCCGGGGCTGGTCTTAGCCGTGCAGACTGCCGATTGCCTTCCCATCATTCTGGTGGATCGGAATCGGCGGGCTGTCGGCGTTTTTCACGCAGGCTGGCGCGGCACGGTCAAGCGGATGGTCGAGAAGGGCGTCGGCGAGATGCGGAAACACTTCGGCAGCGATCCACGGGATCTGGTGGTGGCGATTGGACCGGGCGTACGGGGCTGCTGCTACGAAGTGGGCGAAGAAGTACGCACCAAGTTTGAAGCTCAGTTTGCTTACGCCAGCAGCTTGTTCCGGTTGGAGAAGGAATCGGACCCGGTGCGGGAGAAATATCCGTTGCTGTTCCTCACGGCGCGCGCTCCGGGACACAGCGACTTGCCGGTGAAACTTTTTCTTGATCTCGTAGAAGCGAACCGGCGGCAACTGCTGGATGCGGGCGTGCTGGCAAAGAACATCGATTTCGCCGCGCCGTGTACGGCGTGCCATACGGGCCTGCTGTTCAGCTTCCGGGCAGAGAAGGGCGTAACGGGGAGGCTGATGGGGGCGGCAGGAATAAGACATTGAGTCATTGAGGTATTGATTCAATGTCTCAATGACTCAATGATTCAATTGCCCTGTTTACGCCAGGTCGAACAGTAGAACTTCAGCATCTTCCCTTGCTTTGATCGTCAGCTTTCTTTCTTTGCTTATCGCCGCACCGTCTCCCTGATGCAACTTCTGTCCGTTCAGTTCGACTTCACCTTTAGCAACCTGGAGCCAGGCGTGACGCTCGGCGCCGAGCGACTGCGTGACTTCTTCTCCGGGCGCAAGCAGAGTGACGAACAGCTTCGCGTCCTGATTGATTTTTACCGAGCCCTCGGCGCCATCGCCGGAAGCGATCAGGCGAAGCTTGCCGCGCTTCTCAACTTCGGGGAAGCCTTTCTGCTCGTAGCCGGGTTCGTACCCTTGCTTGTCCGGGAGAATCCAGATCTGCAACAGGTGCACGGACTCGGTCGAGGACGGATTCGCCTCGCTATGGCGGATGCCACGGCCGGCGGTCATCCGCTGCCCGTCGCCCGGGAGAATCACCGAGCCGGTGCCGAGGCTGTCTTTGTGCTCAAGCTTGCCGGACAGGACATAGGTGATGATCTCCATGTCGCGATGGGGATGAGTGGGGAAGCCGCCGTTGGGCGCGACCCAATCTTCGTTGATCACGCGCAGCGAGCGGAAGCCCATCCACTTGGGATCGTTGTAATCGTTAAAGCTGAAAGTGTGGCGGGTCTTCAGCCAGCCATAGTCGCCGCCGCCACGCTCGTTGCTCGGTCGGATGGTCATCATGATGCTCACTCCTGTTTAGTCGTTGTAACGACTATCTCAGTTCTTTTAGATGTACGGAGAGCGGGAAGGATTCAGGGGAGAACCGTCGTTGGTCGGTGGTCGTTGGTCGTTCGCGGCTCGCCAGCCGGCAAAGCCTGCTATGCTTCGTCTCTTGGTGGAGCGACGGGCGTCCCTTCGACAAGCTCAGGGCAGGCTCTCGCCCGTCACCCATCCCTGACTCTGGCTATGCCTTATCACGTTATTGCTTTGACCATGGCGCAAGTGCGGCAAGGAGCGCTCGGATTCCAGCGTCAACTGAGCGCTGTCCTGCGCGAATATGCCGAGATCAAAGTGTATTCGGTGAGTCCCTTCGACCTCGATGAACGCCGCCGGTTCAAGGATCGGTTCGGGGGAGACATCGTGTACTTTTTCAACGAGGCGGCGTGTCAGGAATGTGCGCGGGTGGGACTCGACCTGCAATTCCTGGCAGAAATCTCCGATGACGAACTGCCTCGCCGGCGAACCTTGGTTGTCGGCATTCCAGCCCGAACCCGCGGAGCGGCCCCCAGGGGCTAAAGCCCGCGTCTTTTGCGGCTTGAGCGGCACGGCTGAAGCCGTTCCCTTCCCAAAACCTCCCAGCAACACTTATGGGAGCAGTTCTAGTCTTTCTTGTGCTTTTTGTGCGAGGTATCGGACTTGGGCTTGTCGTCTTTCTGGGTGTCTTTCGGTTCTTTCGTGTCTTTGGAGTCTTTCGTTTCCTTAGTGCCGCTGTCGCCTTCCGAAGAAGCAGAGGACGAGGACGATGCCGCGGAGCCGGCGCCCTTCTTCGCATAGTCGGTCACGTACCAGCCCGAGCCTTTGAACTGCACGGCTGGAGCCGAGATCACTTGTTCGATGACGCCGCCGCACTCGGGGCACTTTCGCAACTGCTTATCGGAGAATTTGCGGATTTGTTCAAAGCGGTGTCCGCACTTCTTGCACAGGTATTCGTAGTTGGGCATGGGTCAGCTGATTTTAGAGGCGGAGATTCATCGGCGTCAATTTTGTACCCGCGCCATCGCGCCATACCTACTCAGCGTTTCAGCAGATCTACCGGCTCGCGGACGTCGTGCACCCGGAAGTATTTTGCCAGCGCGGGATATTTTGCGGCTACGGCTTCGTACATGGCATAGGCTACGTTGCGATAGGACGTGTGTCCGGCGGGCGTGGTGCGCAACTCGGAGATGTACACGGCCTCGGCGAAGTCCATCTTGAACAGTGTGCGCTTGCGGAAAGCGAGCGGGATCGCGTACTGCGCGTTTTGCCGGGCTTCTTCACCACCGGTCGCGGAAAGCTTCTGCACCGCGGCTTCAGCGCGCTTCATTGCGGAGTCGTAGTCGCAGCGGATTCCGGCAGCCTCGACTTCGGGCGGCGTGTCGAAGCCGTGGGCGGTGGTGAAGTCCTGCATGATCTGGACGCAGCGGCGATGGCGATGCATGTCGCGGAAGCCGCCGATATCCATGAGGATGTCGAAGCGGAACTGCTGGCCCGCGGAGAAGGCGCGCAGCAACTCGTCGTGGGGGCCGCGATGGCGCAGGCCGAGGCCGATGATTTCGCGGCGGCGCGCCTCCCCGGCCGCTTCGATTGTTTTGCGAAGCTGGCGGTAGGAGTAATGGCAGTGGGCGTAAACGAGCGTGGTGGCGAGTTCGATTTCGAGCGGATCGTTATCAATCAGATCGTTGTCGAGCAAATCGTCATCAAGCAGATCAACGAGCGGCGCGGGTTCGATGGCAGCGCCTTGCATCAGTTCGGCGGCGGCCTGCTGGAGTTCGCGGCGCGTCTCGATTTCGTAGCGATTCGGATCGGCGTACTTGACCAGCGTGGGCGCGACGCGCACTTCGCGCAGGAGCTCGCGTTCGGCACGATCGGCGATTTCGGTTGACACGGCGCGGATCCCGGCAATCAGGGCGCGCAGCGATTCTTCGTTCGGGTTGTAGGCCGGAGAAATGGCGGCCTGTTTCAGCAGCGCGCCAAGATCACGGACTTCTTTATGCGGCTGCGAGAGCAGGTGCGCGACCTGGCTTTCCAACGTGCGGGCGTTGACGATCTCGCCGAGTGAAGTGTTAGTGGAGAGCGGCAACAGGTAGCGCGAGATGTCGAAGGCACGGGCGCGCAGCGTGCGCTCGTAAAAGTCCGGCTTCATTTCGGCGGGCCGGGGCGTGATGCCGGCGAGATATTCGAACGTCCGCTGGGAAACTTTTTCGTAGGCCGTGAACAAGGACTCGATGGTTTCGCGATAGAGCGTCTGGGCAGACGAAGGGTCCGACCCTGTACCCTGCCTTTCAAAATTGGGAGTGTAGTAACCGCTTTTCCTGAAGTCCTGGTAGCGCGTCGAGCGTTCCTGGCCATCCCAGCGCTGCTCGTCGGCAACGACGATGGCAGCGAGGATGGAAAGGCGCTCGATGGCGAGCGCGATGTGGGCAAGGTCGGCGATGGAGCGGTGCCCGTACTGGAAGTAGAAGGTGTTGAGAAACTTTTCCGCCCTCTGCAGCGTAATTTCCTTCAGCGACTCCTTCATGGAGAGCGCCGAGCGCGAATACTTGGCCATCGCATAGGCCTGGATCTCGGGCTCAACGCCGTAAACGGCAAAGACCTCGACGGAAGGTTCGCGACCTGGGCCGGAATCGGGACGCGAGGTCGTGGGCTCGGTTGAAATTACTTCAGACATGGGAGTGGAAGAATCTTAAACGTCCCGTGCACCGGGCGCAATCGACTGCGCGAGGGATAGAATCGGGGGAGCCTCCGGATACAACAGTAAGGTTCTCCAGTGACGACCTCTGCTGACGGCAAGAACGATCTTATTCAGAACGATCGGAGTCGTGGTGATCAGAGCTATGGCGATCAGCGCCAGATCGATTTGCTTCAGGCCACACTCCCCGAAGACATCGAACAGGCGCGAAGCCTCTTCCTCGAATATGGCCGTTCGCTCGGCTTCAGCCTGTGCTTCCAGAGTTTCGATGAGGAACTGAGAAGCCTTCCAGGCGCTTACGGTCCGCCGAGCGGGCGATTGCTGCTGGCCCGATACGCGGACCGCGCCGCTGGTTGCATCGCGTTGCGCGAGCTTGAAGCCGGCATCTGCGAGATGAAGCGGCTTTACGTGCGGCCTGACGATCGCGGCCGGGGTCTGGGCCGGATGCTGGTGGAACGCTTGATCGTCGAGGCGCGCGCCATTGGCTATGAGCGCATGCGTCTGGATACGATTGAATCGGCAATGAAGGATGCGATCGCACTGTATCGCAGAATGGGGTTCAAAGAAATCGCGCCGTATTCTGCGATTCCCATCGAAAGCACGCTCTGGATGGAATTACTGCTGTAGGGTGCCGTCGGCAGCCCTCACCGCCGCGGGCTTGAGGACGGCCGCCGGGGACGGTTGCGCCGTCGTCATCGCGGGTGAGGTCACGGCTGGCGTCGTGGCTGGAGTCTGGGCTTGGCTCCGGGCCTGGGCAATGGGAGCCTCCGTCAGGGCTTGGCCGAGGATGACGATATCCACGCGGCGGTTCATGCCGCGGCCTTCCGCGGTGAGATTGGTTGCGACGGGGTGATAGTCGGCGTATCCGGCGGCGCTCAGACGATCGGGACCGAACCCGTCCCGGACGATGAGAAGACGCACAATTTCGGTTGCCCGGGAGGTGGAGAGTTCCCAGTTCGAGGGAAACTGGGCGGTGTGGATGGGGGCGTTATCGGTGTGGCCCTCGATCCGCAAGCGATAGTCATGCTGGCGAAGCATGCTGGCGATGCGATCGAAGGCCGGCATCGAGGCGGACTTCATCTGGGCTGAGCCACTCTCAAAGAAACCCACCTCGCGCAAACTGATGACCAGACCGTCGGGCTCGCGGCGCATGGCGATTTCCTTACGCTTGATTTCCGGAGCCAGCGTGGTTTCCAGTTCGGCCTGCAACTGAGCCAGATCGCCGTTCCCTCTGCTGGTGCCGGGCGAACCGTCGGGTGGAGACGCAATCCGGCCCAGGCTCGCGGTGCTTTGGCTGTTTTCGATGGCTTGCGCGGTACTGAAAGGCATGGGATCGGAGAGATCGATGGGGACTTCTGTAGTAGACGCCGGAAAAACTCCCATCTCCTGGAAAGCGACCTGAATGGCCAAAGCCAGCTTCCCGACTTTTCTTTTGTCGACTTGCGACGAGGCGTAGAGCACGACGAAAAAGGCAAACAAGAGCGTGATGAAGTCAGCGTAGGAAACCAGCCAGCGATCGTGATTGGCGTGACTGGGGCGTCGCTTGCGGCGGCTCATAAATTGGACTCCTCAGCGTTGGACTCCCCAGCGACGGCGGCCGGTCCGTGGGCCTCGGTAAGGAAACCCAGCAGCTTCGCTTCCAGCATGCGCGGGTTCATCCCTTCCAGGATGGAAACTACACCCTCGAGCGTCATTTCGCGGATGATCTGCTCGTTGCGGATGCGAATTTTTAGTTTTCCGGCGCACGGCAGCAAAATGAGGTTGGCGGAGCCCACTCCGTAAAGGGTGGCCACGAAGGCGACGGCAATACCCTTTCCGACTTCGTCGATTTTGTCCAGGTGCTGCATGACCTGGATCAACCCGAGCACGGCCCCGATGATGCCGATGGTGGGAGAAAATCCACCGGCCGATTCGAAGAGCTGGGGAATTTTCTCTTCCTGTTCTTCTTTGTTATCCAGTTCGAGTTCCATGATCTTGCGCAGTTCCTGCGGTTCGGTCCCGTCGACCGCCAACATGAGGGCGCGATGCAGGAACGGTTCGTCGATAGTGGCAAGTTCTTTGTCGAGCGAGATGATGCCTTCCCGCCGCGCCTGGTTGGCATACTTGACCAGGAGTTCGATCGTCGATCGCGGATTCTGTGCGGGCTCCACGAAGACCTGCACCAGACGCCGGAACGCACTCAGCGCCACTGGCAAGGGATACTGAATCAGGACCGCGCCCAGCGTGCCCCCAAATACAATCAGGGCCGCGGTGGGCTGCAGCACCTGGCTGAGATTGCCGCCCTCCAGCATCAAGCCGAGCAGGATGCCGCCGATAGCCAGCACCAGACCGCCGAAGGTTGCCTTATCCACGAGGGCTCCTATTTCTCGCCAGCCGGCCGGCCGTTGCCCTCAAGGACGGGCGGAAGGGCGGAACGGTTGTCCCACCAGAGCATGATCCCTTGCAGCACCGAGCGGCGGAACTGCACCACCCGTTCGAGGACGTCCTGGGCACTTTCGCGAACGACAATTTTGTCGCCATTCACCAGCGTGATGACGGTATCGGGGGCCTGCTCGACGAACTTGATCAGGTCGGAATTGACCACCAGCGGGTGATTGTTGAGGCGGGTGAGCTGGATCATGTTTGGCTCCTGATGTTTTGACTGCTCGACGGAACAAGGCCCCGCCACTTAATAAGGCTTCATCAGTAATGATCGGCAGAAACGGCAGGGGCGGGGAGAGAGGAGCAGAAAGGAGGCACGTTACCTAAGAGCTATGCCGGATAGTACCTGTGGAAATAAAGCCTGGACGCGCCCAGCCGATGATGCAGATGGAAAGGCAATTGGGTTCCGCAGGACAAACGGAACGAGCTCCGGGAAGGTTTCGGGGACGGATCCCAAAATCGGAACCATAAAAAGAGCAATACAATGGCACTTACCATTCTGAACAACATTGCTGCTTTAGCTGCGGAAAACCAGCTAAACATCACCAGCAACAGCCTCAATTCGACCCTGGAGCAGTTGTCGTCAGGATCGCGGATCAACAGCGGCGCTGACGACCCAGCCGGACTGGCCATCGCCAACGGCTTGGCGGCGAACGTGGCGGCGCTGACGCAATCGTCGAGCAACGCCACCGACGGCGTCGGCGAACTGCAGGTAGCAGACGGCGCGCTGTCTCAGGTCACCACGCTGCTGGATCGCGCCGTGACGCTGGCCACTGAATCGGCCACAGGCACGGTGTCCAATTCGCAACGCACCGCGCTGGACGCCGAATATCAATCCATCAAACAAGAAATTAACAGTATCGGTTCCACCACCAACTTCAACGGCGGGCAGGTGTTCACCGCGAACACTCTCAATGTCTTCTTGAGTGACGGCAGCACCTCGGGCAGCAGCACCATCGGTGTGACCACCGGCACGTTGTCCGCCCCTGGCCTTAACTTAGGCGGAGCAGTCGCCGCCACCGGCACCCTGACCCAGGCGGCAGCCGCAGCTACGGTTGCTGCCACCGACACCCTGACCGGAGCCAACTTTACGGAAGGCACCATGGCGAGCAGTGCATTGAACTTCACTGCGAATGCCGCTAACAACAACGCCATTACCATCGGTAGCACGACCTACACATTCGTTACCTCCCTTGCCACCGCTCCCGCCGCAAATCAGGTTCTCATCGGGGGTACTACCGCCCAAACCCTGACGAACCTGGCGGCTGCGATCAATGGCTCGGCTGGCGGCTCCGGAGTTGCCTATGGAGCCGGAACCGTCGCCAATGTGAACGTCACGGCTGGAGCAGTTACGGGAACGAATCCGGCAGGCGCTCTCGCTTTATCGGCAAACATCAATGGGACCACCGACAATGCCATCGCTACGACGGTGGGGACGGGGACAATGACCTTCGATGCCGGGACATTAGGCGCCGGCAGCGGTGGCTCCGTCGCGGGCGTCGCTGGCGCCACGGTAACCGTTGGCGGCCAAACCTACACCTTCGTGCACTCTCTCAGCACCCTGGAGACGGCGAATGAGGTGGTGGCCACCAACGAAGCTACCGGCCTGACGAATCTGGCGGCTGCGGTCAACGGTTCAGGCGGCGGCCAATATAGCGCCAATACCCTGGCCAACACTCAAGTCACGGCGGGTTCATCTACAGGAACCACCCTGGGCTTCACAGCCAGTTCCGCTGGCACCGGCGGCAACTTCATCACCACGGCGGCAACGGGCACAACGCCCGGCGTCTGGACTAGCTTGGATTTCACCGGAGGCACCGCTGCCGGAACCGCTCCGTCCGCTGTTGCTGGCGACACGGTGACGGTGGGCAACCAAATCTACACCTTTGTGGGCGCCCTCGGCACTCCCGCCGCCAATGCCATCCAGGTGCTGGTGGGCTCTACGGAAGCTGGCAGCATGCAGAATCTGACGAATGCCATCAACGGTGGAAGCGGCGCGGGCATTAACTACGCCTACGGAAGCGGCGCAACCGCCAATACCTCGGCGACGGCGGTGTATGGGCAAAACACGGCTGGGCAAAACACCGTCGCACTCACGGCATTAACCAAGGGCACCGCCGGCAACGGTATCGCTTTGGCGACGACCGGGTCGGGGGCCAATACCTTCGGCGGCGCTACGTTCCTGACGGGTGGCACGGCTGGATCGATCAACGATCTTTTGACCGAGTCCGACGCGCAAGCCGCCCTGACGCTCATCGACGGCGCCGTCGCGACGGTTGCCGCCTTACGCGGCGCCATTGGCGCAACCGTTAACCGCTTGCAAGCTGCGTCCAACATCATCACCAACCAGACGCAGAACCTGACTTCGGCGGAAAACGACGTGACCGCAGCCGACATTCCGACGGCGGTGGCCAATCTCACCCAGTATTCGATTCTGGAACAGACCGGTATTTCCGCCCTGTCCCAGGCCAACCAGCAGCAGCAACTTGTTCTGAAGCTGTTGCAGTAGTACGCGGTTTCGGCAAAAAGGAGGCGGACAACCAACCGCCTCCTTTGTGCTATTCCGGAGTAGTGGGCCATGAGTATCGGACCGGTGGGTAGCTCTCCGCCGGCAAAGAGTGTGCAGGCAGCGGACACGAGTGTGGGTTCTGGCCGCACCAAAGCGTCCCGAGTCAGGCGCGGTAGAAGAAGCGGCCCAGCCCGTTTCGGGAACTCTGCCAAAACAAGAAAGTTCCGTCGCGAAAAATGTCGCCTCAACCTACGAACTGCCACAGGATGAAGTCGAAGTGCACCAGTATCCTGAGACTAAGGACCAGATAATCATTCAGTATCTGGACCAGGCCAAGAACGTGGTTCTGTAAGTGCCGAGCAACGAAGAACTTTTGGTTGAGCGCGGAATTGCCCGGGAATTCCAACCGGCGGCGAAACTGCGCCAGAGCGCGAGTACGGCAGCGGTGGGCAGGGAAGGAGAAAAAACTCATGGGGATTAGCTTTAACGCGGCGGCTTTGTTGAATGGTAACGGTATCAATGTGTCCGCAATTGTTTCCGAGATCCAATCCGCGGAAAGCGGCCAATTGACAGCCTGGAAGGGGGATGTGACAAATCTGCAAACGCAGGCGACCGCCCTGACCAGCATCAATAACGATTTGTCCAATCTGGCGAGCGCCGTACAAGGGTTTACGGGCTCGGACGGAGCGCTGACGGCGGTGACGGCGAACTCATCGGAGTCGGCGATCGTGAATGCCACGGCGCAGACTGGGGCCGCGCCCGCCAACTACACCGTGGTGGTGAGCAGCCTGGCGTCAACCGGGACGCTGTATACGGACTCAGTAGCGAACGCGAACACGTCGATTCTGCCGAACGGCCAGACCACCGGTGAACTTAACGTGCAGATCGGAGGGTCGGGCGGAACGACGGCAGACATTGCCATCACGGCGGCCAGCAATGATACGCTCACCAAGCTCGCCGCCTCCATCAACTCTCAGAGCGCCACCAACAATTGGGGCATCACGGCGAGCGTGGTGACCGACGCGAACGGTGCGCGCCTGGCCATCTATAGCCAGGCGACGGGCAGTGCGGGGGCGCTGGCCGTCGCCACTGGCACCGGCAGCAACACCACTAGTCTGACGTTTGAGCCGCCGGTGGGTGGAACGAACGCCGACATCACCATCAATGGAATCCCGTATGCCAGCACGTCCAACACGGTGACCGGGGCGATCCCGGACGTGACGCTGAGCCTGGTGAGCGCGGATTCGGCCACGCCGGTAACGGTGACGGTGGGCCCAGACACGAACTCAATCACCAACTCCATCAACAATTTTGTTACCGAATACAACACGGTCATCGGCGACATCAACACCCAGTTCACCATCAATCCATCGACCAGCCTGGAAGGACCGCTCGGGTCGGGCACCGACTTGCGAGTCTTGCAATCCAGCCTGGCGTCGGACATAACTTACGCGACAACCGACTCGACCTCGGTGAGTAGTGGCTTCACGAACCTGGCAGCGCTCGGCATTACCATGAACGACGACGGGACGCTGAGCGTCGACAGTTCCACGCTTAGCGCCGCGCTGAGCTCCAATCCCGCGGCGGTGCAGAATTTCTTCACCAATTCCAACTCGACCGGGTTCGCCGACAACATGAACGCCGACCTCACCAATCTGACCGACCCGGCGGAGGGTATTCTGAACGAGGATCTTGCCTCGAACCAGCAGCAACAGACCGATCTTACGACCGAGATAACCAACTTTCAGACTCAGTTGGCGGCCCAACAGACGGCGTTGACCCAGGAGTTCGACCAGGTCAACGCAAATCTCGAGGAGTATCCCTTCACGTTGGCGGAAGTCAACGCGGCGCTGGGCTCGCTGACCGTTGGTGGGACGACCACCACAACTCCGACCACGAGCACGAACACGACCCCGACTTCCGGGACTAGCGCGAGCGGTTCCAGCAGCACGAGCGGATCGAGCAGCACAAGCAGCACGGGAAGTTAGTCGGAAGGCGCACGGTCATGAATATCCAACAGTCGTATCGAGAAGCGACGGTTCGGGGTGCGAGCCCGGTAGAACTGGTGGTGCGGCTTTATGAGCAGGTGATCGAAGATCTGCGGCAAGCGGCCATCGCCATCGAGCACAACGACATCATGCTGCGGACCAAGCGCATCAAACACGCGATCCTGGTCGTCGGGCATCTGCAGTCGTCGCTGGACTTTGCCAAAGGAGGCAAGGTCGCCAAGAATCTCGACAATTTTTATAACGCGGTGCGCCAGAGTCTGGTGTGGGTGCAATTTCATCCTGCGAAACGCGGTGTCACCCAGCTCATCACGGACTTGCTGGCAGTGCGAGAAGCATGGATCGTGGTTGACCGGGCCGAGAGGCCATCGGCCGCGTCCGCGGCCGGCATGGTTGCTTCCGCCGCAGGCGCTGAGTCCGATCATGTGCGTGTGGACTGGAAGGGATAATGCCGCCGGACGCGCTCGCGACCTTGCGGCAGGTGAATGAGAACCTGCGATCCGCACTGCTTCGTCTCCGTCCGGAACGAAAGCACTGTTCGAGCATCAGGCCCCAGGACTTCTCGGAAATACTCGGTCAGCTTCTCCGCGCAGCGGAATGTCTGCGGCGCCTGCCGCCACATTCCGAAGCCGCTGCGGCGCTCGAAAAAGAATCCCTCGAATACCGCAGCATTCTGGAAAAACTGAAACATTTCCTGCCCGACCTGCACGTGCGCCTGCTGGCCGAGAAGTCGCGGCTTGAAACCGCACGAACCCACGTAGCGACCGCAGCGGCCTGGGCTCGAGCCAACAAGAAGACGCTTTGAAGCGGTAACTCATGGGGAGGCTTCCAGCGCCGATTGCAGCGGACTTACAAATCCAGCCAGATTGCGGCCCATAACATCACGGCGAACCTGACTTTTCTGATATTCTCAAACGTTTTCCACTTCGAGGTGTGCCGTGGAGCATCGTGGCCAGAAGTATCATCGCGGACGGCTGAGCGCGGCCATCCGCGAAGAGATCGAGACCATCCTCGAAGGCGAGTTGGGGGATCCTCGCATCGGGCTCGCCAGCGTCAGCGCCGTGCTCATGGCCCAGGACGCCCGTTCCGCCCGCGTCATGGTGAGCGTTGCCGGCGATGAAGCCGAGGCCGAGAGCACCCTCGAAGGGCTCGCCGCTGCCAAGAATTTCGTGCGGCACGAACTCGCGGAACGCCTGCGTCTGCGCCGCCCTCCGGAACTTTATTTCCAGATCGATCGGGCCGATCAATTGGAGAGTCGGGTCGGGGAGCTTCTCGGCCGAGCTAAGAAGCGCAGCCGGAAGGGCGCTGAGCCCAGCCCCTGAAGGGGCGCCTGATTTCGGAGAGCTTACGGCGTCGCTAAAGAAGTAGGGCCGTCCTCAGTCGTTAGTCTCTAGTTGTTGGTCGTTCGCGACCACGGGAAACTGACACGGCGCGGCTTTACCGAAGCGTGGCAGGAAATGGGCTTTCGGTGGTTGCTCGCTGACGACCAACGACTAGCGACTAACGACTGACTACTCTGAGACGAAGCTAACAGCCTCCGACTGAAAGCTGAGGGCTGACAGCCAAGAGCCGAGAGTACTTCATGCTAGAGCGGGTTCTACGAGAAATTCGGTCGCGTGGCCGCATCGTGGTAACTTCGCACGCCCGGCCCGACGGAGACGCCATCGGCTCTGCCCTCGCCTGTGGCCAGATCCTGCGCGTCATGGGAAAGGATGCCGAAGTCGTTATGCACGATGGCGTCCCCCGCATTTATCAGAACCTTCCCTTCGCGCATCGCGTCATTCAGACCGATGTTGTCCCCTGGAACGATGCCGTCATCCTGCTCGAATGCGACGGCATCAGGCGCACGCTTCTCGAAGGTCTGGAAAAATGTTTCCTCATCAACATCGACCATCACGCAAGCGGCCGCAATTTTGCCCACATCAACTGGATCGATTCCACCGTGATGGCCACCGCCGAACTCGTCTATCGCCTTGCCCGCCTCGCCTGCGTCCCGGTCGATCACGACATTGCCACCTGCCTTTACACCGCGCTCATGACCGACACGGGGTCCTTCATGTTCGAAGGCACCAACGAGCACACTTTCACCGTTGCGCGCGAACTTGTGCTCGCCGGGGCTGACCCCGCGCTTTGTGCGCGGCCTATCTATTTCGGACACTCGACGGCCAAACTTCGGCTGCTCGGCGCCGCACTGTCTAATCTGCATCGCGAAGGTACGTTGGCCTGGATCTGGGTCACGCAGGAACAGATGCAGCGCTTCGGCGCCCGCGAAGAGGATTGCGAGGGCCTCGTCAACTATGCGCTCTCTATCGCCGACGTGCAGGTCGCCATCTTCTTTCGCGAACTCCCCGATCGCCGCTATCGCATCAGCCTGCGCAGCAAAGGAGCGGTGAATGTCTCCACCGTGGCCGAGCATTTCGGTGGCGGCGGTCACAAATGCGCCAGCGGCTGTTCGATTGAAGGACCTCTGGCGGTCGCCGTGTCCCGAATTGTGGATCGCCTGCACCGAGAACCTGTTGTCTTGGACGCGAACTCAGCAACGAGCTAACGAACGCGACCATGAACGTCAGCGCACCAACCCGAGATCACTATGGCCGCGCCTTGCCTGACATGCAATGAATAAGCAAGGAACGAATCCGCGAACCCGCACCGATGTGCTGCTGCTAGCGGCGTTCTGCGGATTCCTTTTCTTCTACGGTCTCGGTGCTTTCGGCCTGCTCGGCGCCGACGAACCTCGCTACGCGCAAATAGCCCGCGAAATGCTCGATCGCTCCGATTGGATTACCCCCACGCTGCAAGGCAAACCGTGGCTCGAAAAGCCAGTACTGTATTACTGGCAGGCGATGCTGTCGTTCCGTCTCGCCGGCGTCACCGACCAGGCTGCCCGCTTGCCCGCCGCCTTCGACGGTGCCCTGCTCATCGCCGCCATCTACTTGTTTCTCCGCCGCTTCCGTTCCGGCAGTGAACTCGACGGCGCCCTCATCACGGCCAGTTGCGCCGCCGTTGTTGGATTTGCGCGCGCCGCCGCAACCGACATGCCGCTTGCCGCCGCTTTTTCTATCGCATTGCTCGCCTGGTACGGATGGTACGAAACCCGCCGGCACATTTATCTCGCAGCTTTCTACATTGCTCTGGCGCTCGGAACCTTGGCCAAAGGCCCGGTCGCGCTCGCTCTGTCCGCGGTCATCGTCTTTCTCTTCGTCGCTGTAAAGCGTGACTGGCGTGCCATCCCGCGCACCCTCTGGGTCCCCGGCATCGCCGTCTACCTCGCCGTCATGTTGCCCTGGTATATCGCCGTTCAACTGCGCAATCCGGGATTCTTCCGCTTCTTCATCCTCGAACACAATCTCGCGCGCTTCTCGCAGGATGTTTATCACCACCACCAGCCCTTCTGGTTCTATCTGCCTGTGTTCTTACTGGCCATGATGCCGTGGACGATCGTGCTCATCGTCGCCGTCGCCGAACGCGTTCGTCTTATCTGGTCCGAAGGCAAGGACAAGGAGGCTTTCTCCAGCCCGGAAGCGTCCTGGCCACTATTTCTTCTCATCTGGATGCTCGTACCCATCCTGTTTTTTAGCGCATCGCAATCGAAGCTGCCTGGCTACATCCTGCCCGCCGTCCCCGCCGGAGCGCTCCTGATCGCCGAGTATCTGGCCAGCCGTGGGCGTGGTCAATTCTTCAACGCAGAGGACGCTGAGGTTTCGCAGAGGTCGCGGGACGACAGGAAGTTGTCGCTCCTGTTCGCCGCGGCTCACGGAATTCTCTGCGGAGTGCTGATATTTGCCGCGCTCTCCGCCGCGTCCATCGCCAGGAATCACCACCTGCTGT
>Ga0224558_1002407_pt1 | contig 17187 bp, 15 predicted proteins | sample 714S32024metaG_FD_180682 | JGI IMG/M metagenome (GOLD analysis project Ga0224558, IMG submission 180682) | Peat soil microbial communities from Stordalen Mire, Sweden - 717 S3 20-24 | ecosystem: Environmental > Terrestrial > Soil > Wetlands > Peat | place: Sweden: Norrbotten County, Stordalen... | reverse complement strand
TATCGCCTACCAGACCTGCGGAACGCTTCGATGCTTCTGCCTCGGCTCTACGTACCCTTTCGGTTTTTGCCTTGGCGGAAGCTTGGGAGGCGTGTAAGGAATCTCCTCCCACGGGATGCTGCTGAGTATGTGCGCAATGCAGTTCAGGCGGGCGCGTTTTTTGTCGTCTGACGGAACGATGTACCAGGGCGACGCGGCTGTGTCCGTGGCCGCAAGCATCACATCCCGGGTGCGTGAGTAGTCGTACCAACGGCGGTGCGATTCCAAGTCCATGGGACTGAGCTTCCAGCGCTTGGAAGGATCTTCAATTCGCGCGAGGAAGCGCTTGTGCTGTTCCTTTTCCGATACTTCGAGCCAATACTTCAGAAGGATGATGCCCTGGCTCACCAGAAAGCTCTCGAAGATGGGACAGTCCCTGAGAAATTGCCTGTGCTCTTCCTCAGTACAAAAGCCCATCACGTACTCAACACCGGCACGGTTATACCAGCTCCGGTCGAAGATGACGACTTCACCTCCGGCGGGCAGTCGTTCAACGTAGCGCTGGGCATGGAGCTGTGTCTTCTGCCTCTCGGTTGGCGAGGGGAGGGCTACCACGCGAAAGATGCGCGGGCTGACACGCTCCATGATGCGCTTGATCATCCCGCCTTTGCCGGCAGCGTCTCGTCCTTCGAAAATGATCACAATGCGGGCGTTGGTCGCCTTGACCCAGTCCTGGAGCTTGACCAGCTCAACTTGTAGCCTGAATATCTCGGCCTCGTACCCGTTTTTTCCGATCTTTTTTCCGGCCTTTGGTTGGCCGTTGATGGCGGACGGTTGAGTGTTACTCTCCAGCGTTGATTTTGGTTTCTTGTTGTTTTTGGAATTCTTGCCCATCGTTGTTTTCTGGCTCCCTGGATCGGCCCGTTTGTTTAGAGGCCGGCCTTTATTCCTGCGGGTTGAAGCGCGACCGTTTTATCGGCGTTTGCAGCGGCCGCCGACAGTTTCAGTCATTGACCGTCGTCCCGGGCCTGACACTTCGCGCGGCGGCGAGTTCGCGCTTCTCGCTAGTCCGTCCAGCATGAATCCTGTTTTGATTTACCTCTAGCACGCAGCAATCGCTGTACCAAATGGCAGAAAAATGAGGTGGCGTCTTCAACCATGTTGGAGTTTCATGCGTTTGCATAGTATCGGCTTCTCGTACCTTCGCGAGTCGAGTGCCCCAGCGAGACCTTCGGTGGGCAGGGTCTTACCCACATCCGGTCACATGCCAAATGCTTCGCGAATTTCGACGCTCTTCGTGCGTTGCAAGAAGTGACGAATCTGCAACAGACCACCATCGATACCAGTGTGTACCGCAAGAATTTGCAGCCGGTGGTCTACGTGACGGGAGATGTGGCGGGCGGAGAAGAAAGCCCTGTGTACGCCATCATGAAGATGAGCGACGCGATCGACAAGATCAAGTTGCCCGATGGCCACTGGGTGAAGCAATACAAGGGCACGACCATGCCCGAGCGCACCGACCGCTTCTCCATGAAGTGGGACGGCGAGTGGCATATCACGGTAGAAGTCTTCCGCGACCTGGGACTGGCTTTTGCGGATCTTGCCAGCATCGCCAAAATTTCTCCGAGGTCGTATGCGGAGCGGAGGCTCGTCTGGTGTCCGGAACCGAGAATGGCTTGCCCGGCTATCTCAGGGTGTGAGAACGTGCGGTTCTTCTGTGGAGGTACCGTCGCCTGATGCAGGCTCGCCACGCTTGAGGTGGCGTTTATTAGGTTGGTAGAAGCAGTTACGGTTGACGAGTTCACGCACCAAGCATTTATCTCGGAAATAGATTCCGCATTGCAGACACACTTCATCGGGATTGGTTTGGTGATCCACCAGCCCGGCGGAGAGGCGGTCGAGCAACCGGGCGGCGCGTCTTAGTTCATCATTTGGGAATCCGCGAAAGATCTCAGCCAGCTTGCGCTCCTTTTTTTCGTCATAGGCGGCGAGCAGGCGCCGGCTCGACTCGGTCATGGAGAGGCAAATCTCGCGGCGGTCCGGTTGCCCCTCCGCCCGGTGCAGAAGCTTGCGTCGAACCAGCTTATCCACCGCCTTGCTGGCGGCCGCGTTGCTCACCCCCAGAAACAACGCCACATCGCTGATGGTGTGCGCGTCCGTCAGAGCCACCATCTTCAGAAGTTTGAACTGCGACAACGTCAGCTGCTTGCCGGCAATTTCCTCCAGCAGCCGTTTTTCCAGAATTTCTTCTACAGCCGAAGCAAAAACGCGCGTGCTTCCCAGAAAATCGTGGGTAATATCGCCGTTACCGCTCTTGGGCATGTCCCATTCCTTGTCCCGCGAAAAATGATTTCCACGGTTAAGTATCGCATGAGCCCGACCCTTGACAGGCATGTTCTCCTTTTTCGTAAAGTCGCCGGCAAACCGGTTCCTGGTTCTCGGGTTCGTCCGGCCGACCGTTGCCCGGCAGGTACTCGCGTAGCAGCCACTCGGCGGCATGAGGCAGCGCCTCATCGACGGCTCGCGACAACCCGGGAGATATTTCCTTAGGCAGAGGCCCGGTCTGGCATGCCAGTACCCGCACTTCGACCCCGCAAGTTTCCTGCAGTTCACGCAGAAGATTGGAGGTAGGTATTTGGTGCATGGAAAAGTCGTCCAGCTTGATCGGGGGAATGCCGGCAGGATCGATTTCGAACAACTCTCCCTGCGAGCGTCCCGCATCCAGGGCGTCCACGATGAGCAGGCGCCGGGGACGCGCTGGACTGAGGCAAAGCGTGAAGAGGAGATTGCGCACACCGGTGCCGGCGTCCAGCATACAGACGTCGTCGGGCACGCGATGGTGGGATTCCACGTACTCCACCAGCGCGCACCCGAAACCGTCATCTCCGAACAGAAGATTGCCACAACCCAGGACCAATGTGGGCTTTCGGCAATACTCGGGTAGATTATCCTGGTCGATGACCGGCATCCACTTCTTCTCCTAGTTGGTGAGAGTGTCGAGCAACGTGCCTTCTGCGTCCACAATGTCCAGCCTGACCGAAACCTTCCCATCCAGGCGGTGGGTTGCACAGGAGAAGCAGGGATCGTAGGCTCGGATCGTCATCTCGACGGTATTCAGCACTCCCTGGTCGTACTTGCCGTCATGGATCAAACTCTTGGCGGCCTGTGTCACCGACATGTTGATGGGAGCGTTGTTGTGGGTGGTGCCGACGATCAAGTTGGCGTTTGTGATCATGCCATCGGCATCGGTTGTGTAGTCGTGAATGAGCGTCCCGCGTGGCGCCTCCGTACACCCTATGCCCCGGGCAGCCCGCGGCGTCACCTTCACTCGAGTTTCGGTGCTGGTGATCTCGGGATCTTCCAGCAACCGGATCACGTTTTCTGCGTTGTAGAGGAGTTCGATCAACCGCGCCCAGTTATAGAGCAACGTGAGTTGGGCCGGCCGGCCAAACTTCTGCCGGAATTCCTCCAGTTCGGCCTGGGCCAGCGGCGTGTCGATAAAGTCGCAGACGTTCATCCGCGCCAGTGTGTTGGTGCGGTAAATCCCCGACGGTTTCGCCAGGTCCATGGAGAAGCTGCCCCACTTTTTGGCATAGGGGAATTTCAGGTAACTCCACGACTCAATGTGCTCGCTGATGTAATCGGTGTAACGGTCGTAGGGGAAATCTTCGAATGAGCCTTCGGGCGTCATCATCCGGAGCTTTCCATCGTAGAGGTTGAGCGCGCCGTTGTCCTTCACCGTACCGAGGAAGCCGGTGGTGATCACGCCGAGAGATTTCACGGTTTCCATGTACTTCGGGAACACATTCTCTTTGGCGAAGGCGATGGAGAACTTGGCCAGATCAAGCGTTTCGTCGGCCATCTTGCGCAGTTGGTCACGGTTTTCGGGGGCCAGCGGTTTGCTGAATCCGCCCGGCACCGCCGCCTGCGGATGGATCGCCTTGGCGGCCAGGATTTCCAGCATATGCGCTGCCAGGTGCCGCACCTTGACCACCCGCCGGGCAATTTCGGGCGCAGCTTTAAGAATTCCGACCACATTACGAATGGAATAGTCGGCGTCGGGCCCGAGCAGAAAGTCGGCGCCCGCCAGAAAATAGAAGTGCAGGATGTGCTCTTCCATGAACGCGACGCTATTGCATAGCTCGCGCAGCTTTTTGGCAGCGGGTGGCGGTTCGACTCCGAAAACGGCGTCACATGCCTTTGCCGATGCCAGGTGATGCGACCAGGGACAGACACCGCAGATGCGGGGCATAATACGCGGCATGTCCTCGACCGGCCGGCCCAGGCAGAATTTTTCAAAGCCGCGCAGTTCGATCACATTGACGCGGGCCAAGTCCACGTTGCCGGCGTCGTTGAGTTGGATGGTTATCTTGGCGTGGCCCTCGATGCGAGTGACAGGTTGGATGACTAATGTTTTCGCCATGGTTCACCTCTTGGGAAGCGGCCGCAGGCGGCCCGCGCCGGCAAAACGGTTGAAGGTGGCAGCCCGGTCCGGAATCTGCTTCGGATCGAGGCCGATCGACGACAGCGCTCCCATCATGTCCACCATGGGATTGGCTTTTTCCGAGAGCGGCCCGAAGCATCCCTCGCACGGCATGTAGGCGTTGATGCACCGGGGCACGCCATCGTGGCCGCCGCAACCGCCACGCGTGGCAGGGCCCAGGCACATATATCCCTGTTCCATCAGGCAGCGCATTTCGGTGAGCGGCGCCCCGAGCGTGAATTCTGGCGCTTCCAGCCGGCGCTTGAGCGTGGACACGGCTTTCTTTTCCCGCTTGGTCGGGCACTCGTCGCATACGCTTTTCGTGGACAAGGCAGGCAGAGGTTTGCCTTCCAGAAGAGCGATCAGCGCTCCCGCCACCATGTCGGGGGTGGTGGGACATCCGGGCAGAAATGCATCCACCTTGACGACTTCGCTAACGGCATAGACGCGGTCGGTCAGCACTGGAATCTGCTCCCGCGGCAAGCCGTTCTTTTCCGTTGTCACACTGTCGCGGTAGACCTTCTCCATCAATTCGTCCGTGGTGCTCTGGTTGGCAAGCGCGGGGATGCCGCCACAGGTCGCGCAGGAACCCAGGGCAATCAGGATCTTGCACTTCTTGCGCATCTCCAGCGCCAGTTTCTTGTGCTCATCGCTGCGGATTCCGCCCGCGATAAGCCCGACGTCCGCTTCCGGAATTTCCATTTCTGTTTTTTCACCAGTCTGACCGAAGAGCTTGTGATCCATCAGGACTGGCATGTGCACGATTTCCACTTGCTTGAGTACGTCGATCAGCGGTTCACCGATATCGAGGATGGTGACTTCGCAACCCCCGCATATAGCGAACCACTCTTCGGCAAGTCGAGCTGCCATGCTGCACCTCCTTCCAAAAATTGAGAACGCTTTACTTGCAGAGCAATACGACGATGGGGCCAAAAAAAACAGGAGTCTCCAGAGCCCCGGGGTCAATGCATACGCCCGCTCGACCGGCCGTTCTACGAGTTGGTTTGGAGTGGGAAGAGTGCAGGGTGGGCAGAGCAACTTGCCAAGCGGCGGCCGAATAAAGTTGCATAAGCAACCCCCGGGGATCCGGGAAACCCTAGGGCGGGACAATATACTAAGCCAGTTTACTTGTCAACTAAATTTATTATTAGCCTAGTTAAATAATTTTCTTGACAGTCAAGTCGGACTCGGGCTAGAGTGACTTCGCACGCGCGCGTTAGGGACGGCCTGAAGTCCCATGTTCTACCCATGGAGGCTCACCATCTATGAGCCCGAATCTCTCTCTCACGTTTGACGGAAAGAAGTTCCTGTGGGACGGCTCCTTGTATGCCACGCGGGAAGAGGCCTCTCCCCGGGAAGAGGCTTACAGGAACGACAACTTTGAGGTTCGCGTAATAGAAGACGAAGACAAATTTCTGATCTACACGCGGCGCTTCGTAAAGCAAGTCGTGGTGGCAGCGCAATAACTGCACCCTCGAAGGGGGTAAGGCCATGGCGGTAGGAGCGGTTCCAGTCAGCGATCCCACATTGCTGGCGGACATTCGGAAGTACGGCAAATTCGATCCAACCGGTTGTTATCAGTGCGGAAGCTGCACGCTCTCCTGCGATCTGGTCGAGAAGGACACGACCTTTCCCCGCCGCAGTATCCGCTTCGCTCTTTTGGGCCTGCGACAACCCCTTCTTGCCAGCCTGGACCCCTGGGTGTGCCACGACTGCGGCGATTGTTCGACCGTCTGCCCCCGCCAGTCCGAGCCCAGAATTTCCATGATCACGCTGCGCCGGTTCTTGAGCGCGCGGTATGAGTGGGTGGGCATTGGTCGCAAGCTTCTGCAATCCACAGCTTGGTATCTGGGATCGTTGATCGCGGTTGCCCTGCTCACGTTGGTTGCCATCATTGGTTACCACCTCTGGTATGTCGCCATGCCGGCGCGCGATTTTGCCACGACTCCCTTCGGGCTCGATCACATGTTCCCCATGATGACGTATTACACCCTGGCGGTGATCCTGTTTCCCATGTTGCTCCTGGTCTCCCGTGTCGCTCACATCTGGCGGCTTACCATGCGCGGAGATGGTCGATCGCACATCCCCTGGTCGGCCTACTTCACGGAAGCATGGGTCTACGTCTACGAGTCCATCGCTCAGACTCGAATGCGAAAGTGTCCAGAACATCGGCGCTGGTTTGGCCATGAGGTGCTCGCGGTCGGCACTCTCATCATGATCAACATCAAGGTCTGGGGTCTGCGCTGGTTCCAGACCGACAACATCTATCCCATCTACAACCCGCAACGTTGGGTTGGCTATATCGCCAGCGCCCTTATGCTCTATGGAATCGCGTACATCATGGTGGGCCGCTGGCGAGCGAAGAAAGAGATTTACAAGGAAACCCACTTTCAGGATCTCGTCTTTCCTGTTTTGCTCGTCCTGACCATCCTTACCGGCCTTGCCGCCCACGTTCTGCGCTATTGCGGCGTTGCACTGGCCTGTCACTACGCCTACGCCATGCACATCGTCGTCGCCACTCCCATGCTCGTCATCGAGATGTCTTTCGGCAAATGGTCGCACATGGTCTATCGTCCTCTTGCCCTGTACTTCCTGGCGGTCAAAGACAGGGCTACACAGCACGCGCCCGCAGGGGAGGCGGTTCCCAATGCCATCTGACGGATACAAATCTCAGCCCGTTGGTGCCGCTCTGGTCGTGGGCGGCGGCATCGGGGGCATGCAAGCGGCCCTCGATCTCGCGAATAACGGCATCAAAGTTCATCTCATCGAACGCAAACCCGCCATCGGCGGGGTCATGGCGCAGCTCGACAAAACATTTCCCACCAACGATTGCGCGATGTGCACCATGGCGCCTCGCTTGGTCGAGATCGGCCGTCATAAAGGCATTGAGATCCACACTCTCAGTGAAGTCGAGCGCATCGAGGGTTGGCCCGGGAACTTCACCGTCACGATCAGGAAGCAGCCGCGTTTCGTTGACCAATCCAAATGCACCGGCTGCGGCGCATGCACCGAAGATTGCCCCGTCGCGCTCCCGTCCGAATTCGACCAGGGACTCGCTGAGCGGAAGGCGATCTTCCGCCCCTATCCGCAAGCCGTTCCCAACGTGTTCACAATCTCGCGCCGCGGAACCGCTCCCTGCCAGGCCGCCTGCCCGGTTCACCAGGGCGGACAGGGATATTTGGCGCTGATCGCGCAACGCCGCTTTGAAGAAGCGCTCCAGGTCATTTTGCGCGACAACCCGCTGCCATCCATCTGCGGGCGGGTCTGCACCCATCCTTGCACCGACGCATGCACCCGCTGCCAAATCGACGATCCCGTCAATCTCCCCGGCCTGAAGCGCTTCGTTACAGACCAGTTCCCCGACTACAAGCTGCCGCAGCCAACAGTTCCCGACCGTCCCGAAAGAGTCGCCATCATCGGTTCGGGCCCGGCGGGACTCGTCTGCGCGTATCAACTTCGCCAAAAGGGCTATCGCCCCACAATTTTCGAGGCACACTCAACTGCCGGCGGCATGTTGACCGTTGGTATCCCCGAGTACCGCCTGCCTCGCCGAACGCTGAATGCAGAAATCGACAAGCTCCGAGCCATTGGAATCGAGATCCTTCTGGATACGCCGGTGGGCCGGAGCATCAGCTTTGACGAACTGCGAAAAAGCTTTGCTGCTGTTTTCATTGCCATCGGCGCCCACGTCGAACGGAAACTCGGCATCCCCGGGGAGAACCTCCCCGGAGTCAGCGGGGGCGTGGAGTTCCTGCGCCGCGTCAATCTCGATAAGCCGGTCCTGCCGGGCCGGCAAGTGCTGGTCATTGGTGGCGGAAACTCCGCTCTGGACGCCGCGCGCACTGCTCTTCGCTGCGGATCGACGGATGTCACCATTGTTTATCGCCGCACCCGCGCTGAGATGCCTGCCGATCCGCGTGAGATCAACGACGCCGAGCGTGAGGGTATCAAGCTGATGTTCCTGGCCGCTCCCAAGGCGTTCCAATCGGGCGCAGACGGTCGCGTCAATGGACTCCAATGCCTGAAGATGAAGCTTGGCAAGCCGGACGCCAGCGGGCGGCCTGCTCCCGAACCGGTTCCCGGATCTGAGTTTGTTTTGCCCTGTGATGCTGTCATCGCCACCATCGGCCAGTCGCCGGATGTGAGCAGTCTTGGGGAAAAGCTGGGCCTCGAAACCACTAAGTGGGGAACGCTTAAAGCCGACTCTTTGACGCTCGAAACCGCGCTGCCCGGAGTCTTTGCGGGCGGCGACTGTGTAACCGGTCCCGACGTGGTCATCAACGCCGAACTCGCCGGCAAGAAAGCCGCAACCTCGATTGATCGATGGCTCAATCACCAGGACCCCCGCCTCGGGCGCGACTTGGAAGGATCGTACCGCACCGAATACGAGGTGGATACCAGCGGCGTGCTGATGCAGCGCCAGATCCACATGCAAGCCCTCGATCCCGCCACTCGTGGAAGAACGTTTGCCGAGGTCCACGTCGGCTATACGCCCGATGAAGCGGTGGCCGAAGCCAAGCGTTGTCTTGCCTGCGGCATCTGTTGCGATTGTCATATCTGCTCGAACGCCTGTGAGGCTCATGCCATCGACTACTTCCAGAAAGAGCAGAAGGTCGAGCTGAACGTCGGCGCCGTCGTCCTGGCGCCCGGCTACGAGGTCTACGATGCGCGTTTGAGCAAGGATCTCGGCTATGGCCGCTTGCCGAATGTAGTTACTTCCATCGAGTTCGAGCGCATTATGTGCGCCTCCGGTCCGTATTCCGGCCACGTGATCCGGCCTTTTGACCACAAAGAACCGAAACGCATCGCCTTCCTCCAGTGTGTCGGATCGCGCGATTCCGAACACGACTACTGCTCTTCGGTCTGCTGCATGTATGCCACCAAGGAGGCGATCATCGCCAAAGAGCATCTCGGCGACGAGCTGCAATGCGATGTCTTCTTTATGGACCTCCGCGCTTTCGGCAAGGGCTTCGAGCAGTACTTCCACCGGGCGCAAGAACTGGGTGTACAGTACATCCGCTCCAGAATCCCCATCATCGAGGAGATCCCCGAGACGCGGAACCTGATCGTCACGTATCTCGGCGAGGGCGACTGTAAGCTCTCCCGTGAATACGACCTCGTGGTCTTGTCTGTTGGCATGCAGCCGCCGAAAGAGGTGAAGGCGCTGGCCGAGCGCTTTGGCATCGCGCTCAACGAATTCAACTTCTGTAAAACCTCGGAATTCACACCCGCGGAATCCTCGCGGCCCGGAGTTTTCGTTGCCGGTCCCTTTGTCGAGCCGAAGGATATTCCGGAGACCGTCATGCAGTCCTCGGCGGCTGCGGCGCAGGCGCTCGCGCTCCTGAAAGACGCCCGCGGCACACTGATTTCACCAAAGACATATCCGCCCGAGAGAGACGTCGCGGGAGAAGAGCCACGCGTCGGAGTCTTTGTTTGCCACTGCGGCAGCAACATCGCCGGCTTCGTCAAAGTCCCCGACGTGGTCGAATATGTGAAAACCCTGCCCAACGTGGTCTACGCGGAGAACAATCTTTACACCTGCTCCAACGATACTCAGGATCGGATTCGGGAAAAAATCACGGAACACAATCTGAATCGCGTGGTTGTCGCCTCCTGCACGCCGCGCACTCATGAGGCTCTTTTCCGCAATACATTGGCCGAGGCCGGGCTCAATCCTTACTTGTTTGAAATGGCCAACATCCGCGACCAGTGCTCCTGGGTGCACATGCACGAGCCGGAGCAAGCCACCAGGAAATCCAAAGACTTGGCGAGGATCGCGATTGCCAAGGCGCGCCTGTTGCAGCCGCTTCACCGCCACATGGTCAAGGTCGAAAAGTCGGCCCTCGTCATCGGCGGAGGCCTGTCAGGCATGACCGCCGCCCTGAGCTTGGCCAATCAGGGATTCGAAGTTTTTCTCGTAGAAAGGGACAAAGAGCTCGGCGGAAATTTGCGCCACGTCCACTACTCGCTTAACGGCGTGAGGCCGCAAAACGAGCTCGTGCGCCTGCGCGGAGAAATCGATCAGAATAGCCGAATCCATTCCTTCACCGGCGCCGTTATCGAAAACATCGAAGGCACAATCGGGAATTTCAAGACCAGAATTTCTGTCCAGGGCGAAACTGCCGAGGTCATTCATGGCGTGGTGATTGTCGCGACCGGCGCCAGGGAGTATCAGCCGAAAGAATACTTGTACGGGCAGGAACAGAAGGTGATGACGCAGCGCGAACTCGAACTGCAACTGGCATCCGGAGGTGCCTTGTTAACACCCGAAGATGGCCGCGGCCCCAAAACCGTGGTGATGATCCAATGCGTTGGCTCGCGCGAGAACGACCACCCTTACTGCTCTCGAGTCTGTTGCGCGGAAGCCATCAAGAATGCGCTTCGCATCAAGGCCGTTTCTCCGCAGACGGCGGTCTATGTGCTCTACCGCGACATTCGGACTTACGGCTTCAAAGAGAGCTATTACACCAAAGCCCGCCAGCAGGGAGTGGTGTTTGTGCGCTACGAAGAAGACTGTAAACCGGAAGTTTCTCGGAATGGCGCCGGGCTGCAGGTAGTCGTCCGCGACCAGACTCTCGGCATGCCAATGATGATCCCAGCCGATCTCGTCGTGCTGTCCGCGGGCATTCATCCGCACGAGGACAATAAGACGATCGCGCAGTTCCTGAAGGTCCCGCTGAATAGTGAGGGATTCTTCCTCGAAGCCCACATGAAGTTGCGTCCGGTTGACTTTATGACCGACGGCGTCTTCGTATGCGGGCTGGCGCATTCTCCAAAGACAATTGAAGAATCCATCCTGCAAGCACAAGCGGCAGCAGCGCGAGCGGCCGCTATCTTGGTCAAGGATTCTCTCGAACTCGAAGCCAACGTGTCTGAGGTCGTGGACCAAAGCTGCGACGGTTGCGCCTATTGTGTGGACACGTGCCCCTTCAAGGCGATCAGCCTGCTCGAATACATGTGGCAGGGTTCGGTAAAGAAATCCGTTGAGGCCAATGAGACCACTTGCAAGGGCTGTGGCTGCTGCCAGGCAACGTGTCCCAAGAACGGTATCTTCATTCGCGGATTCACCCTCGACCAGATCCGCGCCCAAATCGAGGCAGCCCTGGAGGTGATGTAATGGAAGAAAACAGTGTGCCATCGGCCGCAACCGCGGAAGTCGCACCCCCGGCTGATGTTTTTCAACCTTTGATCATCGCCTTGTGCTGCAACTGGTGCTCTTACGCCGGAGCCGATTTGGCGGGCGTGTCGCGGATTCAGTACCCGCCGAGCATCCGGGTCATTCGCGTGATGTGCTCCGGCATGGTCCATCCCAACCTCGTCATTGACGCTCTCACCAAGGGCGCCGACGGCGTTCTTATGTGCGGGTGCCACATTGGCGACTGCCACTACCAGGACGGCAACAAAAAAGCAGAACAACGGGCAGAGGCCATTCGCTTGATGCTTGCCGACTTCGGAATCGAAGAAGAACGCTTCCGGTTGGAATGGGTCTCCGCTGCCGAGGGCCCGCGTTTTGCCCAGGTCGTCCGGAGTTTCACGGAAGAGGTGCAGAAGTTAGGGCCCAGCCCATACAAGCAAGGTTAGCCGGGAGCCCGGTCTCCGCGAGCAAGAAAATCAGACTGCGGTTAGCCTAAGACGCATAAGCGCGAACCGGTTAGATCACTGACAGACAAGGAGTCGCTGACTTTTCGGCGATGAAGCTCGGGTCCTCCCGGAACAATGCTTCCGGGCCACTTGATCTGCCGCGAAGACAAGCGACTGGTCAAGTGGCCCGGATTCCTCAATGAGACCGATCTGGCATCTCCCAGCGACGGCAACCCGGAAGAGTTCACAATGGCGTTCGCGTAATCTGCAACGTCGTCGGAACCGCCGGATCAGGCGGCAACAATGTTTGTCTTCAGTTCCTCTCTCACCGTCATCTTAATCGGGATTTTGAGTGCGCGAGAAATTGGACACTTGGCTTTCGCGCTCTCGGCAACATGCTGAAACTTCTTAACATGGACTTCGGGCACAATGGCCACAACGTTCAGTTGAATCCCGGTAATCTCCCAGTGGTTTTCTTTCTCTTCCAGGGTCAACTGTGATTCAGTCTTCACATATTCATCCTTAAGACCAGCTTTGGCCATCTCCTTGGCGACCATAAGCGATACGCACGATGCTACTGCCGCCGCCAGCATCTCCGAGGGGTTCGTGCACGGCTCGTTACCCGTACCCGAACCGAAAGAAAACAACGCATTGTTAATAACTCCGCTGGAGGTAGAAACCGTGCCTTCCCCGGTTCCTGGGCCTCCCTTCCAAACCGCAACTGCGTTGCGAATCATAGGTGCCTCCTCGTATACGTGTCTTCCGATGACTCTTAGACTGCTGAAATTCACCGCAGGAACGAAGTTAGTTGCTGCGGACGTTCCCCTATTGCATCGGCTGCCTCTATGCCAACAATCTTTTTCGCCTCAGGGGGTGTGCGTCTCAACGGGCGGGAACTGCTCTTCGGGGAGGCGAGAGGATTTGCGCCACCATTCTACTGCTGCCCGACGACGGCGGCGAAGAAAAGTGGCGGGGTCCGAGCGAGTCTCATATGACGCGCAAGTTTCGCCGTAATTCTTATCGCAGTGTCGTTGTTGCTGTTCCTGTTATCGAGGTGGCACCCAACTGGGCAGCGCGTCCCTTATCACACGGTCGAATGACATTCGTCACTGCGGGCCGGATTTGGAGGCGGATAAAGTATTTGTGGCGTTAGCCTGCGGAAGAGCTGTCTGCCAGACCTTGAATCCGCCAGTGCTGGCCCCAAGGGGGTTCAGCTATGCGTGCCCCGCCGTCCTACGAGGAACTCACTCGAAACTTCGACTGGAAAGTGGCCGAGCGGGAGCTAGGCTACCAGCCGGGTGGCCCTATCAATATCGGCTGGATGTGCAGCGATCGTCTCTGCCACCGGGGACTCGGCGGCAAGCTGGCGCTCGTTTGGGAAGACTATCAAGGCAACGAAAAGCAATTCACTTACGACGACGTTCGAGTTCTCTCCAACACGATTGCCCGTTTCCTCTCGGGGCTCGGCATCGCACCAGGACAGCGGATTTGCCTGTTCATGGACCGAGTGCCTGAACTGTTTATCGGGTTTCTCGGCATTCTCAAGATGGGAGCTGTCGCCCAGCCGCTCTTCTCCGCCTTCGGCGAGGAGTCACTGCGGGTGCGGCTCGCCGACGCCGGGACCTCGGCCATCATCACCCAGAAAAAGCACCTTTATAAAGTCCGTAAGATTCGCGAGCAGCTCCCAGACCTACAACACATCATCCTCGTAGACGCGGAGCCTGCTTCCTTACAAGAACGCGAGATTGCTTTTGCCATGGAGAAGAATCCACGCATCGAGCATTTCTCCTGCTATCCGACAACCGCTGAGTCGCCTTCGGTGCTGCACTACACCTCGGGTACGACCGGTCAGCCCAAAGGGGCACAGCACGTTCACTATTCGATCATCTCGCAATATCTCACCTCGAAATGGGTGCTTGATCTCCGGCCCGAAGATATCTACTGGTGTAACGCCGATCCCGGCTGGGTCACCGGCACGTCGTACGGCATTATCGGACCCTGGGCCAACGGGGTCACGCAAGTCGTGCTGGATTGCGGATTCAACGCCACACGATGGTACGAGTTCATGGAGAAGCGGCGCGTGACGGTCTGGTATTCGGCGCCCACCGCCATCCGTCTACTCATGAAGGAGGGAGCAGAAATTGTGCGGCAGCATGATTTGTCGAGCTTGCGCTATTTGGCCAGTGTCGGCGAACCACTGAACGCCGCGGCGGTGCTCTGGTCCCAGGAAGTGTTCGGCAAGCCATTCCACGACACCTTTTGGCAGACCGAGACCGGATGCATCGTCATCACCAACTTTCCTGGCATGCCGGTGAAGCCCGGTTCCATGGGCAAGCCGTTTCCGGGAATCACGGCGGCCGCGCTGGATCCGAAAACCTTCGAGCCGGTGGATCGCCCCGGCGTGGCGGGTTTGATCGCGCTGCGCCCAGGCTGGCCGTCGCAGTTGCGCGGCTATTGGAATAATCAGATCGGATTCAACGCGAAATTCAAAAACGGCTGGTATCTGTGCGGCGATCGCGCCTCCATCGATCCCGACGGTTATTTCTGGTTCATGGGACGCGACGATGACGTCATCAACACCGGGGGACACTTGGTTGGGCCTTTCGAAATCGAATCGGCCCTTCTCGGGTGCCCCGGCGTCGCCGAATCCGCCGCTGTCGCCAAACCGGATCCGGTCAACATGGAAGTTGTGAAAGCGTACGTCACCCTGAAGCGCGGTTTCCAGCCTTCCGACGATCTGGAACTGGAAATCATGAACAACATTCGCAAGCGGCTGTCGCCGCTCGCCATGCCCCAGGAAATCGAGTTCGTCGACTCGCTACCCAAGACGCGGAGCGGCAAAATCGTGCGCCGCGTACTGCGCTGCAAGGAGTTCAACGAGCCCGTGGGCGATCTTTCCACCATCATGGAAGACTGAGGCAATCATGAACGAGATCGGCAAAGCAGTGCGCGACTACATCATTCGGGAATATGTGCCAGAGGGAGACGATCGGGAAATCACCGAGACTACGCCCCTGATCTCCAGTGGCTTGGTCGATTCATTTTCCATGGTTTCTCTGCTGCGGTTCCTGGAAAAGAAATACGCAATTCATATTCCGGATGCCGATGCCACACCCGAGGCCTTCGATACCATCACGCGGATTGTGGAACTGGTTCAGCGCTTCCAGAAGGCGGAAGTCGGGAGCATATAGACCGCGCTCCTCGCGGCCACCATCCGGTTCATCCTGCGCCCTTCGACGAGGGCGCTTGCACCAGCACGTCACTTAATCTCATCACGCGAGGCATGCCATGGCCTTTCCCGATACAGTACGCCGTTCTTATCAGACAGATATTGAAGCCATCCGATCCGCGGGATTATTCAAGGAAGAACGATTCATCCATTCGCCGCAGTCGGCCAGTATCGAAGTGGAATTTCCCGTGGGCTCACCGCCGCGGACGTGTATCAACATCTGCGCCAACAACTACTTGGGCTTGTCGAGCCATCCAGAAGTGATCGCAGCCGCACACTCCGGACTCGACGCACGGGGCTACGGCATGTCCTCGGTGCGTTTCATTTGCGGCACTCAGGACATCCACCGCGAGCTTGAAAAGCGTCTGACCGGTTTTCTCGGCACCGAAGACACGCTGCTTTTTCCTTCCTGCATGGATGCCAATGCAGGCTTTTTCGAGGCGTGCCTGAACGATCAGGATGTGATGATCGCCGACCGGCTTGTTCACGCTTCCATCGTCGACGGTATGCGCCTCTGTAAGGCGATGCAGGACACCTTCAAGCATTCCGACATGGGGCACCTCGAGGAAAAACTGCAAGAGCACCAGGACAAGCGAATGCGCATGGTCATCACCGATGGCGTGTTCTCGATGGACGGAGATACCGCCAAACTCGATGCGATTGTCGCGCTGGCCGAGAAGTACAACGCCATGGTCTTTCTGGATGACTCCCACGCCACTGGCTTCATCGGTAAGACCGGCCGCGGCACCCACGAACACTGCGGCGTTTTCGGCAAGATTGACGTGATCACGACCACGCTGGGAAAGGCGCTCGGTGGCGCTTCCGGGGGCTGCGTCAGCGGACGCCGCGAACTGGTAGAGATGTGCCGGCAGCGCGCCCGCCCTTATCTCTTTTCTAATTCGGTGGCCCCGGTGATCGTAGCCGGCGCTCTCAAAGTGCTGGACCTGATCGGCACCAGCACCGAGCGCCGCGACAAACTGGAGTGGAATGCCCGGTATTGGCGGGCACGCCTCAAGGAAGCGGGCTTCGACGTGAAAGAAGGGGACACCCCCATCGTGCCGGTCATGCTTTATGACGCCAAACTCGCGCAGGACTTCGCCCGCGATCTTTTTGACGAGGGCGTGTACGCAGTTGGCTTCTTCTTCCCGGTCGTGCCCAAGGGGCAAGCCCGCATCCGCACGCAACTGTCGGCGGCCCACGAAAAGCATCACCTGGATACCGCTTTCGAGGCATTCAAGAAAGTAGGAGAAAAACACCACATCCTGGGACTGGGACGAAAAGAGCTCATGGCTCTATGCGTTGCCTGATCAGTGTGAACTTTGCCCAAAGGGGACCAGCGCTCCCGCCGCGTCCCTTTGGGCAACCACCCCCTGGCGGCGGAGGCGGGAAACGGAGGCTACCATGCTCTGTGCAGAACTTGAGCGCTTAGAGGCAGAGTTCGATGACATTCTTACGGCTCTAGAGAATCCCAACCTGACGGAACAAGAAATGCGGTCTCTCCAGGATGCCTGTTCCCGATTGAGTCGCACCATCGAGGACCATCGGAAGTCAGGTCACAGCAGCAATCCTTGCTTTGAGGAGTAGGTCAGAGCGATGCCGGTTGGGTGGGAACCAACCGCCAATGTCATGCTTCGCCTCTCCGGACGTACCACGGCTGCAAATGAGGACAATGCGAAATGCCAAGATAGCGTCTTGAGCAGAAAACCTAGTCCACCTGGAAATCATCTGGCCGCTCGCGAGTACAATTCAATAGCCTTCAACGTACAGCCCGCAACGGATCCCACAGCACCCAACGCCCCTAGCCCTTCGTGTTTGACCGCCTCAGTTTGCGGCGATGCGCGCGCTTCTTTCTCTGTTTGTTGGCCATTCTCTTGGCCTCGAACGTATTCGTTGGAGCCGCGACCGGCGTTGCCGC
>Ga0224558_1002406_pt1 | contig 17220 bp, 18 predicted proteins | sample 714S32024metaG_FD_180682 | JGI IMG/M metagenome (GOLD analysis project Ga0224558, IMG submission 180682) | Peat soil microbial communities from Stordalen Mire, Sweden - 717 S3 20-24 | ecosystem: Environmental > Terrestrial > Soil > Wetlands > Peat | place: Sweden: Norrbotten County, Stordalen... | reverse complement strand
ACGGTCACTACCCTGGACTGGCTAACGACGGGCCGAACGCGGAAGGCGCCCAACCCGTCGGAGTGTTCTGAGGCCACCCGCCCGCGTGACCGGGAAGGAAGTACTCCGAGCGGACCAACCGCCGTATACGGAAAACCGCACGTACGGTGGTGTGGGAGGGTGCCGGGGCGCAATCCCCGGCACCCGACCCGATCCTGCTTGGGCAACACGCCCGGTCAGCGGCTTTCCCGTGTTTGGGCCACTTTGGAAGGCAGAAAAGCGAGGGTGGGCACCCAGCATCGGACATGGACTGCCCGCCCTGCCGGATATGAGTGGTTTCAGCGAGCCTGGAGGGCCAGCCAAAAACTCTCGCTCGGCAGACCGTCGCAGGCCATTCTGATGGCATGCATCTGGCCCATTTGCGCCTTCGGGATTTGCGCAATTGCACGCGGCTGGATGTTGATTTTGCGCCCGGCTTCCATCTGTTGCTGGGCGACAACGCCCAGGGCAAGACCAATATACTGGAAGCCATTTATCTCATTGCTACCCTCCGCTCGTTTCGCGGCGTGGGCGGCGCGCAGATGGTCCGGCACGGGCAGAAAGGCTACTTTGTCGGCGGCAAAGTGGTAGGCCAGGGGGAGCATGACACCAAGATGTATTGGTCCGGCCGGGAGCGCAGCCTGAGTTTGGATGGCCAGTCGGTGCGCAAGTTGACGGATTACCTGGGCGTGCTGCGCACGGTGGTCTTCTGCACGCGAGAACCTTTAATTAGCATCGGCGCCGACTGTTTGCGATTTCCTTCATCTTTGGGCATGCCTGCTTGCACAATGCAGGCTTATTGGTGGCGGGGGAGAATTTCTGGCCATAGTGGCGCGGTACACGCGACAAGCACCTGCGGCACAAAGAGAAGGCCCCTGCCTTTGGGTTGAATGAGGCTGACTTATGCGTGCGATGTGAGGATAGCGGGGTATAGTCTGGGGCCTGCCCGCGGCACTACTTCAGGGCAGCGTGTATCGCCGGCCCAAACATTCGCATTTGAAACGCTGCGTGGCCTCGCCCCCCTCCATCGGCCCCAGCCCATTCACCCTTTCGCGTCCAGGCAGGCGCGCACCTTTTCGAGGAGTGTCCGTGACGAACAGGGCTTCTGGAGGAAGGAGCCCTTGATCCGCCGGAAGAATTCTGGGTCCTTGCCAATCACGTCCGAGCTGTAGCCGCTCATGAAGATGACCTTCAGGGCCGGCTGGAGACCTCGACCCAACCCTGGTGCTGCTGGACGATGCCATAGACGGTGGCCAGGCCCAGTCCGGTGCCTTTGCCAAGTTCCTTGGTGGTGAAGAACGGCTCGAAGATTCGCGGCAAATGCTCCGAGGCGATGCCCGCGCCGGTATCGGTCACCGTCAACGCATCCGTTTAGGCCGCACCCGGCCATGCGTTACGGGGCACTTTGGTTGCTGACCAGCTCCGCGTTGACGACGATTGGAGCACCGGCGAAGTTGACGGACCTGAAGTATGGCGAATCCTGGCTGTTGCCGGTCGCCCTCAGCAGGGCGTACTGCATCCTGGCGCGGCGATGGTTCGCTTTGACTGAGGCAAGCGGCTCGGTCGTGCCAGTGCGGATTGACTGCGCCAGGGTGCATAAAACATATTCAGCGTCGAGGTGGCTCTCGATTCCCCCTTTGTAGAACTTTGCTCCAGTGACGACGGCTTTACGGGCATTGGGCGTTGGCGCCGGGATGCTGTTGACGACTGCCCAGAGCGGCTTGGCGGAGATGTAGTTCGTGCGCGTTTGGGCCAGAGCGCCTATGGCGGCCGCGCAGCGGGTGAAGTAAGGCAGCGTATCAGGGTGCCGTTGTACCTCGCGGGCCACGTCCATCGTGACCGTACCGCAGATGCCAACGGCGGTGTCCCGGGCCGACCCCGAGATCGTCACCTCGTTCAGGACCGGGGAAGCGCACCCCGCAAGCAGGGCGAGAAGTAAACTGTTGAGTAGCAGACGGTGGACTTTCTTTATCTTTGTTTTCATGCTTGTTCCAGCAACTGTCGAACAAAGCCAGAAGCCATTAGCCGGCCAATCCGTCTTTGCCTCCCGCACCTCACGGCAGATTGCAGTGAGCGTTGGGAAGAACCCGGTGAGCGCAGATGGGACAGATAGGGTGCGTGAACTCGGCTGCCTCTTGTCTTGGTTATGCAATTCAGGCTCCAAGGGCGTGTCCAAATATAGGACACTTGCATCCCGTACCACCCGAAATGCCGTCATCCACGCGCGGCGGAGAACCCGGAGGTGGCTCATTCGCGAGTCGTTGGCGATCGGGTCGGGTGCCGGGGATTGCGCCCCGGCACCCGACCCGATCGCCGAAGCACCAGGGACTCGCGAATGCGCCGTCCCGGAGGTGGGTGGAAATTATTCCCTTTACTATTCACGTGCGTCGGTCGGAAGATGAGCCATTCTAGCTGTACGAAGTTCGTCTTAGCGCCATGAAACGAACTAAACGCAAAATGCCAAGCGGACAACAGGGGCACCAGCGGTCCAGGACCAGCCGGCCTGCCCCAGCCAAGAAAGCCAAAGCGCCGCTTTCCGCTCCTCTTCGCTTGCGAGCGGAAGAGCGTTTGCGGAGGCAAGGGAGGGACCGGAAGCCAGGGGCCGGAGGTCAGGGGGCCGAAGCCGACACGCAGCGGCTCATCCGTGAACTGCGCATCCACCAGGTCGAAGTGGAGATGCAGAACGATGAGTTGCGCCGAGCCCAGCACGAACTCGGAGTCTCCTGTGAAAAGTATTCTGACCTGTACGACCTGGCCCCAGTGGGGTATCTCACCCTCAACGAGCCGGGGCGAATCCTGGAGGCCAATCTCACCGCCGCCCGCCTGTTGGGCGTGGCCAGGACGGATTTGGTCCGGCAGCCGTTGACCCGCTTCATCCTCCGGGAGGACCTGGACATTTTCTACCAGCATCGCCAGCGGCTTTTTGAAACCCGCGCGCCGCAGAGCTGCGAATTGCGCCTGACGCGCCCGGGCGGCGCGCCGTTCTGGGTGCGCGGCGAGGCCATCCTGGCGCAAGACCATAAGACCGGCGCGCCGGTGTGCCGGATGACGCTCAGCGACATCACCGGGCGCAAGCAGGCCGATGAAACACTGACTCGCCAGTTGGAAATCCTAAACGCCACGCCTGACTTTATCGGTTTCGCCGATGCGCGGGACACCCGCATCCTTTACATCAACCCGGCCGGTCGGAAAATGATCGGCTGGGGCCCGGAGGAAGACGTGACCCGGCTTAAGATGGCTGAGGTTCATCCCGCGTGGACCAACCGATTGTTTCGCGAGCAAGTTCTTCCCATCGCCATCCGCGACGGTGTCTGGAAAGGGGACGCCGCCTTTCTGCGTCGCGATGGCCGCGAGATTCCCGTGACGATGGTGCTGCTGGCCCACAAATCGCCCGGAGGCAAGCTGGAACGCTTTTCCACCATTTCGCGGGACCTCACCGAGCGCAAGCAGGCCGAGGCTGACCGCGAGCGCCTGGCCCAGTTCGAGCGCCTGGCGCAGTTGATGAAATGCGCCAACGACATCGTCCTGCTGACCGATGGGGACGGGCGGATCCTTGAAGCCAACGACCGCGCCCTGGAAACCTATGGTTACTCGCTGGCCGAGCTGCGGCAGAAGACCATCGAGGACCTCCGCACGCCAGAGAGTCGCGCCGAACTGCCGCACCAGATCGAGCAATTGGAAACCGACGGCCGGGCCGTGTTTGAGACGATGAATCAGCGCCGGGACAGGGCCGCGTTCCCCGTGGAGATCAGCGCCCGTTTCATCGAGATTGCCGGCGTCCCCCACCGGCTGAGCATCGTCCGCGACATCACCCGGCGCAAGCGGGCCGAGGAGGCGCTGCAGGAGTCGAGCCTGTTCAATCAGCAAATTATCCGCAGCGCGCGCGAGGGCGTTATCGTCTATGGGTGCGACCATCGGTATCAGGTGTGGAACACGTACATGGAGCAGCTCACCGGGATCCCGGCTTCGCAGGTTCTAGGCCGTCTTCCGTTGGAGGTCTTTCCCTTCCTGCGCCAGGCGGGAGCGCTGGAAAGGCTCGAACGGGCGCTGTCGGGGGAGGCGCTGCGTCCCATCGATTTCCCATACCACATTCCGCAGACCGGTCGCTCGGGTTGGGTTTCGCATAACCCTGTCGCGCTCCTGAACCCCCACGGTGAAATCATCGGCGCCATCGTCACCGTGCACGACATCACTGAGCGCAAACGAACGGAAGCGGCGCAGCGGGAGAGCGAAGAGCGGAACAGGGCAATCCTCCAGACCGCCATGGATGGATTCTGCCAGGTGGACCTGCAAGGCCGTTTGCTGGAAGTCAATGAGGCGTATTGCCGAATGAGCGGCTATAGCGAACAGGAACTGCTGACCATGCACACTTCCGACCTGGAGGCCGTCGAGACGCACGCCGACACCGCCGCCCACATTCAAAGAGTCATGGCGCGAGGCGAGGGCCGCTTTGAAAGCCGGCACCGCCGCAAGGACGGGAGCACTTTTGCGGTAGAAGTCAGCGTCCAATACAAGCCGGCGGAAGGAGGGCAAATGATTGCATTCCTGAGAGACATCACCGAACGCAAGCAGGCGGAGAAGAGGATGCAGATGTTCTCACAAGAAATCATCGCCGCACGCGAGGAAGAGCGGAAGCAGGTGTCGTCCGTTTTGCACCACGACGTGGGGTCGCTCACGGTCGGGATTTCAGCCCACTTTGACGCGATCGAACAGGATCTCCGCTCCGGGAAACCCGGGGAAGCGCTCCAGTGGATGAATCGGACGCGGAAGCTGTTTGACGAGTCGGTGGCCCGCCTGAAGGGGCTGGCCGTCGAACTGCGGCCGCCCGAACTCGATGTCCTCGGGCTGCGTGCCGCCTTGCGACAACACTTCGCTCAGGTTACCGAGCGCGGGGGCGCCCGGATTCATTTCCGAGAGACCTTGGGGCGAAGGCGAGTGCCCGGAGACACCGCCACGATTCTGTTCCGGGTGGCGCAGGAGGCGCTGACGAACGCCATCACGCATGGTCACGCGACGCGGGTGGAGGTGACCCTCAGCGCATCGAAAAAAGAAGTCGGGCTGACGATTCGCAACAACGGAAAGGGATTCAATCCGTCCGAACAAAGGGCGCGGGCAGCATCACAGATGGGCCTGCGCGTGATGCGCGAAATGGCGGTTTCCGTCGGAGGCGCCTTCACGCTTGATTCCGGGCCGGGGAAAGACACCACGGTGAGGGTGCGCCTGCCGCTGAGCAGAAAACCACAGATGAACACAGATTCTGAGGAGAAGGATTTGGACTGAGGTGGCAGAGCGCAGCGGCGACACCGCTTTTCGTGCGGACGCCGGATTCCACGGGATGTTCAGTGCAAACGGCGGAGACCCATTTTTGTCCAGTTCGGTCGAAGCTGTGTCCTGAATCTGGTTTCTTGGATCCGCCGGGTGTTCGATTCTGTCTGACAGCGAAGAGGGAATCAGCGGCATACGACAGGACACCACGCCGCCAGGCGATCGGGAAGGTGTCACCGTCGAGCAGCCCGGTTCAGGCGTGTCATGGCGCAAAGGCGAGCTGAAGCGCCGACGTGCCCGCGGTCGGGGGGATTGAGAGCGGCCCTGGTGGCATGGCACTTGCGGTCTGTGCGAAGACATTAGCTTTGCCGAAGGCCAGGCGTTTGCCGGGTTCGAGCCCTTATGGGAGCCGGAGACTCATTGGCCAAGGCGGGCAGGACGATAAAACCGCAGCGTGTGGAATTGAACTGCAATCTGAACATTACGACGCTCACCCGGGTGGTGATCTTCAGCGCATTTTACTTTGGGGGGGGGCTGCTCGGCAAGAAGGCCTCGTTTCAATCCGGCAACGTAACGTTGGTGTGGCCGCACGCCGGCATAAGGAGGCGCACATGAGCGCTCGCGTCTTCATTGCCGATGATCATCCGGTGGTCCGGGACGGGCTCCGGTTGACGATGGAAAGAAGCGGAAAGGATATCATGGTCGTCGGTGAGGCTGCCGACGGCATGGAAGTGCTCAAGACGGCCCGGACGAGGCGCGCCGATGTATTCATTCTCGATATCACCATGCCCAAGCTGAACGGAATCGAGACCACCAGAGAACTGCTCAAGCAGAATCCGGCCGCGAAGGTCATCATCCTGAGCCTGCACAGCACCAAAGCCATGGTGGAGGAGGCGCTGGCAGCCGGCGCGCGAGGCTATTTGACCAAGGAGATGGCCACCCGAAACGTGGTTGAGGCCGTGACCGAGGTTCACGCGGGACGCTACTATCTCTGTCCCATGGTGGCCCATTTCGTCGTTGAGGCCGGGTTCATTGCAAGAAAAGGCTCGCGGCAGCGCGGAGCCATCCGGGTTGGGCTGACCGGGCAGGAAAGGAAAGTGCTGCAGCTCATAGCGGAAGGTCACAGCAACAAGGAAATCGCCGCCCTGCTGGACCTATCCCCCAACACCATCCACGCCCACCGGAACAGCGTGATGGCCAAGCTGAACCTCCACAAGTTGGCGGACCTCGTTCACTACGCCATTAAGACGGGAATTGCGATGCTGTAGCCGATTACGAATTGCGGAGTGCGGAATGCGGATTGCGGATTGTGGATTGCGGATTGCGGATTGCGGATTGCGGAATGCGGAATGCGGATTGAAACTGGAAAATGCAGCCGAAACACCGGCGCCAGGAACGGCACCAAGAAAGATTGAGCACATGAATCAAAACGAAATGAAACAACGGACCAAGGCGTTTGCCTTGCGCATCATCAAAGCCGTCGAGACGTTGCCGCGCGCCCGAACCGGGGGGGTGCTGGGGAAGCAGTTGTTGCGGTGCGGTACTTCCGTGGGAGCGAACTACCGGGCGGCCTGCCGGGCCAGGTCATCTGCCGACTTCATCGCCAAGATGGGTATTGTCGAAGAAGAAGCCGACGAAACAATTTACTGGATGGAACTCCTGGTCGAGGCCGGGCTGGTGAAGGCCGCGAAACTGAAATTGCTCATGCAGGAAGCCGACGAACTCGTCGCCATAGCGGTCGCGTCCATTAACACCACGCGCGGCCACACCCGTTAAATCCGCAATCCGCAATCCGCAATCCGCAATTGGGTTAGCCTCAAAATCTGCCGGATCTAACCCTTTCGGGCTATAGCGCTCTGTCCCGGGCAGTGCAAGTGTGTTCTCTTCATGAAAAACACATCTATACGTAAGCCCAAAGACATTGTTGCCACCAGACTCCTGCTTGGCCTCGCGGCCGCCGCGCTGTTCCTGCATCAGGAAGCCCCAGCCGCCCAGTCGCCAGTTGACCTCAGATCGGCGGACAGTTTCGTGCTGCTGACAAAGACAGGAATCTCCACCACCGGGAGCACCTCGGTTGGGGGCGATATGGGAGTGAGTCCCATCGACAGTACGGCCATCACTGGATTTGGGTTGATCCTGGATTCCTCGGGTCAGTTTTCCACCTCGGCGCTGGTGACCGGAGAGATCTATGCCGCCGATTACGCGGTGCCCACCCCAACGAAAATGACCACGGCGATAGGCGACATGGAAACTGCGTTCACTGACGCCGCGGGACGGACCTTGCCGGACGCCACCGAACTGTATGCCGGAGATCTGAGCGGACAAACCCTGTCGCCCGGGCTCTACAAATGGAGTTCCGATGTCTTGATCAACACTGACTTAACGCTCGCCGGTCCGGCCGACGCGGTCTGGATCTTCCAGATCGCCGGAAACCTAACGCTGGGCTCCGCGGCAAAAGTATTGGTAAGTGGGGGCGCCCAGGCCAATAATATCTTCTGGCAAGTTCAGGGCGGCGTTGGGGTCGAGATTGGCACGACGGCCCACGTTGAAGGAACCCTGCTGAGCGCCAAAGCCATCCATCTGCGAACGGGCGCGTCACTAAACGGCAGGGCCCTGGCCCAGACGGCGGTGACCTTGGAAGCCAATGCCATCACCAATCCCAACATCGGTATTGCCGCAGTCCGATTGGTATCTGCGGGAGTGATCACCGGCCCATACACCGATGCGGCGGGACAATCCGTCAATCTCGCGACCAAAACCATAACGGTGCCCAAGCCGGACAGCATGCAGTATTATCGGCTCTGGTCCGGCACGGCGCTGACCGTGACCGACATCAGAATCTCGGGGGGTAGCGTGGTGATCACCTATAATTGAGCACTCGCGTCTTCATTGCCGATGATCATCCGGTGGTCCGGGACGGGCTGCGGTTGACGATCGAGAGAAGTGGAAAGGATATGGTAGTCGTCGGCGAGGCTGCCGACGGCATGGAAGTGCTCAAGGCGGCCCGGACGAGGCGCGCCGATGTATTCATTCTCGATATCACCATGCCCAAGCTGAACGGAATCGAGACCACCAGAGAACTGCTCAAGCGGAATCCGGCCGCGAAGGTCATCATGCTGAGCCTGCACAGCACCAAAGCCATGGTGGAGGAGGCGCTGGCAGCCGGCGCGCGAGGCTATCTGACCAAGGAGATGGCCACGCGAACCGTGGTCGAGGCCGTGACCGAGGTCCACGCGGGACGCTACTATCTCTGTCCCATGGTGGCCCATTTCGTCGTTGAGGCCGGGTTCATTGCAAGAAAAGGCTCGCGGCAGCGCGGAGCCATCCGGGTTGGGCTCACCGGGGAGGAAAGGAAGGTGCTGCAGCTCATCGCCGAAGGCCAGAGCAACAAGGAAATCGCCGCCCTGCTGGACCTGTCCGTCAACACCATCCACGCCCATCGGAACAGTGTGATGGCCAAGCTGAACCTCCATAAGCAGGCGGACCTCGTTCACTATGCCATCAAGGCGGGGATTGCCAAACTTTAGGGATTGCGGATTGCGGATTGCGGATTGAAACTGGAAAATGCAGCCGAAACACCGGTGCCAGGAACGGCACCAAGAAAGATTGAGCACATGAATCCTTATCGGAACTCTTGGTCGAGGCCGGGCTGGTGAAGGCCGCGAAACTGAAATTGCTCATGCAGGAAGCCGACGAACTCGTCGCCATAACGGTCGCGTCCATTAACACCACGCGCGGCCACACCCGTTAAATCCCCAATCCGCAATCCGCAATTCAGGTAGCCTCAAAATCTACCGGATCTAACCCTTTCGGGCTATAGCTCCCTGTGCCGGGGTTTTGCAAGTGTGTTTTCCGTATGAATGGGATGATGGGTGTACAATCGGTAAAGCCGCATGGGAGGGAGTCATGAACGCGAGGAAACTAGGCTTGAATGCAGCAATTCTGCCCATGAACCGGGGTGGGGACGGCTCGTCCCCATGTCTCGCGTACCCCTCGTTTCGGCTGGGGACGAGCCGTCCCCACCCCGGTTCATGGGCGCAATGCGCGTACAGAATTCGGGGAAGTCTCATTATGGGAATGGTTCGCACGGTAGGGCGCGTCACTCCGTGCGCGCCGCTCGCCCGCAGGTGCCCCAGGATCGGCGCGCACGGAGTGACGCGCCCTACCAACCTGACAAAATGAGAATTGCTGACTTGAATGGGAGGAGGTCGTGTTCCTGTGAAGCCTGACACCAGAAGCGGAGCCCTGCTGAGTTCCCGTGCCTCCCCGGGCACAAGTGCAGGACTTATCGCCCCAGCCGAAGAGGCTGCCGCGGGGGCCCACGAACGCATTCGCACCCTCATTGCGGATGACTCCGCCGTGTCCCGGCGGGCGGCCTTGCTGCTGTTGGCGAAACTGCCGCAGGTCGAGATGGTCGGCGCCGCCGAGGACGGCATTGACGCCCTGGCGCTGGTGGCCAGCACGCGGCCGGACCTGGTGTTGATGGACCTGCAAATGCCCCGGCTCAACGGCCTGCAAGCCACGCGCAGGATTCGCGCCGAGTTTCCCGGCGTGCGCGTCATCATGACCACCTTCAACGATTCCGAGGAGTCGAAGGCTGCCAGCGTCGCGTCGGGCGTGGACTGGTTCATCCCGAAAGAGTGTCTGGGCGACGAACTGCCCGGGGCGGTCGCACAACTGTTTTCCGGGCGCGCCGGCGTTGCGGAGGATGCAAGACCATGAAATCATCATCCCTAGCGACGTCCTCTCCCGCCACGGAACCCCAACCGAACACCGGGCTCGTCCCCGTGACGCAGGTGGCGCATGGTTTGAACAATACCCTCACGGTCATCAACGGCTTTAGCGAGCTGCTGTTGGGCATGGTGTCGGAGTGCGACCTGCACCGGCGCTACGTGGAGGAAATCCAGCGCGCCGGCCAGCACGCGGCCGAATTGACCCGGCAGTTGCTGACGCGCGCCGGGCCGGCGCCCTCGCCGCCACCCGCCGGGAAATCCGGCGCGAGCCGGGCCTTGCGGGACCTGGCGCATGACCACTCCGGTCACGAGACCATTCTGCTGGTGGAAGATGATGAGTCGGTGCGCGACGCCGTCATGCACGAATTGGCGGTCCTGGGGTACACCGTGTTGGAGGCCAGCGACGGCCCGGAGGCGCTGCGCATGGCTGCGGCGCTGCCAGACCGGCGGATTGACCTGTTGCTGACCGACGTGGTAATGCCGGAGATGGACGGCTGCGCGCTCGCCACCCGGCTGCGGGAGAACCAGCCCGGGCTCAAAGTCGTCTTCAGTTCCGGTTACGCACGGGACATGGCGTTGCGGCACTCTCCGCACCGCAGCAGCGATGGTTTCCTGCCCAAACCGTACGATGCCGCCGCGTTGGCACACACCATTTGCGAGGTACTGGGCGAAAGACAGCCGGCGCAGCTTCTCCGTGCCCCATGATCCTTACACCGCCATGAACCCTCCCGAGCCAACGAAGTGCCGCCGGAGCGCGGACATTCTTGTCCGCCAGACGACGCGCAAGGAACCGGCGGACAAGAATGTTCGCGCTCCGGCGGTGTTTGCGGCTGCCGCGCAAACCGAAAATGGGCAGCCTCACAATCCCAGTAATATGCGCACCCGATCTTCCACTTCAGCGAGCGTCTGCGGACTGACTCGGCCCCACTTGACGGCCAAGCGTTCCTTGGAGACCGAGCGAACGGCCTCACACAAGAGGGCCGAATCCATCCGAACTCCACCTTCCGGCGGGCGAATCACCACGTGCGTTGGGATGGCGCGCAGCGTCTTCGTGATAGGCACTGTCACCACCAAGTCCGCCGGGCCGGCATTAAAGGCGTCCACTGACAGTATCAAGGCGGGCCGGCGGCCCGCCTGCTCGTGGCCGCGAATTGGATCGAAGTCAATCAGCCAAACCTCGCCGCGTTGTGGTGGGTTCACAGCCCGTCATTCCCCGTGGTCTCCCACTGTTCAATCTCCTGCCGGTATTCCTTCCAGGTCCGGTCATCTTTGCGGAGATCGGCCAAGGCCTGGTTGGTCTGCTCCAGGAACATCTGTCGGCGATAGGCCTCCACGGCGGCGTCCAGGACGTTTTGCACGGAGGAATGGGTATGGGCCGCCAATTGCGCCAAGGTCTGGCGGGTGGCAGGCCGCACGCGAATGGTTGCCGCTGGCATACGGCTATGATTACCCGTACGCCCGCCCAATTGCAACTGGATTTCCTGAATCTACTACGCCGAAAGCACACCTGCTTGTCCGTTTAGCCGCGGCGGTGCCGTGGAAGGCAGCTCCGTTAAACCGCGGAGACGCGATGGACACAGCCCAGCCGCACGGCACTGCAATAGTCGAACATGCTCGCAAGCTGCGAGGATTTCTTGTGCCAACGCAGAAGACCGACAGAATCATGGCCGCACAGAATCATACGGAGCAAAGACAGAACCATTGCGGGCAGGACCATAAAAAGCGGGGCCTTATGATTCTGTCCGGCCATGATTCTGTCTTTTCCCCTATGGTTGCGGCTTGGCCGCGTTACGCTTTGCGCGCCTCTGCAGTGACTGATCACTGATTACTATGAAAAAACGCCGCCTCCCGAAACCCGCCGCCGCCTCCCCCAAAACGCCGCCTGCGCCCCCCGCCTCCCTCCACCCATTCCCGATCGTCGGCATAGGCGCTTCTGCCGGGGGACTGGAAGCCCTGGAACTGTTCCTGAGAAACGTGCCAGCAGGCAGCGGCATGGCCTTTGTCATCGTCCAGCACCTGGACCCGACGCACAAGGGCATGCTGGCGGAGCTGCTCCAGCGCGTCACCCCCATGAGGGTCATGCAGGTCCAGGACCGCACCCGGGTTCAGCCGGACTGCGTCTATGTGATTCCACCGAACAAGGACCTGTCCATCCTGCACGGGGTTCTGCATCTGCTCGATCCGGTGGCGCCCCGCGGGCTGCGGCTGCCGATTGATTTCTTCTTCCGCTCCCTGGCCGAAGACGCGGAGGAGCGCAGCATTGGCGTCATTCTTTCGGGCATGGGCACGGACGGCACGCTGGGCCTCAAGGCCATCAAGGGGAAGGCGGGCGTGGTCTTCGTGCAGGACCCGGCCTCGGCCAAGTTCGACGGCATGCCGCGCAGCGCCGTTGCCGCCGGGCTGGCGGACGTCGTCGCTCCAGCGGAGACGCTGCCCGGCAAGATCATCGCCTATCTCCACCACGTTTCCCTTATGGCCAAGCCCGGACTGGCCGAGAGGGACGAAGGCCATAGCGCCTTCGAGAAGGTCGTGATCCTGTTGCGGGCGCAGACGGGCCACGATTTTTCCCTCTACAAGAAGAACACGGTGTATCGCCGGATCGAGCGACGGATGGGCATTCACCAGATTGACCAGATCGGCACCTACGTCCGGTTTCTACAGGAGAATCCCCAGGAGTTGGAGCTGCTGTTCAAGGAACTCTTGATCGGGGTCACGAGCTTCTTCCGGGACCCGGCGGCGTGGGAAGTGTTGAAAGCCCAGGTTATCCCGGCGCTGCTCAAAGACCGCCCGGCCGGCCAGGCGCTGCGAGTCTGGGTGCCCGCCTGCTCGACCGGGGAGGAAGCCTATTCCCTGGCCATCGTCTTCAAGGAGGCGCTGGAGCAGCTCAAGCCGGCCCAAAGTCACACGCTCCAGATCTTCGCGACCGACCTGGACCGGGATGCCATCGAGAAAGCCCGGGCGGCTGTTTTCCCGGCCAACATCGCCGCGGATGTGTCGCCGGAGCGGCTGAGCCGGTTCTTCGTCCCGTTGGAGCGCGGCTACCAGGTCGCCAAGCCCATCCGGGAGCTGGTGATCTTTGCGCCGCAAAACGTGACTATGGACCCGCCCTTCACCAAGCTCGACCTGGTAAGCTGCCGGAACCTGCTCATCTATCTGACGCCGGAGTTGCAGAAAAAACTCCTGCCGCTCTTTCATTACAGCCTGAATCCCGGCGGTGTTCTGTTCCTGGGGACCGCCGAAACCATCGGCGAGTTTACCGACCTCTTCGCGTCGCTCGAGGGCAAGGCGCGGCTTTACCGGCGGCTCGAATCCGGCGCGCGGCCGGAGTCGGTCGAATTCCCCGCCTTGTTCCCGTCCGCCCTGGCGGGGGCGCCGCCGCCGAACGCATTGAAACCGCCGGCCAACCTCCAGTCGCAGGCCGAGCAACTGCTCTTGCAGCGGTATTCCCCGGCCGCCGTGCTGGTCAACGACAAGGGCGACATCCTCTTCATCAGCGGGCGGACGGGCAAGTACCTGGAGCTGCCGGCCGGCAAGACCAATATGAATCTCTTCGCCATGGCCCGAGAGGGCCTGCGCTACGAGCTGAGCGATGCCTTCCGGAAGGCGCTCCGGCAAAAAGACGCGGTCATCCGCAAGAACATCAAGGTTGGGACCAATGGCGGCGTGCAAATGGTGGACCTCACCGTGCAGGCCATCGCCGAGCCGGAGGCGCTCCGGGGCCTGGTGATGATCGTCTTTACGGACATGGCCACGCCTCCGGATACGAAAGGGCCGGCCAAAGCCAAAGGCTCCGCCGCCAGCCATGCCCGGGTGGCGGCACTCGAACGGGACCACGAGCAAACCCGCCAGGAGTTGCAGACCACCCGCGAAGAGATGCAGACCTCGCAGGAAGAAGCCAAGTCCACCAACGAGGAAATGCAGTCCATGAACGAGGAACTTCAGTCCACCAACGAGGAACTGACGACCTCCAAGGAAGAGATGCAGTCCATGAACGAGGAGCTCCAGACGCTCAACCACGAGCTGCAGGCCAAGTTGGACACCCTTTCCCAGCTCAACAACGACATGAAAAACCTGCTCGAGAGCACGGAGATCGCCACCGTGTTCCTGTACCCCGCGCTTCACGTGCGGCTATTCACGGCCGGGTCGAACCGGGTTTTCAAGCTCATCCCGGGCGACGTGGGCCGGCCGATAACCGATATCGCCTCGGAACTGGCCTACCCGGAACTGGCGGACCACGCGCGCGAGGTGCTGCGGACGCTGGCCGTTCACGAGCAACCGGTCGCCGCGCGCGACGGGCGCTGGTTCCTCGTGCGCATCATGCCCTACCGCACCCTGGAAAACATGATAGACGGCGTGGTCATCACCTTTACGGACATCACCGCTTCCAAGACCCTGGAAGGGAAGCTGCGGGCCACGCAGGCCGGCATGGAAAAACATATCGCGGAGCAAGACGTAAAGTTGGAGCAAGCTGGCGCAGGGGGCGCGGAAGCACAACGCAAAACGGGGAGCAAGTAATCAGTAATCAGTAATAAGACCAAGCTGTGAAAAAGAACGAGAACCCGCCCGCGGACAGTGCTGCATGCCGCAAATCATCTTTGCATGAAGGGATGACTTTTAGGTAGTCTTACCTATGACCAGCGATAGTCTGGAATATGTGCTCCGGCAGTTCGTAGAGCGTACCTTGCCGGTTTGTCGGCCTCGGGAGTTGGTTCTGCCCGCGGAAACCGCCAAAGTCATCGGACTGGCTGGCGTCCGGCGGTCGGGCAAGACGTTTCTGTTTTTTGACACTATCCGACGCCTGGCGGAGCAGGGCGTGGACCGCCGTCGGCTCGTCTATCATGAATATGCCCCAGGCGTGGAGCAAACCTTTCCCACTGCCGAACCCGCCTGGCGGTTTCTGATCGGCGATTGAGAGCGTGCCGACGGCCATGAAAACTAAAAAGAACCAAAACCCGCCTACGGACAGCGCTGCATCAACCTCCAATTCGGAGGCTTTGCTGGACGGGGCGGGGACAGCCTGTCCCCGCCCCGGCGAGCGGAGCATGAGGGACCCGCGGACGCCGTCACGGCTCAAGGCCAGGAGCGCGGACATTCTTGTGCGATGCCACTAGGATTTGAACCTCCTCATCCCGGAGGGATGACCGAGAATAGCCCAACGTTTCAACGTTGGGTGCGCGAGTTGAGAGGGGCACAAGTCCCGAAGGGACGGCTGAAACCCTGCGCGATCCGTCAGCCGTCCCTCCGGGACTTATCGTGCTGCGGGCGCTGGTTCCCAACGTTGAAACGTTGGGCTATTATCGCATGTCCCTCCGGGACAAAGACTTGGCCCGGAAGTTCAATCCCCAGGATATGCGCACGACGGATGAATGGGTGCAAGAACTGCGGGAGGGCGAGAAACCATGAAAGCCTGGGTGGTAGTCTCGGGGCCTTCGCTTGCCGCGCGGATGGCCTGATTACACGCAACCCCGCCGATTTCAAACGATTCTACCCCGGTTTGAATCTGCTTAGCCCCTGAGCAGCAACGCGAAGAATATGCGGCAGCAATTCTCATTTTGTCAGGTTGGTAGGGCGCGTCACTCCGTGCGCGCCGGTCCTGGGGCGCCTGTGAGCCAACGGCGCGCACGGAGTGACGCGCCCTACCCCGCGACCCATCCCCATAATGAGAATTGCTGAATTGCTGAATATGCCCCAGGCGTGGAGCAAACCTTTCCCACTGCCGAACCCGCCTGGCGGTTTCTGATCGGCGATTGAGAGCGTGCCGACGGCCATGAAAACTAAAAAGAACCAGAACCCGCCTGCGAACGCCGCCGAGCTGCGCCGCCGCGCCGAGGATCGTCTCCAAACCCGGGAGCGCAATCCGCAATCCGCCCAGCAGCTCGTCCACGAACTCCAAGTGCACCAGATCGAGCTGGAGATGCAGAACGAGGAACTCATGCAGGCGCGCGCCAAGGCGGACGCGCTCTTGGCCCAATACACCGACCTCTACGAATTTGCCTCGACGGGCTACTTCAACCTCGCCGCTGACGGAACCATCCTCGCCGTCAATCTCACCGGCGCCGGCCTCCTTGGCCTCGGGCGCGTCCAGCTTCTGAACCGGCGCTTGGGGTTTCTGGTTTCCGAGGCGGACCGGCCCGTCTTCAGCGCCTTCCTCGAAAAGACGTTTGCGGAAACGGAGCGGCAATGCTGCGAGGTGGCACTCCTAAGCCGTCTCGATTCAGTCGGGACGCGGGCAAAGGAACCGCAGAGACGCGATGAACGCAGAGAAGAGAGTGGGGGAGAAGGCGCTCCTACCAATCACCTTTCAGTGACAGATTCTCAGGCGACTGAGACCGGTCTGTCTCGGCGTCCATCGCAGTGCAAAAGGCCAGAATCGCGCAATTCGAGCAAGATTTTCTCTCTTGCTGTCTTCTCCGCGCTCATCGCGTCTCTGCGGTTCAAGGGGCGATCGCATTTTGGTTGCGGCTCCGCTGCTCCAAGTCTCTGCGGTTTAACGGGGCCTCCTTCAACTGCATCGTTACGGCTAAGAGCGGAAACCGAACCTCTCTTCGTTCGCATCGAAGCCGTGGTTTCCGCGGGCCGGGGCGAGTGCCGCGCCGACGTGCTGGATGTCACCGACCGCCACCGGGTCGAGGCGGAAAGGGAGCGGTTGATCCAGGAACTAACAGAATCAGCCCTGACCCAGCGAAAGAAACCGCACGGTGAAGAAACACCAGCACCAGCCCCGCCGATGTAAGAACGTGCCGGGACTTTTGGCTTGGGCTTTCCGGCCCCCGTCAGAGAGACCGAGGAAAAAGAAAGGTAGAGAGAAATGACATTTGAGATGGAAATGGATCAGTTCTTCGCGCGCAACTGCTACTCCGAAGCGGAACGTTTGCGAGTTAAAGCCTGGCCGCCTTACCGACTCGCGGCGGAAAACAATGACATCGTGCAAGCGCAAGAGACTGCCACCCGGGTTTTGGAAGGCGCGGATCGCTCACCCAGGGAATGCAGAAGGTTGAATGATGAATGATGAATCTTCACGCTCCGCCAAAGCCACCCTCAGGCCACCCTCAGGCCACCTGGTAGCCAACCGGTAGGCACTGTTCAGCGACAATTAGAAATGCCATCTGGCGACAATTATCAACTTTTGTAAGTGTTTTCCCCCAATGAGCATTTGTCTTTTCTAACCCAGCCGCTATGAGAGCTTTAGCTGCGGTTGGGTTAG
>Ga0224558_1002404_pt1 | contig 17223 bp, 15 predicted proteins | sample 714S32024metaG_FD_180682 | JGI IMG/M metagenome (GOLD analysis project Ga0224558, IMG submission 180682) | Peat soil microbial communities from Stordalen Mire, Sweden - 717 S3 20-24 | ecosystem: Environmental > Terrestrial > Soil > Wetlands > Peat | place: Sweden: Norrbotten County, Stordalen... | reverse complement strand
AGAACATCAGCCAGTCGGGGGTACTGTTTAACGGCCCGCAGCAACTGCCGGCGAATGCGCTGGTGGAACTGATCTTCGAGATGCCCGAAGAAATCTCCGGCCAAAAGAACAGCAATGTACTTTGCCAGGGGAGGCTGATTCGGGTGAAGGACGCGGTTGACAATACCGAAGACGCTTTCGGGCTGGCGGCCTCCATCCTCGATTACAAGTTTCTCCACCAGCACTGACCTGCGAAGGGGCCCGCGGCTTGCCGGGTCAGCCGTCCCCTCCGATTCCCTGTTAACCATCGCGCGTCGCAGTGGTTGCCGCGCGCCCCTGCTGCTGCTAGAGTTTTCTCAGGACATCGAAAGCACTCTTGCCCGTGTGGTTTGACAGCGCTAAGCCCGCCAGGTGGCGCCGGCAGCCTTTTAAGAAATGTCTGGAATTGAGGCCAATCTGAAGAATCGCATCGCGTGGAATCGAGATTCGGCGCTGGTGCAATACTTAGGAGCCGCACTTGCGGTATGGGTAGCGCTCAGCTGCTGGACGTTTTCCGCCGTGCTGCACCGCCATCTCTTTGTACTTTTGCTGGCGGCGGTGCTTTTTACGGCTCGCTTCATCGGCTTTGGCCCCGCGGTTTTCTGCTCGCTGGTTTCGACCGCTTGCCTGGATTTTTTCGCGATTCCGCCCCAGTTCAGCTTCCGCATCGGCACGAGCGCCGATCTGGAGCGACTGGGGGCTTTCCTTGCCATTTCGATGTTCGCCGGGAGCATGGCTCGGCAGAAAACGTTGGCGGAATCGCGCGCCGATCGCACGACCCGCGAAATGGCTGCGATCGTGGAATACTCCAGTGACGCGATTTATAGTTCCCGTCCCGATGGCACGATCACCAGTTGGAATCGCGCCGCCGAACAGCTCTATGGCTACACTGCCGAGGAGGCAGTTGCTTTGACGGTTACGCAACTGGCTCCGCCGGAACGGCGCGAGGAGGTGGAGCGCAACCTTGAGATCCTCAATGGCGGCGGGCACGTGGCTTCCTATCAAACCGAGCGCATGCGGAAGGACGGCACACGCTGTCCGATATTGCTGTCGGTGTCGTCTCTTCGAAACGCGCGCGGCAAAATCGTGGGAACATCGGCCATCGCACGAGATATTTCCGCCGAGAAGCAATCCGAAGAAGCCATCCGCCGCAGCGAAAAGCTCGCTACCGCAGGCCGGCTCGCCGTTTCGATAGCGCACGAGATCAACAATCCGCTGGAGGCTGTCGTCAACCTGCTTTACCTGGCGCGGCATGACTCCAGCCACTCGGTGGAGTATCTAACCCAGGCAGAGCAAGAGGTGGGACGGGTAGCGCGATTGGCACAACAAACGTTGGGGTTTGTGCGCGATACCAGTTCTCCGGGTTCGATGGATCCTGCCGCCATCATGGACGAGATTCTGCAGTTGTATTCCCGCAAGCTGGAAGGGCGGCAGATCCGGGTGACGCGACGCTACCGCAGCAGTTGCGAGATCGGTGGCTACTCAGGCGAGTTGCGGCAGTTACTGGCCAATCTTCTGGTGAATGCGGTGGATGCGATGGCGGACGGAGGTTCGCTGCAAGTCCGCGTGGCTGCGGGCCGCGACTGGTCGAACGGCAGGGAGGGAGTGCGCATCACGGTGGCCGACAACGGCAGCGGGATTGCGCGCGACAAACTGCGCCAAATCTTCGAACCTTTCTACACCACGAAGAAGGACAGCGGAACCGGGCTCGGATTGTGGGTGTCGCGCGGCATTGTGCAGAAACACGGGGGATCGATTCGGGTGCGGAGCCGGGCGGACGGGCGCGCGACCGGAACCGTGTTCTTAATCTTCTTACCGCAACAGCTAGAAATCAGCCGGGTGGCATGAGCAGGTACATTCCTCATTGTTCACAATGACTTAGAGGAGGCAGAAGGACAGTGACCTTCGTACTTAGAAGGCCCCGCCCGAGCGGCTTATAATCATCCAAATCCAAGCAGATTGGGCACTTAGCCGACGTGGAACCTTTTCTTGCAGCTTCGATCTTCGCTTTTGGGCTGTGTTTTGGCAGCTTTCTAAACGTGTGTATTTACAGGCTGCCGCGTGGGAAGTCGGTGGTAACGCCGCGCTCCGCGTGCCCGCATTGCGGAGACTTGATCCCGCTCTACCACAATGTGCCCGTGTTGAGCTGGCTGGTTCTTCGCGGAAAGTGCCGCTCGTGCAAGGCGCCCATATCGCCACGCTACCTGGTGATCGAACTGCTGACGGGCTTGCTCTTTCTTGGCTGTTACACGCATTTTGGCTTGACGCTCGGGATGCTGAAATGCGCCGTGCTCGGCTACCTGCTGCTGGGGTTGATCTTCACCGATGCGGAAACCAAGCTTCTTCCCGACGCGATGACTTTGCCCGGGCTGGCTCTGGGAATTTTGTTCAGCCTGGTGGTTCCGGTGAATGACCTGGCTTCACGAATCATGCCTGGTGTGGTTTCGCTGGCGCTGAGAAGCGAGATTTCGTGGCGCATGTGGTCCTTGTCAGACTCTTTGCTGGGAGCGGCGGTCGGCGCCTCGTTTCTCTACGGAGCGGCAGCGATTTACCTGCGCGCCCGTGGGGTGGAAGGGATGGGATTCGGCGACGTCAAGCTGATGGCGATGATCGGGGCCTTCCTCGGAACCAAGCTTACGGTCTTAACGATTTTTGCGGCGTCGCTGGCGGGTTCGATATTTGGACTGGGTACGGTTCTCGCAGTGTGGATGAAGCGTCTTCACCGGATTGAGGCGCGCGGCAGTTCTTCGCGCACTTCCTCGCGCATTGCCTCGAAAGAGGCCCGGCGGCGCGCGTGGCAATCGGCACGGCTCGCACTCCGCTTTTACGAGATGCCGTTTGGCGTGTTTCTCGGCAGCATGGCGATTTTGTCGTTCCTGTTTGGAAACCGGCTCCTGCACTGGTATTGGAGGGCGCTGTGAGGCTGCTGACGAATCCGCTAGTGAATCCGATGATACTGCGCATGGTGCTGCTTCTCGTCGCTGCCATCGCAGCTTTCGGGTTGGGCTTATTCTTGATGCGGCGCCTGCGGAAGAATCTGGCACAGGAACCCGAATCGCTGAATCACGCGCCGTTGGCGGCGGAGGGGTTGCCCGTGCACGCCTATCACGCCGTCATTCAGCAACTGAAGCAGCAAAAACATGAGCTCACCACCCGGCAACTCTCGGAGCGCAGAAAAGCCAAGGCCTCCGACTCGCTGAGCTCGACCATACTGTCGAACCTTTCCTGCGGCGTTCTGTTTTTGACTACCAGCGGTCTGGTGCGGCAAGCGAACACGGCGGCGCGCAAACTGCTGGGCTTCGCCTCGCCGGTGGGACTGCATGCCGCCGATGTTTTCCGCACGGCGACGCTGCGCCCGGAAGACAATAGTTCGAGTTCAGGTTGGGTTTCGCAATCGAGCGTCGAGCAAGCTCTGGCTCCCGCTTTGGCGGGGAAGTCAGCGGTTCGAGGGCTGGTGCTGAACTACTTCACACGGGACGGATCGAGCCATGTACTCGAAGTGACGGCTTCTCCAGTTCTGGCGGAAGACGCGAGTCTGATGGGCACGACTCTTGTGCTGACGGACAAGACCGACATTGAGCGCATCCGGCACGATCAAAAGGTACATCAGGAAATCTCTTCAGAACTAGCGCTGGGACTGCGCCATTCGCTGACTACGATTGCGGGATACGCGCAGCAACTGGCGTGCAGCCGGGATGCGGAACTGGCGCGCCAGTTGGCGGATGGCATCGCCCACGAAGCGGCGCAATTGGACCGGACCATAGGCAGCTTCCTGGGAGGCGCCCGGGTTGCATCTACGAGTTGTTGATATTAGCGAGGGCAAGCCGCGATCAAAGTCGCGGGCTTGCGAAAGGATGATGACATGAAGCACACGAAACTTATGGCGATGGTTACTCTGCTCCTGCTCGGGGTCGGCGGTGCAGCCGCTCAATCACTCGGGGATTACGCGCGGGCGATTCGCAAGGACAAAGCCGAGCCGAGTGCGACCAGCCGCCATTACGATAACGACAACCTGCCTACCAGCGAAAATCTTAGCGTGGTCGGACCGCCGCCAGAGGGCGATGCCAACGCAGGGCAAAAAGCGGCTGCCGTCGCTCCCGCTGCGGCGAATGCCGAACGTCAGAAGACGGCGGACGAGTGGAGAGACAAAATCGCCAAGCAGAAAGCACAGGTCGATTCCCTGAACCGCGAGATCGACCTCGGCCAGCGCGAACTTCGTGTGCGCGCGGCCGCAGTGTATAGCGATCCGAGCATCAGCGCGCGCAGCCTTGAGTGGAATAAGGACGACGCGAAGTACAGGAGCGAAATCGAAACCAAGCAGAAAGATCTTGATGCCGCCCGGTTGCAACTCGACGAGATGCAGGAGCAGGCGCACAAGGCTGGAATCGCAGAGAATGCACCGGACAAAAACAGCGACAAGGACAAGGAGTAAGAGATCGCCGATTAGACTGTCTTCCCTGCCCTGGGGATCAGGATTTCCCCGTGCGCTCCCGAATCTGGCGCGCGTGATGCCGCCCGTGGACCCAGTGGAACTTGCGCCACTCGTCGGCGGTCAAAGGTCCAAGGAACAGGTGGTCCATGATTTTCGTGCGGGCACCGAACCGGCGCTCGCAATCGTCCAGGCCCGAGTCCATCTTCTGAAGCTCAGGCGCGATGGCTTGCTGAACCTCTTCCGGCGGCATTCCTCGCGGGGTCGCACGTTCCGGCGCTTTGCGGCCTGCTGGGAGATACCCGAGATTCACGACCAGCAGAGTAGCCACGCGATGCTTCAGCGTGGCGCGCGTAACCAACGGAGCACCCTGTGCCAGGCATTTTGCCAATCCGCGGTTGGTGTTCTGGTAGGTGAGGAAAAGGTGCTCTAGTATCTGCGAGGCACTCCATTTTCCGGCAGGAGCCTGCGCCATGCCGTTGGCGGTGACACCGCCTGTTGCATCTTCGAGTTCCCGCCGCAAACGTTCGAGATAGGAATTCATGGCGCCGATTCAGTACAATGAGTCGCCAGACGACGATTCGCCGAAGAATCATCGCGAAACGACGAATCGCGAAACGAAGGCCAAACTACCAGAGAAAGTCTGACCGGAAAATCGTCGATGAAAAAACTAATCGTTGCAGTTGCAGTTGCAATTCTAGCAGCAGGATTGATGGCCGGGTGCTCTTCGGAGCCGAGCAAGCCGGCAACGGCGGAGAAGCCTCAAGCGAAGGCCCCGGAGGCAATCACCGGAAGCAGCGCGTTCTATAAGTGCTACATCGCCGCCCGCGGCTGGGCGCAGGATGCTCAACCGTATCGGGTGGAGTCGCAACCTACCACGGACTCCAAGGGCCGCGACGGCAAGGCGGGAGAGTGGCGCGCCGGATTCGCCTCGCTGTCGCAGCACACGATCAGACCCTATACCTGGGCCATGGGCGATGTTTCTCACAGCGTCGAGGACAGCTATAGCCCGACGAATTCCAGTACACAGGTCTTCAACGTCCAGTTTCTCAAAGTGGATACGGACAAGGCCTTTGCCGTCGCTCAGCAGCACGGCGGAGACAAGTTGCAGGAGAAAGAGCCCGACACGCCTGTTCTTTATGTGCTGGAGTGGAACCGGCAGACGAACGAACTCCTGTGGCACGTAATCTACGGGACGGACCGCGATACCGCCAAGCTGCGGGTGGCGGTGAACGCATCCACCGGGGAGTTTTCGCGGGTGGAGAAGTAGGAAATCAGGCCGGGATGGCAGAACTCACTGCGCTTTCGCGAGCCGGTCCAGCGAAGCGTGAGCGTCCTTCGCAAACGGTCCTTCGGGGAGAATCTTCAGGTACTGTTCGTAGTATTTCCTGGCTTCGGTTTTATCCCCGAGTTTTTCCTGGCACACGGCGAGACGGAAGCTGGCGACGGCGTCGTTGTCTTTGTAGTAGAGAGCTTCCTTGTAGCGCTCGAGCGCGGCGCGATAGTTCTTGCGCCGGAAGTAAAAATCGCCGATCTCAATATCTTTCACCGCCTTCATCGGGTTCCAGGGATGGAATTCCTGGACGCCGGAGGTGTCGGGGCTGTCGGGAACGTCCAGATCCGCGACTGCAGACTTGCTGGCAGGATGGTTCTTGGCATCGTCCTTGGGTGCGCTGATGTCGATTCTTGTATCAAGGCTGGAGCTTACCTCGGCCTCACGATTGCGCGCGGCAGCCTTGTCCGAGGCCGTCTTGTCTGACGCATCCTGCGCCAGCGAAAAGGCCGTCAGCAGCGCCAATAACATGATCAGGAATCGAATACGCACGGCTTTATTTTAGCTCTTTATGGCGCGGTTCCAATAGCACGAACCCTCGCTACGATGGGTGTGAACGGGCGCGGACGCCCGTCTCTCCTCGAAGCAGGTATCGCAAAAAAATCAGGCCGCCCACAAAGGGGACGGCCTGGTTTGGCAAAGTCCTCCGGGGAGGAGGGCAAACTTATACTTATAACGACGGCGGATTCGCGCTCGCCGTTGGAGTCTGGTTGCTGGGCGCTTGCGCTGGCGTCGTTGCCGCCCCAGTGTTGGTCATCAGGCGGATATTCACGCGGCGATTCTCGGCGCGGCCGCTGGCAGTTTTATTGGTTTCAACCGGCTTATCCTTGCCCAGCCCGATCACATAAATCTTGTAGGCCGGAACGCTTTTCTCCGCAGCCAGGTACTGAATCACGGCATTGGCGCGGCGCTGGCTCAGATCGTAGTTGTAATCTGCGCTGCCCACCGAGTCGGTCGCACCCTCTACCGTGATGATGTATCCCCTGGTAGTGGTCACGCTGGCGGCAAGCTGGTCGATGGCTTCTTTGGCATCCTTCGTCAGATTGTCTTTGTTGAATCCGAAGTGTACCGCCGTCTCCACCACCGGGCGATAGTTATCGAGGTTGATAACAACGTTGGTCAGACTGTCCACGCGCTGGGTTGCGCCGTTCGCCGACAGTTGCGCCTTATCGGCTTCGTTTCCCGCAGCCAGCGCCTTCTGGTCCGCCGCCGCGGCACGGGTCTGCACGTCCTGAATTCCGGCTTGGGCGCGCTGATCGACATCCTTGATGTCTTTCGAGTTCTTCGCGGTCAGGTCGTCGAGTTCATTGGTCTTATTGATCAGCGGCGTGGTCTGTTGGCGGACGTAATTCTTGGTTGAACATCCGATCGTTGCGACCAGTGTCGCCGCCAGCATTAGGGTCAATCTCAATGAGGTGCGATTCATAAGGTTGGGGGGCTCCTTGCCCAAATAGTGCTCTCTAGTGAAGTCTGGTTTTAGATCCCGATAAACGTCTGTGCACTGGACCCGTTCTACTTAAAGCACGGGGAATGCCATTTCGCGTTCTCAAAATAAACAGCTAAACCGCTTTATATCAATATCTTGCAGACTGACTGTGGGAAGGGTGTAAACCCTGCACCCAGGCAATCGCGATATGAACCGTAAAAATTTTATACTGTTTGTTTTCTGCTGGTAATTATAGACGCTGGCTACTGATTGCACTAGCCGCCAGACTGTTGCCTGACGAGATTCCAACACTGCCTCGCGATCATCCAGTCTTCCTCTGCGTGAATCACTAAAACGCGGACGGCTGCATCCGAAGCGGAGATGTCCCTATCATTTTCCAAAGGCGATGCTGCGTTCTTCTCAGGGTCGAGCTTCAGGCCAAGGAAGGCAAAATTGTCACACACCGCGGCGCGAACTTCGGGTGAGTTTTCGCCGACTCCCGCAGTGAATACCAGAGCATCAACTCCGCCCAGCACGGCAATCATGGCACCGATTCCCGATCGCAGGCGATGGATGTAAATATCAAGCGCCAGTTTTGCGCGTGCCATTTTTGCGGGTTCGTCCCCGCCCTTACTGGCGACAAGAATCTGCCGCATGTCGCTGGAAATTCCCGAGACCCCGAGTAGTCCCGACTTTTGATTGAGGACCTCATCCAGTTGCTGGCCCGAGAAATGTCTTTGTCGCATCAGATAGGTAAGGATGCCGGGATCGACGGAGCCCGAGCGCGTGCCCATCATGAGACCCTCGAGCGGGGTAAAACCCATGGTCGTATCCACGCTTCGACCTTCGCGAATCGCCGCCAGCGAGCAGCCATTACCCAGGTGGCAAGTCACCAGAGAATTCAATTTCCTGCCCAACAGTTGCGGAGCCCGCTCGGCGCAATATTGATGATTGATGCCGTGAAATCCGTAGCGGCGAATACCCTGCTCGAACCACTCGTAGGGACCAGGATAGGTTTTTGCCGGGAGAGGCATGGTGCGATGAAAGCCGGTGTCGAAGACGGCGATCTGCGGCACTGGGCCCAGCAGCTTCGTGACTATCTCCATGCCTTCGAGTTCGGCGCGATTGTGGAGCGGCGCAAAAGCGGAAACGCTTTCGATTGCCGACGTGACCTTTGCGGTAACGAACGCGGGCTCGAAATATTGCGGGCCGCCGTGGACCACCCGGTGTCCAACAACATCGATGCCGGAAGGGCCGGAAATCGCTTGCGTCTCGCCGCTCCATAAACTGTGGAGCAGGCGCTCGATGGCTTCCCCGCGAGAGCCCGCCGATGCCAGGTCTTTTTTCGAAGCTCCGTGGGAGTTCCTGATCGAGTATTGAGCCTTGTCATCGGCCCACTCGATCTTGCCCTCCCAGGTGCAAGCCGGTGGATCTTCCGGGAGCGCATCCCCTATTTCGTAGAGACAGCTCTTCTGGCTGCTGGAGCCGGAGTTGAGAACAAGCACGTTCATCGTCATCAGTAAGGCCAAGTCCAGTCGCGGATTTCCGGTAAGTCGTCTCCGCGTTCGTAAATATATTGTTTATGCTCGACCAGCTTGTTGCGCAGCAACTGCTTGAAGTGGCCCCCGACTTTCTGCAGTCTGGGAACACGGTCCACCACATCGCCAGCCAGGTGGTAGCGATCAAGATCGTTCAGAACCGCCATGTCGAACGGGGTTGTGGTCGTTCCTTCTTCTTTATAGCCGCGCACATGGAGATTGTCATGATTGTGCCGGCGATAGGTGAGGCGGTGAATCAACCAGGGATAGCCGTGATAGGCGAAGATAATCGGCTTATCCACCGTGAACATGGAATCGAAATCAACATCCGGGAGACCGTGGGGATGCTCGCTCGAAGGCTGAATGGTCATGAGGTCGACAACATTGACCACGCGAATCCTGATGTCGGGGAAATGCTGGCGCAAAAGGTCGACCGCCGCCAAGGTTTCGAGCGTGGGCACGTCGCCCGCGCACGCCATCACGACATCGGGTTCGGCCCCCTTGTCTGAACTTGCCCACTCCCAGATGCCAATGCCGGTGGTGCAGTGTTCGATGGCCGACTCCATATCGAGAAACTGCAATGCGGGCTGCTTGCCGGCGACGATCACATTGACATAATGGCGGCTCCGCAGACAGTGATCGGCGACCGAAAGCAGGCAATTGGCGTCGGGGGGAAGGTAGACGCGGACGATGTCAGACTTCTTATTCACCACATGATCGATGAAGCCGGGATCCTGATGGGTGAATCCGTTGTGATCCTGGCGCCAGACGTGAGAAGTCAACAAGTAGTTGAGGGATGCGATGGGACGCCGCCACTCGATCTCGCGTGTGACCTTCAGCCACTTGGCATGCTGATTGAACATGGAATCAATGATGTGGATAAAGGCTTCGTAGCAGGAGAAGAAGCCATGGCGGCCGGTGAGCAAATAGCCTTCCAGCCAGCCCTGGCACATGTGCTCACTGAGCATTTCGAGCACACGACCTTGCTGCGAAAGATGTTCGTCAACCGGCAGCATCGGTTCCATCCACAGCTTGTCGGTGACTTCAAAGAGAGCATCCAGGCGATTCGAGGCCGTCTCATCGGGGCCGAAAACGCGGAAGTTCTTGGAGTCCGCGTTCAGCTTCATCACGTCGCGCAACAATACCCCGAGCACGCGCGTGGCTTCCGCATTCTCGGTGCCGGGCTTCGGAACGCTGACGGCATAATTGCGAAAGTCGGGCATGACCAAATCGCGCAACAACAAGCCGCCGTTGGCATGCGGATTCGCTCCCATCCTGCGCTCGCCCTTGGGAGCCAATTCCGCGAGTTCGGAAATAAATTTGCCGTTCTGGTCAAACAACTCCTCGGGCCGATAACTTCTCATCCAGTCTTCCAGGATCTTCAGGTGTTCCGGCTTCGACTGCAGGTCGGCCACCGGCACCTGATGCGCGCGCCATGTGCCCTCTACCGGCTTTCCATCAACCACTTTCGGTCCCGTCCAACCCTTCGGACTGCGCAGAACGATCATCGGCCAGGCGGGCAGGTTCGAATCCGGAACCTTACGGGCGTTGTTTTGACGAGCAGTGTTTTGACGAGCGGTGTCTTGAATCGAGCGAATTTCCTTCACGATCGTGTCCAAAGTTCCGGCCATCAGTTGATGCATTTCTTCCGGCACGTGCCCCTCGACGAAATACGGCTTCCAGCCGTAGCCGGTGAAGAAATTGGTAAGCTCCTGATCGTCCATGCGGGCAAGCACGGTTGGATTCGCGATCTTGTAGCCGTTGAGATGGAGAATGGGCAACACGGCACCGTCCCGCGCCGGATTCAGAAATTTATTGCCATGCCAGCTCGTGGCCAGCGGGCCCGTCTCCGCCTCGCCGTCTCCCACCACGCAACACGCGAGCAGGTCGGGGTTGTCGAACACCGCGCCGCAAGCGTGCATGATCACATAACCCAGTTCCCCACCTTCGTGGATGGAGCCCGGAGTTTCGGGCGCCGCGTGGCTGGGAATTCCTCCGGGGAAGGAAAATTGTTTGAACAACTTCTGTAAGCCCTCTTCGTTTTGAGTGATGTTCGGATAGAACTCGCTGTAGGTGCCCTCCAGGTACGTATTCGCGACCAGTCCGGGGCCGCCGTGGCCGGGGCCAGCCAGGTAGATGACATTCAGATCGTAGTTCTTGATCAGGCGATTGAAATGGGCGTAGATGAAGTTCAGACCGGGCGTGGTCCCAAAGTGGCCGAGCAGTCGGGGCTTGACGTGCTCGATCTTCAGCGGTTCGCGCAGAAGTGGGTTGGCGTAGAGATAAATCTGGCCGACGGAAAGATAGTTGGCGGCGCGCCAGTAGGCGTCAATTTTGCGCAGCTCTTCGGGTGTGAGGGGCTGGGTAGGAGTGCGAAAGTGGGCGGAGTTTACCGAGGCTGCGGGAGTCATCGAATCCTGCCTTTCTATTTCGTGCTTGTATCTTAATTTCTTGGAGTCATCCCCGCCAACACTCGTCAGGACGTGCCGCACTTCGTAGAGGTCCTGACGGGCTGAAGCATAGGCCAGAAGAACCCCGGCCGGCAGCGCGGCTGGTCCGGCTCTATCTCTATTTCCACAAGGCATTCCCTTTGTGATATTCATCACACAGAGCCGTACCGCCCGTCATGGCTGTAGACATTGCGGGCGCTGAGACTGGAAGCAGGCTGAGGACGGAGGACTGTCATGATGATGTTGTATCGTCTCGTTCGGCTGATCGAGACCCATTCCCAAGCACTGGCTGCTTGCGTTCTCGATCAAGTCCAGAGTTCCAAGTTGACCCAAGACTTCCAAAAAAAAGTTCCTCCTGAAGACCTGAAAGAACGGGTGTACGAGGTCTACCGCCATCTGGGTGAGTGGCTCATGGGGAAGGATGAACGCCAGCTTGAGCAGCGCTATTTGCAGATTGGCGCGCGGCGGGCTGGGCAGCAGGTGCCGATGAGCGAAGTGATTTGGGTGATCGTTTTGACGAAAGATAACCTGTGGGAGTTCATCAAGAAAGAATCGGTTCTGGAGCACCCGGTGGAAGTTTTCGGCGAACTGGAAATGCTGCAGTTGCTGGAGCAGTTTTTTGACCGAGCAATTTACTACGCCGCGGTCGGTTACGAACGGGCGATCGCGGACCCAACTCTCGGGCAAACTGGCGCACGATCCAAGAAAGCATAAGGGGGCCGCTGCTAGGCTGGATACACACCATGTCACATAAAAATCGCGACATTCTTGAAATCCTGCGGCTCGAGTTGAAATTCCTGGAAGAGGGCGGGTATGGTCACGCGCCATTGGCGCCCTGGCGTGCCCCATTCATTTTTGAGGATTCTCCAAGCTGCCTGAACTTTACGGATCCCACCCGGCCCCATCCCTGCACTGAATGCCTGCTGGCGCAGTTGGTTCCCCCGGAACTCCGAGAGAAAGATGTGCCGTGCCGTTTCATTCCGCTAAACGACAAAGGTCAGACGATCGATTCCCTGTACCGCACCGGCACACAAGAAGAGATAGAAGAGGCCCTTGGCAACTGGCTCCGCCGGGAGATCCGCCGGATCGAAGCAGAACGAACACTTCCCGAGCGCAAATAGCCGGCGGCTTCGGCGCGCAGCCCCTAAAGGGGCATCTCAATTCGAGAAACTTGCGGCATCGCTGAAGCGATGCCCGGGTACGAGACTCGAGTTCTTCAGAACAACTTTTTCAGCACAAATATGGAACCGGAAGTCCCGGTTGTCAGGAATTGACCATATCTTGCAGGGCGGCTTTGTTGCGGATAATCAGGGTCGCACCTTTTAATTGCACGAGTTGTTTCTTCTTGAACTGCGAGAACAAGCGGCTGACGGTTTCACGCGTGGTGCCAATGATTTCGGCGATTTCCTCATGCGTCAGCGTCAGCTTCACCTGCAGAGGATCACCATTGCCCGCGGCATTGGACCATCCCAGGAGTAATTGCGCGAATCTCTCGGAAGGGGAGTTGGTGAGTCCCAGGGAGCGAATCCCTTCATACGCCGTGTAGTAATTGCGGCTCAGTTGCTCCGCCACGCGCACCGCCACTTCCCCATATTCACGCATGAATTGCAGCAAGGCATCCCGGGTAATGAAGTTTGCCTGGCCGGGCTCGATCATCTCGGCGGTCACTTCGTAAGGCCGGTTGGAAATGGTGGCGCTGAGGCCAAGGACATCTCCCGCTTCGGAGATCTTGGTGATGACGGTCTTGCCCTCAGCCGATGAGGTGGAAAGCTTCGCTTTCCCGGTGCACAGCACAAATACCCCACGTGGCTGCTGTCCCTCGATAAACAGCATCGCGGATCTTGGGTAGACCGCGGTGGATCTGATCTCATTCAACCTTTGCAGCGCGATCACAGGCAGATTGCAGAATAAATTCTCCTCCCGCATGGGGCAGGTGAGGCAGTTGTCGAGGATGTTCAGCCCGTAAGGCGCGCGCATTCAGAACCGTCTTCCGCCAAAATTGTATCATCCCCCGTGATCAGGATCACAAAAGAACGTGACTTCACGCATGGTCTCGAAAGCCATCTGCGAGCAAAATTTATTGTCATGGGTGTGGGAAACGTGCAGAGGAAGATCTCCATGAGCACACCCACCACCTGCATCCGAAGCTGCGGCCAAAGTCGCAAAATTCCGAGCTTCCGTACTGAAGTCTTGACGCTCCTGTGACTTTCAAGTGCGGAACAAGAAGGGTGATGACACCATGGCAGAAGCACATCGGTTTCGAGTCGTTGCATGGTGGGCCTCTGGGCGGACTGGCATTGCAAAGTCCAGTTCCGCGCCCAATGCCATCCATTTCACTGCGCCAGCTGCTTTTGGCGGATTGGAGGGCAGGTGGACACCGGAGGACCTGCTGCTGTGCGCGGTCGCCAGTTGCTATACGACTACCTTTCGGACACTGGCGGAATACTCGAAGTTCGAGTACACCGACCTGCAGGTGGAAGCGGACAGTGTGATCAGCAAGGGTGCCACCGGCTACAGCTTAGGCGAGGTGTCGATTCGGGCGAATCTGATGATTTCGCAGGAAGAGGAACGGGCACGGGCCATCAAGCTCTTGCACAAGGCTAAGGAGCTATGCCTGGTGTCTCGCGCCCTCTCGGTCGAACAGAGATTTGAACCACACGTGCAGGTGATTGAACCACGAATGGAAGCTAGCCACCCTTTGCCAGTTTCCGACAAAGAAGGTTATCGATAAAACACGAAAGCGCCTTCTCCTGCTGGCCAGAGCGGCGGCACACGGCGGGAGCGGGTAGACGGATCGTCCTCAAAACCAACTTGTTTGCCACTGGTTTTTCGCCCAGCTCGAATGCAGCCCTGCCCTATGCCTTGTCTTTGTCTTTGGCGCGCCGGCATGGGGCAAGGTTGCATGCGGCCCATGTCATGCCTAACCGTTCGCCGATAGTCTATCCTTTGAGGTGACGGCTCTCGCCGCGGGCAAGATTGAGGGATGAGGAACTATTATGGGTTCGACCGAGGCAGGTCTCGTGGGTCGACCGCCGAAGCGTGAAGAGAAACAGACGCCAGCAGCGGGCTACGGCATGGAGGCAATGTTCGCTCCAAGTTCAGTGGCCGTCATCGGTGCGACTAGTCGTCCGGGCACGGTAGGCCGCTCCGTTCTGGAGAACCTGCTGTCGGGTAGGTTTCAAGGAAAAGTGTATGCCGTCAACGCCAAGCATCCGGAAGTGCTGGGGCTCAAAACGTACGCCAGCATTCGCGACATCCCTGGACCGGTGCATTTGGCTATCGTGGCCACACCGGCAGTAACGGTCCCGCAGATCATTGGGGAGTGTGTGGACGCCGGCGTCAAGTCTGCGGTTGTGCTTTCCGCTGGATTCAGGGAGCGTGGCGCGGAGGGCGCCGCGCTCGAAAAGCAGATTCAAGAACAGATGCGGCGCGGTTCCATGCGCTTGATGGGCCCAAACTGCATGGGCATTATGAACCCGACGATCGGGTTGAATGCCACTTTCGTCAAAGATCCGCCCAAGGCGGGCAATGTTGCGTTCCTGAGTCAGAGCGGAGCGCTTTTGGTCGCGATCCTGGACTGGAGCGAGCGCGAGCAAGTTGGCTTCAGCGCAATCGTTTCCACGGGCTCGATGCTCGATGTGGGTTGGGGCGATTTGATCTACTACCTTGGCGACGACCCGCATACCAAGAGCATCCTGCTTTACATGGAATCGGTGGGGGATGCGCGGTCGTTCGTGTCGGCAGCTCGTGAAGTCGCACTCACCAAGCCGATCATCGTGATAAAAGCCGGTCGCTCGGAAGCGGCCTCGCGGGCGGCAGCCTCGCATACCGGCGCGCTCACGGGCAGCGACGAAGTGCTGGAGGCAGCCTTCCGTCGCTCGGGAGTTTTGCGGGTACACAGCATTTCCGATCTTTTCTATATGGCGGAAGTGCTCGGCAGGCAGCCTCGCCCCAAGGGTCCGCGACTTACTATTCTGACCAATGCGGGCGGCCCCGCAGTCCTGGCTACGGATGCGCTGGTAGCCAGCGGTGGAGAACTGGCCGAGCTTTCTCCCGAGACCCTCCGACGCCTGAATGAGTTCCTGCCCGCCCACTGGAGTCACGGCAATCCGATTGATGTTCTTGCCGATACCGATTCCGAGCGCTATGCTCGCGCCCTCGAAATTGCTTCGCAAGACCCGAACAGCGATGGACTGCTGGTTATCCTGGTCCCGCAAGCCATGGCCGATCCTTTGCTGGTTGCAGAAAGCATGAAGCCTTATGCCAAAGGATATGGCAAGCCCGTGCTCGCCAGCTGGATGGGAGGCACCAGCATTGCTGCCGGCGAAGCCGTCCTGAATGCGGCGGGCATTCCAACGTTTCCTTACCCCGACACGGCGGCGCGGGCTTTCACGCACATGTTGCGGTACAGCTACAATCTGCGCGGACTCTACGAGACTCCCGCACTGGCGGACCAGTCTGACGTGAAGAGCGCATCCCGCAATCAGGTCGGGCAAATCATTCAGAATGCACGAAGGCAGGGCCGCGTTCTGCTCACCGAGGTGGAATCGAAGCAGGTATTGTCGCTTTACGGCATCCCCACGGTGGAGACGCGCGCTGCCGCCAGCGAGGACGAGGCGGTCAGGTTGGCTGCGGAGCTTGGCTTTCCCGTGGTGCTGAAAGTCCTTTCCGAAACCATCACCCACAAGACGGATGTTGGCGGAGTCAAACTGAATTTGCAGGATGAAGCGGCGGTCCGCTCTGCCTATCGCGCCATCGAGTCGTCGGTTGCCGAGAAAGCCGGCCCCGGGCAATTCCTGGGCGTCGTGGTGCAGCCGATGGTGAAGCTCGATGGCTACGAATTAATCCTCGGCAGCAGCGTGGACCCACAGTTTGGCCCAGTCATCCTGTTTGGCTCAGGTGGCCAGTTGGTCGAAGTGTACCGCGACCGCGCTCTGGCGCTTCCACCACTGAACACAACGCTGGCGCAAAGATTGATGGAGCAAACCCGTGTCTTCACCGCGCTCAAGGGAGTTCGCGGCCGCAAGCCGGTCAACCTGGTGGATCTGGAGAACCTGTTAGTCCGATTCAGCCAACTGGTGCTCGAACGGCGGTGGATTGCGGAAATTGACGTCAATCCTCTGCTGGCTTCACCGGAGCGCATATTGGCCCTGGATGCCAGAATCGTGCTGCATGGGCCCGACGTAACCCTCGACCAGTTGCCCAAACCCGCCATCCGTCCCTATCCCTCCCAGTATGTCTCGTCCTGGACAATGCAGGATGGAACTCAGGTTAGCATTCGTCCGATCCGCCCCGAAGATGAACCGCTCTTCGTTAAGTTTCACGAGACGCTTTCCGATCGCAGCGTCTATTTGCGCTACTTCTCTTCCCTCAGCCTGATTCGGCGGGTGGCGCATGAACGCCTGTTGCGCATCTGCTTCGGCGATTACGACCGCGAAATGGTGCTGGTCGCCGAGCACACCGATCCCGCAACCGGAGAGCACCGGCTCATGGGCGTTGGGCGTATGAACAAGCTGCACTCCAGAAATGAAGCGGAGGTGGCGGCGCTGGTTTCAGATCAGTATCAACGCCGGGGTTTGGGATATGAATTACTCCGCCGTGTCGTTCAGGTTGCCCGAGATGAAAAGATAGCTTTAGTGTCGGCGGAGATGTTGCCCGACAACGTAGCGATGCGAGCCGTCTTTAAGCGCCTGGGCTTTCATATTCGCATGGATGAAGATCTAACTTCGCTCCGGGCAACTTTGGAGCTGTAAACGATTTGCACGATTGTGACCAGAGTCACGGAAAGCGGAATCGGCGCTATGTAAGATCGCCGCAGGACGCGAAGCGATGGGCTGGGTTTACACCCTCGCCTTTTGGTTGAGGTTTTGACCCGAGATGACGAAGAAGAGGCGTCTTGACCTTTCCCGGCACGCCAGTTCTTAGTTCTTCTCCTTTGTGACGTAAATCACACGTCGCTGTGAGCAGCGTTCCCGACAATATCACCTTATTCCGTCATGCTTTACATAACCATTTCCTCAGTGCGAGCG
>Ga0224558_1002403_pt1 | contig 17226 bp, 11 predicted proteins | sample 714S32024metaG_FD_180682 | JGI IMG/M metagenome (GOLD analysis project Ga0224558, IMG submission 180682) | Peat soil microbial communities from Stordalen Mire, Sweden - 717 S3 20-24 | ecosystem: Environmental > Terrestrial > Soil > Wetlands > Peat | place: Sweden: Norrbotten County, Stordalen... | reverse complement strand
CCAACTTGACCCCGAACTATTCCTACGGCTCGGTGCCCGACGGCCAGAGTTTTGCGCGGCGAGAATTCTTTAACGCAACTCCCGGCGGGACCAACGATGGTACTACCTTTTCTTCGTTCATCGCTTACACGGTCCCAGGCTGGATTTATACTCAGGACTTCAACTCGTTGCCCAACCCGGGACCAACCTCAGTTAATGCCGCCAACCCGGTGACCATCAACGGCATCACCTATGATTTGGCTAGTCCTTTCGATTTCGCCGCGCCAGTAGCGGCCAGCGGTGACTCCGGGGGGTTGGGTCTTCCCGAGATGGCCGGCTGGTACGGTCTGGCGGGCACCGCCGTTAAATTCGGCGCCACTGACGGCGACCAGACCACCGGGGGCCAGATCAGTTTCGGCCTGCCCAACAGCACCGATCGCGCCCTTGGCCTGGTGGCTACCAGCACCACCGGCTTCACCGCCTTTGGCGCCCGTTTCCTCAACGCCACCACCAATACCTTCAACTGCATGACCCTGCAATTCACCGGCGAGGTCTGGCGCCAGTCCGATAAACCCAAGACACTGGCCTTCTCCTATTACATTGATCCCAGCGGCAGGGCTACTTTCTGGGCCAATACCACGGCTTCACTGCCCGCATTGAATGTGGCTTTCCCCACCATGGCAGGCGACACTGGCGGCATGGCCGTGGATGGCACCCAGGCCCTCAACCAGACCAACCTCGTCGTCGCCAACCAGTGGATCACGAACTGGCCGCCCGGCGGGGCTCTCTGGCTGGTCTGGACGATGGCTGATCCCGCTGGCAAGGCCCAGGGCCTGGGCATTGACAACCTGAGCTTCTCGGCCTCGACGGCTCCGCCCAACACCGCCCCCGTGCTCGCTCCCATTGCCAACCAACTCCTCATCCTGGGCCAGACCCTGAGCCTGACGGCGAGCGCAACCGACACCGACTTGCCGCCCCAGACGCTGACCTTCAGCCTCGGCCCCCGCGCTCCCGCTGGGGCAACCATCGGCCCAGCCAGCGGACAGTTGAGTTGGACTCCGACCAACGCCCCGGCCACCAATACTCTGAGCGTGATTGTGACCGACAACGGCATCCCGAGCCTGAGTGCGACGCAGAGCTTCGCGGTAACCGTGCTGCCGCCCGCGCCGCGGCCGCAGTTGGGGTATGTGAGCCTGGGCGCGAGCACCTTCAGCTTCTCCTGGCCAAGCGCGGCCGGCTATCTTTACCGCGTGCAGTACAAGACCGATTTGACCGCGAGCAACTGGACCACACTCGGCACCGACCAGCCCGGCACGGGCTTCCCGCTCTCATTGACCGTGGGGCTGACCAACGCCCCGCAATACTTTTATCGGGTAGTACTCCTGCCGTAGCGGCGCCCGCCATCGTGGGGATATGGGTTTGTGCGATTAAGACTGTCGGTCACGCGCAGCCGGCGGGAGCCGGCTCTAGCACGAGGTGTGGTTTCATATCATCCTTCCAACCAGTCGTTCAGGTTTGCCCGCACAAAGTCGTCATCGGTGAGCTGTGGATAGGCAGCGCAAACGCGGGTGATTTCCGTGGCTTGGCCGGGGGAGAGCCGCGCATGTGGCCCGAGCCCAAGCGCGTTCGCCAGCAAACCCTGGCGGCGCAGGACTTCGTGGATGCCAGCGATGCAACCTGCGAACCCATGCGCAGCGTCGAAGACGGCCGCGTTGGCGTCGGTGAGCTGTCCAGCCAGCGTGAGCAGTTCCGCAGGAATGCTCTTGGATCCGCGCAGTTTCTTGCAGCGCTCCAGCGATTCCACCGCACCTCGCGTCCAGCATGCCCACTGTCCCAACAATCCGCCTACGATGCGGACGCGCTGCGGGCCGCCGGTCGTCGGGATTACCCATTCGGTGAGCAGGTCGAGCAGGATGTGATCGTCGTTGCCAGTGTAAAGCGCGAGGTCACCGGCGCGTCCGGCATCGGCCACGGCGCGCACCACGTCGAGCGTCTGGTAACGGTTGAACGGCGCAATCTTCACGGCGATGACGTTCGGGATCTCGACGAAGCGCCGCCAGAATCTGTAAGGCAGCAGCCGCCCGCCGAGCGCGGGCTGAAGGTAGAAACCGACCAGCGGAATCTCGTGCGCCACCGTTCGGCAATGTGCGATCAGTTCACGCTCCGTGGCCTCGCGTAGCGCCCCCAACGACAGCAGCCCGGCGTGGTAGCCCAGCTCGCAAGCGAGTTGAGCCTCGCCCACGGCTTGCGGGGTGCGACCGCAGATCCCTGCGATCAGGACGGGCTGCCCCGTTCCACCCGCCAGTTCCAAGGCTGTCCTGGCGGCCAGTTCAAGCACAGGACGCAGCAAGCCGTGTTTCGGTTCCCGGATGGCAAACTGCGTCGTGTGAACTCCGACCGCCAGCCCGCCGGCTCCCGCCGCGAGGTAATAGCGCGTCAGCGCGCGCTGACGGCACTCGTCCAGTTTCCGGTGGCGCGTAAGCGCGAGCGGATGCGCAGGGATGACCAGTCCGTCGCGCAAACGATGCAACGCCCAGACTGGCGGTTGTGGGAACTCATTCATGGTTTCATTTTAGGCATCACCGCTTACGTTTCACGAGCCGGCTCAGTATCTGCCATCGCCCACCTCGAAATGAGTTGGTTTGTTCAACGACGCGCCACCTTGCAGCACCCAATGCGCCGTCCAGCGCAGCGCAGATTCCAGGGGAGTGGGCGGCGGGCCGAGCAGCTTGCAAGCTCGGGCAGGATTGTTGAGCAGGGCCAGGCCCGACTCCATGCCGGTGAACTTCACCGATTTGCCCATCAGTTCCGCCAGCCGCGTCGCCACCGCGCGGACGGAGAGAATGTCCGGCCCGGTGAGATTCAGCGCGAGCGGAGGACTCGCTGCCAGGCCGAGCGACCGCAAAATGCAGTCGTTGGCGTCACCCTGCCAGATGCAATTGAAGTAACCGTTCGTCAGGTCCACCGCCTCGCCTGACCGGACCCTCTGCGCAAGGTCGTGGAGCACGCCATAGCGGAGGTCGAGGGCGTAGTTGAGCCGCACCAGGACCATCCGCGTCCCGCGCTGCCGGGAATGGAACTCGAAGAGCCGTTCGCGCGCGACGGCGGAATTAGCGTACTCGCCAAGCGGCGTCAGCGGATCGCTCTCCGTCGCACCGCCACTGGCGATAGGAACCATCGGATACACGTTGCCGGTGGAAAGCGCGACGATGCGCGCCTCGGGGAAACGCTCGGCCACGTTGGAGGGGATGATCGTGTTCGCCGCCCAGGTGAGTGACGGATTTTGGCTGGTGCCAAACTTCACACCGACGAGGTAGAGGATGTCGGCGGCTTCGGGCAACCTGGCCGCGGCCTCGCGGTTGAACAGGTCGCAGGGAATGGCTTCGACGCCGCGCGACTCCAGCCACTCGCGGGCGACGGCATTGCGGAAGCGGCTGACGGCGACGACGCGGAGACTGTGCCGCGCCGCGGCGGCGGCGCGGCAGGCCAGCACGGCCAGCGATGGTCCCATCTTGCCGCCCGCGCCGAGAATCAGCAGCGGGCTGCGTACTTGGCGGACGAACTCCACTAACGCCGGGCGGGGGCGGCTGAGGACGTCGTCAAGTTGCGCTTCGTCGGCTATGACCTCTGGCAGAGAGAACAGCGGTGGCGGGGTCGTCATGGTAGCGATTGGATGCTCAGGATTCCGCCGGCCACGCTGTAGATCGAGGCGGTGCGGGCGAAAGCGCGGTCCTGGACCGTGTGAATGGTGAGCGGACGCGGGGCCAACATCCCAAGCGCGTCCGGCAAGTCAAGGACGCGCAGCACGTTCAGGAAAATCGGTCCATCGCGGTGGGACGCAGGCGGGTCCACGGCCACGATCTCCGCCAGGCGCGGCTCAAACAGCGCCGCGTAGGCGGCGATCACCCCCGCCTGTCCGCGCCCGGTCACGGTCCACTTGGCGCTCGGCTTGCCGCGCAACAGGGAAGCCGCCACGGCGAGCACGTCTTCAACGCGTCCGCCATCGGCGGTACGGCCCAGCAACGCGAGCGATCGCTGGATGGTGAACGGCGCCGGATCCTGCCACCGCGTCGGGCCGGTGCCGCGCGGGGCGACGAGCAGCACTGGAGCGCCGCCAGCCAGCTTGGCCAGCCATTCCGGCGTGGCCTCAACCGATTCGTCCGGGCCGAGCACGGCGAGCCAGCGCCTGGCCTCCGATTGACTGCTCGCGGCAGGGAAGTATTTCCAGTAAGTCGTGATGCCCGGCGCGGTCGTGAGCGAGCCGGTTTGCGGTTTGCGGCCAAGGTCCAGCGCAGCTTTCGGCTCGAACTTCTCCGGCAAGGGACGAAACACGATGCGCCGCAGTTCAGCGAGCCGGTCTTTGCGCCACCCCTGAAATTCTTCCGCCGTCTTTGGCAGCGCATTCGTGGCCATCGGCACGAACAGCTCATCGATCCTCGTGTTGACTTCGTCAGGCGGCAGTGCGTCGGGAAACGCGCGCAGTTGTTTGCCCTCGATGGTTGGCAGCTCCGGCTCGGTGACGGGTTCGTTGCTGCCCTGGAGATGCCAGGTGATCCAGCGATACGCCATCAGCCGCAGCTCTGGATTATCGTTGTGGCCTCCCGGCGTGATGCCGATGTCGAGGAGCTGCTCGGTTCGGTTGGTGTAGAAACCGTAGAGCTTCTCCAGTCGCGCGCGAATGCGGTCATTGCCGTTCATCGGAAAGATCGGGTCGTGGCCGGAGTTCTCGAACAGCAATGGGCGTGGCGCGATTAGGGCCGCGATGGAGGTCCACGGCCATTGGAACGTGTTGATGAGGAACATGCAGTCACAATGGCCGTTGACGATTGTCTGACCGACGTAATCTTCGAGATCGTCCATGCCGCTGACGGGCACCGCGACCTTCACGCGCTCATCGGCTGCCGCGATCCAGAATGACGCCGCGCCACCGCCGGAGATGCCGGTCACGGCGAGGCGGTCAGCGTCCACTTCCGGACGGCTCTGGAGATAGTCGAGCGCGCGCATGCCGTTCCAACATTCGACGGCGGAGGGCGCGTAGCCACGCGCCTGCCACCACCAGCGGTTGTAACGGTAGGTGCCGTGGTGGATGGCGGCGATCTCGCCGAGTTGGAGCGAATCGATGATCAGGCAGACGTAGCCGTGCGTGGCGAACCACATCCCATGATGCTGGTAAGCGGTCTTGTTGCCGTCACGCCCGCGATCCGAATGGCCGCAGACGTAGAGCACGGCGGGCAGCTTCGCGCCGGGCTTGGCGTCCTTGGGGAGATAAAGGTCGCCCGTGACGTAGAGGTGCGGGCGGCTCTGGAAATGGAGCTTCTCCACGCGGAAACCCTCCTGCCGCTCGATCGTGCCGGTGATCTGCGCGCTAAGCGGCGTGCGCTCGGGCAACGGCCAGAGGCCGAGCATCTCGAAGTATTGCTGGCGCAACTCCGGACGTCGCGCTTCCCACTGCTGGCGGTTGGTGATGCCGTTGAGGAATTGCGCGTCCAATCGCACGGCTTCCCGGCGGAGGAAGACTTGGATCATGGCCTGAGCTGCGGCGTTCGTGACGGCGACCGGCTCAGCGGAGAAGGCGTTGAGCAGTGGCGCGATGCTGGCGAAGCGAACAAGGAGCGTGGAGGATACGGGCTTCTTCATAACTCACAATTCAGATAAGTCGGCGGTGATAAATGTTCGCGGCGAGTCTTCATCCCACCTCCGGTCCAGCCAGGGCGAATTGCTGCCGCGGATTGCCCGGCGCCGTGTTCTCGCCGAGATACATGCGCGTCAGTATCCGTTGTTGGATGAAGCCATGCTGGCGCGCCCAGTCCACAGCGGCGGTGTTGGCGTCGGGGATGTCCCAGAATACCCTCTCGCCAGTGGTGTTCGCGAGGAGGGCCTGGACGAGTTGAAGACCGACCTCGTCAGACGCGGCCACGATGGGACCCAGGTAGGTTGCTCGCGAGCCGGGCCGGATAAAACCGTAACCTGCAATACGGCCAGGCGCAGTTTCCAACACGAGGCGGCTCTGCGAGGCCAAGGCCTCCACCAGTTTTTCGCGCGAGACACCGAACGCAGCGGCGTCGAGCGAGGCGATGAACCGGAGGTCCGACGCCCGCCACGGACGAAGACGCGCATCGGCCGGTTTGGCGACTTGCAACCCGGCGTGCTCCCAGCGGACCAGCGTCCATTCACTCTTGAAGCCAAGGCCGTCATAGACCTGCTTGCCTGCCGGCGTGGCATCGAGTTTGATGCAGCGCACGCGGCGGTCTTGCAGCCAGGCGATGCAGTGGTTGAGCAGAGCGCGCCCGATGCCGCGACGACGATGTTCGGGATGCACCAGCACCATGCCGATCCAAGCCACCTCCGACGCGTAACGCAAGGTGGTGGCCGTGCCCACCGGCGAGCCGTTCCATTCGGCCAGAACGCAGCCTTCAGGCTCCATCTCCAAAAACCGTCGCCAGTCGCCGAGGGTTTGGTTCCAGCCCGCGATGGCGCGCAGCGAATCCGCGAAGGGCAAGTCCTCTGGTCGCAACACGCGCAGATGGAGTGGCTGTTTCACGGCTTCACCCGCCATCCCCAGACCAGTTCCCCCCCTCTCGCGCGCCACCGAAGGAATGACGTGGAATGATTTCACGGCGTTTATGCTGGGATAGTGCAGCTTCTGGAAATTTTTGCCAGCTTTGAAATGGAGCGAGGCTCACGCCAACGGCCGCGAACACGGCGCCGTGGTGATCGTCCTTCTTGAACGGCGGGCCGTTGCACTTCGGCCAGTTCCAGACGCCGTCCTGGCGTTGATCGGTCCACATTCAGTCCAGCGCCTGGCACCTGAGCGGCTGCATTTTCACTCCGAAGTCGTCGGCGCCGGATGCTATTTTGGACTCGATTCTCATGGAAGGGCAGGCAAGGATACGCTCGGCCTGCACAGTTGGTCGGATTGGGTGGTGCGAGGAGAAGTCCATCGCGTGAGCCGCCCGTCGAATCAATATGTTGAGAGTAAAGTCCTATAAGTCCTCTCAATTCCTGCTTTATTGGGTGGTGACCTGACCCGAACGTCGGCAGAACGTGCGCTGTTATGCATCCCGTTTTCATTTAGAAACACTGGGCGAACGTTTATGAAGTGGCTGTCGTGGAGTTTCAACGACTTCGACCCAGGCGAATGGCTGCCAGTCACGCTGGGCTTATGCTTGATGATGAACACCACGTCCGCAGTCCACGCCGGCTCCCCCACCCTGGGATGCTTCGCCACGAGTGACTTGGACCGGGTATTCGAAGACGGCTACGGATCGCCCGAGCCCCGGCAGAGTGCCCTCAACCTCTTTGGTCTGCGCAATGAAACCATCTCGGCCCAATGCGTGCTCCTGGCGCATGAGGATTTGGAAGGTCTGACGCTTTCGGTGGGCTCTCTCCAACAGGCGCAGGGCCCGGGTGTGATTCCTGAACAGAACGTCCATTGGAATTTCGTCGCCGGCATCTTCATCGAGAAGAACTCACCCAACCGGCAAAAAGAGGACCTCTTGCGCCCCGCTCCAGCCTGGTTTCCTGATTTCCTCAGCGAGGACCGGAACTGCGCGATGCGGAAGGGAACCCGCAAGGCCGTTTATCTGACGATCGAGATCCCGCGAGAGGCGCCACCGGGCGAGTATCTGCACTGGGGTTTTAACGCCTGGACCGACGATCCCATCAATACTCCCGGCGAACACCGGGGCGACGGCTGGCAGGTGTATCCCAAAGCAGGACGGCCTGCTAAATTCCGTGCGCTGGGAACAGATGCGCAATGGGCTGCAGGATTATGAGTGCTTTTGGCTCCTCGAGAACAAGATCTCCGAAATGCGGACGAGCTTGGCTGCACGGGCCGCTGCGCTCATTGATCCGCGCCAGCGCGGCGTCGAAATTGCCGCTCAAGTCATCACTGACTACCACGATCATACCGCTCCCAAGTCACCGGCGCCATCCGCCGGGCTTTCGTCTATACGCCGCCCGACTACGACCGCAACCCAAAGCAGCGCTATCCTGTCCTCTACCTCTAACACGGCGCAGGAGAAAGCGAACGCGGCTGGACAGCGCAAGGCCGGGCCAATTTCATTCTGGACAACCTGCTCGCCGCAGGAAAAACCAAGCCGATGATCATCGTCATGGAGAACGGCTACGCCACGAAAGCGGGCCAGAAGCCGGCTGCGGGATCTCGCGACAATGGGGCTTTCGAGGAACTGATGATGCGTGATCTTGTGCCGTTAATTGACTCGAACTACCGCACCATAGCTGACCGCAATCACCGCGCCGTTGCCGGCCTTTCTATGGGCGCGGTCCAAGCTCTGCAAATCGGGCTCGGAAACCTTGGCCTCTTCGACTCCATTGCCGCCTTTAGCGGCGAAGGGCGCGACTTCGATCCAAGGACTTCCTTCGGCGGCGTCTTCGCCGATCCGGTTGCCGCCAACCGGCGCATTCGCTTGCTGTGGTTGGGCTGCGGGACGGAAGATCGCGGCTATGCCTCCGGCAAGAGCTTTCATGAAGCCCTGGCCGCCGCCGGCATCAGGCATGTCTGGGTCGAAGGTCCCGGTTCCCACGAGTGGCAGATCTGGCGGAAACATCTCTTCGACCTGGCACCGCGTTTGTTCCAAGATTAGCCGTCATGAGAACATTCATCATTCCCGCTCGAATCCTACGTGCGTGTTCGACAGGAATGATCTGGCTGGAAATGCCATGAATTCCAAACTCACCTACTCGAGGCTGTCAGGCGCAACAGCCCTATGCCTTCAAGTTGCCTGCCTGCTCATCCCAGCGCTCTCCCAATCACAAGCAGAAGTCAAGCTGACGGTGGATGCAGGCGCAGTAGTCCACACTATGCGGGGCGGCTTTGGCGCGTCCTGGCATGCTATCGAGCAGCCAATCCCTGTGGAGGGCGATCGGTCGCACGGCGGCAGCGCTTGGGGCGCAAACCCGCCGGCGGAGGACGCGCGTGCCTGGCGGCAAATCTGCCGGCATGCGGACTGGCTGGGCTTTGACTTCATGCGCGTCGAGCTCGAACAGCGCATGTTTGAGCCCGAGCAAGGCCGGTTCACGTGGGATTCACCTGAAATGCGCATTCTCTACCGGATTCTCGATTGGTGCCAGAGCCGGCGTGCCGACGTGTTCCTGCAGTGCATGTGGGGGAATGTGGATTGGAACTCGTTCCCTGAGTTCAGAGGCGACCCAGTAAAGCGCGTGCACAGCGGGCCATACTCCATGGAGAGTTTTGCCGACGGTTTGGCGGCGCTGATGAAGCACCTGCTGACGACTAAGCACTACACATGCATCCGTTGGCTTTGCATCAACAACGAACCGGGCTTTGACTGGTCCTGGTGGCAGCGACCTCCGAACCAACCGATGCCGCTGCGCGAAGGCCTTGCCGCCGTAAGAAGCGCGCTTGACCGGGAAAATGTCATCGTGCCCTTGAGCGGACCAGACTGGACGGATCTGCCGGAACTCAAGCCGGAAAAGGTGGACTTCGATGAGTTCATCGGTGCCTACGACCTCCATTCCTATTTTGCGGGGTTCGACTGGCACACAAGTGACGGATACCCACTGGCCATCGCGGAGAAGCGGCTGGCGGACTGGCGCCGGTGGTCTGCCGAAAGGGGCAAGCCGCTATTCCTATCAGAGCTGGGCACGATGATCTACGGTTGGCGGGGCACCAATGCCGGGCCGAGCACCTGGGAGACAGTCATTAAAGACGCTGAACTGGTGGTGCGAGCGCTGAACCTGGGCATGGACGGTTTCAACCGCTGGAGCTTCGTCAACCGTGGCGATCTCGATGGCGTTTGGCAGATGGTGGACACGTGGGATCCGAGCCAGAAGGCCATGCGGAAGAGGATCACACCGTGTCCCAATGCGTATTTTGTTTATGGCCTCATCTCCCGGTTCACGGCCAAATATTCCAGCGTGATCGCATGTGAGCGGACCGGCGGTCAGGTGGACGGCACGAACCGGGTCTTTGCCGCCGCGCTAAAGAGCCCGAGGGGGAATCTGACGTGGATTGTCGTAAACGACGCCCCGCGGGAATGGGCGACGGAGTTTTCTCTGAAGGGTTGCCGGCGCCCGGCACTGTACAAATACCAGGTCACCGGTGAACAGAGAAACCAGCCGGAGCTCAAGATCAATCCACTCCGCACGGCCGCGATCACCGCCGGCAATGCCGCCTTTTCGGACGAATTACCGCCTATGAGTGTCACCATCTACTCCACCTGGAAACTCAAGCACTCCGACCCCGGGATCGTGGAAGACTCCGCCCCATAGTGCACGGCATTGGTTCGCGCAGACATGAAAACCAGTCGAAGACAGTTCCTCGGTAGTGCCACTGCGGGCTGCACCGCCCTGATCGCGCTCCGTGAGAGCTTCCTTGGCGCAGCAGAGCCGGCTTCGTCAGCGGAGGTTCGGCCCGGGCGATTGACGGTTCACGCTTACGACGCCAAAGGGGAGCCGCTGCCGGAATCAGCCTTGCAGGGCTTGTTCCTGTTTGAGGCCGACGGGGACCGCAACCCGCTCCCCCATCCGAAACGCGATGTCTCGATCGGGTGCGTGAGCTTCGAGGCTCCCGCGGTGCCTTTCGGCTGCTCGCTCCTGACGAACGTGGACGGCTTCGGCACCGTGAGGTTGTACGCGGACGCGGACGGCAAGGGGTACCGCGCGGGGCAGGATATTGTCCTGAACCGCGAGTTGGCGTCCTCACGCCTGGCTGCGCTGGACAAGGCCCTGGAGCAAGCTCACAAGGAAGGCGCCGTCCCGCCGCCATCAGTAACCGACCGAACGGAGAAAGCGCGGTCGCTGTTGCGCCAGGCGGACTCGGCAGCCACGGACCCGAAACGCGCAACGCCTTTGGCAATGGCGTCACTGCGCGAGTTGCTCTGGGCGGGAGAAGAGGTCGTTCTGGGCCGGGCGAGGCAGACTATTGCGCGGCGCGGCCCTCGCAAAGGCTTTCTGTTTGGCTGCAACTTCTTCGGATACCCGGAGCAAGGGGAGGCTTACGCGGAGAAGTTTGCAGCGCTGTTCAATTTTGCGACGCTCCCGCTTTATTGGCGGGGATTTGAGCCGGAGGAAGGCAAACCCCAGTTTGGCCCGGTGGACACAAGGCTGGCCCGCTTGGAGAGAGCCAGCATCACGGCCAAGGGCCATCCGCTGTGCTGGTTTCATGAGGCGGGCTGCCCCACGTGGATGCAGGGCCGCTCGTTCGATCAATGGCGGGAAGGACACCGGCGGCGCATCACCGAGATTGTGAACCGCTACCGGGACCGCATCCGGGTTTATGATGTGATCAACGAGGCCCACGATTGGGGCAATGAGCCGCAGTTCTCCCAGGACCAGTTGCTCGAAATGACGCGCCTGGCCGCTGACGCCACGCACGCGGCGGATCCGAAAGCCGTGCGCGTGGTGAACAACTGCTGCCTCTTCGGCGAATACGTCGCGGAAGGGCGCACCTACAAGGGCAAACAGCCGCGCCCTCTCCGCACACCGCTCCAATATCTGCGGGCGGTGCTGAAAGCCAACGTGGATTTCGACGCCGTCGGCCTCCAGGTGTATTATCCCGAACACGACCTGTTCGAGATTACGCGCATGCTCGACCGTTTTGCCGCGCTGGGCAAGCCGTTGCACGTGACGGAACTGGGCGTGTCTTCAAGAGCTGACACCGACGAACAGTCCATGGGCAAGGAGCCCAGCCATTGCTACTGGCACGCGCCCTGGAGCGAGAGCATCCAGGCCGACTGGGTCGAGCAGTTCTACACGCTCTGCTATGCCCATCCGGCGGTGAAAGCGGTGACCTGGTGGGACTTCTCGGACGCGGGCGGCCATTTCTGGCCGCATGGCGGCTTCGTCCGCCCAGACGGCCAGCCGAAAGAAAGCTACCGCCGCCTGCAGCGGCTCATTCGAGAGTGGACTGGGGCGTGACGGGATTGGAGCCGACCCGAGGAGATTCAAGGTGCAGAAAAGCTCTCGATGGGGTTTCACAGCAAGGAAGATATTCGATAGGCTTCCGCCGGCATGAACACGAAAGTGATCCTGGCGCTGGCCTGGGTTGGGCTCCTGAATTTCGATGCGCAGGGGGCAAAGCCGGAGAGCCTGGAGGTGACCCAGACTACCGCCCGGACCACTCCGGCTTTCCCGCTGAAGGTGAGCGCCGACCAGCGATTTCTCGTCGACCAGAACGACCAACCATTCCTGGTCATCGGTGATTCGCCGTGGTCGCTCATCGTCGAGCCCACGCCGGCGCAGGTGGACCTCTACCTGGACGATCGGGTGGCCAAGGGCTTTAATTTGCTTCTGGTGAACCTGCTGGAGCACAAGTTCTCGACGCAACCCCCGAAGCTCCGCGACGGCACGCCACCCTTCGTCATCCACGGCGATTTCGCCACACCCAACGAACCCTACTTCCGCTACGCGGAGGAAATCGCGCGCAAAGCCGCGCGGCGCGTGATCGCGTTGCTATTGTGCCCGGCCTACCTTGGCTACGGCGGCGGGGACGAGGGTTTCTTCCAAGAGATGTCCCGTTGTGGGCCGGACAAAGTGCGCGCCTACGGCCGCTATGTCGGCAAACGCTTTCGCAATCATCCGAACCTAATCTGGGTCGTGGGCGGAGATTTTACACCGCCGCCCGACCAGCGTTGGACGGTGGAGCAGGTCGCCGCCGGCATTCGGGACGAAGACCCCGTCCATTTGATGACCGTTCACTGTGGACCCGGTGATTCGGCTGCCACACTCTACGGCGGCCGTTCGTGGCTCCAACTCAACAACGTCTATCATTATCGCGAGGATCTCTACGCCGCCTGTCTGGAGCAGGATGCCCGCATGCCCCGATGGCCTTACTTCCTGATCGAAACCGCTTATGAAGGGGAACATCAGGCCACCCCGGATCGCATCCGCCGCCAGGCTTACTGGCCCTTGCTCAGCGGCGCCTTCGGCATCCTCTACGGGAACTCGCCGGTCTGGCATTTTGGCAGTCGCGGCGTTTACGACCGCGGCGGTGACTGGGTGGCCGCCCTGAATTCGCACGGCGCGCATGACATGGCCCGTCTCGCGGTCGTGTTTCGTGATCGCCCGTGGTGGCAGCTTCGACCCGACCGCGACCAGAAAGTCGTGACCGCCGGTTTTGGCACCTTCGGCAAGCTGGACTACGTCGCCACCGCGTGCACCAGCGACGGCACGCTAGCGTTCACCTATCTCCCCGCCACCGGTACAGCCAACCAGGAACTGACTGTGGACCTGAGCCAGTTGGCTGGACCGGTGACCGCACATTGGTTCAATCCCACGAACGGCCGTCTCACGCCTGTTCCGGGCAGTCCGTTCGCGAACTCCGGCCTGCGTCAGCTCAAGTCCCCAGGCGACAATGGCAGCGGCGTCAACGACTGGCTTCTGATCCTGAAAGCTGCCGCTGACCTGGACTCTAACAAACGACCCTCATCATCAATTCGCAACCGCAGCTATTATCCCGGCGACCCGCGCAACGCCAAGATGAAGGGCAAGAATTGGTCGGAGTGGGAGCTGGTCAAGGCCGCCAGGCCGCGGTTCCTCGGCCATCAGCAGCCCGTAGGCGGCGACTGGTGGGCTTGGGGTTGCCTGACCGGCCAAAACTCGAACGGTGGCGTCGGGGAGGACGGCAGGGTGCGCCCCGAGCAGGCGCCCTTCATCAACCAGATGCTCTTCCGGAATACCCGTCGAGCATGAAACTGAACCGCTCTCAACCGAATGGGCCGTCAAGTGAAAAGGAATTGGTGCCTGGTTTTGCTTACCGTCTGGTGCGGCTCTGTCTTGCAGGCGGATGGATCGCAGACTCCCGCGGTGCTCTTCGCTGGGTCCGACGGTGGCGTTTGCGGCCATGAAGCCGCCAATCGGCTGGTGCAAGCAGGTTTCGCGCTGGGGGCGGACCACGCTTCCCTGAGCGAGCATCCGTTGGTCTGGAGCCAACTCACCAACTACAACGTCGTGGTGCTCTCCGGCCTGGGCTTGGCCAATGCCGACATGTCGCTGGGGAGCACCCGGGAGACGATTGACGTCCTCAACCGCTACCTCGAAGCAGGTGGAGGCGTGCTGATGCTAGGCGTTTTCGGCCAGGTGGCCACCATCAAGCCGCCCCAGGACGCGTTTCTTAAACCACTTGGCCTCACCCCGCTGTTCGACGAAATGCCGGATGATCCCAAAACGGCGGTCACCGCAACAGCTTGGGAGATCCCCTTCGCTGTCACCGGGGATATCGCGGAGTCACCGGTCAGCTCGGGCGTGGAATCGCTGTGGTATCCCGTTCCTCGGACCCGGGTGGGCGGCCAGAATCATACCATCCCGTTTTTGGCCGATTCCTCGTGGCAAATTGTCATTCGCGGTTCGGCCTCATCGCTCACTTACAAGGGGGCGTTGCAGGAGTCTCGCCCCGACCAGTCTGGCATGTACCGCGAGAGGGTCCCGCTCATGGCCATGCGCTCGGTTGGCAAAGGGCGAATCATGTATTTCAGCATAACTCCGGAATATCTCCTTGGCCCCAACGCCAACAGCACGCTCGAAGGAATTGTGCTGGACAAGGGCCTGGAAGGGACGCCTTCGCACGGATTCACGCTCCTGGTCAACGGGCTGCGCTGGTTGGCAGGAACGTCGCTCGATGCCGGTTTCCTGGGCGGCGCGAAAACCGAAGAACCACTGTTGCGTAATCCGAACAAGGTGCGTTTCAGTGAACCCTATCGTTGGCCCGAGAAGGTTGGCTTTGCCCGGCCCGAACCGGCGCTGCCGGGGGTTGTTGGCCCTCGCACGAGCTACTCCAATGGCAGAGCCGCCGTCGCTCAATGGGTCGAAAAGGCCAAGGCCTCAGGTTTGGCCTGGATCGTTTTCCTCGAGGAGTTCGCCAGCCTCTCGAGCGAGAACTTTCAAAAGCTCAAGGCGGATTGCGCGCGATTGTCCTCTGCGCACTTTGAGGTCATTCCCAGGTTCACTATTGATGACGAGGTTGGGAATCACTATTTCTATTTCGGAACCAGCTTTCCCTATCCGGATCCGAAGTTTTTGACGTCCGACGGCAAGAGACTCCGTTCAAGGGATGCCGAGTTGAACGCTCGGCAGCCCTACGTTCCCGGTCAGTTGGCAATGACCACGCTCGATTATTCCTACTCGATTTCAAGCTTCAAGCTAACGGCGGGCAACTACCTGTTCAGGCAAGGTGCCGCCCCCTTCGCCGATTTCTTTTCGGATTACGATGCCATGGGGGTTGTCACTGCGCGGAACGGCGAGATCATCGAGGATGCAAGCGAGGATTACCTCAAACTTTGCGCCTCGGGGCAGACACCTATCCCTCTGGTAATCGACCTGCTGGACGATCCCGGACAACTCGGGAAATCACGCTGGCGCACGATTCTGACCTTGCCCGAGCGCGGCGGCGGCATCATTGGTGGCACGCTCGCGCCCGGGAGCAAGGTCCGCGATTACTTTGATATTTGGCACACCTATCCCGATAATCCGGTTAAACCGCAGGTTACTTCCGGCCCGCGCATCGATACCTGGTCGCATGCGGGCCCTCGAGATTACGAGGGGAGTTCGCCGGGAGACTTCGTGTGGCAGAATTATCGTTGGGTGGCTCATGGGAAAGCCAGTTCGCCCGCCGGTCTGAAGGAGGTGACGGTCTATGACGGCCCGCACCTGTTCCGCCGGTTTCTCCCCCAGGGAAAGCCCGAATTCGAGTTTTCCCTGGATTTGACCCACGACCGGCAGCATTGCCTGGTAATGGTCGCCACGGACAAGGATGGTGGCCGTGCTGTCAGTGGCGATCAATGGGACCGGAACCACCGCGCGGAGGAATTCATGTGCGGCGACCGGAATAACCAGCTCACCTACGGTTACGTCATCAACCACGACGGGATCGGCATCCTGCTGGGCGGCAACCAGACCCTGGGCACCACGATCAAGCGCATCTCGTGCGGCATTTCACCCTCGGGAACCTTCAAAAACGATCGGCTCCTGGGCGCCCCCGCTTTCGATGGCGCGGCGGGTGGCGAGCCCGAGGTTTGGGAGAACACGATCCCGATCTCGCCCGCCCACGAGGCGCCAAACCCGGTGGTGACTGAAGGCCGCCGTCTGTTAATCACCCGCGATGTTATGATCGGGGACGGTCCCCGCGAGTATTGCTTCGCCGACAATATTCCCGTCCATAACGTCTGGCACACCCTCTGGCGCACGCAACCGGTCAGGGAATACCGCGTCAACCGCCGCAACCATTTCTTCCAAATCGATCCCGACAGCCCGTTAGCGGTGTTCCTCTGGCAAATAGACATCGCGATGAAGGAAGACCTGCCCAACCAGGGATTCCAGGTCGCCACGCTGCAGTGGCGCCGCTCCTGCTCCTGGGCCGTGCGAACCGATGCCGGCACCATGCGCACTGGACAGTGGAATCAACCGGAAGATTCAGACCAGCCAGTTTCCAGCCGCTTCGGACTGAACTCCTACGCGGCCTTCCTGGACTCGCCGCTGGGAGGGGCGGCTGTGTTCTCCTTAACGGATGGACTCATCATGCGAACCAGCCTTCCCAAACACGGCGACGTGGACGTCATCGTTCCCACAGAAGCGGCGCCGCAAAGGAAGGGCGAAGCCAAACAGGTGAACCTGCTGATTGTCGGCGTTCCCCGGCGCTGCACGCTAACGGAGAATTGGCCTCCTTCCAAGGATGTCGTGGAGCGTTTCTATCGCGATTTCGCACTTGATGGTGGAAACGGCGGTTATATGGTGCGCCTGGATCAGGGAGCCGTTCTTTCCAGGCGCTACATCCTCTCCATTGATGGCAGGCTGGCTGGCGGCATGAGCGGCCAACTCGAAGGGAAACTCATCTTCAGCCTTCCCATCGCTGTTTCGGGCTTGAACGATCGCTGGTCCGCTTTTCTCTACGATCGGCAACTCAAGAAGAGCCGCCCCGTCGGTGTGCTGGAGGGCAAGGCTTGGGCTACCATCAACCTGGCCGGCAACGCCGACCTATTCGTCGGCCATCCAGTGCTCGTGAACAACCCGGATCTGTTCGTGCAATTGACGCAATCCGGCGAGGAAACATGGACCTTGGAAATCCACAACCCGACCGATGCGGCGATCACGACGCGCATTCGTACTCACCCCGACTTTGATCCGCTGAAGGGGAAGGCTGTTCCAACTGGCCCCATGGTGATTCCACCGGGGGAATCCTGGATTAGCAAATACTGAGGTCTAGAAATGAAAGCGACCCTCACTGGCATGTTCAAAATCGCGAAACGAATTCTTCTAAGCCGGGCGCTGCCA
>Ga0224558_1002400_pt1 | contig 17233 bp, 10 predicted proteins | sample 714S32024metaG_FD_180682 | JGI IMG/M metagenome (GOLD analysis project Ga0224558, IMG submission 180682) | Peat soil microbial communities from Stordalen Mire, Sweden - 717 S3 20-24 | ecosystem: Environmental > Terrestrial > Soil > Wetlands > Peat | place: Sweden: Norrbotten County, Stordalen... | reverse complement strand
ACGGGTTCTTCAACTCCTTTGCCAGCTTGAGCCATTCGACAGTAACGGGCTGCAACCTGATGACCCGCTGGTCGCCGGTTTTTGCAACGCTCGGCTCTACGGTGACACGTGCGTGCTTCAGGTCGACGAATTGCCAGCCGAACTTCTCATGCTCCGATTCTTCCGGGCGCATGCATCCCCACAGGCCGAGGACAAGCGGAGCGACGACCTGCTGGGTCAGCTTGTTTTCCAGCGCAGCGGCCATGAGGTTCAGCGTGGTTTCGTTGCTGTAGATTTCGACAATCGGCCCGGGCCTGGTGATTGGTTCCAGGCGGTCTACGATGTTGTACGATGCCCAGCCTTTCGCCTTGGCCACCTCCCATAATGAACTGAACAGGGACATGTTGGTCTTCTTCGAGCTGAGGCCCCAGGCCTTGTTGCCGTCGATCCAGGCATCAAGCTCAGAGGGCTGGAACTCATGGATGTTCTGGCGGGCCCGGCCTTCACCAAACTTCAGGAGCAAGGCTGTGGCTTCTTCGACGTAGCGCTCTGATTTCCCGGCTGCGAGCTTCCGCCGCTTCCATTCCGCAACTGCGCCTTCGTAGTGCATGTTGGTGATGGGCATCTGCTTGTCATCTTTGCTCAATCGCTGGTAGTCCTCCCATACCTTGGTGATCGTAAGGCCCCGCGCCTTAATGGCCTGGTATATCACGGCCACCGTCTTGCGTTCCAGGGCTGGCAGCAGCGCCCAGAATTCCCCGTATGCTTTCAGCTCCTGCTTCCACGTGTGGACGGCGGCGCTGGCCGCGTCCTCGTTGTGGAACGTTGGCCGGCGCCTGGTGCCGGTTTCATCAATTCCAAAGTCCACTTCCCATTTTCCTTCGTTGTTTCCGCTCTTCACTTGTCGTACTTTTGGTTCCATAATTTACTCCGTTTTCCTCCGTGTTTACCCTCCAGCTTCCTCCATGTCAACTCCCAAACAAGCCATGACAACTACGCACAACTCAGGATCTCGTGAAACGGCTTGGAAGCTAGGAAGTGGCCTATTTACCGATGGAAATACGCGATTTGTTGGCAAAAGGGATGGTGGAGCCGAGGGGGTTCGAACCCCTGACCTCCTGAATGCCATTCAGGCGCTCTACCAACTGAGCTACGACCCCATCCGGAGCAGTCGCAAATGTAAAACGCCGCCCGGATTTGTCAAAACCAATTTGAGCTTTTGCACTTTGAAGTTCTCGCCCCGGACTTTAGGCTGCGCGCGTGAACGAGAACGTGCCGAGCATTACGGTGCTGATTGCGGCCCGCCCCGCCCAGGCCGAGATCAAAGCCGTTGCGGCCAGCCGCGCCTTGGATTACCCAGCCGACAAGCTGGAGATCATCGTCGCGCGCGGCAATCAGCCGTCTGCCCAGCGCAATGCCGCGCTGAAGGCGGCCCGCGGGGATCTCATTTACTTTCTCGACGATGATTCAATCCCCGAACCTGGCAACCTGCGTCGCGCGGTGGCTCATTTCAGTGACCCGAAGGTGCAGATGGTGGGGGGGCCAAGTCTTTGTCCTCGCGAGGCGCCTCCGCTTGAACAGGTCTTCGCGCGGGTGCTGGCGAGTTGGCTGGCGTTCGGGCCCAGCCGAGCCCGCTATGCCGCCGTGGGACAGGTACGTGAGACGAGCGAGAAAGAACTCATCCTTTGCAACCAGTTCGCCCGCCGCCAGGCCATGCTCGACTTGGGCGGGTTCAACGAAGCGCTCTATCCCAACGAAGAGAACGCGCTCATGGACGAGCTCCAAATGCGCGGTGGAAAGCTCATATACGATCCGCAACTACTGGTGCACCGCCGCCCACGATCCAGCCTCAAGTCCTTCGCCAGAATGCTGATGACCTATGGGCGGGGCAGGGCGGAGCAGTTTCGGTTGCACCCCACCCTAGGCTCCGCGCTCAATTTTGCCCCCCCGCTCTTTTGCCTGTACTTGCTGGCGCTGATACCCCTGCTGATGCTGACATCCATCGGGAGACCCTGCCTGGTGCCGCTGGCGTTGTATGCCCTGGCGGTCCTGGCGCAAGGGTTGGTTCTCGCGTCCGGCGGGCAAGTGCTCCGCAGCCTCGCCGCTATTCCCCTGATTGTGCTCACCCATATTCTGTATGGCCTGGGCTTCTGGCGCGGACTCTTTACAACGCTAAGGAAGAAGGGGCAGCATCCGCCGCCAGAAGTGGTTTTGGAGACTATCCCCCTTTGACGGGGTGTTCCGGGCATGAAGAATCCAGTGTGGACCAATGCCATCAAGACCTGCTCGGATCAGCAGCGGGCCAAACACTTCCTCGATCTGCTCGCGGCCACGAGCGCCGGCACGGCTTTGCAGGCGGCTTCGTATGAGCAAGCCCGTGTTCTCGCGGCGCTCCTTAGCGGTTCCCAGGCGCTCAGCAATCTGCTCGTGGCGCGGCCGGATTGGCTCAGCGCGCTGGAGCCGGAAGTGGTAAAGTTTCCGCGGCGCAAACAGGGCCTGCGCAATGAGGTGAGCGGGTGGCTCAAGCCTCTCCTGGCCGCGGCAGATTTCGGCGCCGCGATGGCGTGTGTGCGGGAGTTCAAACAGCGCGAGATGCTCCGCATCGCCGGGCGCGACCTTGCCCGGCTGGGCAACCTTCCTGAGATCATCCAGGAGCTTTCTGACGTGGCCGATGTCTGCCTGGATGCGGTCTGGCAAGTCTGCTACCGGCAGCTCGCCGGGCGTTACGGCCAGCCCTGGCACGAGGATGCCGGCGGGAAGTGGCAACCCGCCGCCGGCTGCGTGCTCGGCCTGGGCAAACTCGGCGGACAGGAACTGAATTACAGCTCGGATGTGGACGTGATCTTTGCCTATAGCGAGGAGGGCAGCGTCTTCAAGGAGCCTCCGGCGAAGAGCAAAGCGTCGCCGCCGGTGCTGACGAACCACCAGTTCTTCAATCGCCTGGCGGAGGCCTTCATTGCGGAAGTGAGCCGCATGACACCGGAAGGTGCGCTTTACAGGATAGACCTGCGGCTGCGGCCCGAGGGGGATGCCGGTCCGCTGAGCCGCTCGCTCGCCGGTTATGAGAATTACTACGCGCAGTGGGGTCAGACCTGGGAGCGGATGATGTTGATCAAGGCGCGCGGTGTGGCGGGCGATGCGACGCTGGCCGCGGAATTCCTCGAGCTGATCCAGCCGTTCCGGTATCCGCGGTCCATCAACGAGAGCGTGCTGAGTGAGGTCGTGGCCATGAAAGGCCGCATCGAGCACGAGGTGGTCAAGGCCGACGAGCTGGAGCGCAACGTGAAGCTGGGGCGGGGGGGCATCCGGGAAATCGAATTCGTGGCGCAGGCGCTGCAACTGCTTCGCGCCGGCCGGCAACCATTTCTCCAGGGTGCGCAAACCCTTCCCTCGCTGGCCAAGCTGGTCCAATACGAACTGCTCTCGGCGGACGAGTCGAAGCTGCTCGCCGAGGCCTATTGCTTCCTGCGCGACGTCGAGCACCGCCTGCAAATGGAGGACAATCTGCAGACGCATACCATCCCGGCCAACCGGCCCGACCGGGAACGCCTGGCCCGTCTGATGGGCTTCGCGACGCTTGCCGAGTTTGAGACCGCGCGCCAGGCTCACACCCGCAACGTCCGCCGGATCTTCGATCGGCTGCTAAAGGCCGATGTAAGCGAAGGCATAGCTCCGGCACCGTTCCCGCGCCAGTTTGAGGGTGCCGAGATGGAGTGGAAGCGGTTGCTGGTTGAACATGCTTTCAAAGACGTGGATAAGGCCTTCCGCGTGCTGCGGGAGTTTGTCGAAGGGCCGGGATACGGTCATGTTTCGCCGCGGACAAGCCAACTGGCGCATCAACTGTTACCGAGGATCTTCGCGCTCTGCCCCCAGCCGGCGGTAGGGACGCGTTCAACCGCGTCCCTGAAATCTGTTCCTGGAAGTGGGACGCGGTGGGACGCGTCCTTACCAGCGGCGACCAACGTGCCGCTCTCGGACCCCGACCGCGTAGTGACCCGGCTCGACAGCTTCATCAGCGCCTATGGAGCGCGGGCGACGCTCTTTGAGCTGTGGAACCGCAACCCCACGATCTTCGAGTTGCTCGTGCTCCTGTTTGACCGATCGGAATTCCTGGCGGAACTGGCTATTCGCACGCCGGACCTCGTGGATGAGCTGGTCATCAGCGGTCGCCTCCGCCAGCGGAAATCAACCGAGGAGACCTTGCGGGATTTGCGCCACGGCCTGGCTGACAAAGACCAACGGTTGTGGTCGCGCCGTTATCACCAGGCCGAGCTCATGCGCATCGGCCTGCGCGACATCCTGGGCCTGGCGGACTTTGAGCAGTATCTCACTGAACTTTCCAGCCTGGCCGATGCCTGCCTGCAATACGCCCTCGAAGTCGTGCTGCGCAAACACAAACTCAAGACCCCGCCGCTGGTCATCATCGGCCTCGGCAAGCTGGGGGGCACGGAAATCGACTACGGGTCGGACCTTGATGTCGTCTTCGTCGCGGATTCCAGGGCGAAGAATCTGCCCGCGCTGGGCCGGCTCGCGCTCGAGGTGCTGAAACTGGTCTCGGCGCGGACTGAACAAGGCGTGGTCTTCCGCACCGACGCCCGGCTCCGGCCCGACGGCGAGAAGGGCCTCCTGGTCAACACACTGAGCGCTTACGAGGATTATTATCGGCAGCGTGCGCAACTTTGGGAGATTCAATCGCTCACGCGCACGCGCCCGGTGGCGGGCGACCCGAAACTGGGTGCCCAATTCCAAACCCTGGCCGCCGCGCTGACTGACTTCCGGCGACCGTCGTTGCCGCTAGCGGCTTATGCGCCGGATTGGAAGCAGAAGATTAACCAGATGCGGATGCGCATTGAAAAGGAGCGCACCCCGCCAGGAAAGGACGGCCTCGCCATCAAAACCGGCATGGGCGGCCTGATGGACGCGGAGTTCATCGCGCAAACGCTCTGCCTGGACAATGGCTGGCAGGAAGCCAACACCCTGCGCGCCCTCGAACGCGGACGCGCGGTCGGCGTATTGCCCGACGCGGACAAGCTCATCGAGAACTACCGCCAGCTTCGGCGCGTCGAAGGCATCCTGCGGCGTTGGAGCTACGAGGGCGAAACCGTGTTGCCCGATGATCCCGCGCCATACTATCGCGTCTCGGTCCGTTGCGGCTTCGCCACGCCCGAGGCTTTCCGTGAAGCCCTCGCTGATTGGCGCCGCGCGATTCGGGAAGTGTATTTGGGGGTGTTTCAGCCGAGCTAAGCAGCGCAGCTAGACTCTACCGCGCTGGCGATTGGCTTCGTAAAGGAAGACCGCGGCGGCGCTGCCGACGTTGAGCGAGTCCACCGTCTCCGGCATGGGGATGGCCGCGGCCTCGTCGCAGGCGGCGAGCACGGCTGGCGAAAGGCCGTAGCCTTCACTGCCGAATACGACACAGCAGTCGCCCGCGAAGCTGGCCTGCGACAGAGGCCGGCCGGTCGCGTGCGGGTGCGCGGCAATACAGCGGATGCCGCGTCCGCGCAGGTCGCGGAGGGCTTGGACGAGGCTGGTGGTCTCGATGATGGGCATTTGGAAGATGGTCCCCATCGAGCTCCGCACCGCGCGGCGCAGGAAGGGGCTGCTGCAGGTTTCCCCGACGATCAAGGCCTGGGCGCTGAAGGCCGCGCAATTGCGGACCAGCGCGCCGAGATTCTCAGCGCTGGAGAGGCCATCGGCTGCCGCCAGGAGTGGCGCCTGCGAGCTGCGTGTCACGATTTCCGCCAGCGACGGCATGGTCGGAACCTTCCCTACCGCCAGCAGACCCTGGTACATTGAGAAGCCGGTGAGCGTCTCCAGCAATGCCTTTTCGGCTACGAACACTTGAATCTGCTCCGGCCTCGCCTGCAAGAGCGGCCCCAATTCCAGCAGCCATTTCTCAGGTAGGAGCACGGAGACGACGCTGAGTTTGCTCTCCAGCAGGCGGCGCACGACCTTCTCGCCTTCCGCGACGAAGATGCCTTGCTCCCGGTGCTCGTGTTGCCGCCGCATCGTGCGGTAAGGCTGGAGCTCGGGCAAATCGAACGACTCGATTCTTTGCGGATGAACCATCACAGGCTCAACGTCTGGCAAGGATGGGCCTGGGAGGTGAGTTCCAAATGCACGTGGGTCGCTCCGATCTTTTGCAGGCGGTCGTTGACGACGCTATGGGCCAGTTCGGGGCGGTTGCACTCGCGGCTTAGATGGCCCAGATACAGATGCCGCAGGTCGGCGGACATGATTTGCTCGGCGGCATCCGCGGCGGCTTCGTTGGAGAGATGGCCGTGCCGGCCGAGGATGCGCTGCTTGAGGCTCCAGGGGCGGCGGGGACAATCCTGCAGCATCTTCACGTCATGGTTCGCCTCCAGCACCAGCGCATGGGCCGGGCGGATCCGTTCGAGCACCAACCGCGTGGCATGGCCAAGGTCGGTCAGGAAACCGATGTTCCCAGCGCTGGTGCGGAGCAGGAAGCCGACCGGGTCCTGGGCGTCATGCGGAATCATGAACGTCTCCACCGTGATGTCGCCCACCTCGAAACTCGCGCCGGTGGTGAACAGCCGACAGGTGAGCCGCGTCTTGAACTGATACTCGACGGCTTCCTGCGTCGGCCGGTTGCAATAGACCGGGATATGCAGCTTCTCGCACAGCATCGGCAGACTCTGCACATGATCCGAGTGCTCGTGCGTGATCAGGATCCCGGTCAGGTTCTCCGGCGCGCGGCCAATGGTGGCGAGGCGCTGCCGGATCTGCCGCAGGCTGAAGCCCGCGTCAATGAGCACACGGGTCTCGTCGGTCTCCAGGTAGGCGCAATTGCCGGCGGAGCCGCTGCCGAGGATGGTCAGGCGAACAGGCACGAGTTACCTTAGTTGCCGGGGAAGATGTGGGCAACGCTGTAATTGGTTGTGCCAGGGCGGGAGCGCTGAGAGAGCTGAAATCCGAAGGCCGAAAACCGAAAACCGAAGGAAGGCCGAGACCCGAATTCCGAACTTGGCATGAGCCGATGGGGTGCTGGTTCGCCGAGGCGGTTCCGGCTTCGGACCTCGGACTTCGGACTTCGGACTTCTTTCGGCCTTCGGGTTTCGGACTTGGGCTAAACGGGTGCGTCTTACAGCGCGGTCTTCGCTGCCACCGCCTTCATCCTGGCCAAGCCAGTCTTCGCCACCACCAAAGCATCCTCTGACCAATACTTCCGATTGAACAACTCCAGCGAGAGCACTTTCTGGCCGCCCGTCCGGCGCAGCGTCTGCAAAAGATCGGTCAGCGGCGCCACCCCGTCCCCGGGATACACCCGGAAGCTGTCATCAATCTTCTCACGCGGCGGGTCGTTTGGATAATCATTCATGTGCAACACCTGGATGGCGTCCGGGCCGAGCAGCCGGACGCCGCGAAAGTCCGAGTCGCCTTTGTATAGATGGAAAACATCAGCCAGCACACAGGCGTTTTGATGTCCCGTCTCCATGGCCACGGCGACACACTCGCTCAGCCGGCCCAGGTTCTTCGAGAAGCCCCACAGCTCGAGTTCTGGCACCACACCGATTTGCGTCCCGGCTTCCAGCAAGATGCGGTAGCGCTCCGCCGCCTGCGCCAGGCTCAACTTCGGCAAGTCCGTCGCGCCGGCCGGTGGCGCAGCGCACCGCCGCCCGCCGATCTGCGCCACCATGTCCATCTCGCGTTTGGCTTGTTCCAGGCCCTTGGCCCGCCGGGCCTCATCGTCCACCAGCCATTGCGGGAATCCAATAGCGCCCTCGACCGTTAGCCCGGAATCCTTGATCTGTTGACCTAAATCCTTAAGCGCACCACCTCCCTGGACATAAGCATGGAGTGTCTCGATCCATGGCTCAATGGCGTCATAGCCGGCCTTGGCGGCGATTTCGGCCTCTTTGACGATGCCCAACTTCTGCCCGCGCAGCGTCGCCGTGTTGAGGCAAAATCGGAATGAGGCAGCCGGAGGCTGGGCGGGTTGGCTAGCGGGCTTCGCTGCAAGTCCGGGCCTTTCGCCGAAGATAGCAGCGCCGGCCAGCAGCCCGGCACCGGCCAGGGCCTCACGGCGCGATAGCTTGTGTGCGTTCATCGTCCGCTTGAATAGTCTAAACCGCTCCTGCTGGCCAGATCGATTTGCGGGGCGCTCGATGTGAAGAGCGGGGGGCAAGCCTCAACGTAGGGCAGGCGTCTCGCCTGCTCTTCTTTCGGTTGACAATCCGCGGGCGGGGCAGGCGAGACGCCTGCCCTACTTTTTCGGTCGCGTGGCGTGGTCTTGCAGCCAGGCGACGTCGGGGTTGTTTGGGGAAGAATACTCGTATCCAGTTCTGGAACAGTGAGGTTACGGGTCAGTGTGGACGCCAGGTGGCCTGCCTTCCATCGAGTCGTTGCCATCCACAACCATCCACAACCAAAGCTTGCATCGGGTTCAACTTCAACTTAAACTTCAACATAATGAAGACCGTCACCATGTTGGACTTCCGAAATGACGCCGAAGGCATCCTCCGCCGCGTAGGGAAAGGCGAGCGGTTTGTGCTCTCCCATCGCGGGCGGCCCGCCGCGCGGCTGGAACCTGTCGAGGCCACTGTTGCCGTCGATCCGCTCCACGATCCCTTCTTCAGTATAGACCGCCGCGCCACGCGTAGTGCTAAAGGCAAGACCCCCCATCAGGACATTGATCGTATCCTCTATGGCCGCCGCTGACGTGTTCATGGACAGCGCCGGGTTTCTCGCCCTTTGGGATGCCGCGGATGAGCAGCACGCCGCCGCCGTGCAGATTCAGGCCGAATTGGGGCGGAAGCGCCGCCGATTCCTGACGACCGATTATGTGGCGGACGAAACCGTGACGCTATTGCTCGTGCGGCACAGCCACGCCGCGGCAGCGGACTTTCTCGACACTCTTGCCCGTAGCGAAGCCTTGCGCCTGGAATGGGTCGGGCCGGATCGCTTCCACGCCGCTGCTGGTTTCTTTCGCCGGCATGCTGACAAAGAGTGGTCCTTCACAGACTGCGTCAGTTTCACTCTCATGCATGAGTTGAACATCCGGGACTGCTTTACTACTGACCACCATTTTCAACAAGCCGGCTTCACGTCGTTGCTTGGCAACAGAGTTCGCCGGCAAGGACGATCGGGTTTCTCTTGATGAGCAAACCCGCGCTGGATAGCGGCCTTGCGCTTTTCGTCTTCACAACACCAGGGCGGCCAGGCTGAAGTAGAACAAGAGGGTGAAGAGGTCAGTGAAGGCGAGCGTTACCGGCCCGGCGGAAATCTTCGGGTCGAGTTTCAGGGCGTGCAGGAGCGCCGGAACGCTCAGGCCGAAGAAGCACGCGGCGCACAGCGCGAGCAGAATGCTCGCGCCAATGGTAAAGCCCGCCAGCCCGGCGCCGCGCCACAGCCAGACAATCATCCCCACCATGAGGCCGCAAGCCGCGCCGAGCAGCGCCGCCGTGCCCGCCTCCCGGCGAAACGCCCGGACATACCAGCGGAAGGTCGGCGGCGTCCCGCGCAAGGCCTGGATCGTCACCGTCATGGATTGAATGCCCACGCTCTCCGCCAACCCGAGCACCATCGTCAGGAAGAACGCCAGCACGATGCTCCTGGCTAGCGTGACTTCGTAAGCACTGGCCAGCAGTGCGCAGATTGTGCCGCTGCCGATGGTCGCCAGCAGCCAGGGAAAGCGGAAACGAAAAGCCCGCAGCGGCGACGCATCGCGCACCTGCGACAGGTGGAACCCAATCGACTCAAATAACCCCTCCGTCTGCTCCCGCTCCGCAATGTCGAAGGCCTCCTCCGTCAGCAAGCCAACATCCACCACGCCGACAATTCGCCGGTTCTCATCCACCACCGGGAATGCCAGGAACTTGTGCAGCACGAATGCCTCGCAGGCCTCGATCACTGTCGCGCTCGCCGGCACCGCAACCACGCGCCTAATCATCAGGTCGGCCAGCCGTTGCTCCAGCGGCGCGGTCAATAGCCGACGGGTCGGCAGGACGCCTACGAGCCGGTCCTCCGCATCCACGGCATAGAAATAGACGATCTTCTCCCCAATGCCGCGCTGCCGAATAATGTCCAGAGCCTGCTGGACAGTGAGATCCTGGCGCAGCGTTGCTACGTCTTTGCGCGCAACAGCCAGCACGGGCTGTTGCAGATGGTTTGGCTCAGGCATCATCAGCCGACCATGATAGCACAATCCAGGGGTAAGGTCAGGCGGGGAGGCGGTTGGACTTGGCCCTCTGCCCGGCACTTCTCAAACCCAAATGAAGTCGTTGGTCGCGTATAGGGTCAAATCCCTCGGCGAACGGTAGGAGTGCTCGCTTTTGTGGGAGCTATTGACGCCAATGTAAAAGACTTGAGGTAAATGTGCACGTCCCGCACGGAGTTCCATTTCTTCCTGGACTGATACCTAACAGCCACCCCAGCCGCCAAATCTCCTCGACAAGCAGCGCCGGGTCTAATGAGACTGCGGCGATGAAGATTTGGTCCTTCTTCCTGGCCTTGACCAGCGTGGCGGCGAATGCGGAGCAGTGGGTCCCATTTCATCTGCCCTGGGACGCACCGCCGGACGCGCTCGCTGACGCGCGGTTTCTTCTCGACCCGCCGGCGGGCAAGCACGGCTTCATCCAGGTGCGCGACGGCCACTTCTGGTTGCCAGGGATCGGACGACAGCGCTTCTGGGCCGTGAACCTGTCCGGCGAAGCCAACTTTCCGCCGGCGGAGGCCGCCCCGCGCATTGCAGATCGGCTGGCGAAATACGGCTTTAACCTCGTGCGGATGCACGGACTGGACGCATCGTGGGGCAAAACCTTCTTCCGCTGGAATGCGCCCGACACGCAGCACTTCGAGTCGGGCCAGTTCGAGAAATTCGACAATCTGGTCGCCGAACTGGAGCAGCGCGGCATTTACCTCAACCTCAATCTTCATGTCGGCCGAAAATTCACCACGGCCGACGGTGTGGCGCAGGCCGATTGGCTCGGATACAGCAAGTACTGCGTGATCTTCGACCCGCGCATGATCGAGTTGCAGGAGGGCTATGCCCGCCAACTGCTGACGCATCGCAACCTGCGCAGCGGCCGTACCTACGCCGAGGACCCGGCGGTCGTGATTATCGAGTTGACGAACGAAGATTCACTGTTCCTGGCGTGGACCTCCGGTTTCCTGCGCGGCCGGCAAACGACAACTCCCGCCTCCGACTGGTGCGATATTCCGCCGTACTATGGCGAGGAGCTGACGAGGTTTTACAACGAGTGGCTGGCCAAGCGTTATCCTTCGCGCGCGGCGCTCGTGCGCGCGTGGCAGGACGGCGCGCGCGCCGCGGGCCCGCAATTATTGCAGCAGGGCACACCGAATTGGGATTTCTCGGCGGGGGAAAAGTCACCGGCGAAGCTGGAGACAACCAACGGCAGCACGCAAGTGACCATCAACGGTGTGGACGGGACACCCTGGCATGTGATGCTGACGCAGCGGCACTTGAGACTGCAACACGGGATGAAGTATCGCGTCACCTTTCGCGCGCGCGCTTCCGGGTCGCGCCCTATCGCAGCGGAAGTCTGTCATAACGATCCGTGGCGTGGCTATGGCTCTGCCCAGTGGGATCTCACCGAGCAATGGAAGGATTGTCAGTTCACGTTTACTGCGCCGGAGGGCGACGATAATGCGCGGCTGAGTTTTCAGTTCGGCCAGACGACCGGCATGGTCTGGATTGCCGACGTGAGTCTCCACGAAGCACCGGTTTTCGGTCTGAGTGACGACGAAGATCCCAGCCGCAGGACGGTGCGCCGGCTCGACCCGACCGAGTTCGGCAGCGCGACGAGCGAGCGGTTTCGCGACGAGGGCCGCTTCTATCTGGAATTGGAAAAGGGCTACTTCGAGACCCTGCGCCGCTTCTTGCGCAAGGAATTGAAAGTGCGCGCGCTCATCGAAGGCACCAACGAGAACTATGGTCTGCCCAACCTGGAAGCGCAGGCGACACTCGATTTGATGGACTGCCACGCCTACTGGCAGCATCCCGAATTCCCGCATCAGCCGTGGTCGGCCACGGACTGGAGGATCCAAAACACGCCGATGCTTGACGCGCCGGCGCGCTCGACCCTCGGCGCGCTCAGCCGCTCGGCGGTCAGCGGCAAACCCATGGTCGTCAGCGAATACAATCATCCCTTCCCCAGCGACTACGGCTGCGAGATGCCCCTGTTGCTGGCGGCCTACGCCAGCTTGCAGGACTGGGACGCTATCTACGGCTACACGTTCGGCCACCAGTGGACCGAGCGCGAATTGAGCGGGGACGCCGTGACCGGCTACTTCGATCTATGCAACGAAGTCAGCAAACTGGCGCAGATGCCGACCGCTTCGTTGTTGTTCCAACGCGGCGACGTCCGCCCCGCCCGCCAATTGGTGAAGCTGGACTTTGACGAGCACCGGCTCTACGACAGCCTCAAGGAAAAGCGCTGGGACGTTCTGCAGTTCTTTACCGACGGGGAACTCTCACCGTTCCTGCCCCTAGTCCATCGCCTCCGGATCGCCAAGTTTGACGCCGCGCGCACTACCCGAGCTGCCGAGATCGCTTTCCAGGAACCGACCGGCCAAGTCGCCAGCGACACTGGCCAGTTACTCTGGGAGGCGACCGGGAAAGGCACTGGCCGGCTGACCATCAACACCCCGCACACCCAAGCCGCCCTTGGCTGGATCGGCGGCCGGAGCCTGCGCACCGCCGACACCGAGTTCCGCCTCACGACGCCCTTCTGCGCCGTTAGCCTCAGCGCGCTCGATGGCAGACCGTTGTCAGGCTCAAAGAAGATTCTGCTGGTCGCCGCCGCGCGCTGCGCGAACACGGGGATGCAATGGAACGCGGAACGCACGAGCGTCTCGAACCACTGGGGCGGCCCGCCGCTGCTGATCGAACCGGTCGAAGGTCAAATCCAGCTTCACCACTCCGCAGGCCTGGAGTGCGTGCCACTCGACGGCACCGGACGACCCCAGGCCGGCAAAGAAACGCGGCTGACGCCGCGCGATGGCATCTGCACGATACCGTTGGCCGCCGCCGACGCGACCGTTTGGTACCTGCTCCGGCAGCGATGACGTCTCGCTGCCGGCAACTTCAAGAGCTCCACTGCAACACCTAAATACGCGCTTCTGAGTCCGATACACCGGACCACGTTGCAGACATGACTTTCTCATGGACCGCCCCTTGAGGAGCGGCTGGCCGGTCTCTGCCGGTGGCGTTGCAACCAGAGACCCGCCCGCCTGCGGCAGAGCTTGCCTCAGGCAGGGTCTTCCCCGATCGGAGCCGGCTATGACTACTCGGCTGACCCTCCATTGCCGACGCAGGACTTACACCTGCGAGCCTGTCAAAGGTTGAAGGCTGCACATAGGAAATTGGTTTTGGCACGCCCCCCTGGACTGAGCGCTGCTCGGTGAAGCGCTGCTTGGAGCGAGTCAGAGGTCGCTTTCGATATAGGGCTTGTTCTGTTGATAGAGTTTTAATCGAGCCAGCGCCGAGGCTCGCACATCTTCAGGCAGAGTAACGCGCAGGAAGGTTTGTTCCCACTTTATGGCTTCGGAGAAATCGCCGTTGGCAGCATAAGCCATTGCCAGGATATCTATAGTCGCCGCGTCTTTCCAGGACGCCAGTTCACAGGCTTTTAGAGCATATTGGACGGCCTTCTTTCCATCGCGGCGGGAATCATCCGGGCAGGCGGCCAATGCCTGGGCAAGGGTGCGGAATCCTGCGGGATTGCCGGGTTCAAGCTGGAGCACCCGCTCGTAATCGGATAGGGCATGCGCATAGTCCTTCTTTTGCTTATACGCGTTTCCGCGGTTTCCAATCGCCGCGGCAAGCGATGGGTTGAGCCGGATGGCCTCGGTGAAGTCCACGATGGCCTCGTCGTGTTTTCCCTCGCCTTCAAACGCCAGCCCACGGTTGTTAAAGAGCCCGGCATCGTTCGGAGCTGACCGGGCCACTTCATTGTAGTCCGCCACCGCCTTGGCGTAGTCCTGTGCGGAATAGTAAGCACTCGCACGGCAGGCCAAGGCTGTGACATTCTTCGGATCATGCTGGATGGCGCGGCTGAAGTCGGAGATGGCCCGATCATTTTCTCCTTTGCCGGCATAGGCGGAGCCACGGTTGATCAGGATCCTGGCGCTGCCAGGTTTGAGCCGCAGGGCCTCGGTAAGGTCAGCGATGGCCGGGTCGAAAGCGCCCGTTCGCCAATAAGCTGAGCCACGGTTGCTCAGCGCGTCGGCATCCGCCGGATTGAGTCGAATCGCCACACTCAGGTCCCTGATGCCTGCCTCAAAGTTATTTGTCAGAAGTTGAAGGGTGCCCCGGGCCGCATAGGCCTCGGCGAACTCGGGTTGCAAGCGAATGGCTTCCGAGAAATCCTGGAAGGCCCGCCCATACTCGCCCAGTTTTTGACAGCTAATGCCCCGGTCAACGAAAGCGCGTGCGTACTTTGGATTCAGCCTTATGGCTTCGTCAAAATCCGCCAGGGCGCGCGTGACGTCCCCGTTGATTCCATAGGAATTGCCGCGGTTGTGGAAGATCTCGGCATCCTCCGGCTTGAGTCGGATCGCCACCGTATAATCGGCGATGGCTTTGTCCTGGTCATGCCACGCTCTCGCCCACAGGGTGCCCCGGTTGTTGAACGCCTGGTCGAAGTCCGGCTTCAGCCGGATCGCTTCATTAAAGTCTGCCAGTGCAAGGTCATTGCTGCCCTTGAAGTAATAAGCGCCGCCGCGTCCATTGAATGCCTCGGCCGCGTCTGGTTTGAGCCGGATGATTTCTGCGTAGTTATTGATGGCCTGGTCGTAATTGGTTTCCCGGTAGGCCGTATCGGCCAGATCCATGAGCCATTTCACTTCATTCGCCAGGACCTCCGCCGGCGGGGACGGCGTTTTCCCTGGTTGGAGAATGTCCCGCAAAACCACTGTGGTCTTGCGCACCTCGCTGCCGCGCTCAAGCATGAGCTCGTACTTCATTCCCGCCGGCTGGGTCCACTCCAGGATCAATGGCACGAGGAAGGGATCCCTAGGCAGTTTCGCCACATCATGCCCGTTGACCTTCAACAGTACATCGCCATTGCGTATCCCGGCGTCCGCCGCCGGGCTGCCCGGCGCGACATGCGCAAATAACGCCATTCCTTGCGATTGCTCAGGGACGAAGACTGCCCCCAACCGGTTGTGGGAATACGCCGCCGCCGCCGTCCGCTTGGACCGCACATAAGCAATATTGTTCTTTCCATCAATGACGAGATCCAGCCGCTTTAGGGCCGCCATCCCCAGCGTAGCGGAATAGCCCGTTGAGCCGCGGCCCACTTCCACACTGTTGGCCTCCATGACCGGCACATCGGTCAGCACCAGCGAACCGAGGGCGATCTCGTCGGCCCAGGATTCCTCTTTGAGCTGGTTGCCGGTGCCGAACATCTGGTATGCACGCAGGGTTCTGGGCCGGCCCGGATGGGCGGTTATCCATTGCTGCCATCTTTGCGGGCTGAGGGTGACTCCGCAAGGCTTGCCGGTATCAATAACCACTGAGAGCTGGGTGGTCCCCGGCCCCGGCATCTCCAGCGCGAGAATGTCGTAATTGGTCAGCACCCGGAACCTGGCCCAGGTAACTGCTTCCTGGGCGACCTGGCCGACACTCTTCAGCGTGAGGGTGGAGGCCTCCATCAAAAAGACGTTATCCCTGAAATCCGGCCATCCAACCAAACCATCGTACTGGAGGTCATAGGACTCCAGGTCCTGTGGAAAAATGATTAGACGAGCCCTCAGGGAGGTGCCCGCCACCTTCAACTCAGCCAACTTCGTTTTGCCTACGCCAACCCCGCCGTGTTCTGAGGGGATGTTGGGCACCGGAACGTCTATCTTCAGCCCCAGCCGCTTCACCGCCTCGGGAAAGAGCCCGGTCCCTTCGGCGCCGGTGTCGAACATGAGTCGAGCAGGCCGGTTGTTAATCTCCGCATCCAGCCAGAAATGGTCGGTTTGGGCGCGGACGATGCCCACCAACAGAAAGCAAACGGCGAGGCCTGGAAGGGCTTTCACAAATGCGCAGCCTTGAACGTCGCAATTCTTGCGGGCTCTGAGGTTGAAGTCAAGCGGCCCGATCGCGTGGATCTACCTTCGCCTTCGCCCATGCTTTAGGCATTGTTCCCACGCGGTCGGACTATTCGCGCTAGTTGTTCAGCTCAATCAGGGGAGGGCCAAACGCCCGCGACCAGCCCGCTGGTTTCTCCCGCGCGCGCAAGCGGTCGCCAGAGGTTGACAGCAGCTTGATGGCCGCGCCCACGGCCTCGTCCCGTTTCGGCTCGGACCAGACCAGACTCATCGGCGGGAATCCGGGGATGGTGGAGAGCTGTTCGGCAATGATGTCGCAGCGCCGAAAGACGACTTTTGCCCCGACCTCCAGTCCGTCCAGGTCTTTGCGGGCGCCGTAATTGACGGTACCGCCATCGGCATATTTTACCTCCAGGTTGCCTCCGCCGCGGTTTGTCGCCTCGCCAGCCACGGCGTGATTGGTCAGCGCGCTCAACACCAGCGCGCGGATTTCCGGGATGAGCAATATGGGGGTGGCGAGCGGCTTGTCCCAGCGTAGAAAGCCATGCCCTGCCAACAGCCAATCGAGGTTGCCCCAGGCTGAATTGGTCTGTCCAAACATCCGCTGCGCGGCCTCGCGCAATGCGGGATGGGCTGGGAACCCCCAGAACGGTTCCAGGGCATCCAACACTGAGTCCTCCAACACACCGGGTTTGGCCTGTTGAATCCAGGCCGCGAAATCATCAAGGCCCCGGGTATCTCCATGCCGAGCACGGAGCAATGCCAGGCTCGCGATGTATCCGGCCTTCAATGGATCAGTAGAACCTATGTTGTCGGTCCCGTCGTAGCCGGCCATGACCTTCTCCTGGAGGTCGGCCGCGATCGGCAGCAGCGGGGGAGCCTCCCACTTTTCCGCATTGAGCAGGAAGGCAACCGCTTCGCCGACGGCGAACGAATTGTATGCCTGCGCGGAGTCCGCCAGCGTCTTGGCTCGGCGCACCAGGAGATCGGTCACGCTCGGCCCGCTCTTGGCGCGCAACGGATCACCGACGAGCCAGGCCTTGTTTGTATTCCCTTCGGTGGGCTCCACGGTGTGGACGATATTGCCCAGGGCATCGGCCCAGGCCGCGGAGCCCGCGTTGTCATCCGCAAGCTTGTGGAACCAGCGTTCGGCGGGCGGGAGCTTGCCGTAATCCCCCCAATACGCCCGCAGACGCGCCGCGAGCACCGCATTCGACGGGGCCTGGATGCAGCG
>Ga0224558_1002399_pt1 | contig 17236 bp, 16 predicted proteins | sample 714S32024metaG_FD_180682 | JGI IMG/M metagenome (GOLD analysis project Ga0224558, IMG submission 180682) | Peat soil microbial communities from Stordalen Mire, Sweden - 717 S3 20-24 | ecosystem: Environmental > Terrestrial > Soil > Wetlands > Peat | place: Sweden: Norrbotten County, Stordalen... | reverse complement strand
AATCATCCTCCGTCGCGAACCAGTCCAAAACCTCCTCAAATGTCCGAGGATAGGGGTTTGTAGGCGTGGCCTTCATGGACACAACACTACCCATTGGGGCCACTTGAGTCAATCAGCCAGGCAGGTACGGCAATGGCAGTTCGGGTACGTTTGGCGGCACGAGTTGCGCGACGCCGTTGTGGGCGGCGCTCGCGGCGCTAATGAATCAGCAATCAGCGGCGGCGGGAAGACCAGCAATTGGATTCATAAACCCGGCACTTTACGCCATTGGCAAAGGTTCGGGCTACGGTTCGAGTTTTCATGATATTGCCACCGGCAACAATACTTCCGGCAGCAGCCCGAACGAGTTTTTCGCGGTGGCCGGCTACGACCTTTGCACAGGATGGGGTACCCCTGCGGGGCAGAGCCTCATCGTTGCCGTGGCTGGCCCCGCTGACTCTTTGGAGATTTCCCCGAGCGCGGGGTTCACAGCCAAGGGGGCTGTGGGCGGTCCGTTCAGCCCCAGCTCGCAAATCTTTGCCCTGAGCAACGCAAGTTCATCCTCGTTAACCTGGTCTCTCATCAACGTGCCGGACTGGTTGATTGCCCAGCCGGCGGGCGGCATCATATCGCCTTCCGCCATGACGAATGTCGCCGTCACTTTAAGCGCCGCCGCCAGCAATCTCGGAGCCGGGGTCTATACGGCCAACCTCACTTTCACGAACTTGACCACCCAGGTCGGGCAGAGCCAGACGTTCAGCCTGCAAATCGGACAATCGCTCGTTCAGAACGGCGGTTTTGAGACCGGCGACTTCACGGGATGGACCGTCGTCGGCAAGACGATCGTCAGTAGTTCCCGGCATGGGACGACGGTTTACGACGCTGTGGAAAACGCCGCTTCCGGATACCAAGTCGTTCATTCGGGATTGTACGGCGCATTTCTGGGTGACAATCAAACGGCGACCTTTTCGCAAACATTGGCCACGATCCCCGGCCAGCTTTACCTGTTGTCCTTTTGGCTCGACAACCCGGTCTCCGGTTCCGTCCAGCAGTTCGCGGTCAACTGGAATACCACGACTTTGGCCAGCCTAAGCGGTCCACCCGCTTTTTCCTGGACCAACTTCCAATTCATTGTCACTGGCACTGGCTCCAGTTCCGTCCTCCAATTTGCCGCGGAGAATGATCCAAGTTATTTCGGCCTCGACGACGTGACCGTCACGGCGATACCCGCTCTTACGTTGCGCGCCGCTGCCGAGGTCACGAACGGCTTCAGTCTGACCTGGAACACCGCGAGTGGGCTGGTCTATCAAGTTCAGTTCAGTACCAATTTGCTTCAGCCCGATTGGGTCAATCTTGGAGCGCCGCTGTTTGCTACCGGGAACTCAATGACTGTGTCCGACACTGGTTCTTCGCCGCAGCGGTTCTATCGCCTCATCGTATCGCCGTGACATGAGCTATAGCAGGCAACCAGCACGCCGCATAACCACCAACGCGACACATCACTGAACGGCCGAATACAGGACGAGTCTATTGCACAACCTTTCGCAGGCCAGCGTTCGTCCGCGGACCCACCTCGCGGTGATTGTGATGCTGGTCCAGCCAATTCGAACCACGTGGCTGTCGCTCGCGTTTGCCCCCGCCAAATACTACGGCTTCTCATTCGAGTTGCCTCCCGGCAATTGTTGAACTAAATCAAGCCATGCAGTGCAGCAAACCCAAGAAATTGATCGTGATCGCCGGATGCGCCCTCTGGCTCGCTGTGCTCGGATGGATTGACTACGCCACGGGCTATGAGTTGGGCTTGTTCGCGTTCTACACGGCGCCCGTGGCGGTGGTGGCTTGGAACCTGGGCCAAGGGCCGGGCATTATCGTGGCTTTCATTGCCTCGGTAATCTGGTACACGGCTGATCGGTATGCGGGTAACCGTTATTCCGCACCCTTTTACGGCTACTGGAACACCGGGATGCACTTCACCACGTTCATCATTAACGCTGTCACCTTTGCCAAAATAAGGTCCAGTCTCGGCCAGCGCCACGAGCTGGAACGTGCCCTGGTGGAAGCCCGGGAGCAGGTGAAACAACTGGCCGGGCTGATTCCCCTCTGTCCCCAATGCCATAGACCGTCTGTTCCCGAACCCCCGTGTGCGCAGGCGGGAACATGCCTGGCTCCCACGCCCTCGGAACCCCTGTCGGCTGCCCTCTGCGACGATTGCCGCAGACGCGTAGCCCCCGGCAATCCCTCCTTTCCCCATCAACACGATGTCGGCGCGTCGGTCCCGCTGTGATAGGAACGTCGCGCCGTTGGCCATCCGCCAGGATTCGGTAAGGATTGCGGGCCTCTCACTCAGCGTTCTCCCTGAAAGCCGGGACTAGTACAGTTACAAAGGTAAATCGTTACATGAGTTACATGAGCGACCAGCGCCACCGGCTTTTGTAACGATGTAACTCATGTAACTTATTTAACCTGTCACGGTACTAGCGCTGGCCTTCGGGTCATTGATTTGCCATCCGGGTGGTAAAGCACCTCCCGATCCTGCCGGTCGCCGACGCGCCAGACCCCACCCAGCCGTCGCGAACACGTCTCCTCGCTCTGGCACTGGTTAAGCTTGATGACTCTTGGTGGCTCGGAGGAAACACCGGGTCATCCGGAAAAACGAAATATGAACACTGCAATTTCCCCAAGTAAAGCCATGAGGCACAATATGAAACTCACTTACCTCCAGATACTTCCTCTGAGCCTCGCCCTGTCACTCGTGGTGACGGTCGTCGGCTGTTCGCGTAGCGCAAAGAAAGAGCGGGCGGCCAAAGCCAGCGATCAGATCCAACTCGGCCTCGCCGTCACGAAGGATGTGCCGATTCAGATTCAAGGGTCGGGGCATGTCACTCCGTTCGCCACCATCGCCGTCAAGAGCCGGGTGGACGGCGAATTGCAGCGCGCGCTGTTCAACGAAGGTGACGAGTTGAAGCGCGGCGAAGCGATTCTGGTTCTCGACTCCCGGCTTCCCGAATCAGCCGTGCGTCAGGCCGAAGCCAACCTCCGGCGCGATGAGGCCCTCGCCGCCAGCGCGGAGGCCGAAGCGCATCAGAATGAGGTTCTGTTAAAGGAAGGTATCGGGACGGCCGAACTGGCGGAACAAACCCACGCTGCGGCGGACGCCTCCCAAGTCACGGTGGCTGCCGACAAGATCGCCGTCGAGAACGCCCAGCTTCAGCTCTCTTTCTTCCGCATTGCTTCCCCGATCCAGGGGCGCGTCGGCAAGTTGCTCGTGGATGTCGGTAACTCGGTCAGGAGTTACGAAACGGTCCTCGCCGTAGTCAATCAAACGCGCCCGACCTATGTGGACTTTCTCGTGCCCGAGGAGCAACTGCCCGCCATCCAGGAGCGGATGAAAAGCGGTGTATTAGGCGTGACCGCGATGATTCCGGGCAATCTCGGAAAATCTGCAACGGGCAAGCTGTTGTTCGTTGACAATGTCGCCGACACGGAGACGGCCATGGTTTCAGTGCGTGCGCGTTTCGCGAACGACGATGAATCGCTTTGGCCGGGTGAAACGGTTGAGGTGACGCTTACCCTCGCCACGCTCACCAACGCGGTGGTCGTGCCGTCTTCGGCGGTGCGGTTGGGGCTGTCCGGACCGTATCTGCTCGTGGTCAAACCGGACCTCACGGTCGAACGGCGACCCGTGACCACCGCCAACCGGGCTGGCGGAGAAACCATCATAGCTTCCGGCCTCCAGGCCGGTGAAAGACTGATCACCGCCGGTCAAGAGCGCGTCACCCCCGGCAAACACCTCGAGATTCACGCCGAAACGAGCCACTCCTTTGCCAGCTCCCCATGACCTCCCAACCGCAATCTCAACCACCCGGCCACGCAGTGCTGAACCCTCGCCTCTGCTCCCGTGCCAACGTGGCCCATACCCTCAACCTCTTGCCTGAACACCCCATGCACACGAAACCAAGACGCTTGCTCATCGTGGACGAAGCGCCCGCACTGCTCGACTCCCTGACCGACCTGCTCATCGCCAAGGGTTACCTGGTCATGCCCGCCGCCAGCGGCCGGGAGGTCCTCGCCTTCGCCGACAAATTGCCCGTTGACCTCGCCCTGATGGACTTGGACGTGCTGGCCCAAAACAGCCGGAAGACCTTCAAACGGCTCACCCATGACCACCCGCATGTTCCCGTCATCTTTGCCGCCGCGCGCTCGAATCACCTCCCCGCCGAGTTCGGCAATGGCGCCGGTGTTCTCCTGAAGAAACCGATACATCTCCCGAAGCTGCTGCGTGCCGTGAAGAAGCTCCTGCGCCCGTCACTTACCCCGCCCCTGCCAACTACCCCAGGTCGAAAGCATCACACGTGAAGCCGCAACCCACGATCACGCGCAGGAACCATCAGCGCAAAAGCGCTCCACAAAAAGAGGGCACGGCGCGCAGGCCAATCCGTATAATGATCGTGGATGATGCGGCGCTTCTCCGGGAAACCCTTGAGTCCCTCTTCAGGCGGCAGGAAGGCTTCGACGTGGTAGGAACCGCAGCCACCGGACATGAGGCGCTTGAACGAGTGCCCACGCTCAAGCCGGACCTCATCCTGATGGATCTCCACATGCCAGTGATGGACGGACTGGAGGCGACACGGAAGATCAAGGAGCAACCGCAGCCGCCCGTGGTGATCATATTTACGCTCGAAGACAGCAAGCACCTCCGAGCGGCGGCGAAAACGGCAGGGGCTGACGGCTTTGTCCCGAAATCCGGAAAGATGCTCAAGCCTCTGCGGGCAAACATCAAGCGTGCGTTTCCCAAAGCGCAAGTGACACCATGGAGATGAGCGGCGAACAACCCCCTGCACCCGTCACCCCTCCCGCTGCCACCAGACCGCCCGGGCCGACATCGCCGGACCCCGCATGCATCCCACCTGTGAACCCGAAACGAATCCTCCTCGTGGACGACGATCCCGCCGTCACCCGATCTCTTAAGCTCAACCTCGAATGTACGCTGCGCTATGACGTGCGGACCGAGAACGACGCGCGTTGCGTGCTGCCTGCCGTGCGCCAGTTTCACCCGGACTTGATCCTCCTCGACGTTGTCATGCCGGGCATGGACGGCTGCGAAGTGGCCGCCCGCATTCACACCGACCAGGAACTGAAGGATACTCCCATCGTGTTCCTGACCGCGCTCGCCACGAATGAAGACACCGGCGGCCGCACCACGGTCGCCGGCTCCACCGTCTATCTTGCCAAACCTGTCATGCTCGACGAACTGATCCGTTGCATCGAAGTGTATGCCCGGAAGTGACTCTCCGGGACGCCATCAATTCCTCTGATGCCTGTGCACCAATCGTCTGACCCATCAGCGGTGCGGGCTCAACCTTCTTAAGGGCATCTTGCCCGCACCGCAGCCGGTCCACAAACACCGGCAAAACGTGCCTGCCACGCTCGCTGGCCGAGACTACCTCGACTCGGATCGGTACCATTATGTATTCCTCCATTACCTCAATGCTGACGACCCGCCGCCTGGCGGTGGCACGCTGTTTCCGGTGGTTCATTCGCATCGCTTCAGTTTCACTCGCGCCCACCGCTGCTCGTTGATTCCCGCGTGCTGATAGTAGCCGGGGGACCCCTGCTCCAGGATGTGCGCCATCGTCGCCGTCTGAGCCACCTCGCGCTCGTGCAGGTCCGCCCACAAATCGGCCTGCTCATCCTCCGTCGGATTGACATCGCCGAAGATCATGCTCAAGCCATAGCGCTGGGCAAATTCAAAGAGCGCGGGAGTTGCCGTTGGTGAGAACGTGTCGCCGCTGCCTCCATCGAACACCGCCAATGCCGCGTCCTCGACCCGCCTCTGCCTGGCCCATCCCGCCAACCAGCTCAGCAGTCCCGGCGGCAGTTCTGCCCAGTAGCCGACCGCCAGCACCATCAGGTGCGCTTCGGCCCCGTCCCGCTGCGCGTCCTGTGGCAACGGTGGCCAATCAAGCATATCCAGCCGCCACGGCTTCACGCTCCACTGCGTCGCGGCATCCGCCCGGTCGGACGCTCTCTTCAAAAGCGCGTTTGCTCTCCCCGCAGAACCGTATTCCTCATAGATGATCATCGCGTTCATAGTCGTCTCAAGAACACATTCGTCGCGCATTGCCGTCGCACTCATAGCTTGCCTTTCTGTTCCGGGTTTGCTGCCCAATGCTTCTTCCGAGATCGCGGCCAAGGCCACTCCCTCCTCAAGCTTTGGCTGTACCACAGATCGGCACGCTGGATTGGGCAGTGTTCTCGCAGCAAAACGCGATGATCGCTCCCATTCTGGTCAAGGTCTTTCCACCAAGTGATAAATCCCCTACCGAATCCGCCTTGGACGGTTTCCAGGAGTTCCCATCGGACGGGATGCAGGGGAGAGCGCTTCGTAGGAACAGGACACTATGAAGCCGGAAGCAGACTTGGCGGTTGTTTCGCCGGAGGCGCCGCCAGCCGCCCCCTGCGACGATTGCGGCCAGCGTGGAGTTCCTGCGAATCCCTCTTTTCTCCATGAAGGCGATGTTGGCGCGTCGGTGGCGTCGTGACGGGTGGTTCGCGCTATCGGCCACCACAGCCTGCGCCCGCGCAAGTCATCATACTGCGTATCTGACCCTGTTACCCGCTGCGCAGTCCGGCCTGCTCCATCTGAAAAAGGGCAAGAGTTGCCGCTTGACCTTCTGGGCGTAAACCTATAGACTCAGCCTGTGATGGCGGAGATCCAAAACCAATTTCCCCTCACCCGCGCAACGCTCAGTGCATGCGCGGCGCGCCTTCGTTTGCGATGGATGCGCCGCACTGCCCCAGCATGAATTTCCTTTTCTCCAACCAACCAATCAACAAACATCGTCTCTAATACTCTATGAAGAACAAACTCACTGCGGAATTCTTCGGGACCTTCTGGCTCGTCTTTGGTGGCTGCGGCAGTGCCGTCCTCGCCGCTAAGTTCATCGCTACCGAGGGGGCCACCCCCATCAACCTGGGCATCGGCCTGGTCGGCGTCGCGCTCGCTTTTGGTCTCACGGTGCTCACGATGGCCTACGCGATCGGCCATATTTCCGGGTGCCATCTGAATCCCGCAGTATCGGTTGGTCTTTGCGTGGGTGGGCGCTTCAAGGGATCAGAGCTGCTGCCTTACATCGCGGCCCAGGTTGCCGGAGCGGTGGCCGGGGCGTGGGTGCTCTCGATCATCGCCAGCGGGCAGGCGGGCTTTACCACGGCTAGCGGATTCGCAGCCAACGGCTTCGGAGACCACTCGCCCGGCAAGTATGCCATGCCCTCCTGCTTTGTCTCGGAAGTGGTGCTGACCTTCTTCTTCCTGCTGATCATTCTCGGCGCGACGGACAAACGTGCCCCCCAGGGATTCGCCCCGATCGCCATTGGCTTCGGCCTGACCTTGATCCACCTCATTGGCATCCCCGTCACGAACCTCTCCGTCAATCCCGCCCGCAGCACCGGACCGGCGTTGTTTGTCGGAGGCTGGGCACTCCAGCAACTGTGGTTCTTTTGGGTAGCCCCGGTCATCGGGGCAGTCCTGGCGGGCGTGGTCTATCCAATTATGGCCGGCCCGGCCGACCAGAAGAGCAAGTAGCCACTGACAAACGGAAGGTCGAAGTGGAAACCTAGCTCAAGTTGGCAGGCGCCAAGACCCGCAGTTGGATCCACATGGTCGGTTTTGGGCTCATCATGGCCACCACCGACTACGTCATTCTCGATCTGGAGTTCCCCCGGCTTGGGATCATCCGCATCGATGCTTTTGACCGGGTGCTCGTGGAGTTGCGCCAAACCATGCGATAAGATCATCGGTGACGCCATCCCGGTGATCTGTGGGGCACCGGGGTCCTGCGAAGGCCACACCGCAGTTCAGTCCGCCGGCTTGTCGCGGCGCACCACGATGAACCACACGCTCTTGTCCTCGCGGCTACCGCCGATAATCGTCATCCCTTCTCCATTAGGGCTGATTGTCCGGTCCACCAGTTGGCCATTCTGGAAGGCCGCAACCTTCCGTGCTTTCTCGGTGCGCAGGTCAATCTCCGCCTCGCGCCCGTTGCCCAACTGCACGCGAGCCACTCGCCCGGGAGCCACTGTCACCTCCTGCCGGTTGATCTCCCAATAAGCCTTGCACTTGAAGACCGGACCAAATGTCTCTGCCAGCTTCTTCCCCACGCATTTGGAGCGCGGCATGGGCGGCTGCTCGGTGTCGGTACCGCGGATCAACTGAACATAAAAGGTGTTCGCCTGCCCCGCTGCTCTCGTCCCGCTGGCCAGCGCGACCGTCATCACCATCAGAATGACTATCAAACTTCTCATAACGCCCTCTGCCTGGGTGTTCGCATATGAGACGAACAAGGCGCCCCCTTTATTTGGAAAATCTTCCGCGCCTGGTTTAACCGCCGCCCACGCCGCTCACTCAACCGACCCGCCGCCAATCGTTTCCTCGTCAGGAGCGCAACCTTCAGGCTGCACGACTGCGGAGATTTAAGTCGCACCCGGCCTTGGCTCGTCCCGCGGCTGGTTCCTTCACATCTGCAGCTAGAAAGCTCTGCCCCTTTCCCCAACCAACAGTCGCAACCCGTACGCTACTCTCACGCTACTGCCTCTAGCATTGCCTGATAGTTGCCTAATAGCTGCATAATGGTTGCATAATAGTTACATAATGGTTGCAAGATACCAGTTAGCCTTCAGGTGGCTATTTGGTCGCACCATAGTCTAGTGGCAGGAGCGATGAGATGTCCTGCCAGCATTGGCCGGGTTACCTGACATAACTTGCTGCTATTAATTCAGTTGTGCAACCGAAGCACACGGTGGATGGATGGCGGAATCTCATCCTCCCGGTGCGTCACATAGGCAACCGTGGCCGTCCCAGCACGGATGAGCCCATCCACCGCTTGGACGAAAAGGTTCCGGTGTGCTGCATCGAGTCCTTGGCAGGGTTCGTCGAGGATGAGCAGGCGAGGCTTCTTGACCAGCGCTCGCGCCAGCAGAACCATCCTCTGGAGGCCAGCAGACAAAGAAAAGAGAGGACGATGTGCGAATCCGAGCAGTTGGAACCTCTCCAGCCAACTGCGCGCCGCCGCCCGCTGCCGCGCTGACAGCGTCTGGAACAGCCCGACCGTGTCGAAGAAGCCGGAGGCCACCACCTCGAAGCAGCTCACAGAATCATTGAAATGCAAGTGCAGCTCCGGTGACACCCAGCCAATGTGCTTCTTAATGTCCCAGACCGATTCCCCGCTGCCTCGCTGCTGGCCGAAGACCACGACATCATTGGTATAGACCTGCGGATTGTCTCCTAGTATCAGGCTGAGCAAGGTAGTCTTCCCCGACCCGTTCGGACCGAGCAGAGCCCAGCTCTCGCCCGCGCGGATCGTCCAGTCAATATCGCGCAGAATGACGCTGTTCCCGTAGCGAACAGTGACCTTGCGCAAGCGAACCAGTTCAAGGCCCCCATAGTCTTGCCCCCGTGTCCCCCGCTCGCTCCCGACCCTGACGGCGCGCGGACATTTTTGTCCGCAGGAGTGTGGAGCGGGAGAAACCGCCTCGAACGTCCTTGGGCCCTTGAGCGTGCGCGTGTTCCTCCGCACAGGAATGTCCGTGCGCCGGCCGCCTGCAGTTCGAACCCTCCGAGGCCCGCGCTTGGTCCCGCCCTTGGCCGCCGCGAAAAGCCGCTTCACCCGCGGCAACGACAGGATCGCACCGCGCGGCCCCGCCGCCACCACCCGGCAATTGGCGACGCACAGCAGATGCGTAACATGACGTGGCAGGTCCTCGACCCGTGTCGTGATCAGCAGCACGCGCAGCGGCGTCTCCATGAGCCGTTCCAGCAGAGCATGAAAATGCCCGCGCGTCGCCTCATCCAACCCGGCGAAAGGCTCATCCAGGATAAGCAAGCGCATGGGATGCGCGAGCGCCCGCGCCAACTGCACTCTCTGTCGTTCCCCATTCGAGAGCGAGATCACCCTCCGCCCGAGCAACGGCCCGGCCTGGAGCAGCCCCACGGCACGCCGCATTCGCCGGTCGAACCGTGATCGTGCGTTGCCATGCCGCCGCGTGACCTCGAACGGGTTAATCTCCATCACCCGTTCGTAGGAAAGAAAATCACGCACGAGCAATGCGTCTTCCTCCTCCATGCTGTTCCAGCGTGACTGGACCACGGTGTCGTGAACCTCAGCCTTGCGGTCCTCGAAGGAGACGTGGCCAATGGCCTCCTCGTGCGTCAACCCCGGCGGCGGCCGGAAATGATACCGCAGCTCCCCCCGCACCAGCGGCAGCCCACCCCGCAATGCGTCAGCCAGCAGCGTCTTGCCCGAGCCATTGCCCCCAATGATGGCCCAGTGCTCATGCCGCTGAAACACCCACGAGGTGTGATCGAAGATGATGCGGTCCCCCAGCAGGAAGGCTCCGTTCCGCAACGACAGAAACGGCTTGGGGAGACACGGCCGCGGTGAACTCATTTCACCTTGACCTCTTGGCTTCGGCGTCCAACAACCACATCCGTCGCCGCGCCGCAAAGGCTTGCGCGCTCTGCGGAAATTCGCGCATAACGCGTTCGAGGAGTTTGCGGCCCGTGTCGGTATCGTGCCGGTACCGTATATGCCAGGCCGCCAGGAGGCCCAGCCACTCTGCCCTCCGGGCGTCGGGCTGGTCGGGCATGTCCAGCAGCAGGTTCACCTGTTCGATGCCGCGCTCGGGCTTGTCTAGGTGCTCCGCCAAGAGCCGGGCCAGCCTTTCCCGGGCTGACACGTTATCGGGCGATGCCTTCAGGATTTCGACGCAGGCATTGGCCTCTTCCGCGGCCTTGTGCCGCTCGACGCGTGATTCGGGGGCAGGTAGCGCTTCGTCAATCGTCTCGCTAAGCGCCGGCAGGGGAATGGCCGCCGCTCGCTGCTGCTGGCGCAGTTCGGCCGCCGAGGCGGGCAGTTGGTTGATGCGGAGTTCGGCCATGTGGGCCAGGTGCGTGCCAGGCAGGCGGTGGCAGATCATCTGCAGAGCCCGGCGAGCCGCTACCGGATCGCCCCGCTCCAACTGCCAGTCAGCGAGCTTGTGCAAGGCCACCGAAAGCTGCGAGGATGTAGTCTTCGGCTGCTCGCAGATTTCGAGGATCGTCTGCTCCGCCTCGGGGAGGTCGTTGAAGTTATTCGCGTAGAGGTTCGCCAGCATCAGCCAGCCCTCGAAATCGTCTTCGCACTTCTCCAGTTCGCGAATGATTTCCAACTCAGCTTCGGGGTATTTGCCAAACTTCATCCGCGCAATGGCCCGGGCATACATTGGTGGCTTGGCCTTGACGTTCAGGACGTTCGGGGCGTAGCCCGCCATCGGGGCAAGCAAGGCAATGCCGCCCAGCCCGAGCACCATCCAGCCGCCGAACCACACGAGGACCAGCGCCGGCAAAATCATCGCGATGAAACAGGTCAGGCACAGCCCCTTGAACTGCCCCCAGGCTTCCCCTTCGGTGCCCGCGCCAGCTTCTACCAGGACCCACCCCAGCGTCAGCGCCGTCCAATAGGAGCTGACTACAAAGAGACCGACCGCCACCACGTGCAAATAGACCGGGAACCAGTCGCTGCCGCTGTTCTTCGCGGCTTGGATTTGGGGCATGAACGGCTGGAGGCTCCAGGACAGGCCGACATTCATGAGCGCCCAGATGACCAGCGGAACCAGCAGCCCTTTGATCAGCCAGGCCAACATCGAGCGCCGCAATTGCGGCTGCCGGCGCTCCGGCGTCAGCCCCTCCGACAGGAACCAGCCGGCGCATACCGCCAGAGCGCTCAGAAAGAAGAGCACTAGGAATAAATTCACCGCCGGCCTCATGCCTCAAAATCTCGCGTTCACCTTTCCACCGCCGCGGGCGACTGGCCGTAGCCAGCGTCGGCATGCTGGCCCGGTCGTGCCTGGAAGTAAATCAGATTCGCCCCCGGAATCCCTCGGCGACCCTCCAGACTCATCCCGTCACACCCGTCCCTTGCGTCTCTGCGGTCCCTTGGCACACGCCCCGACTGCACCGATACGCCCAAACAGTCGGCCCTAACCCGGCAAACCCTTTTCTGCGGGGCCATGAACAAGATTAGAATAGGTAAACACAGTAACCCGGCCCAATGACAGCCGCGCCGTAAGTGATAGGGCGCGTGCTTGGGCTGCCTGACGGTCCGACAGCGCCCGGGGTGTGCCAACCGACGGCCGGGGCAGCCGTGGCAATACCCTTATTGATACCCTTACGTCTTGAGTATTCACTTCTATTCCCTTAATTTGCTCCAGTGCAAACAACATTTGTTCGGCAGACCGCGGAGATGGACGAATCGTCCGCGCGAGAGGGTGCGAATGGTGGCGGCGCTATTCCTCGCGGCGGGCGGGGCAAGGGCAGGGCGGGTCCAGCAGAACAGGGGGCGTTCAAGTCACGCAACGGCAGCGGAGTCACCTCTGACCGAGCCCTGATCGAAGCCCTCAGCAACTCCAAGGTGTTCCATGAGTACGAGCGGGCATTTGCGGAAGCCACTGGACTTCCGGTAGCGCTACGGGCGGTGGAATCCTGGCAGCTCCCGCATCATGGCCACCGCAACGAGAGCCCTTTTTGCGCGATGGTTCTGGAGACGAGCCGTGCCTGCGCCTCCTGCCTGCAAGTGCAGGAGAAGCTGTCGCAGGGCGCGGCAGAGGAGGCTTATACCGTGAGCTGCCCGGCGGGTCTTTGCGACACCGCTGTGCCCGTGCGGTTGGGCGACCGGCTCTTAGGCTTTTTGCAGACCGGTCAGGTGTTTCGCAAGACGCCCACCCGCTCGCAGTTCGAGCGGACGCTTCGGCTGGTCAAAGATTGGGGAGTGCAAGTGGACCCCGTGAAACTGGAGCAAGCCTATTTCAACACGCGGGTTGTGCCGAACAGGCAGCACGAAGCGGTGGTCAAACTCCTGTCTATCTTCGCCCAGCACCTTTCCATGTTGAGCAACCAGGTGGTGCTGCAGCAGGATAACGCCGAGCCCCCGGTCATCACACGCGCCAAGGAATTCATACAGGAACACCAGACCGAGAATCTGCGTCTCGGGCACGTAGCCAAAGCGGTCAACACCAGCACCTTCTATTTCTGCAAGATGTTCAAGAAGGTGACCGGCATCAATTTCACCGATTATCTTTCGCGCGTGCGCATTGAGAAATCGAAGAACCTGCTGCTGAACCCGAACTTACGCGTCAGCGAGATCGCGTTCGAAGTCGGCTTCCAGTCGCTGACGCATTTCAACCGGGTGTTCAAGAAGATTCTGGGCCAGTCCCCCACGGAATATCGGGCGCAATTGTTAGGTACGAGGTAAGGGGCGCGCTTTGATACGCCTGCCACTCCTGGTTGGTAGGGCGCGTCACTCCGTGCGCGCCGCCGACCATGCCGAAAACGCCTGAATCCGGTTGGTTCTGTGTGTTCACGGTGAGCACGGAATGACGCGCTTTACCGTCGCCTCAGCGGACCGCATGGCGGTTGTTGTAACCTGCACCTTCAGTCAGTTCAGGCGGAATAAGCTCTGCGCTTGTTTCGGTCGGTGGAGAGGATATGCTCGCGCGGATGATACGACTCTCCCGGCAATGATCGAGGCCCGTCAACTGACCAAGGTATTCCGCGACCGGAAGCGCGGCGAAATCCGGGCCGTGGACGGAGTGAGCTTCCGCTGCCAGCCGGGGCAAGTCTTCGGGCTGCTCGGCGTCAACGGCGCGGGGAAGACTACCTGCCTGCGTATCCTCGGCACCATCCTGCAGCCCAGCTCCGGCACGGCGAGCATTGGCGGGTTTGATGTAGTGACTCAGCCAGAAAGGGTGCGCGCCAACATCGGCCTTCTCTCGACCGCCACGGCGCTTTACGGGCGGCTGACCGCCCAGGAGACGGTCGAGTATTTCGGCCGCCTGCACGGATTGACGGAAAGCCTCCTGCGCCAGCGCCTCGAAAGCATTTTCAACACCCTCGACATGAATGAGTTCCGGCATCGCCGCTGCGACCAGCTTTCCACCGGGATGAAGCAGAAGGTGTCCATTGCCCGCACGCTCGTGCACGATCCGCCCGTGATGATCTTCGACGAGCCGACGCATGGCCTGGACGTGCTGACGGCGCGAACGGTGGTCGGCTTTATCCGTGACTGCCGTGAGCGCGGCAAGACCGTCATCTTTTCCACCCACGTCATGCGGGAGGCCGAGAAACTATGCGACGTGATCGCCATCATTCACAACGGGCGGATTATGGCCGAGGGCACGCTGGCTGCCTTGCGGGAGCGGACGGGTGCGCAGGACCTGGACGACGTCTTCGTCAAGCTGGTCGAGGGGACATGAGCGGCTTGCGTAACATCGGGATTGTGTATCGCAAGGAGCTGCTCGATTCCCTGCGGGACCGGCGCACGATCATTTCAATGATCGTCGTGCCCATGCTGGCGATGCCGGTGCTGATGCTGGGCATGGGGTCGCTGGCGATCCGGCTGGTGACCCAGGCTCGGCAGGAGGTTCCTAAAGTGATGGTGCTAGGCGGCGAAGATTCACCGAAGACACTGACAGCTCTGCGCGCGCTCAAGACCATCGAGATTGTCCCCGCCAGTCAGGATTACACCAACCTGATTTCCGAAAAGCGTGTCCGCGCGGCGGTCGAGATCCCCGTCGGCTTCGATGCCGCGTTGCAGAGCGGCGAGAAGCGAACGGTGCAGATTTACGTTTATGAGGGCGAGATCAAATCCTCTTTCGGCGCGCAACCGATCGAGCAGTTCTTCCGCCAGTTGAGTGACACCACTCTCAGTGAGCGTCTGGCCGCGCACAACTTCCCCCAACGACTGCTCAAGCCTCTCGAGATCCGGAAGACCAATGTAGCGCCGCCTAGGAAAGTCAGCGGCAATCTGATCGGCTCTATCATCCCTTACTTGCTCATTTTGATGTGCATGACCGGAGCGATCTACCCTTCCGTGGATTTAACCGCCGGGGAAAAGGAGCGCGGCACGATGGAGACGCTGCTCTGCAGCCCGGTGGCACGCACACACTTGGTGTACGGCAAGTGCCTGATGGTGCTCACCGCGGCGCTGGTGACCACGCTGTTGTCGCTTTCCAGCATGGGCGCGTCCTTTGCGCTGGTTAAACACCTGAGGCTCGGCGGCGCAGGCGGGGGCGCTCCGCTCTCACTGGCCATTGATCTGTCCTCGCTCGCAGTCGCGTTTGCGATGATGCTGCCGATGGCCTTGTTCTTTTCCGCCACCATGCTCGCGATTGGGTTGTTTTCCCGCACGTCGAAGGAGGCGCATAGCTATTTGCAGCCGCTGCTGATCGTCACCATTATGCCGGCAGTGGCGTCGCTGCTTCCCGGGGTGGAACTGAATAGCGGACTGGCGCTCATCCCGGTGGTCAACATCAGCCTCGTGACCAAGGAGATCCTCTCCGGGACCTACCACTGGAACTACATCGCGCTGATCTTCGGTTCAACGTGCGTCTATGCCGGCATGGCCCTGGCCGTCGCGGTGGCGATGTTCAAGCGGGAAAGCGTCTTGTTCCGCACGTGAGCTGGCTCTTGTTCGTGACTACGAACCCCTGTAGGCCGCGTGCTCTCACGCGGCGCAAAGCGTCCGGAGGAGTTCGCAGGATGTGCCACACCCAGAGCTTCCAAGTTTTCTCCCTCGCCCCTTCAGAAGGGGAGAGGGTTTGGGTGAGGGGTTTCTCGGTGTAGTCTATCCTTCCTATGAAGAACATTTCGCTTCGCACCGCGGAGCGCGCCCGGGCCCGGGTCCGGGCATTGCGGCACGCCTACCGATTGATGCGGACGCATTTTGGGCACCAACACTGGTGGCCGGGCGAGACACCGTTCGAGGTATGCGTTGGCGCGATTCTCACCCAGAACACCAGTTGGCGCAACGTCGAGCGCGCTATCGCCAACCTCAAGGCTGCCCGCGTGCTGCAGCCGCGGAAGCTCTTTGCCTTGAGCGAATCGCAACTAGCGGCGCTGATCCGGCCGGCGGGCTACTTCAATGTCAAAGCCCGGCGGCTGCGCTCATTCCTGCGGGTGCTGGTGGAGCAATTCGGCGGCTCCTTGGAGCGGCTGTTTGCCGGGGAGAGGGCTGCTGTGCGCGAGCGCCTGCTGGCCATCAACGGTGTTGGGCCCGAGACGGCGGACAGCATGCTGCTCTACGCCGGGGGGCATCACCGCTTCGTGATTGACGCCTACACAAAACGCATCTTCCAGCGCCACCGGTGGAGCGGCGCCAACGCCAGCTACGATGAACTGCAAGGCTTGTGCGAATCGGCGCTGTATCAGAAGCCCCGCCGGGAGCGGCTCGATTACTGGCAGGACTTCCATGCGCAACTGGTCATGATCGGGAAAGACTTCTGCCGCACTCGTCAGCCACGCTGCGCGGAGTGCCCCCTGAGAGGTTTGTTGCCATGATGCCTCCGTGGAGGCGGGTAGGGCGCGTCGCTCCGTGCGCGCCGGCCAATGGCGGGACACGACAGCGCGCACGGGGTGACGCGCCCCACCGCCATCACTGACCGATTACTTATTGCCGTGAAATCCCCCTTGTTTTCATCACTGAAGTCGCTTATTTATCCTCGGGCCTCAGTTACATGAACAAGACCCTCGTCGTTGTGCCAACCTACAACGAGCGGGAGAATCTTCTCCCGCTCGCGCAACGGCTTCTCGCCCTCCCCGTGCCCGTAGATCTGCTCGTGGTGGATGACAATTCGCCCGATGGGACTGGCAAACTCGCCGACGACATGGCGGCAAAGCAGCCTGCCATCCACGTGCTGCACCGCACGGCAAAGAATGGCTTGGGACGGGCTTACATCGCAGGCTTTAGATGGGCAATGGAGCGCGGCTACGAGTATGTGTTCGAGCTGGACGGCGATTTCTCGCATAACCCGGACGACATTCCCATGTTTCTTGAGGCGGCCAGGAATGCGGACCTGGTGCTGGGCTCGCGGTATCTGAACGGCATCCGCATCATCAACTGGCCCCTGAGCCGCCTGATGCTCAGCAAGAGCGCGGCCAAATACGTTCAGATCATTACCGGCATGCGGATAACCGACCCGACGGGCGGTTACAAATGCTTCACTAGGCGGGCACTCCAGACGATCAACCTGCACGAGATCAACTCCAACGGCTACAGCTTCCAGATCGAAATGACCCACCGGCTGTGGCGTCAAGGGATGAGGATCGTGGAGGTGCCGATCATCTTTACCGAGCGGGCTCAAGGCCATTCCAAGATGTCCGGGCACATCATCCAGGAGGCCTTGATCATGGTCTGGCGCCTCTTGTTCCAAAACAAGCTTCGCCGCC
>Ga0224558_1002398_pt1 | contig 17237 bp, 7 predicted proteins | sample 714S32024metaG_FD_180682 | JGI IMG/M metagenome (GOLD analysis project Ga0224558, IMG submission 180682) | Peat soil microbial communities from Stordalen Mire, Sweden - 717 S3 20-24 | ecosystem: Environmental > Terrestrial > Soil > Wetlands > Peat | place: Sweden: Norrbotten County, Stordalen... | reverse complement strand
GAATGCCTCCCGGTCCAACTGCCTGTCTTCCGGATGGGTGATGTCTGGAACGCGCAATTGCAAGAGTTCGCCGGCGGAGTAACCAGTGATTTCGCACATCTTCTTGTTCACGCGCAGCCACTGCCCGGTCTGCGGGTCAGACTGGGCGATTCCCACCGAGGCCAGCTCGAACATGGCACGGAATTGTTCCTCGCTCTGGCGCAGAGCCTCCGCCGTGCGCTTGCGCTCGGTGATGTCCTGGAAGGCCCCGATCAGTTTTACCGCCTTGCCGTCTTTCATCACGGCGGAGCCCTGGGCCCGAACCCAGATGGGCCGCCCGTTCGCCGTGGTCAGTGGCAGATCCAAATCGAAGGGCGCTCCGGTCTCGATTCCGGCTTGCACCGCGGCCCGGATGACCGGCCGGGCCTCGGGGGCATAAAAATTGATCGCCTGATCGAGCGCGGGCGCGATGGGAGGATCGACCGCATGGATGCGGCAGGTTTCCAGCGACCAGAAGAGCTTCATGCTTCGCAGATCCAGCTCCCACCCGCCGATCTTCGCCAGCTCACCGGTCCGGACCAGCAGTTCAGAAGTGCGGCACAGTGCCTCCTCCGTCTGCTTGCGCGCGGTGATGTCCATATACATTCCGATTACGCCGCTAACCTCCCCCTGAGAATTGCGCAGAGGTGTCTTGCTGGTCAGCAGGGTGATGGTGTTCCCTTCGGCGGTCGTGTGGGGTTCTTCGATGAGCAACTTGGCGCAGCCGCTCTCGATGACCTGGCGGTCATCGCCGCGATACAATTCCGCCTGCGCGCGCCACACCATTTGGTAATCATCTTTCCCGATGATGTCCTTCGGATCGGCAAAGCCCGCATCGCGCGCGAACGCCGCGTTACAGCCCATGAAAACGAGATTCCGGTCCTTCCAGAATACCCCGCCGGGCATCGCAGTGATAATCCCTTCGATGAGCTGCTGTGATGCGTGCGAGGCCTCTTCCGCCCGTTTGCGCACGGCGATTTCCGCTTCCAAAGCTTCGTTGACTCTCGCGAGGTCAGCGGTGCGCTCCGCGACACGGGCGGCCATCACGTTGAACTCGCCTGCCAGCAGACCGACTTCGTCGCCGGAGGATTCCAGCAACGGCTGCTGGAAGTTGCCTTCGGCGAAACGCCTCACGCCATCGTGCAGCGCGCACAGTGGCCGGGTGATCGCGCGCGCCATCAGAAAGGCCAGACCCACGGCCATGAGAAGCGCGAGACCACTGATTCGAGCCACCATCCAACCGAAGGCGCGGGCCGGCGCGAGCGCCTCGGCCTGGTCAATCTTAACGATCAGACCGAGTTGGCGCCTGGCGCTCCAGCGGTAAACCGCAATCGAGGGAACGCCGCGATAATCCGGCGCCAAGGTCACCCCGCTGTGACGCGCGGCGCCACGGCGAATGGCCTCGGTGTCGAGCTTGCGACGCAGCACCACGGGCTCGTGGATAAAGCGCGGCTGAGTGACCGGGAATTGTTCGGCATTGAAGAGAAATGAATCGTCCGTCTGGCGCAGTCCCGTTCGACGTTGGGCGATAGTGTTCAATGCGGCGAGATCCAACCGCGCGGCCAGTACCGCCACCACCCGCCCATCGGCCCCGCGCAATGGAATGGCCGCGGTCATGGCCGGGGCTGCCATCTCAGCGGAGTAATAGGGCGCCTGGAGATAGAGACCTTTCTTGCCGTTGTCGAAGTAGGGATGGCCGAGCTTGAACTTCCCTTCCTGGGCCGGACTGGTCGAGGCCATGACCTTTGCACTTTCCGGCTCCAGAACGAATAACTCGAGATAAGGGCAATGAAGGCCGACGAGGTGCGGTTCGAGTTCTTGCAGCAGGACAGCGTGAGCGGAGCGCGCCGCTTCGGATGCGGGAGGAGCGGCGATGAGGGTGGCCGCCTTCTCCGCCACATCGGCGGGGCCGGAGATTTGCACGATATCGTCCAGCCGCTCCTCGATCCAGGTGTCCAGCGCCGCCTCCTTTTCGACCGCGGCGGCGAGCATTTCCGAAATGGCGGCGGCCTTGAGACTTTCGTTCCCGCTGCGATACGCGAGCACGCCAACGCTTGTCAGGAGCATGGCCGACAGGAACACGAAGAACAGAACGATCCGTGTAGTGAGGCGCAGCTTCATCGTGCGCTTTGGCGTAGAGTGTATAACGGGCGCCCCCGGATACTGCGCCCGCCGTCACAGCCGAAGGACCGGAGCGCGGACATTCTTGTCCGCTTTGGGCGTCCAATGTTCATAAGAGCACGAAAGTGTTTAAGCCGCACCCAAAGCGGACAAAAATGTCCGCGCTCCGGGGGCAGTGCCCGGATGCGCCCGCGCAAAATCCCGCGGCGAGCGAGGGATGTGCGTTGCTCAATTTGGCAGCAGGTCTCAAGGTTTTCCTGGTTTCGGCGTGTCATGGTCGTCCAGGCAGTTCCGAACCGCTTCCAGGATGGTGCGAGAGGCGCAGGGTTTCGGCAGGAAGCCAGCGTTCAGCCGGGAAACAAAATCGGTATTGCCGCCGCCGGCCTCGGGGCTGTAGCCACTCATAAAGATGACCTTGAGCTGGGGTTTTTCCTGACGCAACCGCTCGGCCAATTCGCGACCCGAGAGACTGCCCGGCATCACGAGATCGGAGAGCAGCAGGTCCACTTCGGCAGCATGGGCGCGCCAGATCTGGAGCGCCTCTTGGGCCGACTCCGCTTTCCAGACGCGATAACCCTGGGCTTCCAAAAGGTACTGCGTGATCGCGCGGACGGCAAAATCATCTTCCACCACCAGGATCCGCTCGGTGCCGCCCCGCAACTTTGATTCGGCGGCGCGCGCGCCCGCGGTCGGGACGGGAGCCGGTATGACCGGCAGGAAGATGTTAAAGCGGGTGCCGGCGCCAAGCCGGCTGCTTACTTCGATCCACCCCTGGTGCTGCTTGACGATGCCATACACCGTCGCCAGTCCCAGCCCGGTGCCCTTGTCCGGTTCCTTCGTGGTGAAGAAGGGCTCGAATATCCGCAGTAAATGTTCCAGGGCAATACCCGTGCCGGTATCGCTCACGCTCATACAGACAAATTCCCCCACCCGCGCCTCGGGATTTGCTTGCGCGTGTGCCGCATCGAGGCTGAGCTTTTCCGTGGTGATGTGAAGCTGCCCGCCGTGCGGCATGGCATCCCGGGCGTTGACGACCAGGTTAAGCAGCGCCTGCTCCAGCATTCCGGGATCAGCCTGGATGAAGGGTAACGGGTCCCCGTAAACGCATTCCAGGCGGATATCCTCACGAGTGATGCGCGCGAGCATTTTGACCAGGTTGCGAATCAAATCGTTTAGCATCAGCGGCTGGGATTGCATGACCTGTTTGCGGCTGAACACCAGCAGTTGCCGGGTCAGGCTGGCGGCCTTGTCCGAAGCGGCGGCGATATGCTTCAGGCCTTGCTTGGCTTCGGCACTGAATTGGTCGTCATCCATTAACAGCAGGTCGGCATTCCCCCGGATCACCGCCAGCATGTTGTTAAAGTCGTGGGCAATGCCGCCGGCGAATTGGCCGACCGCCTCCATCTTCTGGGCCTGCCGGAATTGCCCCTCGAGTTGCCTTCGTTTCGTGATGTCCGTGTGGACTATAATCAAGCCGATGAGATGGCCCTGCTCATTCCGGACGGCGTCGGCGCGGAGTTCCACCGGGATATGTCGCCCGTCCCTGGTCACCATGTCCGGTTCACCATGCCAGGGCCGGCCGTGCGTGATCGCGTCGAAAACCGCCCGGCCAACCGCTTGGTCCGCATAGAACGCGACTTGTGCCAGCGGTTTGGTCAGTTCCTCAGTTCGATAGCCGAACATTTGGGCAAAAGCCCGGTTGTGATAGGAGAGGCGGCCTTCCGGATCGGTGATGGCGATAGCTCTGCTGGAGCCTTCGATGGCGGCCCGGATGAGCAGTAAGTTCTCCTCCGTCCATTTGCGGACGCTAATATCGTCCACCACCGCCACGAGGTGTTCGGGTTCTCCGCTGGGACTGCGCGCCAGCGAGACAGTCCAATTGGCCCAAAACACCGAGCCATCCTTGCGCCGGCAGCGTTGCTCCAAGGCAAACTCCTCGACTTCCCCGGCAACGACCCTCCGCTTTTGTTCCAGCAGCGTTGGCAGGTCTTCAGGACAGGCAGTGTCCAGGCAACTCTTTTGCAGCAGCTCTTCCTGGGTATAGCCAAAAAGCTGGCACAGACGCCGGTTCACCCACGTCCACTCCCCGTCCATCGTCAAGTGCCCCAGCCCGACGGCCGCCTGCTCGAAGGTAGTGCGGAACCGTTGCTCGCTTTCGCGCAGCCGCGCCTCGGTCTGGCGGAGGCGCAGCACCGATTGGATGCTGGCTGCCAGGATGTCCTGATTCTTCGGCCAGTTAACATAGCCGTCCGCGCCGTTATTCAGCGCGCGCGCTTTGGCGCGGTCATCCATGCGCCCGGCGAACAGGAACAACACGGGCAGATGCGCCGCTCCCGGCTGCTGCCGGATTTGCCCGCAGAGCTCATGACCGTCCACGCCTGGCGCAGCAACGTCCAGCAGGACCAGGTCGGGAAGTCCCTTTTCGATTTCCTGGAGCGCATCCGTGGCCCCTTCCGCCTCGGTGATGGCAAAGCCAGCCTGCGCCAGGGTGCGACCGATGTCATCGCGCACGGCGGGGTCGTTGCTGACGTAGAGAATGCGGCAAGAATCAGTGATTGGATTCATAATATAACGTCCTGTTTGATGGCACAGCTAAGCTTCCGTTTTTCAACTCACGCCGAGGCTGGAATGCGCCCAGCACCTCGATGACCCGCTCGAACTCCGTGGACTTGTCGAAGAAATAGTCCGCTCCGAGGGCGGCGCAGCGGTCCCGGAATTCCTTAAAGGCATAAGTGGTTAACACGATAACGACGCAGGCGGGGTGTTCTTGCTTGAACTGCATGAGCAAATCCATGCCTCCGATTCCAGGCAGTTGGATGTCAAGGACGACGGCGTCCGGGCGGTGCTGGCGAAAAAGCGCCTGCGCCTGGAAGCCATCCCCAGCCTGGCCGACGATGGCGACGTTGCGGAGGCCGGCCATCAATGCGACCAACCGCTCCCGAAAGATGAGTGAGTCCTCCACGACAAGAACCTTGACCGGACTCCCTGCCGGGCTCGTCTCGCCAGCGGCCGGATCAGGTTGGGTGGATTGGCTCTCACGACGTGGCGGACCTTCGGTCGGGCCCGAGTGGTTCGTGCCATCGCCACTTTGCTGCGCTGCTCGATTTGTCATGCAGCTAATTTAGGCCGCGCCTGGAGCAGCGGACAGTCGGAGGAATGACGCAATCGCGTCTCGGTTTAACTGGCAATCGCGTGTAGGTGTTTCTACCGACACGCCCGATTCCTCAGTGGTTAGGGTTGCTTCACCCGCATGCGCCGCACCGGCAGCCATAGCCTGCGCCACTGCAACCGAAATCAGCACCAGGGTAGCGGTGCTTTTCCCTTTTCTCATGATCGCTAACCAGCAAGTGTCTGCCCGGCTGACACGGGGCGAGCGGCTCGTGCAGCAAACGCCAGGGAACCTGCAATGAGCGCGGTCCCAATGGATGACATATGCGAATAACCCACCCCGCGCAGACGTGGGGTCACGGCGGGTACGCACATCCCAGGCAAGAGAATGAACAATTATTAGGCAATTCCTGCCGGGCCATAGGCAATAAGATCCTTGGTCGGGAACTGCGCCGCTGTCCCGGAGGGACTTGCCGAGAATACCCTAAAAACGGCACTTACGATCAACCGCAAAGAACGCAAAGAGCGCATAGCACGGGACTTGTGATGATTCGAAACCAAATGACTGATTCGCCTGCCCGATGAATGGAAGACTTATGCAATCCATTCATAACTATCTTTCTTTGCGATCCTTGCGTTCTTTGCGGTTAACTCAACTGCCGCCAAAGTCCTTGAATCTCAAAACACCCTGCAAACAAGTCAAGTCCTGCTGCGATTGCAGTCTTGCGTCCATTGCAAGAAGATCAAATCGGTCTGAGGCCCAGCCTCGATAGGATTTGAACGGTTGCCGCTGCGCCTCTGTCCCGGAGGGACATGCCGAGAATAGCCCAGCGTTTCAACGCTGGGTGTGGATGTCGTGCGAGATAAGTCCCGTAGGGACGGCTGAGAAACGGCTGATTCAACCGTCCCTTCGGGACTAAGGCAATACCTGACTAGCCGTCCCAACGTTGAAACGTTGGGCTATTCTCGGGATGTCCCTCCGGGACAAAGTCCTGCGCGAGCTTCCAAGAGCATCGAGTCCCCAAAGCGGTTACCCTAAAAACGGCACTTACGATCAACCGCAAAGAACGCAAAGAGCGCATAGCACGGGACTTGTGATGATTCGAAACCAAATGACTGATTCGCCTGCCGGATGAATGGAAGACTTATGCAATCCATTCATAACTATCTTTCTTTGCGATCCTTGCGTTCTTTGCGGTTAACTCGACTGCCGCCAAAGTCCTTGAATCTCAAAACACCCTGCAAACAAGTCAAGGATTGCGCGCGGCGCGCTGCCCTGGCCCCTCACCCACCGCCACCCTCCCGGCCCATTCCCGCGGATAGGGCGGCAGTCCCTCCGGAACCTCGCCGGAACCTCGCCGGAACCTCGCCGTAGCACCTCTGATCGGGGATCAGAGGTGCTACGGCGAAGTTCCGGCGAGGTTCCGGCGAGGCTACGGTGAGACCCGCACGCGGTACGGAGGCGGTGAGCGAGGGCATCGCGGGCGGCCTGATGCTGGTTATCTGGCAGCCGCATCATGGAGGTTTCAGCGCATCTCATTGGCACCCAGGCACTTCCGTGGCCGATGATGCTCGGCGCCTCGATTGCGCCAAATCGTTGCTGAGGGTCCAAATCCGTATCCCGGGCTCAGTTAGGGTCCATTCGCCGTGGTGCATGGGGGTTCTGCGGCAGTTTTCAAGGTACTCATCCACCTCAGCCTCATCGTCCCCCTGTTTAGTCCGTCAGACGCTACTCGACCAGCCCATTTTTCAGGGCGTAGCGGGCAATCTCGACGTTGGTCTTCAAACCGGCCTTTTCCGAAATACGCGCGCGGTAGGTCGCCACGGTCTTCTCGCTCAGGGCCAGTTCGTCGGCAACGTCTTTCATTGATTTGCCCACCGCGATCAGGTGCAGCACCTGCAGTTCCCGGTTGGACAACGCTTCGTGCGGAGCTTGGCCACCCGTATCTCCCAGGCGCGAGGCAAGCCGTTCGGCGAGCGAGGCGGTGACGTACTTGCCGCCCGCCAGGATGCGCTGGATGGCGGTGACCAACTCATCGGAGACGCTTTGCTTGGTGAGATAACCGGAGGCGCCCAGCTTGAAGGAGCGGACGGCAAACTGCGCCTCCGGATAAGCGGTCAGCACCAGCACCGGCGTTTTAGGCCGGAGCCGCCTGGCTTCCTCCAGCACCTCCAGGCCGCTGCGGCCAGGCATGTTGATGTCGAGCAGAACCAGGTCCCAGTCTTCCTTAATGAGCAGGTTGATCGCTTCCCCTGCGTCCTTCGCCTCGCCTACCGTCACTTTGCCCAGGCGGCTGCTCAGGATATCGCGCAATCCGTGGCGCACGATCTCGTGGTCGTCGGCAATCAGGACCCGGGTCATACGTTCCCTTTGCTTGTCCCTAATTGCATAGATCCGCGATAGTCGCCGCGTGAGGGCACGCGGCCTACAGGACGTTGTAGGCCGCGTGCCCTCACGCGGCGACCGGTGTACCGATTATATGCGCAGCTAAGCATTAGTTGGGCGGTTTGGAATCCGGACCGTGACCACCGTGCCGCCGCCGGGCCGGGGCGCGAACGAAACGCCGCCGCCCAGCAAGGAGGCGCGCTCCTGCATGCCCAGCAGGCCAAGCGATTTCGGGTTCTTCAGATCAACCCCGGCCATGCCTTGCCCATTGTCCCGGATTTCCAGGCGGCAGCCATCCGCCTCCGGTTGGAGTTCCGCTTCGATGGCCGTGGCCTTGGCGTGGCGGGCCACATTGGTCAGCGCTTCCTGAAAGATACGGAAGAAGGCGGTGGCTGCTTCAAGCCGCAGCGGCAACGCTTCGCCTGGCACAACGAGCCGGCAGGCGATGCCCGTGCGTTTCTCAAACCGGCCAGCCTCATATTGGAGCGTGATCGGCAGCCCCAGCTTGTCCAGGATGCCCGGGCGCAACTCCGCCGCGATGCGCTGCACGACTTTGATGGTCGCATCGGCCAGTTCGGCGGTGGCCACCAGTTTGTCCAGGATCGGATTCACACGCCGATCCTCGCCGAATTCATCCAGGCGCTGCTCCATCCAGCGCAAGTCCATCTTGATGCCGGTGAGCATCTGGCCCAGCTCGTCGTGGATTGCACGCGAAATGCGCGTCCGCTCCTCCTCGCGCATCATCTCGATGCGGGCGGCCAAGGCGCGCAGTTGATCCCTGCACACCTGCCCTAGCCACTCGGTGCGCTTGCGCGCGGTCATGTCGCGAATGTTGCACTGGATTACGCTATGGTGGTTCACCTGATAAACGTTGCTGACGAACTCCACATCCATCCGCCGCCCGTCGGCGGTTTTCAACGGCTTGTCGTCGTAGCGGATGTATTCCTTTTCCTGCAATTCCTTAAAGTGATCGTGGTCGGCCACGATGTCCTTGAAGAACCCCAGTTCCCAGACCTTCTTTCCAAGGAATGCCTCCTTCGAAATACCCAACAACTGCACCAGGAACGGATTGACATCCTTCACCATCCCCGTCTCGGCATCGAGAATCAGAATCCCGTCTTTGGCCGCCTCAAACAGCCGCCGATAGCGAATCTCCGAAGCGCGCAATTCCTCCTCCGCCCGCTTGCGCTCGGTAATGTCCCGCACAATCCCGATGACCCCGATGATCTCGCCCGCCGCATTCCGCAGCGGACCATTCGTGTCGGATGTCCAATCCGATTTTCCGTTGGGGAGACCCTCGAAATGAAAATCGACCGCGGGTGTCGTTTCGCCGGCCAAGGCCCGCTCGAGCTCGGCCAGCACCCCGGCAGCCCGAAAGAACGGGAACAGCTCATCTGGATGCTTTCCCAGCACCTGGGCCGCGGGCAGGCCCGACAGGTGCTCCATGAAAGGATTCCACACCTGATACTTCAGATCCCGACCGTAAACGACGATGCCCTCCTGAGCGTTGGTGACAATCTGCCGGTTGAACTGGCTTGACTCGCGAAGGGCCTCCTCAAGCTGCTTCCGCTCGGTGATGTCGCGGACGGTGGCTTGGAGTATCACCTTTCCGCCCTGCTCCATCCGAGTCAGGAGCACGTCAGCGGGGAACTCCTCGCCGCCGATCCGCCGGTGCGTCCACTCGAAGGAGTGGGAGCCTTCGCGCAGGGCCGTCTCGATCATCTCCTTGGATTGCTCGGCAGAAGCGCGCCCGCCCGGCTGGCAATCGGGAGACAGTTCCCATGGCCCGTGAGAAGTGAGTTCCTCCTCGTTCTTCGCCCCGAACATCTTCACGGTGGCCGGATTTCCAGAGGTGAACCTCCAGGAAGGAGGCTCCGAAGTCATGATGGCGTCACGGGAGCTTTCGAACAGGCCCCGGTATTTCTCCTCGCTCGCCCGCACCGCGTCCTCCGCTTGGGCTTCTTGGATGACTTCAGCAAGGGTACTGCTCAGTCCATCCAGCAGGGCGTCTTCAGCCGGGAGTATGAGGTGCTTGGCAAACAGGGCGAGAACCCCTAGCGTCTCTGCGCCGGGAATTCGGAGCTGATAGGCCGCGAAGGAGACGAGTCCCAGCTCGCGCGCCCATTCGTGGTTGTGAACGAGGGGATCGTTCGTCACGTCGTTAGTCAGGAACTTGTGGTCTTCGCCCGAGGCGATGCGCCCGATCTTGCAGGCGCCGAACGGGACCCGGCGGTGGGCTTGGCCGTCTATGTGGGTGTAGCGACCGGAACTCGCCAGCAAATGCAGACACCGGTCGCGGTAGCGGCAGACATGCGGCCCTTCCTTCACTCCGGCATGGACACAGCCGCGTCCACACAAGTCGCCGGGCCGAACCAGCCAGATACGACAGAAATCGGCTCCGAAGAGCCGGACAATGTTGTCGGTGATACTCCTGAGTTTGTCCTCCAGCGGGGCTGGAGCGAGCAGCGACTGCTGGACCAGGCTGAGGCCCTGCTGCCGCCGGAGCATTTGTTCGCGTTCCTCCTCTGCCCGCTTGCGCTCGGTGATGTCGCGGAAGAAGCCCGCGTTGCACAGCCTGCCTTCAATAGTGATTCTGGTCAGGTTGATATCCGCATAGACAACGGAACCGTCTTTCCTGAGACACGGAATATCTATCGCCAGAGTCTTGTCCCCGCCGGCCAGGGTTTCGAACTCCGCTACGATGCTTTGGATGGCATCCTTCGGGTGAATGTCCGGCCCGCCCATTGTTCGCAATTCATACTCGGTATATCCGAGCATTCGACTCAGGGCCGGATTCGCATATTTGAACGTCTTTGTTTCAATGTCGGAAATCAGGATGCCATCGGCACTTCCATTAAAAAGCGCGCGGTATCTGGCTTCCGACTCCCGGCGTTTCTGCCGCTCCGCGGCTTCGACCAACGCCCGCAATATGGCAGGGACCAGCCGGTTCGGTCGTTGCTTGAGCACGTAATCGGTCGCGCCGCTGAGCAGGCAGTCCACCGCCTGCTCCTCGCCCAGCGTCCCGGAGATCAGGATGAAAGGGACATTGGGCTGTTTCGCTCGAGCCAATGCCAGCGCTGCCAGGCCATCGTAATCGGGCAGGCAGTAGTCTGAGAGGATCAGGTCAAAACATGTCTGGGCCAGCGCGGCCTCGTATTCCGCGCGATCGCTCGCGACCCGAAGCTCGCAGGCCATGCTGGCCAACTGCAGTTGGTCCCGCACTAGTTCCGCGTCGCGCGGGTTATCCTCGAGATAGAGAATGAGCACCGGATTATTCATCGCAACCTCCTCGCTGAAATCATGGGATCGCCTGCCGCAGCCGCGCCACGCTGCCCGGCGGCGGTTCGTTGATCACAGCCCAAAAAGCGCCCACCTGCTTCACCGCCTCGACGAATTCCTGAAACTGGACCGGTTTGACCATGTAGGCGTTAACGCCCAGTTGGTAGCAGTTGACCAGGTCTGGCTCTTCGCGCGAGGAGGTCATCACCACCACCGGGATCATTTTGAGCTGCGGGTCGCTCTTGATCTGCCGCAGCACGTCGAGGCCGTCCACCTTGGGCATCTTCAGGTCCAGCAGCACGACGGCGGGCTGGCCGCTGGCTCGGTCGGCGAACTGGCCGCGCCGATACAGGTAGTCGAGCGCTTCCGCGCCGTCGCGGACGGCGACGACCTCGTTGGCCAGGTGGTGTTGCGCCAAGGCGTCGAACGCCAGTTCGGTGTCGCGGGGACTGTCGTCCACCAGCAGGATTCGCTTCAGCCGGATGCTCATGGTGGTCTTTCCTTTCAGTTGACTGGTTTTGTTGATGCCGACGGCTTCAAGGTGAAGTAACAAGTCGCGCCACGGTCCAAAGCTCCCTCCGCCCAGGTGCGCCCGCCGTGCCGGGAGATGATCCGCCGCACATTGGCCAGACCGATGCCGGTGCCTTCAAACTCGTCCATCCGGTGCAGCCGCTGGAACACGCCGAAAAGCTTGTGGACATACCGTGGATCAAACCCGACGCCGTTGTCGCGAATGAAGAGGATAACCCGCTCGCCTTCCAAGCCGCCACAGCCGATCTCGATCTGCGCCGGGTCGCGCGGGCGGGTGAACTTCACCGCGTTGCCCAGCAGGTTGGCCAAGGCCAGCTTGAGCATCGCGGGGTCGGCCTGCACCGCGGGCAAGGGCGGGATTTTCCAGACCATGTTACGCTCGCGCGTGGCCGGCTCCAAGTCACGCAGGATGTCCCGCACCAGCGAGTCCACATTGACCGTCGTCTCAGTCATTTCCGCCCGGCCCATGCGCGAGAACGCCAGCAGGTTATCAATCAGTTCTCCCATCTCCCGGCTGGCGTCCGTAATGGTCTTCAGATAACGCCGTCCCTCGTCCGAAAGCCCGCCTTCGGCCTCGCGCGCGAGCATGTCCACGTAGCCCTGAACGTGGCGCAGCGGCGCGCGCAGATCGTGCGAGACAGAGTAGGAGAACGACTCCAGCTCCTTGTTGGCCTCTTCCAGCCGGCGCGTGCGCTCATGCACGCGCTGCTCCAGTTCGGCGTTGAGCTTGCGGATTTCCTCCTCCTCCCGCTTGCGCTCGGTGATGTCGCGCTCGGTGGAGGCAACGCCAATCGGTTTTCCGGCCTCATCCATGAGTTTCGTGACGGTCATCCAGACATCGAGAATGCGCCCGTCCTTGGTCACCCGCTGGGTCTCCAGCGAGGCGACCGCTTCGCCCGCCTCCAGCCGGCGGACAAAATCCTTTTCCTCGGCAACCTTGCCGGGGGCCGTGAGGTGCTCGATGTTCATCTGCAGCGCCTCGGCCTCGCTGTAGCCATACATCAGTTCGGCGCCGCGGTTCCAGGCGGTGATCCGGCCCGCAAAATCCTGGATCGTGATCGCATCGTTGGAGTCTCTCACCACCGTCGCCATGCGTCTGGCTTCATTTCCCGCCTCCGCCCGCTCCCGGTGGAACCGAAGGCGCTGCCGTCGCCAGACCAGGCCCACACAGGCCCCCGCGCTCAGGAGCAGTGCCCCCATGAGCAGGACGGTCAGCCACAGCCGCTCGCGCAGCGGCGCGTACACTTCGCCGGTGTCCATGCGGGCGACCATCACCCACGGCGAGTTCGGGATGGCGCGCAAGGCCGCCACCACCGGCGCGCCGCGATAGTCTGTGCCTTGAACGATGCCTTGCTGCCCCAGCACGGCTTGCACCGCGGGCACGTTCGTGCTTTCCAGGGGAATGCGGAGTTTGAGGGCGGTGTTGGTCTGAAACTTGAGTTCGTTGAGGAAGAGGGCGTCGTGGCCGTCCCGGCGGACGAGCAGGGTCTCGGCGGTCCGGCTGGGCGTTGGCCAGCGTTGGATCATAGGGTAGAACTCCTTTTGGGCGTTGATCTGCAGGACCAACAGGCCCGCGCTCCGGTCGGCCGGGGAGGAGGCTTTACCCGCCGCCTGGACCTTGTCCCCGGTGCTCTCCGGGCGGACGACGAGCGGCACCATGAGGCTGAGATAGACGGGGCCGGCTTCCGTCTCCCGATGCAGATCAGCCAGGACGACTTGCTGGGAGCTTAACGCCTCCTGGGCCGCGCGGCGGGCCACGTCACTCAGCACCTCAGAGGTGCGCTCCGGGTAAACCAGGTCCACATTCAACCGCTCATCCAACAGGAGCACCTGCTCGTACGACCCGCCTGCAAACAGGGACTCCAGCCAGGACATGAACATCTGCCGGGTGGTCAACGATGCGGGTTGGGCCAGGACATCCAGAGCGCGCCGGGCGACATAGGGGGTGCGCCGGAGATAGTTTGCGTCCACCAGCCGCTGACGCCGCCATTGGACGATTTGCGCCACCTTCAACTCCGCAATGGCGGCAAGCTGTTCCTCGATCCCGGTGCGGAAGTGCCGCTCGCAGGTCCGGTAGTAGAAGGTGCCGGCTGTGGCAATGCCCGCCGCCAGGAGAGCGAACAGCAGCGTAAAGCCCCGTCCGGCGCGGCGCTCGGTTGAGTCGGGAGGGTTCATGACTCCGTTTTCACACTTTGGGGGCCAATGATTGATCGTCGGGGGGAGTTGAGGGCGTTCTGAATCGCGGCCACCAGTTCGCCGGCTTCAAACGGTTTTTCCAGGAATCCGACCGCGCCGAGGGCCATCGCCTTGTCCCGCAATCCCGGCTGCCGGCTGGCGGTCAGGAACATGATGGGCGTGTGCTTGCACGCCAGCTTTTGAATGCTTTCGGCCACCACCAGCCCGCTGCCGGATGGCAAGCCAATGTCTAACAACACCAGGTCCGGCTGGTTCTTGATGGCCGAGTCCAAACCGGTCATAGCATCGTAGGCCAATAGGACCTCCTCCCCGCCCGCTCGCAATCGCAGGGTCAAGGCCATCGCGATCTTGCGATCATCTTCCACGATCAAGATCTTTTTCCGCCCGGTGATCGTGGCCGGCGGCTTGGGGGTGCCCGGGTGGCTGGCCAGGGAGTTGCCAGCGGCAGTCGCCCTCACGCTGGCAGGCACTGGCGGTGGGGAGGTGTCCGGCCTGCCGACCAGTGAGGCGGGTTGGGCTGGCAAGGCTTTGGCTACCGCAGCCAGGAGTTCTTCCGGCTCGTACGGCTTCTCAAGGAAGCCCACCGTGCCGAGATGGTTCGCCATTTCTCTCAACCCCGCCTGCTTGCTGGCGGTGATGAAAATAACGGGCACCTCGAGAGCCTGCTCTCGCAGGCGATGGGCCACGGAAAAGCCCCCTCCGACCGGCATCATGATGTCCAGGATAACAAGGTCCGGTTTGCCTTCCCTCGCCAGGTGGAGGCCGTAAACCCCATCCGTTGCGGTTAAAACCTCATAACCCTCAGACTTCAGGCGAATTTGGAGAGCCTGAACGATCTTGGGGTCATCATCAATGACGAGAATCTTCTTTTTCATGGTTCGAGTTGAAGGCCGTTGGCTGGTGTGTTGACCGGTCTCAAGCTCAGGTCTTCACGTCCTGGCAGCCGGTTGGATTTGCGTTCCCCAACGGTTTCGTGATTCCATCGGGCAAGGAGGCGGACCGTGTTCAGCACCTGTTCCGGCGAGGCAGGTTTGGCCACGACGGTAAAGGGGGCGCCCTTCAATGCGCGTTTCATCAGATCGCCCTCCGGATAACCGGTGTGGACAACCACCGGAATCTCCCCCCACTGCTTTCGGATTTGTTCTAACGTCTCCGCCCCATCCATATCCGGCATCTCCAAATCCAGGATGACCAGGGCCGGCAGTAGCTGGCGCATCAGCCCCAGCGCTTCGGCCCCGCCACCGGCCAAAGTGACGTGATACCCTTTCTTTTCGAGCAGTTGGCGCAAGGTGTCGCGGAGGCCAGCCTCATCATCCACGACCAGCACGTTCAAGTCGGCCGGTTCCTGACGCTTCGGGATCGTGAAGGTGAAGGTGCTGCCCTGGCCCAGCTCGCTTTCCACCCAGATACGCCCGCCATGCAACTGCACCAATTCCTGGGAGATGTACAAGCCCAAGCCCAAGCCACGCGGTGACTCGGCAGACCGGTTATCACCGTTCACTTGATAGAGGCGATTAAAGACCAGGTCGAGTTGGTCCTTGGGTATGCCCCGTCCGGTATCCCGAACGGCCACCTGGAGGCATTCGGGAGCGGCCGGGGACTCGCTGAGGCTGACGCGGATTTGACCTCCGGCCGGGGTGAACTTGATGGCATTGGTGGTGAGGTTGGTCAGCACCTGCTGGATGCGCTGCTGGTCGAGTGGGACGGCCGGCAGGTCTGGCTGACAATCACAGCCCAGGCTGATACCTTTTCCCGCCGCGGCCGGGGCCAGCATTTCCACCATTCGTTCCACCAGCGTCGCCAAAGGTAACGCTTGGAACTCAATGCTCATTTTGCCGGTTTCCAGCCGCGTCACGTCCAACAGGTCGTTGATGTAGAGCCGCAACTGGTCGCAACTCTCCTTGGCGATGCTCAGATATTCCAATTGGGTCTCGGTCAGCGGACCCGCCAGGCCGTCCATGACAATGGCAACGAATTCACGCGCGGACGTGAGCGGCGTTTTCAGTTCGTGGGAAAGCGTATGATAGAAAGCTTGAACTTCCTGGTTCCGCCGCTGCAAATCACGGTTGCTTTGCTCGAGCTCGGCCTGCATGCGCTGCATCGCCACTTCGTTGCTTTTTCGCTCCGTGACGTCGCGGCTGACGACCAGCACATTGGCAATTTGGCCGGAACCCTCGCGGATCACGCTGCCCTGCGACTCGACGTAATGCACGGATCCGTCGCTGGCGATCAGACGATAATCCGTGCGTTGGCCGACTCCAGTGCTGACGGTCTGCGCGAAGATCCGGCGGATTCGTTCCTGGTCGGCGGGGTGGATTTGCAGAAAGGAATCAGCGCCGACATCCAAATCCGAACCGGCCAGCAGGTCGCGGTACGAGGGGCTGTTATAGACGCGCCGCCCCTTGAGATCCAGGAGGGCGATGAGGTCGGCAACATTTTCCGTGATCTGGCGGAACCGCTCTTCGCTCACGTGCAGTTTGGCTTCGGTTATTCTGCGCTCGGTAAGGTCGCGGATGTTGCACTGCATCACCTTTTTGTGGTCCACCTCATAGACGTTGCTGACGAACTCCACCTCGATCCGCCGCCCGTCGCTGGTATGCAACGGCATGTCTTCGTAGCGGACGTGTCCCTGCTGTTGCAATTCCGCGAAGTGGGCCTGGTTGGCGGCAATGTCCTTGAGGAATCCCAGTTCCCAAACCTTCTTTCCGAAGAACTCCTCGCGTGAAAACCCCAGCCGATCGACCAGGAACGGATTCACATCCATCACCATCCCCGTCTCGGTATCGAGGATCAAAATGCCGTCGCTCGCCGCCTCAAAGAACCGGCGATACCGGGCCTCCGAAGTGGCCAGCGCCTTCGCCATCCGATTGTGCGCCGTGTTGTCGCGAATGTTGCACTGGATCATCTTGTGGTGGTTCGCCAGATAGACGTTGCTGACGAACTCCACCTCGATACTCCGCCCGTCGCTGGTTTCCAACGGCATGTTTTCGTAGCGGATGTATTCCTTCCGCTGCAATTCCGCGAAGTGCGCCTGGTTGGCGACGATGTCCTTGAAGAATCCCAGTTCCCAGATCTGCTTGCCGAGGAATGCCTCGCGCGAGAAACCCAACAACTCGGCCAAGAACGGATTCGCATCCACGACCTTCCCCGTCTCGGTCTCGAGAATCAAAATGCCGTCTTTGGCCGTCTCGAAAAGCCGGCGATACCGAACCTCGGAAGCGCGCAACACATCGGCGGTCTCCGCCCGCTTCCGGTAGAACTGGACGCGCTGCTGTCGCCAGACCAGGCCCACACAGGCCCCCGCGCCCAGGAGCAGTGCCCCCATGAGCAGGACAGTCAGCCACAGCCGCTCGCGCAGCGGCGCGTACAGTTCGGCGGTGTCCATGCGGGCGACCATCACCCACGGCGAGTCCGGGATGGCGCGCAAGGCCGCCACCACCGCCTCGCCGCGATAGTCTGCACCTTCAACAATGCCTTGCTGCCCCAGCGCGGCTTTCACCGCGGGCACGTTCGTGCTTTCCAGGGGAATGCGGAGTTTGAGGGCGGTGTTGGTCTGAAACTTGAGTTCGTTGAGGAAGAGGGCGTCGTGGCCGTCCCG
>Ga0224558_1002397_pt1 | contig 17245 bp, 17 predicted proteins | sample 714S32024metaG_FD_180682 | JGI IMG/M metagenome (GOLD analysis project Ga0224558, IMG submission 180682) | Peat soil microbial communities from Stordalen Mire, Sweden - 717 S3 20-24 | ecosystem: Environmental > Terrestrial > Soil > Wetlands > Peat | place: Sweden: Norrbotten County, Stordalen... | reverse complement strand
GGTTGACGCTGACGGTCGAAAGAACTTGCGTCGATGGACCTGCACGACGAATTCGAGGTCTCGCTGCCAGTCGCCAAGGCGTGGGCAGTGCTCACCGATGTCGAGAAGATCGCTCCCTGCCTGCCCGGAATCTGGCTTCGAGAGGTCGAGGGCGACGAGTACCAGAGCGTCGTGAAAGTCAAGGCCGGGCCGGTCATGGCATCCTACGAAGGTGTCGCGCGCTATCTGTTGCGTGACGCCGACGCACACAAGGCGGTGCTCAAAGCGGAAGGTCGCGAGATCCGTGGGCAAGGCAAGGGCACCGCTCTGGTCACAGCGACCCTCTCCCCGGCCGCAGAAGGCACCAGAGTCCAAGTCGTCACGGTTCTCTCCATCGAAGGCAGGCTCGCCCGGCTCGCTGAGGGTGCGCTGGCCGCCCTGTCGCGCAACCTCATCGCCGAGTTCGCCGAGAACCTGGAGATGACCTTGCTCGAGGTCGCCACCGCCGTCACCGCTTCGCCGGTGGTCGAGACCGATGCCATCGAGGCCGCCGAGGTCCCAGCCGCGGCGCCGCCCGAGACGTTCAGCGAAGTGTCGGCCGATGCGGAGCCGCCAACGACCGAGCGCGACGACGGCCAGGTCCACTCTTCGCCTGCTGCGCCTGAGCAGGAGCGGGAATCGCTGACGAGACGCCTCACGCCGTACCTTACTGTCGCGGGGTTTGTTCTCATCGCTCGGATCGTCATCTTCTCGCTGCGTCGCCGCCGGCACTGAGCCGAGGAGACCGGCGGGCCGTCGCCGGGCCGCTCGAAGTTCGGTCAGTCCGCCAACGGCGCACCCGTGTCAGGCGGACTGCCGCGACCGAAACCCAACGACTGCGCGAACATCTCGGTAAAGGACCGGTGCACGGTCAGCTCTATGTAGCGCACGCGCTTGGCAAGGTGGTCCGCCAGCATCCGGCGCTCTCGCGACAGCAGCAGCTGCTCGGCCCCCCGACCGGCGGCATTTCCCACCTGCCGGTAGCGCTCTCGTCCGACATCCACCAACAACCCCACCCGTATCGCACTCTCCAGGTCCAGATAGGTGCCAAAAGCGCCGGCCACAACGACGCTGTCCAGGCTTGCGGCCCCGATGCCGGCCTCTTTCAACAAGAGCTCTGTACCGGCACGTATCGCACCCTTGGCGAGCTGAATTTCGTTCACGTCCGAACGAGTAAAGACGACGTCGCGCCCATGTCCTGCCCGGCTTGCCGGCACCAGCAAGCAGGTAGGCCCGCTCTCGGTCCTGCTCACCAGCGGATGGCCCTTTGCCAACGACCCTCGCTCGTCGATGATCCCCTCTTCCAACCCCTGGGCTACCGCATCGAGGATGCCCGAGCCGCAGATGCCGACTGGTGCGGCTCCCCCGATGGTCTGCACCTGAAAGGCGCCCTTCAGAAAGCGAACGTGCTCGATGGCACCGGGTGCAGCGCGCATCCCGTCGTGGATGTGTGCCCCTTCGAATGCCGGGCCCGACGCCGTGGAGCAAGCCCAGATAGCACCCTTGTGCGCCAGGCTGATCTCCGTGTTCGTGCCGATGTCCAGGGCCAGCACAGTCTGTGTTGTGTCCGCGAGCCCGCTTGCCAGCAGCATTGCCACGTGGTCGGAGCCGACATAGCCGGCGATGTTCGGCGGCAGATAGAGCATCGCACCGCTGTCCAGCTTCAGGCCGATCTCCTCGGCGCTTGCCAGCAAGGAGTCGCTCACAGAAGCGACGTAGGGGGCCTCGCCCAATTGGCGCACAGGCAGGCCGGTCACGAAGTGGTGCATGGCGGTATTCCCGACCACGACCGCATCGACAATCTGGCCGCGGTGGGCGCCGGCCTGCTCACAGAGCTCGCCCACCATCCGGTTCAGCTCCTCGACCAACCTCTCGTGCAATAGCCGTGCAGCCCCGTCAGCGGTGTTGGCGTAGGTGATACGGGTCACGACGTCTTCGCCATAGGCGGTCTGGGGATTCATCGCCCCGACCCTGGCCAAGGTTGCGCCACTGGCAAGGTCCACCAGATAGGCGGCGAGCTTTGTCGTTCCGGCGTCCACCGCCAAGCCGAGGAGCACCCCGCCGGCGGGTTGGATGGAAACCAGCGCCCCGGTGCCATCCGGGTGCCTGTAGACCGCCGCACGTCCCCGCCATCGCTGCGCTCGCAACCGGTTCGAGCACTCGCGGGCCCTCCGCAGGCCGATGGCGGTCCCTCCCATGCCCGCCTGGTCCAGTGCCTCCTTAAGCCGCGTGGTGTCGGCGCGCAAGTCATGCAACGAGGGAGGTTCGAGCACGAGATCGACGGCGGTGACCGGTGGGTCGAGCGTGAAGTCCACCGCCTGACCTTCGATCTGCAGACGCTGCGGGGTGCTCAGCGATTCGGGGGGTATCTCCAGGCGCAACGCGCCGCACACCTGGGCCTGGCAGGCCAGCCGCCAGCCATCGCCACGCTCGGTGTCACTCAACAGGCTCTCTTCCTCAGCGGTCTCAGCGCTGAGCACGCCATCGACCGCCCGCACCCGACAGGTGCCGCAGGTGCCCTCCCCACCACATACAGAGACCAGCTCGATGCCCGACGCCTGCGCGGCCTCCAGGACCCTCGTGCCTGGCGCCACCTGCACGCGCCGGCCCACTGGTTGCAGCTCCACTGCAACCAGTGCCGTAGGACCCGTCTCAGCCATGGTGCGAGATGTGCTCTTGTCGGTAACGGCAGGTCGCGGCCATGGAGCAGTAGTCGCAGGACTCGCCGGCGTGCTCCACCTCCCGCCCGATGCCGATCACCATCGAGGTCGACTTCTTGGGCACCATCATGTACCCCTCCGTCAGCCTGACACCGGCCGAGGCCGCGTCCAAGAGCGCGAAGATCTGGCGCTGGCCGTCAGCCACAGGCCAGCCCACAAGGCCTGGGCTCAGCGGGACGCTGGTCCGGAGCCCCTCGGCTTCGGCTTTCTCGTCCACACGCCGGCACATCTCGGTACCCAACAGGTCGACTGCGGCCGAGCCGAAGGCGTCGAGCGCGAGGCTCATGGCCGGGTCGGCCGCAAAGCACTCCGAGGCCGCCTCCTCCACGTCGGGCCCGATGCTCGAGACGGCCACCACGACGGACTGCGCGGCATGCAGGTGCTCGGCGATGAGCGGTCCCGAGAGATGGCCTGCGTGTACGAGGCGGACCCGCTCGTGGCGGAACTCTTCTACCGGAAAGCTCGCAGACACCACGACCGGCGCCAGCAGTCCCATGCCCTGTGCAACGGCCTGTTCTGCAATGTCGAGAGCTGATGACCGGCGGCGGCGCACGACCTCCGGGTCTGCACCAAGGGCGCGCAGCACCATGTCCGCATCGGGGCGCAGGTCGAAGTCGCGAATCACGTTCAGGCGGCAAGCACCTCTTTCACCAGGCGGACCGCACTGGAGGCGTCCTCCGCGTAGCCGTCCGCCCCGATCTCGTCTGCATAGGACTTGGTGATCGGCGCCCCGCCGATGATGATGCGCACTTGGTCTCTGAGCCCGGCTGCTTTGATCGCCTCGATGGCGAGCTGCATGTTGGTCATCGTCGTTGTCAAAAGCGCCGACATCGCCACCACGTCGGCCCCGTCTTTGATGGCCTGGATGAACTTGTCCGCCGGGACGTCCACGCCCAGGTCGACGATCTCATAGCCCGAGCCCTCCAGCATCATCGCCACGAGGTTCTTGCCTATGTCGTGCAGGTCTCCTTGGGTGGTGCCGATCGCCACCTTGCCGCTGGAGGCTACGCCCTCTTCCACCAGGTGCGGCTTGAGGACCGTCAGCGCCGCAGTCATGGCGCGGGCTGCCACCAGCATCTCGGGAACGAAGATCTCACCTTCCTCGTAGAGCTGGCCGACCTGGGCCATGGCCGCGATCAGACCCTCGCGCAACAGCGTCCCCGCTTCGATGCCGTCGGCCAATCCCTCGCTCACCTTGGCGACGGCGAGCTTTGCCTGTCCGCCTACTATTGCCTCACGAAGCTCCTCGAGTAACGCCATGGCGTTCCCGCTCCATTCTCCTAGTAGTCGATGCGAACACGCACGACTCCCGGACCACTGATCCCGGAGTGTCGTTGACCTCCAGCGTGCGAACCTGCGGCGATAGCCGGCGCTTCGCGCGGGGGCGTAACCTGAGGCACTGCTAGTCACCGTAGTGTTCGGTCAGCTCGCTCGCCATCTGCGCCCACTCCCACAGGCGCTGAGGCTCATAGCGCAACGTGCTGATGTCTTTCATGATCACCTCGACCACGCACCCGTGCGCCTTTGCCTTGTCGAGGACCGTTTCCAGCTCGTGCCTGGCCTTGCCGAGGTTCCATGTGGTCTCGGCGAAGACGGCCGGATTGGGCTTGTGGGAGAACACGTAACGATCGCCCACGTTGGCCACGGCCTCGTCGAGGTTGACCCAGGGGCTCATTGACACCTTGCGCAGGTTGGGGACCTTCTCCAGGATGCCCATCTTCCGGTGCAAGGGATCACAGCAGCCGTAATAGGTCAGTCCGAACCGGCTCATCCAACGCAACTCATATTGCAGCGAGAACTCCCAGTGCATGCGCGGCGAGACATCGGAGAAGATCTGTGCGGCACCGCTGCCCCAGAGGTCCTTCGCACGCACGTGTGCGGGGTCATAGTCCGGCTGCGGCAACTCATCGGTGTATCCCAGGCCGCCGGAGCCAATCCGGAAGTACGTGTTGTTGAGGGTCAGCAAGTTCTGTTCTTCGAACTGGTCGAGCATGCTGAGGTAGGCGTTCACCAGCTTGTCTATGGCCTTGTGGACGAACGCGGGACGATCGTAGAGGTCCACCAGGGCCTCCTGGACGCCCCACCACCTGATCATCTCGTCCCAGGGTGCGAACCAGAAGCAGAATCCGTTCGCCCCGAGCTTCTTGACGTCAATGACCCCGCTCAAGATCTCCGTCAACTGCTGGTACTGCTGTTCGGAAGCAGCGCTGTCGTGCGTCACGACCGGGACCTTGATCTTCTCGAGGTCGTCCTCATCGCGGATCTGGATGTTGAAATGCCGGGAGACCACCGTGTTCGCCTCGTCGGTCACGGCGATGTCCACGTCTTCGGCGATACCGAAGGCGGTGTTGTGGACCACGAGTGGGGAGTACACCACCGGCTCCACGACCATGTCCGCCGGCATGTGCTCCCACTGATAGATCAGCTTGCGCAGCTCCCACTCGTGGTAGCGGCTCCATTCGCTCGTCGTCTGCAGGCGCAACTCGTCTTCCACGTCCATCTCGTGCCACGGAACCTCATCGATCCAGACCATCGGCTTGACATGCCTCAGCCCGTTCATGGCACGCCACTTGGACGCCGTCTCAGCCTGCACCGGCAACGCGGCAACAGCCGCAAGCTTTTCGCCAAGAGTGCGCAGGACCTGCTTGTCGCTCTCCGTGGCCTCTGTTCCGACTCCAGTCAGCGTTCCTCTTCGAGACGGATCTACCAGCCAGTTTGCATCTTGCATCGAGACTCGCCCCAATCCGTCTGCTCAAAACAAAATTCCTGCGACGTTACCAGATCTGCTCAAGGCGGCAGAAATCGTTTGCTGACTCGTTACCCGGCGGGGTGCCCTTCGATCCTGACGCCGGGGTGTCGCCCTGTGTTGCCGGCTTGAGCTTCTCAGTTGTGATCAGATCGGGCAACGGCAACGGAACCAGAACAGGGAAAGGGACGAATCGTGAGTGACAACGGCAACGGCTTGAGGTTGGAGGGGCGCAAGCTTGTGGTCACGGGCGGGGCCCGCGGCATCGGCTATGCCATCGCCAGGGCGGCGACCAGAGCCGGCGCGGCTGTGGCGCTTATCGATCTCGAGCAGGCGAGCGTGGAGGAGGCGGCTACCAAGCTGCGAAGCGAAGTGAATGGCGCCGAGGTGGTGACCGAGGTCTGTGACGTCTCCTCATACGAGCAGGTGAGCGGCGCCGAGCGGGCTCTCGAGGCGCGCTGGGGTCGGACCGACACCCTCGTCAACAACGCCGGGATCGCCCATCACGCCCCCGCCGAGACGATGAGCGTGGCGGAGTGGGACCGGATGCTGCAGGTGAACCTGTCGGGCGTCTTCTACTGCAGCCAGGTCTTCGGTGTCCCGATGATCGCGGCAGGCTCGGGCGCCATCGTCAACATCGCCTCGATGTCGGGTCTCATCGTCAACCGTCCCCAACCCCAGGTGGCCTACAACGTCGCCAAGGCGGGGGTGATCATGCTGACGAAGTCCCTCGCTGCCGAGTGGGCACCGCACGGGGTGCGGGTCAACGCCGTGGCGCCGGGCTATACCCGTACCGACCTCATCGAGCACCTGGTCGACACCGACATGTGCCGTGACTACTGGATCGGGGGCACCCCTCTCGGGAGGATGGGCTCGACCGACGAGATCGCGAACAGCGTGCTGTTTCTCGCCTCTGACGCTGCCAGCTTCGTGACCGGAGAGACCCTGGTGGTCGACGGCGGCTACACGCTCTGGTAGAGCCGGGCTCTTGGTTGGCCGATCGGCCCGAGCCTCGTCAGCTGTCCACCGGCACCCGCCTCCCGAGTGACGCTCGGGAGGCGCAGCTCTACGCGATTGTCTTTAGTTTGCGGGCCGTCCCGGCTGGTGTTGCACTCCCCCAGCAGTTTCAGAGGCTCTGAGAGCGTTGTAGCGGCTGCCTTAGGTCAGCTTCAAAACCCCACGGAGGTTGCGGAGGGCCTGGGCGATCCTCTGTTCGTTCTCGATCAGAGCGGACCTGACGTAACCCTCTCCCCCGGGCCCGAATCCGTGCCCATGGTTTGTATGGGGGGCGCGTTCAGCCAGGCCAATGGCCTCTATGGTTTTCACCCGCGGAATGCTCGAAATCTGTACGGGTTACTGAACCTCAACGCCTAGCAATCGGTACGGCATAACTGATCAACAGGCCGGGCATTCCCTATACACCCGCCACTAAAGCCGGAGTTTCAACTAGGCACCACTCGCCAAGCGGCGGGGTGAGGCGACGCAGTACACCGCGCGAAGCCCCCTTTTACTTGCCTGTTCCGCTGACGTTGATTGTCTCGCCACCGTCGGGCGAGTTGTCGGAAATGTTCAGCGTCGCCGTGCGCGTTCCCTGTGCCGAGGGGTCGAACCCCAACTGGACAGTGCAGGACCGGCCAGGAGCCAGCTCGACGCCTGCGCCCGCGCACGTACTGGGGCCGCCGGCGAGTGGAACTGCTTCAACGGCGAAGTCGCTTGCGTTGACGCCGGCTGATTTGACGCCGCCAAACAGGACGGTAACTTTGCTCGTATCTGTGATCTTCAGGGTCACGTAGATCGCTGCATTCACGGCGGACGAGTTGAAAATATAGGATATCGGACTCGGCTCAGGCGTGTCCCCATTGATTGAGAGCGTAGTTGTCGAGTACACGCCGACACCTTGCACACTCAGCTGCGTCTGAGTGCCGATTGTGTTGTCGTCGATCACGACACTGGTTGTCCTAGTACCGGCACCTGATGGATCGAAGGCGACCTCGAATGTACAGCTCTGACCGACGCTAACAATGAGCGGGTACGCCGCCGCGCCTGTGGTTGTGTCGATACAAGTGTCCGCCGCGGGTAAGAAGTCGGTGCTCTCACCGCCAGCGACTGTTATCGGCGCATTGGCCGTTGTCCCAAAGACACCGATATACAGCGGTACCTTACCGGAGTTCAAGAGGGTCACATACTGTTCTGGACCTGTTGTCCCTACTCCATATTGAGTCGGGAACGTCAGGACGTTGTTTCGGATGTTCGCATTCTCGACTGTCGCGGTTGCCCACACTCCCGCTCCCCTCAGTTTCAGAGGAACTGTCGTGCCCGCGGTGCCCCAGCTTGAGTCGACGATGTCAACAGTACCGGTCCGGGTACCGGCACCTGACGGCTGGAACTGCACCGCTAACGAGCAGTTAGCGTGTGCCGTGATGTGGCCGCAGTTGTTCCTATTAATGTTGAAGTCGCCCGGGTCGCCGATGGTGCCAATCGCGACGCTTGTGATGATTTGGGTTGTCGCGCTGTCGTTATGCACAGTGACGATCAGGGGATCGTCCGCAACAAAAACCCCTTCCTCAGGAAATACGAGGGTCGTCGGACTCCCAGTCGGCGTTGTGAACGAGATTGGCGGTGGTGCGATACCTTCAGTCACGACCACGTTCGTTGCCGTCGCACTGCCGGCCCTGTTCTTGACAATCATCCCGAAGGTGTATGTGATCTGACTTGGACCCTTGTTGGCGCGCAGCGTGACTGACTGCTTTACCCGATCGGAGGAGCAGGAGAAGGACCGCGGGAAGCCTTTCAGGCTTCCTAGGACCGTGATTCGGCAGGTCGAGGCGTACTTGAGCTTTGCCCTCAGAACGATGCTGCCACCGGTGTCGGAGACAGTCGTCCGCGAGGCGGTGAATGACACGATGACGGGGATTGCGCTTGGGCTGCCTGCATTTGCGGCGAGAGCCACTTGGGGCATGCCAAGGAGGGCAACCGTCGCAACGACAATCGGGGCGGCGACAGCCATTACGATCTTCGACCGGATACCGAAACGGAACATGGGCTTCCTCGCTTCATCTATCACCCGTTGCCCCCCAGACACCAACGCCAAGAATCATAGCCCCGCATGTGCCGTAGAGCCAGAACCTTTCAGCTCGGCGGTTTGCTTCCAGCCGTTCGCCGCCTTGGTGAACACGTACGCGCGGCCAGCACCGTTTGCGTGTGCGTATGCAGCCACCACAGCGATTCGGTCTGAGATCGCCACCGAGAGGCCGGAGCCCTCACCTGCGATGTTGGCGGAGTAGCTTCCTTCAGTGTCTGATCCCTTCAGTTCGGCTAGCTGTCTTCCGATGGGGGGAGTCGTAGATGACCTGGCGGCTCCTGCCGTCCCTGCGATGGCCACCGGTACGACGGCTACCACCAATACTGCGACGAGTACCGCAAAATGGCTGATGATTCTCATGGTTCAACTCATTTCTCGGTGCCATCGTGGCACGTTCGAAGACGAAGGCCACCGGCCATCCCTGCGGCCAGTGGCCTTTCCACGTCTAATGGCCCCCCTGAATGAGAAAAGGTCAGGCGGCTACGGGTGACGGAACACGAAAACCTCGGTATTGCCACCGGAGGAATATCTGAAGTTGACCGTGGTCCAGTTCGTGCCGATTGGCACGTCAAAGAAGATCTCAGCACCGAAGGTAGCTCCTGCCCCTTCGGGGCCGAGGCCGCAGAGGGCATACTGCACCGAGTTGTCGCACGTAATGCTGTCCGTGCGTGCCTGGCTGCCGTCTGACAGGATCAGCGCAAAGTTGCCCACCTCGGCGCCGGGGTCCGACATTCCCGAGGACCCGGCAGTCATGGCCATGATCATCACGTCAAGCTGGTCGCCCGCTGGTTGCTCGCAGACGCCCGGATCCGGACAGGAACCGTTGGAATCGACATAGCCGATTTCCAAGGACGCCAAGCCGAAATCGTCCGGCGCCGGTAGCACGTAACTGCAGCTAGACGGTCCGATGCAGTACGTGGTGGGCTTCCCAGTGGTCGTTCCTTTCCCTGCGGCCTGGACTACCTTCAAGTGGTCGACCCTCGTAATGACGCCACGGATCACCACCGTGAGCGTGTAGTCCTTCGCCACGCTCGATGTGTTCGTCTTGAACGTGGCCGGACGCACGGCTCGACCGCTCGTGCACGTCACGGTCCCGTCGAATCCTGCGACCTTCGGGACCGACGACCAGGTACACCGCTTGGCGTTGTGGACCGCGACCGCCCACTTGATTGTGCCGCCACTGGCGGTGAGATGGCGTGTGGGGACAGTCACAGCTCCCGCAGTGCTCGCCAGCGAGGGTGCGGCAAGGGTGACGAGAGCCACAACTGCAACGAGAACTACGGAATGTCTAATGTTCTTCATGGTTCACCAATCTTCTCTGCGCCCCAACTGGCGCAACTTGACTACCAGGTAGTTATCGGCAGACCGAACGTCAACACTTAACAGCAGCTCACCGTGCTGTACAAGCATCCAGCTCACCGATCTGACCTGATGCAGGCAGCCGGAGATGCCAGGATCAACCTCAAATGCCAGAAGAGGCGTCAAGCCTGCGCCGAAACAGCGACCGTCCTAACCTCAACAGGCTTGCCAACCCCCGCCCAAATCCGTCTCGCTGCAAATCTCTGCATCAGCAATGTTGTAACCGCCAGATGCCTTAGCCGTCTTAGTCACCGAATGGCTACCCCACCTGATCGTGAGAGTGCAACTGATATTGCCTCTGGTGCTTGTGGACGTAGGCGACGGCGAACTCAGCCATCGCAGATCCTTTCGACAGGCCTGGTGTCACCTGACGCCAGGCCGGTGCGTTGAGCACTGAACTTGGCTTGGTGGCCTGGTCGTTTGGTGGGTACTAGGACTCTCCCCGGCCGTTTCAGAGGCTCCTGGGGCGTTCCAGAAGCTGCCTTAGAACTTCAAAACCCCACGGAGGTTGCGGACGGCCTGGGCAATCCTCTGTTCGTTCTCGATGAGAGCGAATCTGACGCCATTCTGGGCACCGTAGGAGGCTCCGCAGCTCGTCGAGTAGGTCGGCGTAGTCGTCAGGCTTGCCGCCCGACTCGGCGAGGGTGACGGCGAGGTTCACGACTGGCTCGCTGGCCGCGTCTCGGCGGGCGGTCGATTCAGCCACTCATGTTGCTCGGGGTACTGTTCGGAGTGCATCTTGTACAGACGCTCGTGCACTTCTTGTGTTGTGTGATGATGGCACGTTCGAAAGGTCGTGCCCTCCACCTTCAGGTGACCGATGCGCCTGCACCGCTTTTCTGAACAGTTGAACCGCTTGTAGAGCCCAGCCGCTGAGACAAACAACCCGAACACCGTCAGGTTTGACAGGTCGCTCACCCATATCGGCTGGCCGGGTCCCAAGAAGAACTCAAAGATGACGTGCACTACACCTCCCCCACGATCAGAACTTCAAAACCCCACGGAGGTTGCGGACGGCCTGGGCGATCCTCTGCTCGTTCTCAATCAGAGCGAACCTGACGTAACCCTCTCCCCCGGGCCCGAATCCGTGCCCTGGCGACGTCGCCACTTTCCCTTCGGAGACGAGGAATTTCGAGAACCCGAGCGAGCCCATCTCCCGATATGGATCGGGGATCCTGGCCCACACGAACATCGTGCCCTTGGGCTTGGGCACGTGCCAGCCGAGGCGCGCTAGTCCCTCGCAGAGCGCGTCGCGGCGCCCCTGGTAGATGTCGCTCACGAGCTTGGGGTAGTCCGGTGCCTCGTTCATGGCCACGATCGCTGCGATCTGGATCGGCTGGAATGTTCCATAGTCGAGGTAGCTCTTGAGCTTGGTGAGGCCCTGCACGATCTCGGCATTGCCGACAAGGAACGCCACTCGCCAGCCCGCCATGGAGAATGACTTGGTCAGGGTGTAGAGCTCGACAGCGACTTCGGACGCGCCTGGGACCTCGAGGATCGAAGGAGGTCGGTAACCGTCGAAGGCCGTGTCCGAGTAGGCGAAATCGTGTACCAGTAGCACTCCACGCTCGCGAGCGAACTCGACGAGCCTCGTCATGGTCGCGAAGTCGATGCACGCGGTCGTGGGGTTGTGCGGGAAAGAGAGGATCGCGACCCGGGGCTTGGGCCATGCCGATTCCCACGCCTCGACCAGGTTGCCGAAAAATGTCTCGCCGGTGTCGGCCTCATCGTTGCCGAGCCCCTCGAGCCTCACCATCCGGACGTCAGCGCCGGCGAACAACGGCGCGTAGAGGTGGATCGGGTACGAAGGAGAGGGAACGAGCGCCGTGTCACCCGGTCCCACAACGACCCACATGAGGTGCGAGAGCCCCTCTTTGGCTCCGATGGTGGTAACCACCTCGCGGTCGTAGTCCAGTTGCACTCCGAAACGCCGTAGGTACAAGTCCGCGATCGCCTGCCTTAGCTTGGGAATCCCACGGCTTGCCGAGTAACGGTGATTGCGGGGGTTGTGAACGGCTTCGGCCAGCTTCTCGACGGCGACGTCCGGCGAGGGAATATCGGGATTCCCGAAGCCGAGGTCGATGACATCGTCACCTGCACGGCGCGCCTGCAATTTCAACTGGTCGATCTCCGCGAAAACGTACGGAGGAAGTCCTTGAATCCTGCGAAGCTCCATCGTCCGACGTTAGCCCCCACTGTCTTCGGTCTTGCTTGCCAAGCGTAGGGCCTCGGTGACGAGGTCGATCGAGCGCGGCCAGCCCCAGATCGCCCACGTGGCCCCGGCGGCGCTCAAGCCCACCAGCTGGTCAGCCGCAGCACCCGTCTCGGCTGGAAACGAGCCTGCCCAGGTCGATGGCCCGCGTGCGGCCTCGGCCTCCACCCGGGCCAGCTCCACGTCCCACAGGTTGACCGTCGCTCCGGCGGCGCGTGCGATCTCGAGCGTCGCAGGAGCGGTAGCTCCCACCCAACATTCGATGCCACGGGCGGTGAGCTCGCCGAGGATGGAGGCCAACGATGCCCGTCGTTCCTCGAGCGCGGGCCACGCGATCCCGTAGGCGTCGTTCTCCGCAACGCTGCTTGCGTCCCCGATGCCGAGGGCGGCCACCAGACGGTGCTCGGTCAACTCATGAAGCGAAACAAACGACTCGACTACCAGCCGGTCGGGCAGGAAGCCTACGCGCGCCACGAGCGATCCGATCCGGATGTGCCGAGTCGTTGCTGCGACGGCGGCCAGCACCGGGTACATCGACAGAGCAGGCCGCGACCTCTTGGCGCCCCGCCAGAGGTGATCGAAGACGAAGACGCCGTCGATCCCGGCCCCCTCCGCGGCGCTTGCGGTTGCGAGCGCTGCGGCAGCGGTCGGCTCGAACGTCGGGAGGGTGATGCCGATCTTCACGCCGTCAGCCCTCGCTGAGCCACAGGCTCAAGCGGCTCACGGCGTCGACTCGACCCGCGCTTTCAGGTCCCGGATCGCAGCGTGGATGATGTTGCCCTCGGCCCGTCGCTTGATGAAGCCCGGCAACGGCACCCTTAGTTCGACGGCAAGCTGGTAGGTGACTTCGGTCCCGCCTTCAGGTGCGGACTTGAAACGGTATATGCCGTCGAGGCGGCTTGTGAGATCACCCTCCCGCTGGACCCAACGAAGCTCCGTCGGCGCCTGCGAATAGTCGTAGGCAAGGGTGTAGCTCGTGCTGCGCCCGAAAGCAGCAGCACGGAACGAGACAAGGGAAGGCCGTCCCTGCTGATCGCGCTCGTGGACGTGAACCTCCTTCAGATCGGCGACCCAATCCGGATAACGCTCGATGTCGGCCACGACCTCGAAGCACCGCGTTGGGGAGCCGTCGACGACCATCCGCTCAATGGTCTGATCGGTCACACGTCCTCCTCTCTGCCCTATTGGACTCCAGCCTCGCATCTCCTCGGGCTGTCGGCCAGCACTGGCCGACCGTTGACGCTCGTCCAGCCCTCACCCTCGATCAGAAGACCAGATCAGACACCAACTGACGCAGTCAGCTACCCATCTCTATCAGTGCCTGGTGCAGAATCCGGGCCAGCTTGTCGTGGTCGAATTCAGCGACGGCCCTGCGGCGCGCCTCGCCGCCTAAGCGCTCTCGAAACTCCGAATCGTCCAGCAGACTTGCCAGCGCGGCCGTGACGGCGGTCGCGTCGCCCGGCCGGTCGACCACGAGCCCCGTCTTGCCGTCGACAACGGCCTCGTCCGAGCCGCCGCTTCGCCCCGCAAGCTGGGCGACACCCGCGGCGGCAGCTTCGAGGAAGACGATCCCGAATCCCTCCTGCTCGAGACCGAACCAGCGGTCACGACAGCACATCGCCCAGACATCTGCTGCGGCATCGAGCATCGGCAGGTCGTCGTCGGCGACCCGACCGAGGAAACGAACCTGCGCGCCACAACGCTTCGCCGCAAGCTCCAGACGTCTGCGGTCCCGGCCTGAGCCACCGATCACGAGCGTCAGGTCCGGTCGTTCCCCGCTCAGCCGCCCGACGGCCTCGATCAGCACGTCCATGCCCTTGCGTGGAACGAGCCGGCTCACGCTCACGACGAGCCTGCCCTCGGTGGGCAGCCCCATCCGCCGACGCACCACCATCCGCTCGTCGGCGCCGAGCGGATGAAAACGCTCGTGATCGACGCCGGGAGGCACGACGACGAACCGCGGCTTGCGCGCCCCTGCAACGCGCGCCGCCTCGGCGGCTGGATAGCCGCCCGCAGCAACTGCGAGCGATGCCCCTGACAGTACGAACCGCAGGAGCTGGCGCGAGACGGGCAGCCGGCCGGGAACGGCCACCTCGGCGCCATGGAGCACGACACCGTACGGCACCTGCAGCCGGCTGCCGAGAAGGCCCAGCGGGAGTGCCGGATCCAGTAGCACGAGCCCGGCGCCTGTGGCTTGCGACAGCTGTCGCACGGTCCGCGCCAGCCCGGGCGTCGGCAGCAGGACCGGCGACCACGAGCGCTCGATCCGGAATCCCTGCCGCCGGTCGAACTCAGCGGCGCCCCGGTACGCGGTCGTGAGAACCGTGAGCTCTTGCGGGGGCAGCCGGCGGAACAGCTCGTACAGGTACGACTGGATTCCACCGACCTTGGGAGGAAAGTCGTTGGTGACGAGCATGTAACCCATCAGGCGAGCCCCTCAAGCGCGATGCACGAGTGACTGCGCAGATCATCCGACGCGGCGACGAAAGCGCAGCTCGGGAACCAGGCCCGCTCGCTGGAGCATGCGGACGGCACGAGCTTCGGCGACGTCGACCACGATCCCGCCAGCTGCCGGGGGACCCAGCACGAAGGTGACGACGCAGTCATCGCACGCCGAGGTCCCATGCAGCACACAGTCATCGCAGCTTATGGACACGCTCTCGGTCGGCACCGTTCCTCCTCCTGATCCTGTTCACGGCCAACGCAGGCCGTCCGTCCGCCGCAAAGGCGGACAGCCGGTCAAGGACCACATGAGAGATGATGCCGGAAGGATGTATCAGGCTCGTCAGGCTACCGGCGATCGCCGGTGGATCCCGGCTACGTTCACCCCATGGTTTCCGGCCGGCTTCGTGCGATCTGGGAGCTCTACATGCCCGAAACACGCGAGCTCGCCGGGTTGCACGAGTTCGACGGCCAGGTCCAGGACCTCTCGCCGGCTGGAGTGGAGACCCTCCTCACATCGCTCGGACGCGGCGAGCGCGAGCCGAATGCACATGACGAGTCACACCTGTCCGCAGCAGAGGCAGGCGCGCGCACCGCGTTCTCCCTGGCCGAGATCCACAGGTGGAACCCGTTGGTCCACCTGGCGAATCTCGACCTCGCGTGCTACGACCGCGACTACGCGTCCGCAGACGAGCGTGCGGCAGCCAAGGCGGCTCACCTCTGCAGGTGGCCAGAGGCCATCGACGGTGCCATCGAGTCGCTCGACTCGGTACCCGCGCCTGTAGCGGCTGCTCTTCTGCCGGCAGTCCGCGGCCTCGGTGAGAACCTCGAGGCTGTGGCCGCCGATTCTGCGACGCTCGAAAGCAGCCGGACCTGTCTCGGAAGGCTCATCGCCCATTTGGAGGACGCTGAGGCGAACGGATCACGCGATCCGAGCCTCGGCCCGCAGAAGCTAGCCCGGCTGCTCGGCGATGCCGAGGCGATGACCGTGGACCTCGGCCGGCTCGAGGAGACGGCGGACGCGGAAAGGACCCGCCTCACTGAGCGCCTCGTTCACGATTGCGATCGGCTGCGACCCGGTCTTCCTCCTGCTGAGGTCGTCCGGGAGCTCCTGAACGACCATCCCGACGACGAGGGCATCTATGCGGCCGTCCGCCTCCTGGTCGAGGAGCTGAGCACTTTCACGGCCGAGCGCGACCTTCTACCCGAGCTCGGAGGCACCTGTCGCGTCGGCCCGTCCCCACCATCGAGGCGGTACGCAGTGGCGATGATGTCGTGGACCGGCGCGTACGAGGCCGAAGCGCCCGCGTCCTTCCACGTGAACCCACCCGACCCTTCGTGGGACGACAAGACCAAGCAACGATGGCGGTCGCTTTTCAGCGCCACGACGCTGCCCGCCCTCACCGCACACGAGGTGACGCCTGGGCACTTCGCCCACGGCCGGATGATCCGGCTCGCCGCCCGCGGAGACGTCCGACGGTCGCTGTTCTCCCTCGCGTTCTGCGAGGGCTGGGCTCACTACGCCGAGGAACTGCTGGTGGAGGAGGGCTTTCGCCAGGACGATCCGCGCTTTGCGATCGGAGTCTGGATCGAGGCTCTCGTGCGGGTGACACGCCTTGCTTCGGCGCTCGGGATCCATCGCGGGACGATGACAGTGCACGACGCAGCGGCGCGGTTCCGCGAGGATGCCTTCCTGGAAGCACCTGCGGCTCAGTCCGAAGCGAGCCGAGCCACCTTCGACCCGACCTACGGCCGCTACACGTGGGGAAAGCTCGAGATCCAGGCGCTTCGCGACGAGGCGATCGCCCGTTGGGGCCCGCGCTTCAGCCTCAGACGGTTCCACGAGGCAATGCTCGAGCTCGGCGCACCACCGCTCGGGACCCTGGGCGACGCGCTCGAACCGGTGTGAGTCAAGCTGCCCGTCAGCCGCGGGCGGTCACGCACCTGCGGCGCAGCGTCGACTACCAGTGACGGCTGTCGTGCCTTCCTACCAGGCCGCCCATGTTCAGGACCTCCACCAGGCGAACGACGCGTTTGACGCTGTCAAGGCGGTAGATGACGAGAGCCGTCTCGACCCTCGTCGCCAGGCGCCGGGCCAAGAACCCGTGAAGCTCCACGCCGGACCCGATGGGGTCAATGAGCAACTGGCCGAAAATGAAACGCCGGGCCTCGTCCGCGACATGGAACTGGAGCTCATCGAGCGCCTTGCGCGCGGGCTCGCTCCCGACAAGGCCCCACCGGTTGTCGGTATTCGATCGCGCCGCCGTCGCGATCGACACCCCTCCGGTCACAGCGCGCACCACGAAGCGGGCATCTGGGTCGAGCGCCGCCAACTCCTCGCCCATGTAAAGGTTCCCGCTCTGAAGCGCTGCCTCGGCCTCGAGGATACGGCGCACCGTCTTCGGCTCGGACAAGAGATCGATCGTGTACTCGAGCCCTTCCAGCTCACGGGCCGGGATGATTACGGCGGCCGGCGCACCGTCTCGTTCGACGAGGACCCGCTCTCGTGTGGCAAGCACGTGGTCGACGACGTCGTCCACGTTGTCGCCCTTGCCCGCGACCGCTGCCATTGACCAAGCGTATATCTCCTTCTGCGTAGCCTGGGGAAGTGAAGATTGATGCGCTCGTGACTCCCGCGCTCGTGATCGACGCCGGCCGCCTCGATT
>Ga0224558_1002396_pt1 | contig 17251 bp, 19 predicted proteins | sample 714S32024metaG_FD_180682 | JGI IMG/M metagenome (GOLD analysis project Ga0224558, IMG submission 180682) | Peat soil microbial communities from Stordalen Mire, Sweden - 717 S3 20-24 | ecosystem: Environmental > Terrestrial > Soil > Wetlands > Peat | place: Sweden: Norrbotten County, Stordalen... | reverse complement strand
CCCACCCGGTTTGACGTGCCAAGACGCCCCAGCGAGGATGATGGCGTGGCCTTGTCGTTCCTCTACCGTCTGGCGTGTCGCGCCCTCGAGTTGGTCCGCGTCCACCGGATGAAAGCCTTTGCGAAGGACGTGGAGATCGTGGTTTTGCGTCACCAGCTCTCGGTCCTCCGGCGCCAGGTCAAGAAGCCGAGACTCACCTGGTCCGACCGCGCCCTGATCGCGTTGTTCTCACATCTCGTCCCGCGCGAGCGTTGGTCGTCGTTGTTTGTCACGCCGGCGACGATCCTCGACTGGCACCGCCGACTCGTCAGGAGGCGCTGGACCTATCCGAGCCGCAAGCCCGGTCGGCCACCGCTGCCGGCCGAGACCGTCGAGCTCGTCCTTCGACTGGCGAGGGAGAACCCTCGTTGGGGATATCTCCGCATCGTCGGAGAGCTGAGAAAGCTCGGCGTCACCGTCTCAGCGACGAGCGTGCGCAACATCCTTTCTCGCCACGGAGTCGGACCGGCGCCGCGACGAGACGGCCCGAGCTGGACCGAGTTTCTCCGCGCTCAGGCGGCAGGCATCCTCGCAACGGACTTCTTCACCGTCGATACCGTCTGGCTCGAGCAGCTCTACGTGCTGTTCGTAATCGAGATCAAAAGTCGCGTGGTCCATGTCCTCGGGGTCTCAAGACACCCGGTTGGGACTTGGGTGACTCAGGTAGCCCGGAACCTCGTCTCCGACCTCGACGAAGGCGGTCGTCGCTTCCGTTTCCTCGTCCGCGACCGGGACACGAAGTTCACGCGTTCCTTCGACGAGGTCTTCGCCTCGGAAGGCACCGAGATCGTCCGCACGCCGGTGAGATCGCCTTGCGCGAACGCGTACGCCGAAAGGTGGGTGCGGACCGCTCGTCAGGAGTGCCTCGACCTCCTCCTCGTCGTCTCGTGCCGCCATCTCGAGAGGATCCTTTGGCGCTACGCCAGGCACTACAACGCGGCTCGACCTCATCGCGGGCTCAGCCTTATTACGCCGATCGCGCGCTCCGAACCGAACGTCGATGCCGTGGTCCGACGACACTCCGTTCTCGGAGGCATCATTCACGAGTACGAGCGGGCCGCCTGAACCTCTACACGGGAGCGGACCGCGGATCCGGTTCATCGCACGTCGTGCTGCGACAGACGTCACATCATCATCCTCGCCGCCTCGGACCGGCGAGGAGCTCACGACGGTTCGACACGCTGCCCATCAAGTTCACCCATAGGGACCTTTGTCGGCACGCGGCTTGTCGAATGTGGAGGAGATGAGTTTGTGCACCCTTCAGGTTCGCGTCGGTGGGCCGCCGGCGCGTGGGCCGCCGGCGCGGATCTCCGACTGGTAACGGCGCGTACGCTGTGGCTGAATACCGAACGATCATTGTCGCAACTAGGCACAATCATTGATGACTGTCGGCCGACCGGCACCAACGGCGCACGGTCGGCGGCTACTTCGTTCAACGTCCTAGCTGTTGCTGAGCACGACCAGTGCCGAGTCCAGCCAACCGGGTGCGGCCGCGTCGACGACCGCCCGAGCTGCTCGTCGCAGCTGGGTGAGCTGGGTGGGCGTGAGGACGTCGACGACGAGCCTGCGGGCCTCTCGGACATGGCCGGGTGCGACCTGCTGGACCTTCTTCCAACCAGCGGGCGTGAGCTGCGCCTCGGTGTGCCGGCCGTCCTCGGGGCTCGGGCGGCGCGACACCCAGCCGGACTTCTCCAGCCGGGTGACGGCGTGTGAGAGCCGGGACAGCGACCCCTGGGCGAGGGCCGCGAGCGCGGACATGCGCATGGTGCGCCCTGGTGCTTCCGACAGCCTGGCGAGAACGTAGTACTCGAAGCAGTTCATTCTGGCGTCGCGCTTGAGCTGGGCATCAAGGGCAGCTGGGAGGGCTTGTGTCAGCGTCAGGATAGAGATCCAGGCGCGGTGCTGCTCCGGGGTGAGCCAGGGGGCGTCGTCAGTGGTGTCTGTCACACACACACTCTATCGCTGTGTTGAACATTCAACCCCCTTCGTCTAGTATGATTTGAACATTCAAGTCAAGGAGACCGCATGAACGTCGCATTGTGGGTCGCAGCGGGAGCGCTTGCCGCGGCCTTCCTGATAGCAGGCCTTCTGAAACTGACCCGGCGAAAGGACGATCTGCAAGCCCGCTTGCCGTATGTGGCGGACTTCTCCACAGCTCAAATGAAGGCCATCGGAGCGGTCGAGGTGGCCGGCGCCGTCGGACTGATCCTTCCTGCAGTCACCAAGATCGCCACCGTGCTGGTTCCGCTCGCCGCAACCGGGCTGGCGATCACGATGGTTCTTGCAACGGTGGTCCACTTGCGTCGCGGCGAGACTCGCATCGCGGTCAACCTCGTGTTGCTCGCACTTGCCGTTTTTGTCGCGTGGGGACGCTTCGGCCCTTATGCCCTCTGAGAATCTGCCAGCAACGACCTGCCGCGTGCGCAGTAGGTACTGGGCCCACTCGCGTGACCACTTCAAGCAACCTCAAGGGAAGGAGAAGGTGATCCTCTGAGAAGCACACTTGCACAGAGACCCCCTACCTCGTTCGGCACGATGTCTTGACGTGTCGCCAGCAGTCGCGGGTCCTCGCTCAGCCGATGGTTCAATCAAGGCGCCGAGGTCGGTCAGCTTGAACAGACCCCGCGGAGTGCCAAGGCGAAAGCCTCTTCAACACTGAGCCTTCTGTCTTCGGCATAGGCGCGTTGGAACTCCTCGTCGCCCAAGCGTGCGCACATTGCGTCGATGCTGATCTGGCGATGGCGCGCCTCGGGGTCTTGTCGGGGGTCAGCCGTCGGGTCTCCGAATGCCTGCGCTATGCCATACAGGACGGCTCCCCGATGTCAATCGCCTCGGTCCGCGGCGAGACAAGCCAAGCCGAGGTTCGCATACGCAATCCCGAAGCGATGCCCATTCCTACGACTGACGCGCATCGCCTCCTCGAACATCGACACGGTCGGGAACGAGAACGGCGCAACGGTACCCCGGCAATACTGCTGGTTGAGTCACCTTGTGACAGCCGCTCGAGGGTCAGTAGATGATCCTGATTCGGTCGATGACGTCGGACACACCAGGTGCCGACCACGCGACGTCTTCCGCCTTGCTCCTCGCAGCGTAGGACTGGACCGTACCGTCGAGGTAGATCACGTTCCCTTCGTTCGACACCTCAATCTCGGCGTCGTGCAGCAGCGAGTTGCGCTCAAGCGCTGCCGTGATCCGCGCTTGGACGTCGCTCGGGGCGGGGTCGGCGTCGATGGTCACCTTGTCGGAGATGCCCAGCACACCTTTGATGCGACCGATGTCGTGTTTTGCCGCCATCCTCTGGAAGTGATGCCTCACGCGCCCGTACATCGTGACCCAGCCCTGACCGACTTCGACGGTGACCGAGCCCTTTGGAACCAGCTCGTCGGCGTCCAACGCCTCGACGCATTCCCTCGCGAGGTCAGCGTCGGCGATCGCCTCACCGAGAAAGCCGATGAGAAGACGGTCTTCTACGTCAGTGACACCCTTCACGCTCCAGGCGTCGTCCTCCGCGTGAAGCGACTCCGGGTAGGAGTACACGACACCGGAGAGGACGACTTTGCCGGCATCGGCCTTCACCGTGACGCGGGCTGCGTCGAGGTAGGGGTCCCAATCCAGCTCGTCACGGACCTCGTGCTCAAGGATGTTGTTTGGCTTGTTCATTGCTTCTTCCCTTCGGGTCTTAGTCTTCTGGACGCTGGGTGGGTGCTCGACTGTCCGTTTTGTCGGCGTGTCCAACGCGCTGCATTGTCACTATCTGCTCTTCGGAGCCAGCCTGACTCCCGCGAGCGCGTGCGTTCTTGTTTCCTCGCACCGAGTCAGTGCCCCTTTTGCACCTCGAAGGCGAAGACGATCGCCGAGATGCCCCTGAACATGGAGTAGAACCCCACCCACAGGAGCATCAGCACAGCCCGCGCCGGGAAGTACTGCTGCGCGGCCCAGAAACCGAGCCCGAGCTCCAGCAACCCAGCGATCAGCCCTAGCCACCAAACCGGGTTGATGTCCTGCGAGGCGATCGAACCAACGAGGTCGAGAGTTCCTTTGAATACGAGTAGGAAGCCGAGCGCTGCGGCGAGCGACACGAAGGTTAGGACCGGGTTGACGAAGGTCCAGATGGCTCCGCCAACAAACAACAGCCCGAGCAATACCCGCAACCAGCGCCAGGAGTCGTCGGCGACAGCCACGAAGAATTCCTCGGCGGCAGACGCGAAGAAGATGGCGCCAAGCAACACTCCCACGGTCTTCACCGATGTGAGGTTGAGCTGCAGGACGACAATCGACACGACGATCCAAGCCAACCCGATCAACAAGAAGACCCACCACAGCGCACCTACTTCGCGGGCAGCCTTTCGAGTTTCTGCATCCAACATCACGAGACCCTTTCTCGTTCACTTCCTTCAGCCCAACTTGGGCCCCGAGCTGACCGTAAGGAGACAAGGGCCCGAATGCATCCCGCGATTTCGCAACTTCTCGGTTCCCGGGTTGCCTTCGAGGACGGAACCCTCGATGGCGGGCCTAGTGACTTGGACCACAACCTTCGTGGATGGACGCCCGGACCGGCAGCTGATGCGCGGGACGTGTCGGCGGTGAGGTCGAGTGCCAACGCGCGCGCCCTCACCTCAAGATCATCGGCCGGACAGATCGTGCACCATGTTGCCGACGAATCGCGAAGGCCCTACAAGTAGGCCGGCGTCTACGTTGCACGTCCGACATCTGGGCATCGATCTCGCCGACCCTCAGAAACGCGCCGCCCGGAATATCGGGTCCCGCGCTTCGTTGGCAGCGCTCGAGGCTCGCCGGCATGTGCACGCGCGCGCGGGATGCCCGTTCCGCCTTTGGGGCAGATGCTGTAACAGGACGACACAAGCCGCCGCGGAACCTCGCTGGAGGAGCAGCTGTAGTCCCAGCCGAGAGGAAGGCAACCATGGGAAACGGGACTGGAACAGGAATTGATGGGGATCCGAGGCTCGAACGGCTCGAAATGCGGATCTCCAAGATCGAGGAGATTCTCAACGGCGTCGGGCTGGTGCTCGCCGTTGTCGACAAGGCGCGCGCGGTAAAGGCTCGGCACCTCAGGTTCATGGAGACGCTCAAGATCGCCGCGGTGACCACCACAGCGGGTGCGCTGGCGTTTGTCGCTTTCCGTTGGCACCTCGGTGAGCCGTTGGCGGAACGTCATAGCACTACCAGCGCGTGACGATGCCCAGCGGGGTCGCGCCGACAACAGCGCCCGCCAGCACCGGTCTGTGCGCCCGAGAATCCCGCCTGGCTCGTCGTCGGGAGCAGCGAGCTGTGGCATCTCATGACCCGAGTCATTCGCCTGCGCCCCAGAATCGGGCGCCCCGGGACCAGGAGACCGCACCGAACTGGCGCTCCATAGCAAAACGGGCCGTCCTGTTCCTCCTGAGCGGCCTCGTGATCTACGTGCTGGGCCCGGTGCTCGTCAAGGTCTTCGCTGCTTGGCCGCGCCTGACGTCACTGCAACCTGCCTTCGTGGTCCTCGGCGTCGTGTCGGAAGCGGCCGCGTTCGCCTGCACCTTCGCGTTGAAGCGGATCGCCCTGCGTACTCGAGCCTTCTTCCCGGTCGTAACCGCCGGGCTGGTGGGGAACGCGGTAACCAACATCATGCCGGGAGGCGACGCCACCGGCGCCGCGGTGGAGTTCCACATGCTCTCGGTCGCAGGCGTCGACACCGGCACGGCAGTCGGCGGCCTCACTGCAACGGCGATACTTCAGACCGGCAGCCTGCTCGCACTCCCGGTCCTCGCGCTCCCTGCCGTCTTGGCGGGAGTGCCTATCGAGCGAGGACTTGACCACCTCGCGCTGCTCGGTCTCGTCATGTTCGTGCTCTTCGCTGCTTTCGGCTTGGTGCTGTTCGTGACCGACGCCCCGCTGAGAATGATCGGAAAGCTTGCACAAGACGTGAGGAACTCGGCCCTTCGCCACCAGCAACCGATGAAGGATCTGCCCGATCGCCTGATCACGCAGCGCAATTCCACGCGGACAGCTCTCGGCGCAAAGTGGTGGCAGGCGCTGCTGTTCGCGGTAGGTCGGGTCGGTCTCGACTTCGGCTGCCTGCTGGCGATGATGGCGGCCACCGGGACGAGCCCGGAGCCGGCGCTCGTCCTCATCGCGTACGCTTCGACAACAGTCCTCGCGTTTCTCCCGGTCACGCCGGGCGGCCTCGGTCTCGTGGAGGGCAGCCTCACCGGCCTTCTCATCCTGGCGGGAGTGCCCGCGGCGGACGCGGTTCTCTCGACCCTCGCCTACCGGCTCGTCTCGTACTGGCTACCGACCCTCGCCGGTCCCGTCGCCCACGTCGTCTTCAAGAGCCGCTATCACACCGGCCCCGATCACAGCAGTCAGCCCGAAGACGCTTCGAACCGAACCCGGCCGACCGAGGAGCCGTCATGAGCCATGCACCGCACGAGCCGAAAGACAGGGAAGGGACGCCGCCGCTAGCGGCGAGCTCGCTGAACCCGAGTGACACGGCCACGCTGTGGCAGCGAGTGAGGAGGCACGCGAAAGCCGACGGCGTGCCGCTTGCCACGATCCTCACCGCCGCAGGCGTCGTGGTCGGCCTTTACCTCGCCGGCAAGGTCCTCTACACGATCCGCGACGTCGTGTTCCTCTTCCTGACGGCTTCCTTGACAGCAGTTATCGTCGACCCCCTCGTCGTGATCCTCGAGCGACTGGTCCACCGCAGGGGCCTGGCCGTCTTTGTCGTCACCGCCTGGACGTTGTTGGTCGCGGTCGGTTTGATCTTCCTTTTCGGATACCCCCTCTTGCACGCGCTCACCCGGGTCGCCGAACACCTCCCGCAGTATTTGCAGAACATGCAGCAGGGCCACGGCTGGATCGGCCGCGTGGCGCGCAAGTACCACATCCTTTCGTGGTACCAGCGAGAGCTCCCGCGCATCGAGTCGTTCGCGAAGAACCTCGCTGGTCCAGCCATCCGGGTCGGAAAGGGGGCCGTGACCCTCATACTCACTCTCGCACTCGAGTTCGCCCTCGTGCTCCTCCTGTTGCTCGAGGCCCCTCGCATGCGGACGACACTGCTGAACGCGCTGCCGCGAGACAAAGCCCAGCACGCGCGGAGCTTGGGGGGCGAGATCAGCTCCTCGCTTTCTGGCTTCCTCTTCGGTGACTTGATCACTTCGGTGATCGCCGGGGTCGTCGTGCTCGTGACCCTTCTGCTGCTCGGGGTTCCTTATCCTTTCCTCTGGGCCTTCTGGGTGGCGCTCGTCGACTTCGTGCCCCAAGTCGGCGGCGCGCTGGCAGGAATCCCCACGATCTTGTTCGCGTTCACGAGGTCGCTCTTCGCCGCGGTCGTGACCCTCGTGGTGTTCCTCGCGTACACGCAGCTCGAGAACCACGTCCTGAACCCGCTGATCATGAGCAAGACCGTGAAGCTGAGCCCCCTCCTGATCTTCTCCGCCGTCCTGATCGGCGCCGACTTCGGCGTATGCATTGGGGGCCCCTTCGGGGGCTTTGTCGCCGCCCTGCTTGCCATTCCAGTCGCCGGCTCAATCCAGATCCTCGTGCGCGATGTCTGGCGGTCACTGGTGAGCCCGCCGGGAGCCGAAGAGGCGACAGACGCCGAACCGGTGACTGCGACCGATGGGCAGGGCGTCCCCCTGCCTCGCCTGGAGCAGGGATAGGTCTTGTCTGGGCGAATCACGCGAACGTTCGATGCGAGGCGACCCCGCGGTCCGGCATCGTCGCCTATAGACAGACACCTTGCACAAAGGAGACACAGCGATGGTTACCCCACAGCTCCGACATCATGACGTCCCGTCGTCGATCCGGGGAATGCTCGACGAGTGGGCGGGCATGGTACGAGTGGAGGAGTTCCACGAACCTGACCGGATGGTGATCCGCAGCGAGCTGCCTGGTCTCGATCCTGAGCACGACCTGGACCTGGGCGTCTCGCACGGGGTGCTGACAATCCATGCCGAGCGAAAGCAGACCACGACGTCCAAGGCGAAGTCGCACCTGCGTCCGGAGTTTCGATGCGGCTCGTTCACTCGCAGGGTCAAGCTTCCGCCCGGTGTCACACGTAAGGACGTCTCGGCGAGCTACAAAACCGGCATCCTCGAGGTCAGAGCGGAGCTGCCGAAGGAAACCGAGGACGAGGCTGGCAGTATCTCTGTCACCGGGGTGGATTGACGGCTCAGGGCTGTTCGCGAGATCCAGAGCGCCAAGCCCAGGACTGAGCGGGCGTGGCCATTCCCTTCGAGGTGACCGCGGAGGTTGCCGACCGGTCCTGCACGATCAAAGGAGGGAAGTCGTCCTCACAGGCGGGGTGGCGGATCTCTGGTTGGGTCAGCCAGACAGTCACCGCGTGGCCAGGCTCTCTTTCTCATCGGTACCTATCCAACTGGATCAAATGTCATCGCTGACGCCGTGACCGAATCTTGTTAGCGGGGATGCCGATGGCGACGCAGGTCGGGACCTCAGCGGCCATGACCCATCTGTGCTGAGCTCCCGTCCATTGTGAACTGTTGGGTGCGAACAGGCTTTGTCGCGATCTGGCGGAGGTTTAGCGACAGGCAGTCGAACAGACGGGCCCGACCGGCCGACCCCTCGAGGAACCCAAAAGCGCGTGATGCGTCCGAGTCACCACAAGGAGGACCATCAGCACAGCAGCTACTCATCTGCACCTAGCGGGAGAAGGTCCAATCATGCACAAGCCGAACAACATTCTCGAAATAGACGTCGAAGACTCGCTTGCCTGGGACCCCTACCTCGACGCCTCGCGCGTCGAGGTGAAGGCGGACTCCGGCCAGGTCACACTAACCGGTGCCGTCCCAACCTACGCCGACCGGCTGAAGGCGACCGACGCCGCACTCAGCGTCGGCGGAGTGAGGTCGGTTGACAACGAGCTATTCGTCGGTCCCGCGGGTGAAGCGCTCGCCGATGCGTTGATCGCCTTCGCGGCCGCCACCGCGCTCGAGAGCGATCGATTCGTACCTGTTGGCGCCGTCAAGGTGGTCGTCGTCGACGGCCGGGCGACATTGACCGGCACCGTGCGTCACCACTTCCAGCGCCAGGCGGCGGAGCACGCGGTCTCGAACGTGAAGGGCGTGCTCGACATCACCGACGACATCATGGTGAGCGGCGAGCCGATGCCGAGCGACGTCGCCGAGCGCATCAACAAGGCTTTCCGCCGGAGCGCGATCATCGACGACTCGCGGATCACCGTCTCAACTGCGGGCCGCACGGTGTACCTCGACGGGATCGTCGGCTCTGACCGCGCAATGACCGAGGCCGTCGACACGGCCCTTGCCGCCCCGGGCGTCGAGTACGTCGCCAACCGGCTCATCATCGAGCCCTAGCTCACCAAGCACTACGTCCCCTCCCCGCTGAGAGGCCCGGCTCCGTGTCGCTTCGTCGCACGGAGCCGGCTTCGCACGTAGTGCACTTCGAGCGCGATCCAGTTTCTCAGGCGCCAACTCACCCACGCCCGGACGATGCGTCGCTCTGACCGGAAACCGGCCGTTAGCAAGGAGTTGGCCGGAGAACTCATCTCGCTCGCCAACCTGCTGCGACGGCCCATCTTTGACAGCAGCGGCACCCAGCTCAGTCGGGTTGCAGACGTCGTCGTTCATCCGGCGGGCAGTATCGTTCACCCCCTCGTCACAGGCATCATCGCGGCAATCGGGAAGGGTCGCGCGCTCGTCGATATCCGATCGGTCAACTTGCAGCAGACGGGGGTCCGTTTGTCGTCCGCCACGGTACTGCTTTAGGCACCCGCGGAGCCTTCGGTTGGAGAAGCCCTTTGTCTTTCCCGCGATGTCCTCGACCACCAGATGGTCGACGTCGACGGAGTACAGATTGTCAGGGCGGCCGACGTTTTCCTCGCCCTCGCCGGCGACGGCTGGGTGCTCGGGGGGATTGACGTCGGTGTCTGGTCGTTTCTTCGGCGTCTGCTTCCCCGGCGTCGCTCCTGCCCGCCACCGAGCCGTTTCATCGACTGGGCCGAGCTCTATGCCCTGCTTCCCCGTCTGGACGACGGTCACGACGCGGACGCGGCCAACCTAGCCCCGAGAAGCGTTCAGCTCGCAGCTTCAGTGAAAGAGCTGCGCACGCTGAAGGCAGCCGATGTCGCACGGCTCCTACAAGGCGTGAGCCGCCAGCATCAGGCCCAGATCGCCCTCGCTCTACAGGGCTCACCCTCGGTCGCGGCGGTGCTCCGCGAGCTCGAGGGCCCAAAGCTGGACGCGCTCTTGGCCGAGCTCGACTCCGAGGACCGTAGGCGGCTGCTCGCACTCGTCAATGAGGAGTCATGACCACGCCGAACCAGGAGATAGCCCCGTCGGACACCGTAAAGCGCAAGCGGCGGCTGCTAGTGACCATCGGCGTCGTCCTCGCCACGTTCGGTCCCGGTCTCGTCTCGGCAAACGCGGGCAACGACGCCGGCGGCATCCTCACCTATGCCAGCGCCGGAGCGCAGTTTGGCTACCGCACTCTCTTCCTCATGGTGGTCGTCACCGTCGGCCTCGTCGTCGTGCAGGAGATGTCATCGCGCCTCGGCGTCTACACCGGTCAGGGACTCGGAGGTCTCATCCGCGAACAGTTCTCGGCGCCGAGCACGTTCGCGGCGATGCTCATGCTCCTCATCGCGAACGCGGGCCTCACCGTGAGCGAGTTCGCGAGCATCGGAGCGGCCATGGGAATCCTCGGTGTTTCGAGGTACTTGAGCATCCCAGTAGCCGCCGTTCTTGTGTGGATCACGACCGTACTAGGCTCGTATTCGAAGGCAGAACGGCTGTTCCTCGTTCTCTCGCTCGCCTTCCTCGCGTACCCGGTCGCCGCCGTACTCGGCCACCCGAATGGTCAGCAGGTGCTGGACAATCTGGTTTGGCCGCACTTTCTCTCATCGCACAGCTTCCTCGTGCTCGCCGTGGCCCTCATCGGGACCACGATCACCCCGTATATGCAGTTCTACGTGGCGTCCGCGGTCGTCGACAAAGGAGTGCTGCCGAAGGACTACAGGAAGGAGCGGTTCGACACGGTCAGCGGGGGCGATCTGGAGCGATATCGTGAGCATCTTCATCATCATCGCCACAGCGGCGGCCATAGGTGGCCGCGGGCCGCTCGCGACTGCGCAGGATGCTGCTCGGGCGCTTCGGCCGATTGTCGGATCGGCCGCACCTCAGCTGTTCGCCGCGGGCCTGCTCGGCGCGTCGTTGCTGGCGGCCTCCGTCGTCCCGCTCTCCACCTCCTACGCAATCGCCGATGCCACCGGAGCCCCGAGATCGGTGTCAGCCAACTTCAAGGCTGCACCGCTCCTCTACGGGATCTTCACACTCCAGATCCTCGTCGGGGCCGGCGTGTGCTTCGCACCGGGGAACCTGGTATCGCTAGTGATCGACGCCCAGGCACTGAACGGCCTCATTACCCCGATACTCATGACATACCTCTGATCCTGACGAGCCGGCGCTCGGTCCTCGGGTCGGCAGTGAACGGTCCGCGATTCCTGGTGGTGGCAATCGTCAGCGTGGCCATCGTCGGAACGCTGGCCTTCGTCGTCCTCCTCCAGACCGTGTTGTCGTTCTGAGGGGTGCATTCGTCTTAGCTACATCTCACTGAGTCGTACGCAACCACCTGTCGCGCCGGGTTGTATCAGGCGAGCGCAGGCTGATGACCACGGCCGGCCACCTTCGTACCACGTGAACCCGGTGCTCGTATCCTCCGAACGCGTCGTCGAGGCTGTGCAGAGCGTGCTCGAGCCGGCGTGAAAGCCCGTTCTCAGGTGCCCACTCACTCCTTGAGACCGCGAGATCGCGGCTGGCGGGGGGACAGGACCGGTTTTCCGAGCTGTCAATCGGCGCCGACCAGCCCGAACACTTCGCCGCGGCGAGACTACGCGCTTTCGAGATTCGAGTCTGTGGCCGTTGGTCGTACGGTTCGCATTGCGAGGTGAAGTCGTCGTCAGATCAAGAGACGCAGCGGTTCGCCCGCTCGGTTGCAAGGAGACAAGGTGCTGGTCCCGTCAGGTTTCATCCAGGTCAAAAACTCCCCGCGCGGGGAAGGGAGTGATCATGTCAGCAGTTCTTGAAACACCCTCATTCATGTTCTCGACCTTCGAGAGCAGCCACGAAGCCGCCGACGAGGCCGCCGACGAGGCCGCCATTCTGTCCTGTTTCGCCGCTGACGACTTCGACTCCGTCTGGGCCCACGTCTACGACATTCACGATCCGGCGCAAAACGGGGCCCCCGCAGCGGACGAGGACCTCTTGACACGGGCCGAGTGCAGGCTCCTGTTCTGCTCCGGCGCCCTCGACTCCGCGAGACGTGTCTGCCTAGAAGTAGTCGAGGCGGCGCGGCGTGACGGAGTGGCGCCTCCAACGGCGATCTTGGCCCGGACGCTGCTGGCGCGGATCGCAACCGAACAGCACTCCTTTGCCGAGGCGCGGCGGCAGATCTTCGAGGCGTCAGCCGGGGTCTTCGCCGAGAGCCCTGAATGGATCGTTGCTGAGCTCCGTCTCGCACGAGCTCGCCTGGCGGCGGCATCCGGGGATGCGGCGAGTGCTCTCGGCTGGATCACTCCTGCGCTCGAGCAACCCTCGTCGTGGTCGGCGAGCATCTCCTTCGATCCGAGCCTCGTACCGTGGGCGGTGCGAACCGCCATCGAGACCGGCGCATGGAGCCTCACGAGAGAACTTGTCGCGTTTGCGGAGGAGCTGGCGGCAAGCGGCACAGGCGGGACGAGCATGGCGGCGTGCGCTCTCCAAGCTCGGGGCCTGTTGGTCGGAGACCCGGAGATGTTGGAGCGCGCGGCATCGATGCTCGCCTTTGGTCCACGACGCCTGGCCGAGGCCGAGGCGAACGAAGATGCCGGTGACCTCTTGGCGAGCAGGGCCGCTGACGGGGGCGCCATGGAGCATTACGAGCGGTCAGCTCGCATCTATCACATGCTCGGTGCCCACCTCGGGGCGCATCGGATTCGCTCACGGCTGCGAAAGGTGGGAGACGCAGACCACCGCGGTCGACGCGGCTCGCGTCCGTACATCGGCTGGGACAGCTTGAGCAGCACCGAGCTCGGAGTGGCCACGCTCGTGGCCGACGGACTCACCAACAAGCAGATCGCGGAGATCCTTTTCATGTCGCGCTTCACCGTCGACACCCACCTTCGCCACATCTTCGCCAAGCTCGGCCTCAGCTCCCGAGTTGGACTAACAAGAGCCGTGGCAGAGCACCAGGCGTTGGACGGCCCGAGCCACGCGACGACGGCACAGCCAACTTGGCAGCGACGACGTTGAGACAGAGTTCTGGGGTTTCACCGGCCGAGCTGCTCACGAACATACGAGCTAAGGAAGATTAGTGAGCGAGACCACACAACAACCATTGCGGCATTGCCCTGACAGTCGATCATCCGGCCAGGGTGTGGCCGCCCACGACGTCACCCGGATCCGCGGACAGCAGTCCGAGCCGGCTCCGGTCTGGACGGCGCTAGAAAGCTCTGTTCTGATCAGCCTCGTGGGAATGCTCGACGCGGTCAGCGGCGACGAATTGCAACGCCAGGTTGAGAGTCTCGGCGCCATCGGCATCACGAACATCTTTCTCGACCTCTCGGGCGTGTGCGCCATGGACGCGGCGGAGTGACCCGGCTTGGCACGGCATTGCGCGGAGCCGAGGACAGAGGCGGAAGCCTTGCACTGCTCGACTCGAGCACCGTAGTGCGTGAGACGCTCTCCAGTTACGATTTCACCAGCTTCAGACCTGTAGGGGGCATGCTTCGCTAGACTAGGGAGGCCAGATGAGGGAGCCCTCGAAGCACTTGGCGAGGAATCATCGTGACACGCTCGCTCAGAGTTTTCGCCATTTGCGAAGCCACAGCATCGAATGGCAATCCGTCTCCCTACTTCTTTGGCAGGTGGGCGACGTGACCGAACGCCATGACGGGGAGCTCGAGGTCACAGTCAGCGGCGAGACGACTGTCCTGACCACCCGTGCCGGAACAAAGATCTTGACGCTCAACAGGTGGTTGAAGTTCGCGAGCTTCTGGCGCCCCCTGGGTACGGCACCCTGGACGGCAAATCTCGTGCCGAACAGCCTTAGGAGCCCGTCGGACAGCGCGAAGTGTGCACTTTCCGTAAGGCACCCCCGCGCTCGGCTCCGCCGGAAAGCCTATTTCGTACTTGCAGACCCACGGCCAGACCGAGGAAAGCGCCGCCCACTACGTCGCTTAGGTAGTGAACGCCCGTATGGATCCGGCTGTAGCCGACCAGTGCTGCCAGACCGTAAAGCGGCAGCGTTAGCTGTGGGAAATCGCCCGTCACTGCGGTGGCGAAGGCGAAGGCGGAGGCAGCGTGCCCCGAAGGGAACGAGCTCGACGTGGGCATGCGCGTCTCGCGTCCGCTGACGACAGATCGTCTGTCGGGGCGGTTCCTCGGGACGAGGTGCTTTGCCACCAGGTTCGCGCTGATCGACGCGGCGCCGACTGCTGTCAGACCCTTAATTGCCGCGCGTCGGCCCTCTTGATCACCGAGCGCCGCTAGTGCCGCCGCGATCGCGATCCAGACCCGCGTGTAGTTGGCAGCGTTCGAAACCCGCATCATAAGTGGGTCCAAGGTCGGAGTCGGAGTCCTCGCCAGCGCGTCGTGCATCGCCTGGTCGAGCGTCCCTACTTCATTGATGATGCGATCAGCCAAGCTCGTGCGAACGCGGGGCGGACTGGCGCAACCCGGCGACTCCCCAGTTTCGTGCGGAAGTGTCATGGACCTTTGCCTCCGGTTCGGTTGGCGACTATTCCACTCGGTTGACCCCGAACGACGCGGGCGAGGCCTACTAGCGTTGACGCAGCTATTGGCGCGTAAAGAAAGGCCGGCGACGCGCCAGGTTGCCCGTTGGAGATCCGAACTCGGAGCGCGCGAGGTCGAATCACGCAGCAAAGGGGAGGACTCAAGGTACGCGCCTCGCCATCCGCCGCGACCAGAATTGACGACGGTCCCTGGACCTGTAGTTCGCCGGTCGTCCATTCGCGCCAGCCCCTGTAGCGCTCGGGATGACCGGCGGCTTCGAGGGCTACGAGCCTGTGGGCATCTGACGTGCGTTTGATAGAAAGCGCCACTACTCCGAGTGCTCCGGTGTCCAAGCGAGCGCGTGAGCCGAATCCCGCCAGACTTGACAGCACATAAGGGTTGTTCGAGATCTCGATGAGTTGCGCGTCCGAGACAGCCCCGTCAGGGCCGTCGAGGCTAAGTCCGAACGGTTCGGCCTTTGCTCCCAGCAGGTCCGGCAGCATCTGGGCTATCGTCTGGCGCTTCGCCTCGCGGTATCGATCTGACGACACCATGTGGGCGTAGAGACCGAGCGAGACGTTATTGACGAAAGCCTCGCCATTAAGTTCTCCAAGGTCGATGGTGGTTTCGCGGGCCTCTTTGAAGGCGTCGAGCGCGCCGGCGGGATCGTCGCGGTTGATCCCGAGATCTAGAGCCAAGTGATTGCGAGTACCGACGGGGATGCAAACAAAGGGCAGTCCGTGCGCGGCCGCGACCGACGCCACAACCGCTTGGGAACCATCACCTCCAGCCATACCCAATGCGTCTGCCCCTCGAGCGACTGCGAGTTCGGCGAGTGTGCGCAGGTCGTCTCCGGGATTCATCAGCACGGACTCGATGCCCCGACGACGTGCCTCGTCGACCAGATGCAGCTTTGCCACCTTGCCGTCGCCTGATCGGGGGTTCATCAAGACGACCCCACGTGTGGTGGGCGGCACATGGCGCCACCGGCGGGCGAGGGCTTGGCGGACCTCCCAACGCAGCGCAAGAGTTCCGAGCGCCGCCGCCGCCAGTATTCCCATGAGTCCGGTGACAATGGCCACAGCACCCCGACCCGCCGCGACGAGGCTGGCGATGGCCGCGGCGAGGATGACAACAGCTGCTACCGCGGCCCACCAGCGAGAACGTCGATTGGTGGCGGCGATCCACAAGGCCGAGATAGCCAAAGCGCCAGCCAGCACCGAGGCCAGCACATAGGGAAGGTCCCTGGCCGTGAAGACGACAAGCACCAGGCAGGCGACTCCGAAGACCAACAGCGCTCCTCCAGCAGCGATCCTCGACTCGACCGGCGGTCGATTCGACGACTGCCCCGACGTCGGTTCGCCTGCCCGCCTAGGCTGCCCGCCCTTCACGGCTAGTCAGCTGCGGCCAGCGCGGCAAACCTTCCGCGCCTGCAGCGAGTCAACGCGTCCTGGCGTGACGGTGTTCCCAGTCCGCTGGAGTCCTCATGCTCGACAAAGGCCGCTTGGGGAAAACTCATGTCGCCTTCTCTCGGCTGCCAGGCGATTGAACTTCCGACCGGGCATCGCGTTCGTCGGCCCCACGGTACGACAGATTCGCACTCGTCTGGTCCTTGCGGACGGCGGAGAGTGCCTGAAGCACGACGACAACGCGATAGGTGTCTTGGGCCATGGTGCTTCGGGACCAATCCGACACCCTCCTCCAGCTTGGAGGCATCCCTCTTGAGCTCGATGCCCGCCTCGAAGGACGGATCGAAGTCATGGGCGAAGGACATCTTTGACCCCCGCGTCACGCGAAAGGGCTCGATCATCCGCGCGATCCGCCTCGAATACTCTTCATCCATGCCTTGCTGCTTCCGATCTCAGGTGACCACTCGGATTGCAATCGGTGCGCGACTAGTCCCGCTCGACCAGCGCACCCTCTGCTCAGCGTGCAAGGGTTCATATTGTGCCTATCAAAGCTTGCTCGCATCCTTGCCCCTGACACGGCTTCTTCCGTCTCTTCTTACCTGTAATTCTGTGACAGTCTTTGGTGGCACCCATCACGCGAGCGCGGGAAAACGCCGGCAAAACTTGGGGAAACAAAAACATCGACTCATAGGTGAGCCGACAGCATTACGCGGGTGCGGGATGTAGTCGGGAGGCTCAGGCGCGACCATGCGGCGTCACACCTCGTGCACTCTGGAGACGATCAACGGACCACTCCAGAGACGAGATCAAGCCTTGGAGGTGTCCGATGAGCAGACGACTTGGCAGCGAGGACTACACGACCGGCTTCGGCGAGGCCTCGGACTCACGAACGCTGTTCAGCCAGACGATGGGTTTGGTAGCTGTCACGATAGGCCTTTTCGCCCTAGGCAGCTACCTAGATCTTCTTGGTGCACCAGTCTCTGGATTTTGTGACAAGTTTCAAGCTGCGAGTCCGAGGCGCGCGTTCGTGACATAGTCGCCGAGCACGCGTTG
>Ga0224558_1002394_pt1 | contig 17258 bp, 17 predicted proteins | sample 714S32024metaG_FD_180682 | JGI IMG/M metagenome (GOLD analysis project Ga0224558, IMG submission 180682) | Peat soil microbial communities from Stordalen Mire, Sweden - 717 S3 20-24 | ecosystem: Environmental > Terrestrial > Soil > Wetlands > Peat | place: Sweden: Norrbotten County, Stordalen... | reverse complement strand
CTCGACCGCGGTCCCCGGGCTCGACGCCAAACCGGTGATCGACATCCAGGTCAGCGTCGTCCGGCTCGGCGATGAGGACTGCTACGTGCCCCAGCTGGCCAGACTGGGAGTGCCGCTGCGCTCGCGCGACCTCTGGCACCGGTTCTTCTGCCCCGCGCCAGGAGAACCGCGCCGAGTGCAGATCCACGTCTGTCCTGAGGGCAGTGCCTGGGAGCGCGACCACCTGCTCTTCCGCGACCACCTGCGGGCCCACCCAGAGGCCCTGGCGGAGTACGCGGCCTTGAAGCGGGAGCTGGCCCGCCGCTGGCGAGACGACCGCCCCGCCTACACCGACGCCAAGAGCGGTTTCATCCTGGACACCCTGGAGGCGGCCGAGGCGTGGGCCCGGGAGACGGGCTGGAGGGTGACTGCCGGCTGATCCGGCCCTCGGTCCAGCTCGGCCTAGGCAACCGGGTCGAAGCCGTCCAGCTCCGTTCCCGGCGGCTCCTCGAGGACCGAGAAGGAGGTCACCCGGGCAGACTCCGGCCCCCTCCGCAGCAGCTGCTCGAACTCCTCCAGCTCCGTCGGCGGTCCTTCGGCCACCGCCTCCACCTCGCCCAGGTAAGTGTTGCGCACCCAGCCCCGCAGTCCCAGCCTGCGCCCGTGGAGAGTGGCGAAGGCGCGGAAGCCGACCATCTGCACCCGACCGCCGATCCGGTAGTGGCGGCGGGCCACCTCCGCCTTCCTCCGACCCTTCCCCTCAGCCACAGCAGAAGGCTAGCGAAATCCCACTCGCCCTACTTGGGCACGGTGCGGCCCGCCTCCTCCTCGCGCGCCAGCATGAAGAGGAGGTCGGAGAGCCGGTTCAGGTAGCGCAAGACCTCGCGGTTTTCCAGTTCGCCAGCACGGTCCAGGCTGACCGCCCGGCGCTCCGCCCGGCGGACCAGGGCTCGGGCCAGGTCGATTGCGGCGGCCCCCGGGCTGCCCCCTGGGATGACGAATCCCGCCGGCAGTCCCACCACCTGCTCCAGGTGGTGAACCTCGACCTCGAGGCGGTCCGCCGCCTCCGCCTCCAGGGTGGGGAAGTGGGCCTGCAGCTTCCCCCGCTCGCCCTTGGCAGTGGCCAGCTCGGACCCCACCGTGAAGCACTGCCGCTGCAGCTCCAGGATCCGCTCGGCGACCGCGGCATGGGAGCAGATCGAGCGGGCCAGCCCCAGGGCGGAGATCGCCTCATCCAGCGCGCCGTAGGCCTCGGTGCGGAGATCGTCCTTGGGCACCCGACCCCCGTAGAGAAGGCTGGTCTCACCGCCGTCCCCGCCCTTGGTGACGATGCTCAGGGCGATCTCAGCTGCCGTCCGCGGCAGGCGGCTGGGAACGGAGGGCTTGCTCTTCCACCAGCTTGGTGGCGGCCACCGCGGCGGTGGTGCCGTCGCCGACCGCGGTGGTCACCTGGCGGGTGAGCTGGGCCCTCACGTCGCCGGCGGCGTAGATGCCGGGGATGGAGGTCTGCATGTTGACGTCGGTCAGGAAATAGCCCTGTGAGTCGTGCTCGGCGTGGGGGCGAAGCAGGCCCGTGTTGGGCAGGAAGCCGATGAAGACGAAGACGCCGCCCACCTCCATCTCCTCCACCCGGCCGCTGGGAAGGTGGCTGAGCCGAACCCCCTCCACCCGGGACCCGTCCCCGAGGATCTCCTCCACCACGGTGCCGAGCAGGAAGTCGATCTTGGCGTTCTGCCGGGCCCGCTCGACCAGCAGGGGCTGGGCCCGGAACTGCTCACGGCGGTGGATCACGGTCACCTGGCTGGCGTAGCGGGTGAGGTAGGCGGCCTCCTCCAGGGCGGCGTCGCCACCTCCCACCACCGCCAGGTGCCGCCCCTTGAAGAAGGCGCCGTCGCAGACCGCACAGTAGGAGACCCCCAGGCCGGCGTACTCCTCCTCGCCGGGAACCCCGAGCTTGCGCGGCTTTCCGCCGGCGGTGATGATCACCGCGTGGGCGGTGTAGGGCTCGCCCTCCTCGAGCTCGATCCGCTTGGTTCCGTCAGGGTCCACCGAGATGGCGGTCACCTGTGCAGTGGCCAAAGTGGCCCCGAAGGAGAGGGCGTGCTCGGTCATGAGGGCTGCGAGGGCCGGCCCCTTGACCCTAGTGAAGCCGGGATAGTCCTCAATGTCCTCGGTGTTGAGCAGCTCCCCACCGGGGATTCCGGCCTCGATCAGGACGGTCCGCTTCAGCGCTCTGCCGGCGTAGAGGGCGGCGGTGAGCCCGGCCGGACCGGCACCGATCACCGCGATCTCGTATTGGCGCTCGTTCACTACCTTTCCTGGCTGGGCGAAGCCACCTGGGTCCAATTCGATTCTACCCAGAGCCCCGCTGACCAACGCGGGGCCGACGGCGTGGCCCGCCCAGCGGAGAAGGCTGCGCGGGCTGGACCCAACCCGAGAGAGGGAGCAGGCAGATGCCCACGAGCGGCCAGTTGGCCGACGGCGAGCGCCGTCACCCGCCGTGACCTTCGGGGCCCGCCCCGGGTCAGACCACGGCCTGGACCTTGGTGCGCCCCAGCCGCGCCGGCGCGGTCCGGACCTCCCCAGCCGGCCCGCCCCGGTGCGAGTACTGCCTCCAGACCTCGTTGCCCCCGGTGCGCCAGTTGACGCTGGGCTTTTCCAGCAACACCGGGTCCACCCGGTCCACATAGGCGCCCACGGTCCCGATCACCGACTCGATCAGGGTCTCCCCCAGGAGGTGGGGCTTGAGGCCGAGGTCGAGGAGATGCTGGTGCTTGGCGTTGTAGTAGTGGTCCTCCAACTCCACCCTGGGGTTGGAGATATGGGAGATCTGGGTGGTGAGGCCATGGTGCTCGCGGGCCTCGGAGACCAGATCGGCGAGCTCGTTGATGCTGAACTGCTCGGTGAACTGGTTGAACACCCGGCACTCGCTGCGCTCGGCTGGGTTCTCCAGGGCCAGGGTGATGCAGGCCATGGTGTCCCGGATGTCAAGGTAGCCGCGGGTCTGGCCACCCTGGCCGTACACGGTCAGCGGCTGACCCAGCGCCGCCTGCACGCAGAAGCGGTTGAGCGCTGTGCCCCAGATTGAGTCGAAGTCGAACCTCGTGGCCAGGTCGGGATGGAGGCCCGTGTCCTCGGTCTCGAGCCCGTAGACCACCCCCTGGTTGAGGTCGGTGGCCCGCATCCCCCAGACCCGGCAGGTGAAGTGGATGTTGTTGCTGTCGTGGACCTTGGAGAGGTGGTAGAAGCTCCCCGCCAGCTTGGGGAAGGGGAGGCGGTCGGTGCGGCCGTTGTGCTCGATGTCGATGTAGCCCTCTTCGATGTCGATGTTGGGCGTGCCGTACTCCCCCATCGTCCCCAGCTTGATCAGGTGGCAGTCGGGGACCCGTTCGTGGATCGCGAAGAGCAGGTTGAGGGTCCCGCTGACATTGTTGACCTGGGTGAAGACGGCGTGGTCGCGATCGATCATCGAGAAGGGGGCGCTGCGCTGCTCGGCGAAGTGGATGACCGCCTCAGGGCGGAACTCGGCGAAGAGCTGGTCAACCGCGGCGAAGTCGGTGAGGTCGGCGCGGCGCCACAGGATCGTCTTGCCGGTCAGCTCCTGCCAGCGCCGTACCCGCTGCGGCATCGACCTGATCGGGACCAGGCTGTAGGTTCCACCCTCCCGGTCCCAGCTTCGCCGGGCCAGGTTGTCGACCGCGACGACCCGATGCCCCAACCGGGACAGGTGCATAGCCATCGGCCAACCGATGTAGCCGTCGGCTCCCAGCACCAGCACGGTCAGACCGCTCGAACTCGCTTCACGGGTCATCTGCCCATCTCCCAGCGACATGCCGCCCAGGGGCGCCTCTTGCCGCCAATGCCCTCACCTGCATCATCGAAGGCCCGGTGGGCCAACCCGGCGATGTTGCCAGAGGCGATGAGATCAAGTCAATCGAGAAGGGGGTCGGAGCCGAGATTCTAAGCAGGAACTCAGCCGCTGAGCCAGGACTGGATCACCTGGTCGATGTGGGTGATCGGGATCGCGAAGGCGTTGGCCCCGGTCTCCGCCGCCAGGGTCAGGATCCCCACCACTTGGCCCCGCGGCGTGAGCACCGGGCCCCCACTGTTCCCGGGGAAGACCTGGCCCCCGATGCGCATCAGCCCGGTGTAGTTGGAGACCTCCCCGGGGGCGGCATCGGGTACGGTGGCGCTCTGGTCGAGCGCGCCGACCTCGGAGACGGTCACCGGGGGATGGCCGGTGGCCCCCTGGGCGGCCAGCACCACCACGGGCTCCCCGACCGGTGGCAGCGAGTCCTCGATCGGGAAGGCGGCCTCCTCAAAGCCCCAGACGTGAATCTCGGCCAGGTCCCAGGCGGGGTCGTCGTTGATCACCTCGGCGCTGTACTGGAGGCCGGAGGGCAGGAGGATGTGAAAGCTCTGGCCCTCGTGGACCACGTGGTCGTTGGTGAGGAAGTCGCCGGTGTCGTCGACGGGCCAGCCGGTGCCCAGCTCCTCCGAGGTGGGCCCCACGGCCACCACCGTCACCACCTCCGGGAGGTCAGCGGCCGCCACCGCCTCCAGCAGCTGGCTGGCGGCGGCCGGCATGGGAGCGGGGCTCGAGCTCGCCGCTGACGGGCTGGCCTCGGGCCGGCTTCCGGTGTGGCGGTGGGGGAGGTTGGTGCCAAAGATCACCGCACCGGACCCGACCGCGATCCCCATCGCGGCGATCGCCAGCACCGAGACCATCCGCCGGCCAAGGTGGCGGCCCGCTGGCGCTTCTGGCTCGGGTGGTGAGGGAGGAGGCGGCCCCTCCATCTGCGCCCAGAGCGATGGCAGGGGAGGGTGAGGCACCGGAGGCTGTGCGGGAGCACCGGGCACCCAGGGCAGCGGCAAACGGGGAGTTTCCTCCGCGCCCGGATGGCTGGGCTGATCCTCCGCACGAGGATCCAGATCCGTGTTCACACCTCCGGCGCATGGGCCGATTACGCCTGGACTCCCCCGACCACGCTAAGCATATCCCTGCTGAAGCGCCCTGCCGCCACCGGCACCTCAGGCCGGCGGGCTACCGCTAGGTGGCCGCGTCGGGGCCGGGCCGGCCTCCGACGGGGTCGGGGCCCGCCGACGGCGCCAGATCCAGAGGGCGCCGCCGAGGACGAGCAGCACCACCACCACCGCCACCAAGGCGATCAGCCAGGCCGGCGCTGGAAGGACGTCGGCACCGCTGGCCGTGGCGATCAGGGGCACTGGGCTGATGACGATCGGGTTCGGCACCGGCACCACCGGAGCGGACCACTGGACCATTGCCTGCCCATCCCCCTGGGCCGGAGCGCTCGCGGCGTCAAGGATCGTCACCGAGGTCGCGGTGGGGCTGACGTAGCTCGTGCCGCCACCTCCCCCACCCCCGGCCCCGACCGCGTAACCACCGGCGGTACTGAGGCAGCTCTCTCCGGCCGCCCCTCCCCCACCTCCGAGGTAGCCACCACCGCCGCCCCCGCCGCCGAGGCTCTGTGACGTGCCAGCCAGCGTGGCGCTGCTGGCTGCTCCACCGGAGCCCGGCGCAGAGTCGGTCCAGGTTAGGCCGTCGGCGCCGGGCGGGCCGGGCGCGGAGCTGTCGTCACAGGCTGCCGGTGCAGCGGCCCCGCCCGGCCCCGCCACCGGACCCGGGGGGACCGCCAGCGAGGTGCCGCCCGGAGACCCGGCGGCGGCGATGATCTGGGCTGAGATGGTGACCGAGTCGCCGGTCCCGCCGCTTCCCCCCGCCGCACCACCGGCGCCGCCAGAGCCCGGGCAGCTGCTTCCCGGGCTGCAGCCGGGAGCGGCCCCGGCCCCGCCGCCGCCCGCCGCCAGGAGAAGGAGGTCGCCCGAGCTGTCCGTGACAAAGGTGGCCCCGCCGCCACCACCCGCAGCGGACCCGCCCGCGCCGCCGTTGGGATAGCCACCGGTCGACTGCGAGGAGGTGGCGCTCCACTGGCCGGAGGCACCCACTGTGATCGTGAGCTGCTCACCTGGGCTCACCGCCAGGGTACCGACCACCTGGGCACCGGCACCGCCGGACGCCCCACCCGGGTCCGACCCGCCGGAGCCGCCGTCGAGGGTGAGCGTGATCGAGGTCACCCCGTCCGGAACCGTCCAGGTGACCGGGGCGCCCGGGACACTGGGATTCCAGGATGCCGTGCATTCGCCTGCGGGGTCGCAGTTGGAGCTGGGCACGGGAGTGCCGATCGGCGTCGGGCTGGGGACCGGGCTCGCGATGGCGATCGCGGTAGGAAGCGGCGGAGGACTGGGGGCCGTGGAGGGGCTCGCCGTCACCGCCGGCGTCGCGGTGCCCGCCGCCAGTGGCGTGGCGGCCCGGGCCACCGTGGCTCCCCCGGCCGGCAGCAGAAGTGTCAGGACAGCGGCCCCGGCAGCGGCTAGATAGAGCGCAGCGGGTCTGGTCAGCTGGGCCATGGATCCCTCCGCCAGGTGGCCGGCCCCGATGAGGGGCGGGCGAGCGGACTACTGCAGAGGGGACGCGGGGACTTCGCACTCGGTTCCATCGATGGCGGGGACCGGGACCATGCCGAGGTGGCCAGGATCACCGTCCAGCCTCGACCACGAACCTCTCAGTCCGTCCCTGTCTGCACCGCCCCGAGGTAACGAAGGCCGCCCCGGGCGCTGAGCCGGTCACCTCGATGAGGCGTGCCCGCTCGGCCCTGTCCCTGAGACCCGCGGTTCCGGTCACGTTCCCCCACCGAGACAGCGACGGGGGGAGCGTATTACCTCATGAGGCGATATAGGTAGAGGAGCCATGCGCGCCTCCCGACTAGGCTCTCGCCTGCTGGCGGTGGGCTGTGCGGTGGCTCTCCTGGGCGCCGGCCTGGTGTTGGGTGCCACCCCCGCCCTGGCCGCCCCGAGGCCAGTCGGAGCTCCCAGCTCGTCGCCACTCGTCACCCCATCCGACGCCGCCGTTCAGCCCCTTCTCGGAGCAGAGAGTCAGGCGGATCTGTCAGTGCTCCTCCAAAGCGGCAGCCGGACGGCGCCCGGGGTCACTGCGGCTCCCAGCCTCGACCCCAGCAACGCGGCCGAGGCCGCCAGCTCCACCTCCGGCGGGGCCTACACCGCCCTGCTGCCCACCCGGCTGCTGGACACCAGGGCCGGAGACCAGCCCCTCGGGCCCGGCGACAGCCGAAGCCAGACCGTGACCGGGGGCAGCGTGCCGGCGCCTGCCACCGCGGTCACGCTCAACGTGACCGCCACCGATACGACCGCCAGCAGCTACCTCACCGTGTACCCGGCCGGAGGGACGCAGCCGTTGGTCTCGAACCTCAACTGGGCTCAGGGTGAGACGGTCTCCAACCTGGTCATCGTCCCGGTGGGCGCCGCCGGCCAGGTCATGTTCTACAACGACCTGGGCCAAACCGACCTGGCGGTCGACCTGGAGGGGTACTTCGCCCCCGAGCCCTCGGGCACGACCGCGGGCAGCTACGTCCCCCTGACGCCGGCCCGGATCACTGACACCCGGGTCGGAAGTGGCGAACCCTACGCTGATGGGGCTCTGACCCCGGGGAGCACCCTGAACATCCAGGTGACCGGTGGGGGCGGCGTGCCCGCCTCGGGGGTCGCCGCGGCACTCCTGAACGTCACCGTCACGGACACCAGCGCCAGCAGCTACCTCACCGTCTATCCGGAGGGGGAGGCTCAGCCGCTGGCGTCTAACCTCAACTGGACAGCCGGTGAGACCGTCGCCAACCGGGTCTTGGTGCCGGTCGGCCCGACCGGCCAGGTCACGGTCTACAACCAGCTGGGCAGCACGGACGTGGTGGTCGACGTCGATGGCTACTTCACCGATGGCAGCCCGCCGCCTGGTGATGCCTCCCTGTTTGTCCCCGTCAGCCCGGTCCGCCTGCTGGACACGCGCCAGACCGGCCAGACCCTGGAGCCAGGCGGGACTCTCCCCACCGCGATGACCGGACTCGATGGCATCGCCTCCAACGCGATCGCGGTGGTGAGCAACGTGACCGCCACCGACACCACCTCCCCCAGCTACTTCACGGTCTACCCCGGAGGGGTCCAGCCGCTAGCCTCGGACCTGAATTGGGGTCCGGGGCAGACCGTGCCCAACCTGACCGTGGCCAGCGTCGGCGGCGCTGGGGGAACCTCGTTCTTCAACGCCGCAGGGACAGCCGACCTGGTCATCGACGTGTTCGGATACTTCGTTCCCGCACTGACGACCCCGGTGATGGTCACCACGACCTCACTGCCAATGGCGTGGGCGGGCACCGCCTACCAGACAACCCTCCAGGCCTACGCCGGCACGCCCCCCTACTCGTGGCGAGTCAGCTCGGGCTCACTTCCCTCCGGGTTGAGCGTGTCCACGAGTGGCGTGCTTAGCGGAACCGCCGCCGTGGCCAGTACTTCCAGTTTCGTCGTCACGGTGACCGACTCTGCGACGCCGACGGCGCAGACGGCGACGGCGCCACTGTCACTGGACGTCTGCCCGGCAAGCCCGGTCGGTCTGATCCTCCGGGCCCCGACGGTGAGCTATGCGCTCAACTGGTCTGGCTACGTGGCCACGGGCGGTCCTTTCACCTATGTCACCGGAACCTTCAATGTGCCAAGCCTCCTGGCCACACCGACCGAGACCTTGGCCGCGATCTGGGACGGGATCGATGGGTTTGGGAATCTCTCGCTGATCCAGGCAGGGACGAACGAGACGTATGTCCCCAGCAACAACACCGTCTACACCGATGCGTGGTGGACCCTCTCCACCTTGGGCTACTACGAGCAACCAATCGCAATGACCGTGGTCCCCGGCGATCGGATGACGGTGACGATCTACCAAACCGCGGCCAGCAACTGGATCATCACCATACTGAACGACACCACCGGTGCGACCTTCACCACCGACCAGACCTATTCAGCGCCGCAGGTCACCGCCGAGTGGGTGGTTGAGGCTCCAGGACTTGGCGGAACGACCAGCAGCCTCGGCGACTACAGTCCCGATGTGACGTTCGCCGGCCTGAGCGCGGCGGGACCGCAGCGCACGCTGTCCGTGGTGCGCATGCTCCAGCCGGGGAAGACGGGGAAGCTGGTGCAGATGTCGAGTCCCTCGGCACTGACAGAGGCTGGCTTCGCCGTCGCCTACGGGAGTGCCACCCCACCGCCGCCGTGATCCGCCTTGGGTCACGCCCGCCAAGGTCCACGACGCACCCGGCCGATGATCGAGGGGCCATCCGACAGCTGGCTGATCCCCTGACCTGGCCGACGGTGGGCGATGCCGGGCGGGCGTGGCAGGGCTCCGGGCCGCCGCACGAGAACGCGGCGATCCCCGCACCCAGAGCCGCGTGGGAGCTGGCGGTGGAGTCCGGGTCCTCTGCTCCAGCCACACCCGGGGGCCAGGGTGCTAGCCGCAGGCACAGATAGGAGGGAGCTAACCGGGGACGCACCTCATGGCCTCAGGGGTGGGTCGCGTCCGCCGGGAGGCGAAACGCTGGGAGGAGAAGGCCCGCCCGGGCCACGTGAGGCCGGCCCGAGAGCCCTGGAGGCAGTCTGAGAGTTCCCGGGGGCGAGAAGTGGCTACAGCGGGCACGTTGTCTGCGCAGGGTGACCGGGCCGTGCCAAGGTGCCGGCTGACGCCCATCGATCTCCGGCGGTCTGGCTCCGACCGGGGTGAGAGGGATGGGGAGAGAACTGGCTCGCTTGCTGCCGGGCGCCTCCGCCACTGGGGCGTGGTGCCGGGAGCGGGACTCGAACCCGCACGCAGTGACCTGCACAGCGCCCTGAACGCTGCGTGTCTACCGATTTCACCATCCCGGCCGCAGCTGAGAATCCTACCTGACGGGAGCGCCCCCCCTGGACCGGGACAGCTGGGCGGGGACCCGCTCAGAGGCTCCAGTTGACGACGTCGCGGAAGCGCTGGCTGGGATCCCCCACCGTGCCGATCCCCGGGGTGTGCACCGAACTCAGGTGCACGTAGAGGTCGACCGGGGTGTAGAGGAAGACCCCGGGCATGTCCACGAAGAGTCTCTTGGCCACCTCCCGGTAGGCACTGAGCCGGTCGGCGGGGGTGGCCGCGGTGGCCAGGGCGTCCAGAGCGTGGTTGAGGAAGGGATCCGGGGCGGACTGGCTGAAGTTGAGGCTCTGGCCGGGCTCGACCCCGGATCGCCAGAGCGAGGTGAGGTCAGGGTCGGGACCGTTGTCGAAGCCCACCAGGGCCACCTGGAAGTGTTCGGGCGAGAGGGTGTCGGAGACGAAGCCCCCCTCGGAGAGGGTCTGCACCGTGACCAGGAACCCCTGCTGGTCGAGCTGGCCGGCGACCTCGGAAGCCGCCTGCGGAAGCGGGGGCAGGTTGGGCACGTCGAGGGAGATCCGGAGATCTAGACCATCCCGCTGCCAGAGGTGCGACGTGGGTGAGCGCCTCCATCCGTCGCCCTGGAGAAGCGAGGTCACCGAGCCAAGATGTCCGGCGCTGCTGACCGCGCTCTCGGCCCAGGTGATCGAGTCCGGCAGCGGTCCCAGCTGAGGGATCCCCAGCCCGCGCAGGGCGTCGGACACCAGCGCTCCCCGGTTCACCGCCGCCGCGATCGCCTGCCGTACCGGCAGTTCGTCCAGCGGTGCGGAGTGCTCGTTGAAGAGCAGATCGACGAAGGCGTAGGTGACGATCCGGGTCCGGACCAGGCCCGCTGGCAGCCCGGTGAGGTCCGATGGGGTGGCCGCCAGCCAGCCGTCCACGGTCCCCTGAGCCAGAAGCTGCTCAGCGGCGGCGGAGCTGGGCGTGAGAAGGATGTCGAAGCCGTCCAAGATCGGCCGAGGCTGGTAGTAGCGGTTGCGGGAGAGGGTCACCTGGTCGGCCCCGTTGGCGACGACCCGGAAGGGCCCGGCGCTGGGGGCGAAGAGAGCGTCGGTTCGCTGGTCCCCCCGGAAGAAGAGCCCAGGCGAATGGTGGTAGTGGGCGGCGGGCAGGACGGCATCCTCGGCGGCGGTCGGGAAGCTGGTGCTTGGCCCGGGCAGCACGAAGGTCCCCGACCACAGCGAGCTGGCGAAAAGGCTGACTCCGGTCCAGGGTGCGGCCATGTCCGGATTGGGAAACCTGGGGGACTGCAGCACCGCCAGGGTGAAGGCGACATCCTTGGTGGTAACCGGGGATCCATTGGACCAGCGCCGCCCGGAGGAGAGGGTGAAGTGGTACCGGGACCCGCCGCGCTCGGACTCCCAGCTGGTGGCCAGCCCCAGCTCCGGAGCCCCGTCAACCCCCTCCTCCATCAGGCCAGGGCCCGTCAGCGCCCCCACCGCCTGGGCGACCGGGTCGTCAGGCGAGAGCAGAGGGCTAAGCGGAGAGGGGCCCACCGGGGCGACCACCGCCTCGGTGTAGACCTGGTGGGAGGAGAGGGCCCGCAGGGAGATGCCGAGCGCGATCCCCCCACCTACCAGGAGGACCAGGGTGCCCACCGCCGCCAGGAACCGAAGCGGGTGGCGAGACGGGCTAGGGAAGCGCCACCAGGAGGCGGCTCGCTCTAGCCAACGCCCAAGCGGATCTCCACCACCGCCACCAGGGCGAAGGCGACGGTCAGCCAGATGGAGGCGCGGAAAAGCACCCTTTCCAGTCCCCGACGGGTCCGATAGCCGCCACCCATGTCCGTCCCCCCCCCGATCGTGCCGCCAAGGCCGCTTGAGTTGGGGGTCTGGAGCAGGACGGTCACGACCACCAGGATCGCCAGGACCATCTCCAGGACGCCGATTGCGGACTTCACGATGCCTCCGCCACAAGATCGGGCGGATTATAGCCTCGGAGGCTGGGAACCTCCGCCATGGAGGTCTGCTCGAACCGGCTCGGCTCCTCGCCCTCGACGATCCGCCAGGCGGTGGCCGCGGCCAGCTCGCCCCCCTCCACCGCGAGCACCACGTAGTGATAGCCCGGCCAGGCCCTGTCGGTGTCGAGCTGGCTGGGGCGGGCGACGTGGTCTGGGTGGGTGTGGTAGAAGCCGACCACCTCCTGACCCAGCTCGCAGGCCCTCCGCTCGGCCAGGACGATATCCCCCGGGTCCAGCTCATAGCGGTCCTGACGGCGGTCCTGGACCAGGTTGTGGCCCTCCAGGACCAGTGTCACCTCGACCTGATGCTCGTCAGGCACGCCCACCAGCACCCCGCAACCCTCATGGGGGTAGGCGGCCTCGGCGAACCGCCGCATCAGCGCCAAGGACCCAGGACGCAGGAGCAGCACGGGTGCCGCCTTCGCCGTCATCCGGCCCCACTGAGAGCGTCGCCCAGATGGCTGGTGCCCTGGCCGGGAAAGACCATCAGCGCGACGCCCTCACGGAGACCCTCCTGGACCAGTTGCTCCCGACCCCAGAGCACCTCGCCCCGGGGAGTACCCGGCCAAGATACCCTCCTCCCGGGCTGGCCTGCGGGCGAGATCGCGGGCGGGCTCGGTGGGACCAGCGAGCCTGCGGTGGGCAACCGAGGGATCGTGGGTGCCCGGGACGATCGCGCTGCTCCCCGCTCGCGCACCTCCTGCCCGTCGACGGTGCCCTCGGGCTCGAGGCTGCAGGAGGTCACCGGGGCCCGCGGGCTGACCTCTTCCGCATGAGCCAATCCCCTTTGGCGAAGCGGGCCGAGCCACCCAGCTCTCTCTCGATCCACATCAGCCGGTTGTACTTGGCGGTCCTCTCACCACGCGAGGGGGCGCCGCTCTTGATCTGGCCGGCCGACACCGCCACCGCCAAGTCGGCGATGCCGCTGTCCTCGGTGTCCCCGGAGCTGTCGCCGACCACCACGCCCAGCCCGCCGCGCCGCGCCTGCTCGACCACGTCGAGGGTCTCGCTCACGGTGCCGACCTGGTTGAGCTTGATCAGGATCGCGGTGGCAACTCCCTCGTCGATCCCGCGCTGCAGTTGCAGAGGGTTGGTGGCGAAGATCTCGCCGCCGACCAGCTGGACCTCCGGGCCTAGTCGCGAGGTGAGCTCCTTCCAGCCCTCCCAATCGTCCCCGGCGAGTCCGTCCTCCAGAGACACGATCGGGTACTGGCGGACCCAGTCCTGCCAGAGGTCGATCAGCTGACTGGAACTGAGGCTGCGGCCCTCGCCCTCGAGGTGGTACCGACCGTCGTGGAACAGGTGACTGGCGGCCGGATCGAGGGCCAGCGCCACCTGCGCCCCAGGGCGGTACCCGGCCCGCTCGATGGCGGCCAGCACCAGCTCGACTGCCTCCACGTTGCTCTTGAGGTTGGGGGCGAAGCCGCCCTCATCCCCCTGCCCCACCTCGTATCCACGTTCGAGCAGCACCTGGCGCAGGCTCTGGAAGACCTCGGCGCCGGCCCGCATCGCCTCGGCGAAGCTCTTCGCCCCAACCGGCGTCACCATGAACTCCTCGAAGTCGACCGAGTTGTGGGCGTGGGCTCCGCTGTTGAGGATGTTGAATTGGGGAAGCGGAAGCACGCAGCTGCCGACCCCACCCAGGTAACGGTGGAGCGGCAGCCCCAGGAAGCTCGCCCCCGCCCTGGCCACGGCCAGGCTGACGCCGAGCAGGGCATTGGCCCCCAGCCGCGACTTGTTGGCGGTGCCGTCGGCCTTGAGCAGCTGCCGGTCCACCTCGCGCTGGTCCAAGGAGTCCAGACCGTGGAGCAGCGGCCCCAAGGTGGCGTTGACGTCGGCGATGGCCTGATCCACCCCCTGTCCCTGGTACCGGCGGGGGTCACCGTCCCGCAACTCCACGGCCTGGTGCAGCGCGGTGGAGGCCCCCGACGGCACAGCGGCCCGACCCACCTCACCCCCCGTCAGGGTCACCTCCACCTCCAGGGTGGGGTGGCCTCGGGAGTCCAGGATCTCGCCCGCCAGCACCCGCTCTATGAAGCTCAAGCCAAGCCTCCCCAAATGCGCCGGGCGAAGCGCCGGCGAGCCGCTAGTCTCGGGTGACGATGCGCCCGCCCAAGCCCCGACTCCTCAGATTGTCGGCTGGCCGGTGGCTCATCGCAGCGGCGATCACCCTCATCGTGTTGGCGGTCCTCGCCGGAGTCCTCGCCAGCCTCAAGCAGACCAACACCGGGGAGGGACCGCCCCAGGCCCAGCTCCAGGGCAGTCTGCCCCTCCGGCCACTGACCGTGGGCCGCCCGGCCACCTTCCACCTCACCCTCGACGACAAGGGAGGCGCGGCCCTGGACCCGGCCTGCGTCGGCGGCAACCTGACCCCGGAGTTCACGGTGCTCCAGGTCACCATCCTGGGCAGCCCGGCCAGCAGCTGGAGCCACGACCGGTCCTGCGGCGACATCCTGGAGGGCAACTCGAAGGTCAAGGTGGTGATCACCGTCATGCCACTGCATCCCGGTACCTACACAGTCAGGCTGCTGCCCCAGGAGAGGGCCAGGCTGGGGTTGGATCAGGCACCACCGGTGAGGTCACCGTGCGCCCCTGAGGAGGCCCTGGTCGCCTCCACCAGGGCCCGGTGCACCCTTGGGGATCCGGCCACGATGTTGCCGCTGTAGGGAAGTCCCTCGACTCCCTCCCAGTCCGAGACCCGTCCGCCCGCCTCGGTGACCAGGAGGGCTCCGGCGGCGATGTCCCAGAGCTTGAGCCCGAGCTCGAAGAATCCGTCGAAGACCCCGGCCGCCGTGAGCGCCAGGTCCACGGCGGCGGCCCCGGTTCGGCGGACATCCTCCACCTTCCACAGCACCCGCTCCAGGGCCGAGACCAGACGCGGGATGTCCCTCTGAGTCTTGTAGGGGAACCCGGTGGAGACCACCGCCTGGGACGGGTCGGTGTCGGCCAGATGGAGCCGGCGCCCCTCCTCGTCGAAGGCCCCCCGGCCGGCCGAGGCGGTGTAGGTGAAGCCCAGGAAGGGGGTGTGGACCGCCGCGACCACCGGCTCTCCCCGCTCCAGCAGCGCCACCGAGACACCCACCAGGGGGAAGCCCCGGCTGAAGTTGGTAGTGCCGTCCAGAGGGTCCACCACCCAGCCCGTGCTGGGCACCGGGCCGCCCGTCTCCTCGGCCAGGATCGGCAGCTCCGGGAACACCGAGGAGAGAATCCGGACCACCACCTCCTCGCTCTCGCGGTCGACCGCGGTGACGTAGTCGCCCGGACCCTTGCTCTCGGTGGCATGGAAGCCAACCCCGGCCGCCTTGATCACGGCACCACCAGCCTGGGCCGCGTAGCGCGCAGTCGCCAGCGCCAGCTGGCGGTCGGGAGCGGCCTCGGTCTGGTTCAGCGCCGGCCCCGGCCCCGCGGGGGCTCGCGGGAGACCTTCTTCTTGCGCTTCTTGTCCTTCTTGCTGACAGGAGCGCTGCTGAGGAAGGCCTCCCGAGGCGGCTCCGGCGGTCTCGGGGGCGGCGGCGGCAGGTCGGACTCAGTCATCTCGGCTCATATGGTGCCAGTTCCGGGTGCCTCCCGTCACTCAACGGAGCCGACCGGGGTCCGCCCCGAGCCAGAGAGGCCGGCCGGGCCGGAGCCGGGCCACCGCCACGCCCCGGAGCGCCTCCGCCGGCAGCGGGCCGAACTGGTCACTGTCAGTGCTGGCGGCTCGATTGTCGCCCAGGACCCAGATCAGGCGGCGCTCCCGGCTCACGGCGCCGACCCGCTTAACCAGCTCGAAGCCGGGCCGGTGGGGATGCACCACCACCACCACCTGGCCGAGCCGGGGCAGCCTGCGGGGTGCCCGACGGACCAGCACCCAGGCCCCGGAGGGGAGCAGCGGCGCCATGCTCTCGCCCTCGACCGCCACCAACTGAGGCAGGAGGGCGCGGATCAAGCGGGTCAGACGAGTGATTCCGCCGCTGGCCACGGCCTGATGTTACGTTTGACAGGGGCCGGGCCGAGGGTCCGGTGAAGTTACCAACAAGGGAGATGCGCATGACCTTCAACCTCAAGAACAGCCTCGCCCCCCGGCGAGTGGTGCACGCCCACTGCGACATCCCCTGTGGGATCTACGACCCCCACGAGGCCCAGCTTGCCGCCCAGACCGTGGAGACCATGGTCACCAAGATCAAGGCCCTGCCCGACGACGGCTCGGAGGCCAGCCGCAACTCCTTCGCGCGAATGGTGACGGTCAAGGAGCAGCACGCCGAGCGGGTCAAGCATGAGGTCCAGGTGCTCTGGAGCGACTACTTCAAGCCCGAGCATCTGGAGAAGTTCCCTGAGCTCCATGACCTGGTCTGGAAGACCCTGAAGGCGGCCTCGGCAACCAAGCAGACCGTCGACGCCGAGAAGGCGGCCGAGCTGCGCAGCAAGGTCGACGAGGTGGCCCGCATCTTCTGGGAGACCAAGAAGTAGGCGGAGCGTCTGAGACCCGGCCCGGCCGGGGCGTCGGCCGGTAGCCGCTCCGCCCCGGCCCCCTCACAGCCGGATTCGACGGTGGCCGGCGGGCGTTCCTGGTAAGGCTCCCGCTGGGGGGCCTGGCTGCGGCGCTCCGGTCTGGCGCCGGGCCTTCAATCTCCCGAATCGGTCGGGCCTACAATCGGCCCACAGGCATTCGCGATGATGCCCAACCCGTGGGAGCAGACTTGTTCAACCTAGACCCACTTCCCGACCCGGCCCCTCCGACCTCCGGCCGCACTTCCACCTCGCACTTGCGGCTCTCCTCCGCCGAAGGCGCAGCGTGACAGCCGGCGAGCGGATCAACTTCCATTTCGACCCCCTCTGCCCCTGGGCCTGGATCACCTCCCGCTGGGCGGTCAGGATGGAGGAGCTGGGAGAGGTCGAGGTCGAGTGGCGGCTCTTCTCGCTGGGAGCCGTCCACGTTCCCCAGGGTGAGGAGGTCCCAGACGAGCCGATCGGTCCCAGTGGGATGGCCTTGCAGCTTCTCGCCCAGGCCCGGCGGCTCGAGGGCAACCCCGGGGTTGGGCGACTCTACACCACCATGGGCACGGCGGCCCACGTCCGGCGCCAATCCATCGCCGACGAGGAGGTGCTGGCGCGCGCCTGGGAGGAGGCGGGCTTCGACCCGGCCGGCCGCGAGGCGGCCGCGGCGGACCTCACCCTCTGGCAGCAGGTCCTGACCGAGCACCGGGCGGCGGTGGCGGCCTGCCAGGCCTTCGGGGTGCCCACCATCATCCTGGACGGCGGGAGCGGACCCGGGATCTTCGGGCCCATCCTGACCGAGGTGCCCAGTGACGATGAGGGCCGGGAGCTGCTCCGGGACTTCCTCCGTCTGACCAGGCGTGGCTACTTCTTCGAGGTGAAGCGGGACCGCGAGGGGCACCCCCCAAAGACCGGCACCTGAGGCGGCGGCGGCGAGGTCGCTGAGCCTGGAGCGGCTCTCCAGCCTGCCCCGGTTCAGAGCGCCGGCCCATCGTTGCTCGACCTCGGTGGCTGCCCCAGTGGAACCGCCTG
>Ga0224558_1002391_pt1 | contig 17284 bp, 15 predicted proteins | sample 714S32024metaG_FD_180682 | JGI IMG/M metagenome (GOLD analysis project Ga0224558, IMG submission 180682) | Peat soil microbial communities from Stordalen Mire, Sweden - 717 S3 20-24 | ecosystem: Environmental > Terrestrial > Soil > Wetlands > Peat | place: Sweden: Norrbotten County, Stordalen... | reverse complement strand
TTGCCTTCAGCTTCCTCCAGATTCCGCCTCGCGACGGACACCCTTGCTGTTCGGCTAACACTTCCCCTTGCCGGGTGTGTAGAGGACTTTCACCTCCAAGTGAGTGCGCCCTGCCGGGCGCACCAATAAAAAACCGGCGGGCGCCCGCCGGTTTTTTGTGGTCTCCGCAATTCGCGCTACTGCTGATTCTGGTTCGTATTATCGTCCCGGCGCTTTAGCGTTGGGCGATCATCGTCACCGGTGTTGTCCGTGCCGCTAGTCTTGTCGCTGGTTTTGTCGCTGGTTGAAGTGCGGCGCAGGCTGGGCTTGTTTCCATCCTTTTCTTCGATGACCTTGTGCCGGTTCTCAATCATGGCCAGCCGAGATTTCACGTCGTCAAACTCCGATGTGGAAACGATGTATTGCGGGCGCGCCGGAAGAATGGTCGCGATCTCCTTTTGCGAGGCCTCAATACGGTCGGGCGTCTGCGGGTGCGTAGCGAAGGCCTTGGCGATCGAGCCCGGCTTCTTCTTCTCTTTCGCCTGAATTTTTTCGAAGAAACTGATGAAAGCCTGCGGATCGTATCCGGTCTTGTACATATATTGCAGGCCGAGGTAGTCGGCTTCCGCTTCGAAATTGCGCTGGAACTTCATGAACGTGAGCGGCAAGGCCAGACCACTTGCTTCGTAGATTCCGTAGCCTATGCCACCCCCAACGAAGATCAGAGGAATGGTGGCGAGTTGCGCCAAATTCGCCCGCGTCATCTGCCGCATGGCGTGGCGAGCACAAACGTGCGAAATCTCGTGCGCCATCACGCCGGCCAGTTCAGCCTCTTCGTCGGCCGCCAGAATCAGGCCGGAGTTCACGTAGAAAAATCCACCGGGGAGCGCAAACGCGTTTATTTCGTCGGAGTCGATGACCTTGATAGTGAACGGCACCTTTGCGTCGGAATTGCGCACCAGGTTCTGGCCGATGCGGTTGACGTACTCGTTCACCACCGGGTCCGGAACCAGCTTTACGCTATTTTCGACCATCATCGCGTATTGCTTACCCATCTTGATTTCGGTTTCGAGCGAATACCAGTCGCCCAAGCCGCGTCCGCCGATCTTGCGGTTGCCGATGGCGTCCACATCGTCCTCGCCGCCGTCGTGCTTGACCTTGCTGGGGTCGGGTTCCTGGACGGGAGGCGGACCGCTATGGACTGAGTCGCCGCCGGCGGCGCTGCTGCTCGAAGAAGTGTCCGCGGGCGGAGTTGAGGTGGTGCTGGCCGAGGGATCCTGCGGCGGAGCTGGCGTTGAATCGGTTGTTGAGCCGGGGGAGGGTTGCGTGCTCTGCGGCTGCGCCGTTTGATCCTTTGAGGTTTGCGGCTGCGAGGCCTGGGGCTGCGAGGCTTGAGGCTGCGCGTCTGGGGTCTGGGAAGTTTGATCCTGCGCCAGCGCTGGCATCGCCATTAGCGCCAGCAGGCTCAGGCAGATGAGCAAAGTACGGTACGTCATTTTTGATACCCCGCAGAAACCCGGTCGGTTGACAGCATTATAGCCCCGATCGCCAGTCGGGACCAAAGGAGTTCTCCATTTACTTGGACGCCGGCTCGCACCTGAAAGTTACGCGTTATTTTCACAGCGCGTGGCGGCTTGAGGTTCGTTGCGGAGTCCGCCTGTGCGAGTGGCAAACGAGAAGAATTCGCGTCTGCGAAACCGAACCGGTTCACTTTTAGTCGTCATTTCTCGCCTATTTACTTCGAAGGTAATAACCAACGGGTATGGGTACCCCCCCCTGTCTATTGGAATCATAGAGTTAGGAGGAAATTTCGGCCAGATCTTTTACTTTAAAGGAGTTACAGCTAAAGTCTTTGAGAACCAATGACTTACGAGATCCATTCGCTTCGCTCAGGATTTCGGCAGCGGGCTCCCGCTTCGCTCACGCCCGCTAAACGCCTCAACTTAGGTTGTCAAAGAGCGCTGAAAATGGCTTTGTGGCAGCCTCGCGGGCCGTCTTGGGAGGCGGGCACACTTTTGGCTGCGCCTATCAGGTTCCTATTGTCGCGCATGGCGGGGTGGTTGTCTGTGACGCATGGCCCGGCTGTTTGTGATGAAAAAAGGTCAAAGGCTGCGCCCAGGCGAAGATTGAGACTGGCCGTCGCACCCACACATTCGCAGGGAGCGCGAACGTCTGGGGCACCTGCAGCGGTGGCGCGGACGAAAAGCAGGTCCTTCGCTTCGCTCAGGATGACAACAAGCTAGAAGCTAAGAGCTAACGGCTAAGCTAAGGGTTAATAGCTGAGAGCCGCTCAAGTCCACCGAAACCATCGTAGCGCCAAGACAAACGACACCCCGCCCCAAACTGCTAGGACTAGCAGGCGTCCCGATTGTGAGGCGAGCGGGACGCCTTCTAATATCGTGGCCCTTAGCGCGTCGTTGAGCGCGGTTAGGGGGAGGGCTTTTATGAAGGGGTGGGTGATTGCTGGAAATCTTTGGTAGGAGAAGAAGACTCCGGAGAAGATCCACATCGGCATCATGACCAGGTTGATGAGGCCGGAGACGGTTTCGATTTTCTGCGCGCGGCAGGCGGTTAGCAGGCCTACGCCTCCGAAGGCTACGGCTCCGAGCGATCCGAGCAGGAGGACCGAGAGGATCGATCCCTGCATTGGCATGTGAAAAACCAGCACGCCGAAGGTTAATAGCAATCCTACTTCGATCACCATCAGCACCAGGCGGCTGCTGGTCAGGGCTAGCAGGAAATCGCTGCGGCGCATGGGGGTGGCTACGAAGCGCTTTAGCAGTTTGCGCTGGCGCATTTCTACCAGCGCGAAGCCTACTCCCCACATGCCGGAGTTCATCAGGTTCATGCCGAGCAGGCCGGGGATGAGGAAGTCGATGTAGCGGGAGCCGGGCTCGCTGGAAGATTGCGCGGACGTGGCTAGCGCATCTTTGCGTCCGGCGGCGGATTGGAGATTGGCGTCGATTTCGGCGCTGGAGAGCACGCTCTCCGGGCGGGCGGGGTCGTAATAGTACGTGTAACTGCCGTCGGGGTGGGACTCGATCGCCAGATCGAACTTGCCGAAGTGGAAGGCCTTGAGCGCGGCGTCGCGATCGAGGACGGTGGCTTGGACGGCGGAGTTTTTATTGGACGAGCTTTTGCCGGGCGAACTTTTGTCGGACGGGCTTTTGTCGGACAGGGTTTGGAGCATGGCTAGCGTTTTCTGCGCGCCGGGGCCGTCGATCACTACGACCGAGGTGATGTCCGCGGGCTTGTTGCGAAAGGCTATACCGAGTCCCGCCGCGAGCAGCAGGGGAAAAACGAAGACCCAGAAGACGACTTCGGGCTCGCGCCAGAGTTCGAGGATGCGCGCCCAGAGCAGATGACGGTATCCGGACCAGCGGCCGTTGCGGCGCGCGGGAGAAATGGGCTGCGGCTGCCGATTCTTATCAGCGGGGAGGTTGGGCGCGTTGGTTTCGGTGGTTGCCATTCAATCTTCTCGCAGGTGGCGGCCGGTGAGTTGCACGAAGACGTCTTCGAGGCTGGCCTGGCGCGTGCTGAGGTGTTCGAGTTGATGGCCGTCGTTGGTTACCGCATCCAGAAGAGCGGGGATGGTTAGGTGGGGCTCGCGGACACTTAGGAGGACGGTTGCATCCTCGCGACGGACGGACTCCACGCTGGGCAGCGACCGCCAGCGCTCGATATCGTCGTCGTCGTTATCGTTGTTGTTGTCGGCGCTTCCGTTGTTGTTCTTATTGGCGTGGCTTACTTGGAACTCAACTACGTGATGGCCGCCCAAGTGGTCGATGAGGTCGGCGGGAGTGCCTGCGGCTATGATCTGGCCGTGATCGACTATGGCGAGTTGGTCGCAGAGGCGCTCGGCCTCGTCCATGTAATGAGTGGTGAGCAGCACGGTGCCACCTTTTTTCTGGAAGACACGGATGATGTCCCAGAGCTGGCGGCGGCTTTGGGGATCGAGTCCGGTGGTGGGCTCGTCGAGAAAAAGAATGCGCGGATTGCCTACGAGCGCGGTGGCTACGGCTAAGCGCTGTTTCTGGCCGCCGGAAAGTTTGCCTACCCAGGCGTCGGATTTCTCGGTGAGTTGAAGTTCTTCGAGGATGTCTTCGGCGGGGCGCGGTTCGCTGTAGAAGCTGGCGAAGAGTTCGATGGTTTCGCGGACGGTTAATTTTTCTGAGAGGCGCGTTTCCTGCAACGAGATGCCGATCCACTCGCGCAATTGGCGGGGGTTCTCGTTCCAAGTGTGGCCGAAAATACGGACCTCTCCCGATGTTGGTGCGAGCAGGCCCTCGAGGATTTCTATGGTGGTGGTCTTCCCTGCTCCGTTCGGGCCTAGCAGTCCGAAGCACTGGCCGGCTTCGATTTGCAGGCTCAGGCCGCGGACGGCTTCGACTTTGCCGTCGTAGGTCTTGCGCAGGTTGGTGCACACGATCGGGGAGCCCACGAGCAGATTGTAGCGTAGCTTGCGGCGGCTTTGCGGAGCTGCGCTCCTGGGGACGGACGAATGCGTCCGTCCCTACGTGATTCTTTCAGGGTCTGCGTTCTTGCGCCGGTATCGGGACGTTGCCTTTTGCATCCTGCCACAGGATGGCATTTAGCTTTTTCGCATCGGCGGCATCGGGCCGGGAGAAATTCATCAGCGACGATTCCTTCGCACCCGCCGCGTTCTTTTGGTTCACTTTATAGATGAGCCCGCTGCGCAGATTCTGGTCGTCGGCGTGGAACGGCGGCTGCGTTCCCGGGCCGGAGAACAGCGGCGACATGAGGGGGGCGTGCGCATCGAACAGATTCATCGGCGGCAGGCCGAGCAGAGCTTCCATGGTGTGGATCAGGCTGACGGTCGTGTAGAAGCTGTGATCCACAAAGGTTTGCGGCGGATGGGGCGCATACTTGCTGATGACCAAGGCAGTGGATCGATGGGCATCGATGTGATCGGCGCCGTCCTGAGCGTCGTCTTCGACCACGAAGATGGCGGTGTCGTCCCAGTAGGGACTGTGGGAAACAGCATCCACTACGCGACCTACCGCTAGATCGTTGTCGGCGACTGAGGCTTGCGGCGTGGGTTTGCCGGGGCGCGTGCCTTGGGTGTGGTCGTCGGGCAGGTAGAGGAGGATGAACTGTGGAAGTTCTTTGGCGCTTCCCTTGGCTTTCACGAACTCGTCGAACTCGCGGAGGAATTCGTCGGCGCGGAGTTGGTCGGGATAGTCGGTGTTGAAGTCGGGAAATTGCGGATCGTAGTGATCGCGCAGCGCGGCTTTCGTCGGGCGCATGCGCTTCATCTGCGGAATTGCCCACGGCCACGGGCTCGGGCCGCCGCGCGGATTGCCGACGTTCACGGGCAGTGGATCGCCTTGCTTAATCTCGGAAACTGGGCAGGTTGCGGAACTGGGAGACGGCGTTCCTTCTTTCGGCGATTTCGCTTTCGGCGATTTCGCTTTCGGCGATTTCGCTTCTTGGCTTTTGCACCACACGGCGGCGATGAACTCTCCGTAGATGCGATAGCTGAGGTTGCGGCGGGCGAGGTTATCCCAGAGGAAGCCGGTGGCGGGGTCGTCGATGTCGGGGATTCCCTGTTCGAGCGGAAATTCCTCGGCCACGCTGCCGCCGAAGTCGTAGGTTCGCTCTTTGTTGCGATAGCCTATGGGCCAGGTCTTCTCGTTGTAGTCGGAGGTGGTGGCGGCGGTGGACCAGAGGTGTCCGTCGCCGGAAACTTCTCCGCTGTCGTAGAAGTTGTCGAGCACTCCGAACTGCAAGGCTAGCTTGTGCTGGTTGGGAGTGATGTCTTTGCCATACATGGTCAGCGATGCGTCGCCGTCGCCTACGGGCAGATCGCCGAGGATTTGGTCGTAGGTGCGATTTTCTTTCAGCACGTAGATCACGTGGCGGATGGGATTGCTTCCGCCGGCGAAGGTGAGCTTGCCGCCGTCGGAGCGAAGGAGATTGTCTTCTTCGACTTGGTGCGTGTAGGCTGCGAGATTCTTATCGATATCCGCGAGGCTTAGGCGTTGGATGGAGCCGCCGATCAGAGTGGGAATGTAGGGATGCTCTTTTCTTTTGCGCTCGCCCTTCAGGGTGCCCTGCATGTTGTTAGGGCCGCTGCTTTCTCCTTTGGCGGTGGCGATTAGGAGATCGTTGCCGGCGATGGCGAGGGCGCTGGGATACCACTCAGTAGGGATATAGCCTATCGGTTCTTCATCTGGTATTTCCTTGATGCTATGGCCACCGGCGGTCAGTTTTGGCAGCTCCTTGACCGCGAACACGGCGATGGCGTCGAGCGAGGCACTGGCCGCGTAGAGATATTTGCCGTCCGGTGAAAGGGCGATGGCTTGGAGGACTGATCCGGGGTCTTTGAAATTGGTGTGATAAGGGGTGTACGCCTGATCGACGACTCTGAGATCGACGGCTGCCACGACATCGGCGTTGGCGAGGGCCACATAGAGCGTGTCTTCATTGGGGCTCAGCAGCATCGCTGTGGGATGCGGGCTGGGAGCGATGGGGTCATCATGCTTCCACAGACCAATCCGCGTAGATCGGGATACATCGCCTGTCTCCAGATCCAATTCCACAATCGCAGAGCTATTCCACAGGGTGACCCACGCCTTGGTTCCGGCTTTATTGGCGATCACGGTGTAGGGATATTCGGTGGGGATAAAGCGGCCGCGATCGAATTTTTTGCGCCTTAGCGCGAACGACTTTTCAATTTGCCCGGAGGCGACATCCAGCAGCACAACATTGTCGGAAAGATTATTGGCGATGAGCAGACGGTCGCCGGTGGGACCTGGAAGAACGGCTAGGCCCGCGGGGAATGGGAGTGCGGTTCCGGCAGGAGTTTTGCGCAGGCCGAATGCTACTTCTTTACCTTCGGCGATGGGTTGGGGCGGGATCTTGAGGAAGCGCTCAGGAGTGACTTCGCCGGCTGTGAATTTATACACCGCGATGCCGTTGCCGGTGCTCTTTGGCTTCTCGCCCGTCGGGTCGGTGATCGAGCCCATCGAGGCATAGACGTGCTTGCCGTCGCTCGAAAACGCCAGGCCGATGAAATAGCTTTGGGGCGTGGAATAGTCGTCGCTCAGGCGGTCGTCGGGAAAGTCGCGCAGTTGATTGTTGCTGAGATCGAGAATGGCGATCGATTGGCGCGCACCGGATTCCTGCGTGCCGTAGCCCTGATTGACGAGCGCGGCGTAGCGGCCGTCGGGGCTGAGGGCGATAGTGGCGGGAAAGCTGTTGGTGCGGGCTAGGTATCCGGGGACGGGGAGGGTCAAGGTCTTGCTGGTCGGAAGATTGATTCGACGCGAATGGTCGGCGGCGCGGGCGACCACGAACACGACTAGCAGGGCGGAAAGAGCTAGGAGGGAGACGACAGCAATTGTTTTCACGAGCTTTTTCACGAGCGGGAGAGCCTCGGGAGGGTTGTACCATCGGCGGCGTCTGTCAGGCAACCCGTCTAAATGGTGAGCACGCCGTCCCGGCGGTTTGAGAGTTGCGTGAGAATTGGGCCGTCCCTCCGGGACTTGAATCACTTTCCCCAATCTTCCCCGCGCTGAAGCGCGGGGCTAACCTAGCTCGCCCCTCCGGGGCTGGATTCTCTTGCGTTTCATGCCAACGGGCTGCCCGAAGATGAGTTTTCACGCTCACGGTTCGGGCAAAGACCGTTCGTTCAATAGAACGACAACTCTTTCATGGGATAGTGTTTCCGGTTGCGCGTCCACAAATCAGCGCGATGCAGGACGGCCGCAGCGGCAATCAGGGCGTCACCAATTTGCAGGCCGTGACTCTTACCGTATTGACGGAGATAATCGCCAGCTTGGCGGCCTGTCTCATAGTCGATCGGGGCGCAGAGAAGAGTACGAAAGAGCTTCGCAGTCGCCTCATGCTCGCGCGGTAACGATCCAGCCCACAGCTCTGCGGAACTTACCGGCGAGCACAGGATTGCACTCCCCGATTCCGCCAGTTGCGTCCATCGGAGTAAGACATCGCGATTTCGCTCGCGAGAAACCTCAATAAGAACATCGGAATCGACTAGAACGGTCACTGCTTCCGGAGCCTCTCAAGCCGAGTATCACGCCGGAGGCTGCGGACGTATTCTTCGGTAGAGTCGGGCAAATCTTTACGATCCTTCCTGATTCCCACGAAGGCAAGCATGGCTTCTCGGCGCTCATCCAAATTGCCGAGATAGCGCTCGCGCACGGCTTGGCGTACTAGCGCGGAGATGGTCGTTCCCTGGCTCCGGGCACGGGCGTGGAGGGCGTTCCATAGATCGTCGTCGAGATAAAGCTGCGTTCTGCGCATGATGTATATTATACATCATGCGAACTTCTCGGCGGCAGATTCCTCTTTCCTTGATTCGGGAACAATGCTTCGAAATTATGTCAGCGAAGCCCGAGCAGAACCGCGACATACTGCCGCACTTTGTTTACTAACGCAGGCTCAGCCTTGGAGTGGAATTTCGCTTTGCGGCTAGCCCAATCCATGCTCTTCAACTGATCGACAAGAACTGCGCCCTCCACCTGGTCAACCGTGATGGGCAGAGCGAAGGGGTAGGGTTTGCGCTTGCTCGTGAGTGGGCAAACGACGGCTAGGCCGCTGGCACGGTTGTAGCGCTGATCGGTAAGCACCAGTGCGGGACGTCGCTTGGCCTGTTCGCGGCCGACCTGCGGATCGAAATCCATCATCACGATGTCCCCAGCTTCGGGAACGTAGGGCGTCACCATGTCACCATGTCACCATTCCACAACTTCCTTCCCTACTTCCGCGCCGGTTGAAATCTCGCCGTAGCGATTCTCTGGAGTGATCTGGGAAACGAGTTGCGACAGCGTGGGAATCTTCCTTGGCCGGCGCAGTTCAACGTGGCCTTCGGCGGCGGCTTCGATCTCCAGCGAATCGCCTTCCTTCAGCTTGGCTTCCTCAACCACGGGCTTGGGAATGCGTACGGCCAGGCTATTGCCCCATTTGACCATCGGTGTCTTCATGAACGGCCCTCTTCTGAATAATACACAGTATAGCCCAGGGTATCTACAATGTCGATACTCTATTTTGTCCCCACCAAATGCACCTCGGACATCGGCTCTCCGGAGCGGGATTTCTTCACTCCGATCAGTTCCACTGCTTTGGCGGCGATGTGTTCGGCGGAGACTTCGAACTCCTTGATTAACTCCCAAGGAGCACCGGAATCTCCGAAGCGGTCTTTTACTCCTATGGCGCCGGTGATGGTGGGGATGCCGTAGAGCGCGGGCGACTGGGTGATGGCGCTTGCTACTGGCCAGGCCAGCGCGCCGATCTGGTGCTCTTCGGCGGTCAGGACGACGCTGGTGTCGCGGGCGGCTCGCACTATGGCTTCGGTATCGAGCGGCTTGAGGGTGTGCAGGTTTAGGACGCGGGTTTCGTAGCCGAAGTCAGACTTCAGGATCCAGGCGGCTCGCATGGCTTCGGGCACCATGGGACCGCAGGCGATGATGGTGAGGTCTTCGCGCTCGTCGCGGTATTCGGATTCCAGTTTGGTCTCGAAGGCTTCGATGAAAATCGCAGCCTCTTTGCGCAGGCGGATCACGTTCGCTTTCCCGAAAACGAATGGCGTTTTTTCGTCGGTGACGATGGGGGTCGCTTCGCGGGCGAAGCGAATGTATTTCGGACCTACGTGCTTTAGCAGGAGATAGTCGGTGGCTTTGCGGGTTTCGACCATGTCGCAGGGGACGACCACGCTCATGTTGGGGAGCCCGCACATGGCGAACAGATCTTCGAGGGCCTGGTGAGTCGCGCCGTCGGGGCCGACGCTGACTCCGCCGTGGGCTCCGGCGATCAGGACGTTGAAGTTGCCATAGCAGATTGAGGTGCGGATCTGGTCGAGATTGCGGGCGGCGGCGAAGGTTGCGTAGGTGCCGAAGACGGGGAGCTTGCCTTCCTTGGCTAGTCCGGCGGCGGCTGACGTGGCGGATTGCTCGGCGATGCCCATGCTGAACCAGCGCGATTTGCGCTCGGGCTTGCCGGCGTAGAACTCGCTGATGGTGATGGAACCGGAAATATCCAGGCCGAAGCAGACTACACGCGGATCGTCGCCGTTGGCGGCTAGCGACTGGCCGAAACCCAGGCGCGTGGGCTTCATTTGCACTTTCATGTTTTCGGCGGCGTTCCACCAGTAGTTGCGGTGGAACTTGGGCATCTTGGCGTCCAGTTTGCGGTCGACCTCGGCTTGGTATTGTTTGGCGTGGGCGAATAGCTGATCGAGGGGAATCTGGCCTTCGAGACCGAGTTCCTTCAAGCTTTTGTTTAACTCTTCGAGGTTGGGCGCTTTGCCGTGCCATCCGGCAATGTTTTCCATGAAGCTGACGCCTTTGCCTTTGATGGTGTCGGCGATGATTACGGTGGGTTTGCCGGAGCCGGCTTTTGCTTTGGCATTGGCATTCTCCAGCGCTTCGACTACCTGCTTCATGTCGTGGCCGTTGATGGTGATGACTTCCCATCCGAAGCTGCGATATTTTTCTTCGAGAGGCTCGACGTTCATTACGTCCTTTACCCAGCCGTCGATTTGCAGGCGGTTGCGGTCGATGATGCCTACCAGATTGTCTAGCTTGAAGTGGCCCGCTTCCATCGCGGCTTCCCAGATCTGACCTTCCTGCTGCTCGCCGTCTCCCATGATGCAGAAGACGTGGTGATTTTTCTGGTCTAGTTTGGCGGCGAGCGCGATGCCTACGGCTATGCTTAGGCCCTGGCCCAGCGATCCGGTGGAGACTTCGACGCCGGGCAGTTTGAGCCAGTGCGGATGCCCCTGATAGGGCGAATAGAGCTTGCGCAGGAGCGCGACATCTTCTTTTGGATGGAAGCCGGCGAAGGCTAGGCCTAGATAGAGGCTGGGCGCTTTGTGGCCGGTCGACCAAACGATGCGATCGCGGTCGGGCCAGTTGGGGTTTTTGGGATCGTGGTCGGCGACGCGAAGGTAGAGCGCGGCGGCGATGTCCATGATGGAAAGCGTGCCGCCAGCGTGCCCGGATGTGGCTGCGCACAGAACGGCCAGGTCGTAGCCGCGCATCAATGCAGCCTGCTGTTTCAGTTCGTCAATGCTGTAGGAATGCAGAACTTCGCCGGTGGTCGAATTCTGAATAGACATGGGGTTGCTCCTTCGCTTACGCCGCGTGTTGGGCGGGGCGGGAAACGGCGCATAGGCTTACAGGATGAGCGTAACTGGCGCGGTCGCGGGGTTCAGTGAGCGGGGTCACAGGCGGGAGTGACGCGGAGCCGGCGCTCCCTGCCAGCGCGAGCGCTTTTTTACCGCCGAGACGCGGAGAACGCCGAGAATGAAGCCCTGTGGAACCCTGTGCCCTCCGTGGTGATCGGCATTAGAGCTTCACCACAGAGGACACAGGGGCCCACAGAGGAAAACCTTTCGCACACGCAGATGATTTCTATCAGCGCGCCGAATTAGCGCGCCGACTTGAAGATCGCGAACACTGCGCCTTGCGGGTCGGCGATCACCGACATGCGGCCGACGCCTTCCATCGTCATGGGCGCGAGATGGGAATTGCCGCCCATCTGTTTGGCTTTGGATGCAACCGCATCTACATCATCGACCTGGAAGTAGGCTAGCCAGTGCGGCGGCGCTCCGGGCGGGTGATACTTTGAGGGCGGAACGCCTCCGATGAAATGTTCGCCGTTCTTGATATGCAAATAGCCGGACGGATCTTTCGGGTCGGCGGTCACCTGCCATCCGAAAAGGCCGGAGTAAAAATCGGAGGCGCGCTTGGGGTCGGACGTGCTTAGATCGGCCAGCAGAGCGTGCCGGCGACTTCGGCGATTCCGATTCCGGCGTTCTTGTTCGCCTGCCAGACGCAGAAAACCGCGCCAGTGGGGTCCTGGACGACGGCCATGCGGCCGGCATCCATGACGTCGAACGCTGGGGCGAGAATTTTGCCGCCTCGCTGCTGCGCCTTGACGACGGCTGCGTCGGTGTTCTCGACGGCGATGTAAATCATCCAGTACGGAGGAACGCCCTGCGAGCGCTCGTCGGGACGCAGCGTGCAGCCGGCGTCGGCTTCACGGCCCTGGAGTTTGAATTCGGTGTAATAGTCGTTCGGACCCATCGGATTGTCATGGGGAGCCCAGCCGAAGAGAGAGCCGTAGAACGCCTTGGCGGCGGTCTGGTCGGTGGTGTGGAGTTCAATCCAATTAGAAGGAGCCGGCGGGGTGCTTATCGATGTTTGCCATAGCGGCGGAATTTTACACCAATTCGGGCCGGCTCAGTTAAAGGACTAAAAGAGAGTTTTAACGCGGAGATCGCGGAGGTCGCAGAGTCGATTGAGAATTTGTCACACGGTGGAGCGACGGGCGTCTCGCCCGTCCAGGCGGGCGGCGACGCCCGGCTCTCCACTTCCCTTCAGCTCAGGTTCTTCCCTACCCAGTCTTCGATCCGCTGTAGCGCTGTATTCAGGTTCTCGAGCGAATTGGCTACGCTGAAGCGGAGATAGCCTTCTCCGTATTCGCCGAATGCGGTGCCGGAAAGGCAGGCGACTCCGGCCTGTTCCAGCAGCGCGTCGGCCAGCTTCTTTGATGGCCAGCCGGTCTTTGTGATGTTCGGAAAGACGTAGAATGCGCCCTTCGGCAGGCGGCAGGAGAAGCCTTTGATCTTGTTCAGGCCGGCTACGAAGGCGTCGCGGCGGCGCTTGAATTCAGCGCTCATCTTGTCGACCGACGACTGGTCGCCGCGCAGCGCTGCAATTCCGGCAACCTGGGTGAAGCTGGCGGTGCAGGAGGTCGAGTTGGTCATGAGACGCGCAATGTGCACGGCCAGATCGGGCCGCATTACGCCGTAGCCCATGCGCCATCCGGTCATAGCGTAGGTTTTGGAGAAGCCGTCGAGCAGAATGGTGCGCTCTTTGAAGCCGGGTACGCTCATGATGGAGAAATGCTCGCCTTCGTAGATGAGGCGGCTGTAGATCTCGTCAGAAAGAATGAGAATGTTGCGGTCGCCGATGGCCTCGGCTATTTCGAGTACATCTTTCTTCGTGAGCGTGCCGCCGGTCGGGTTGTGAGGCGAGTTCAGGATGATCAACTTGGTGCGGTCGGAAATCAGCGAGGCCAGTTCTTTGACATCGACGGAGAAGTCGCGCTCTTCGCGGAGCAGAATGGGAATCGCCTTGCCCAGCGAATAGTTGATCATGGACTCGTAGATGGGGAAGCCGGGATTGGGATAAATGACCTCATCTCCGGCCTCAATTAGTGCCAGGATGGTGAAGAAAATAATAGGCTTGCCGCCTGGGACCACGACCACTTCCTCGCTCGAAACCGGGACACTGCGGGTGCGGCTGACATAGTCGGCAATCGTCTGGCGCAGGTCGGGAAGGCCGGCGGCGGGACCGTAGTGAGTCCATCCCATGTAAAGCGCGTCGACACCGGCCTCGATGATATTGGCAGGGGTGTCGAAGTCGGGTTCGCCAATTTCGAGGTGAATGATTTCTTTGCCCTTCTTTTCGAGGGCGCGGGCGCGGTTCAGGACTTCAAAGGCGGTTTCGGTTCCGAGCCGCGACATCCGGCTGGCTAGACGCAATTCGTGCTGAGTTGTGGTGGGCATGGCGGCCGATGAAATTATAGCGCTTCGGTAAGGTCAGAGGTAAGAGGAGGTCAGAGGTGAGAGGTTCGATTGCAGAGGTAAAAGGCCGAGGGCTTCAAGAATGGATTGCTGCGATTTAACCTCTAACCTCTGACCTCTGACCTCTTAGCTCTGACCTATTCCGAGATGGTGCTCTCTTCGTTCTGCGCGCGCAGAATGCGATCGACGGAGTACGGGGCGCGCTGGGCGGGCTCGTGATAATGGCGCACCTGCATTTCTCCGAGCAGGCCGACGGCGAGCATGTTTAGTCCCGCCAGCAAGAGCACGGCGGAGAACAGCATCAGCGGGCCGTGCTGGTACATGATGTCGGTGTGGTGCAAGACCTTCTCCAGGACGAGCCAGAAGGAAACGGCGCTGCCCGCAAAAATGCTGAACATCCCCACCGTGCCGAAGAAGTGCAAGGGGCGGGAAAGATACTTGAGCAGGAAGCGGATGGTGAGGAGATCGAAGAAGACGCGGAAGGTGCGCGAGATTCCGTAATGCGACGTCCCGCGTTCCCGGTTCACGTTCCTGATGGGAACTTCGATGATCGACGCGCCGTGCCATGAAGCCAGCGCGGGGATGAAACGGTGGAGCTCCCCGTAAAGCGGAATCTGTCCCAGGATTTCGCGGCGGTAGGCTTTAAACGTGGTGCCGAAATCGTGAATGTCGACGCCGCTCAACTTGGCCATGAGCCAGTTGGCGCAGCGCGACGGGATGCGGCGCAACCAGAAATTGTCGACGCGATTCTTGCGCCAGCCGCTTACGATGTCATAGCCCTCGGCAATTTTTTCGAGGAACAACGGAATGTCGGCAGGATCGTGCTGCAAGTCGCCGTCCATGGCGATGATGTATTCGCCGCGGGCGTGGTCAAATCCGGCGGCGAGGCCGGCAGTCTGACCAAAATTACGGCGCAGCTTGACGACGGTCACGCGGCTGTCGACGGCGGCAATCTCACGCAGCAACTGGAATGTGCCGTCGACGGAACCGTCATCGACCAGCACCATCTCGAAGGTCTCGCCACTCGCTTCCATCACGGACTTAAGCCGCGCGTACAGGTCGGTGACGTTCTCCTGCTCGTTGTGGAGAGGAACTACAATTGAATATTTGAGCACAGTGCTTTTGATTATACGGCAACGGAGCGTTGCTTTCGCAGTGACTTCGGTGAGGCGTGACCCGGCGGGATGGGACTTCGTCCGCGGCGCCGTGTAGTTGGCGACCAGCGCGCCTTTCCGGTAAATGTTGCGGGATCCGCTTCGCTTGGGGCGGGGTTCTTCCCGCGCGCGCAAACCCTTAGCGGCTCGCCGCCAAGCGCTGCTCCACTAACTCCTCGATTCGATTAACGACTTCGTCCTCACTCATATTCGTCGAGTCGAGCACCACGGCATCGTCGGCGGCTACCAGCGGTGAAACCGCTCGGGTGCGGTCTCGCCGGTCGCGTTCGCGAAGTTCCGCGGCCATTGCCTCGGCCGGCGCGCCCTTCACCCTCTGCTGGTCGAGTCGGCGCTGCTCGCGAATCACGGGATCGGCGTCGAGAAAGATCTTTAAATCGGCATCGGGAAAAACTTTTGTTCCAATGTCGCGGCCCTCCATTACAATGCCGCCGCCGATGCCCATCTCGCGCTGCCGCTCCACCATCCACGCTCGCACCTTGGGATGCACCGAGACGCGCGACGCCGCCTCGCTCACGTCGCGCTCGCGGATCCGCTCGGAAACGTCTTTCCCATTGACGAGCACACGATTGCCGCCGACGGAGCGATCGAGAGTAATGCGCGAATCCTGCGCCATCTTCAGCAGTGCAGCCTCGTCGTCGAACGAGGCGTCCCACTCGATGGCGTGCAGAGCCAGGGCGCGATACATCGCTCCGCTCTCCAGGTTCACATAGCCTAGTTTGCGCGCCAGGCGGGACGCGATGGTGCTCTTGCCGGCTCCGGCTGGGCCGTCTATGGCGATGATGAGTTTGCGTTGGGAAGGATCGGTCATTGTGGCGAACTGAGCATTGTACACGGAGCGAGGGAGCGCTTCACCACAGGAGACACGGAGGAACACACGGGAAAACCGGCTGATGTCTGGGAAATATGCAGTATGCCTCCTCGCACTTCGACGCTCTTCAGCTCTTTAGGTCCTCAGAGTGTGCGTGAGCACTCGGTCGTCCCTCCGAGACTTGAATTATTTCTCCCCTTTTCCCAGCGCCGCGCTGGGCTAAGCTCGGACGCCCCTCCGGGGCTGGATTCTCGTGTATTTGCGTTCCACCGGGTTGACCGAAAAGGAATTCTCACGCACGCACTTCAGCCAACGCGCTCTGGGCGGGGCTTGGGCACGTAGGCTTGTTTTGGCGGCGTTACTTGCAGCAGCGACTTGCTTCCCACGTGCACGAAACTCAGTTCGCGGGCCGAGAGCAAGGCATGAATTGCTTCTTTCACGCGCGTCCGTGGGACGAAGTTCGCGAGGAAGTTTTCGGCATCTCCTTCATCTACGGCGATCACGCAGTCCAGATATTTCGAGACTAGAGCCGAAAGCGCTTCGGGCACAGAAATCCCGACGCCCTGGCACACAACATCCGGCGCCCAGCGGGACAACTCGTCCCACACCGAGCCTTCCTCCACCGAGTAATCCACGCGCGTGATGCGCAGTTTGGCCCACAGTTCGCTCAACCCGCGATCGAGCCCGGCGTTCGAAAGCGAACCGCCCAGCATCTCGCCCAGTTTGGTTTTCGAAATCGGTCCACGGCGCCGGATGATTTCGAAAGCGTCGCAGGCCAGCGGCGAATAGGGAGAACGCGGCCCGGTTGCCGGCGGCTGCTTGGGGTTGCGCTCGCCCACGAGCGCATAAAAATAAGGAAACACCGAGGCGGCCAGCAAGAATGCGTTGTTCTCGTCAAAGAGCGGAGCCTCGTAAGCTGCCTGGTCGCGCAGGGCCCGCACCATCAACTCGGTCGCTTCTCTGGCACGCGGATCGGCATAGGCGTGCTGGCGCGTAGGCAGTTGGTCATCTGCCCCCACCCAGGCTCCCATAAAAGTTGGCAACAGAACCGCAGGGCGCATTGGATACATCAGGCAAAATCCCACCGACTCGAGGAAGGAGCGCGCCTCATCGAGAGTGCACACGGGCTGGCCGTCGAGGCGCCATTTGTGCGTGCGAGCCTGGAGAAGTTCCGCGCCGGTCATGCTTTCGATTAGAACACAGCTTTTCGCTGTTGGCTGATCGCTGTTCGCTTCGGGCTACTCGCTTCCTGCTCATGGCGAACAGCGAACCGCGAAAAGCGAGCGTCCTAGATCCTCTTGAACGCCTTCTGGATGTCCTGCATGGAATAGCGCAGCACTACCGGCCTACCGTGTGGGCAACTCATGGGATGCTCGGTTTTTGCGAGTTCCGCCAGCAGCCATTCCATCTTGTTATGGTCGAGGGGCATGTTGACTTTGATGGCGGCGTGGCATGCTATCGAGGCCGCGATGCGGGTTCGCACAGCTTCCAGATTGATGGCCTGCTCTTCGCGCGTGAGTTGCTCGAAGATTTCGTTCAGCATGTGCTCGATCTGCGCCGCGTCCACGCCCGCCGGCGCGATCTTCACTGCTACGCTGCGCGCGCCGAAGGGTTCTGCCTCGAAACCATTGTGCGCAAGTTCTTCGGCAATGTCGCTGAAGATCGCCTGCTGTGCCGGAGTCAGTTCGATGACCAGAGGCATGAGCAAACGCTGGCTCTCCACCTGCTGCGCCGAGCGTTGCCGCAGGA
>Ga0224558_1002389_pt1 | contig 17290 bp, 14 predicted proteins | sample 714S32024metaG_FD_180682 | JGI IMG/M metagenome (GOLD analysis project Ga0224558, IMG submission 180682) | Peat soil microbial communities from Stordalen Mire, Sweden - 717 S3 20-24 | ecosystem: Environmental > Terrestrial > Soil > Wetlands > Peat | place: Sweden: Norrbotten County, Stordalen... | reverse complement strand
AAGCCATCCTCTGCCACGAGATCCTGCACGTGCGGCGCCGCGACTGGCTTTTCGCGGTGGTCGAGGAGATCGTGCGCGCCGTCTTCTGGTTCCATCCGGCCATCTGGTGGCTGTTGGGCGAAATTGGCCTGGCGCGCGAGCAGGCGGTGGATCGCCAGGTGGTCGAGATGACCAAGTCGCGCGACCAATATGTGGATGCGCTGCTGGCTATCGCGGGCGCCCGGCCGCGGCTCGACCTGGCACCGGCGCCGCTGTTCCTGCGCAAGCGGCACTTGAAGCAAAGAGTCATTTCAGTCTTGAAGGAGGTTCGTATGTCGAGAACGCGTTTGATGTCCGCGCTGGCCGCGGGGCTGGCAATTCTGGTAGCGGCGTGCTGGTTCGTAACTGGCGCCTTCCCACTGGCGGCGGCGCCCGAAGTGGTGAATGATTCGCCCGGCGTGACGGTCGATCTGGGCGGTGCCGGGGTCATGCACCGGACGGGTGTGATCTATCCGGAGGCGGCGCTCAAGCAGGGCGTGCAGGGAACGGTGGTGGTGGAGGTGAAGCTGGACGCCAACGGCAACGTCAGCGACGCCCATGTCGTGAGCGGCCCGGATGAGTTGCGCAACGCCGCGCTGCAATCGGTGTTGCAGTGGCACTTAACGAAGAACCTGGCGGGGAGTTCGCGGCAGGTGAGCATCTCGTTCCGGTTGCCGGATTCCGCCCCCGTACAGCCTCCCGCCGCTGCGGCTGATCCCGTACAGGCCCCTGCCGCCGCGGCCGGCCGCCGGGTAGCGTCTCAGCCCGCCTGGGTTGGCCGCACGGTCAAGGGCATCAATGTGGTTGGCCTCTCGGACCAGCCGCGGGCCGATCTGCTCTCGCAACTGCCGGTACACGAAGGCGACACGCTCTCGGCCGAATCGCTCCAGAACGTCACACGGGCGGTGAAGGGATTCGACGAACATCTGTCGGTCGGCGTAATGTCCGTGGGCAGCAGTGAAGCGACCCTGGAGATCATGGTCCTGGGCGGCGCAAGGACTGACACCAACCCGACCCCGCCATCGAGGATCAGGATCGGCGGCAACGTCCAGCAGACCAAGCTGGTTCTCCAGCCACGCCCGACCTATCCTCCGGAAGCCAAACTGGCTCACATCCAGGGTGTCGTGAAGCTCAACGCTATCATCGCCAAAGACGGCACCATTCAGAATCTCGAGGTGATCAGCGGAGAGCCTGCCCTGGTTCAGTCCGCCCTGGACGCCGTAAAACAGTGGGTTTACCAGACGACACTCCTCAACGGCCAGCCGGTCGAGGTGATGACTGAGATCGACGTGAACTATACGCTGACTCAGTAGGGGCCGGGCAACTTGTCCGTGCGTAGCCGGATGCCCGTCCCCTACTGCCCGCCGAGCACGTTCTGGACGAAAGCCCGCTCGATGGGCCAGTAACCGAGCACGCGCTGCCCTTCGTTGCGGAAGGTGCCGCCAGCCAGGACGCCGCTCAGATCGGCGGGGTCGGGTTTCCGATGCTCCCGCTCCATCATCTCCCGCAACAGGCTGGTAGTGCGGGTGAGTTGGGACGCCATATCCGCCGCATCCTGCTGGTTGCGGCAGCGGACCTCCAGCCGGGCCGCGAGGCCCTGGCCTTCGGGGGCGAATGCCAGGGTTGCGGTCTCGGCCCGCTCCATGCCGCGCGCAAACATGCGCGTGCCGTCGGGGAGGCTATCGCTGGATTTCAGCACGGAAGTGGGAATGGAGAGCCAGACCGGCGCGTCGGGAACCTCAGGTTCCGGGCCTGAGGCCGCGCTGTTCAGGCGCAGGGCCGCCCAGTCGTCGGTGCTCACCGCCAGCGCCATCAGGTTCGAGCGCACGGGGAAGAACGAGATGCGCCGCTCCGGAGCGCTGCCGGTCATGCGGCAAAACGAGTTGACGCACTTGCCGTCCTGGCTTTCGGCATAAGCGCGCAGGCTCTTCCAATCGAAGCGCCCCTTGACAAACAGGAACCGGCCGGTGGGGCCGAACGCGACGATGGCCGCATCCAGATCCTGCTTGTAATCGAATTGGGTATGGCGAACGAAACTCTGGTACTCGGGATCCTCGCCGGCTTTGGCGCCGTCCAGCAGTTGCAGAATTCCGCCACGGCGCAATTCGCTGAAATCGATATACGCCACCAGCGCATTCTCCGCCGGCATCCGTCTCAGTAGCGCCGCCGTGGTGAGGGAGCGCGACCGGTACCACACCACTCCCCAGACCGAGACGCCGCAGATGGCGGCGATCCCAACCGCAATCAACCATGCCCGAGGTTTTTGGCTCACCTAATGCAGTATCACACAGGGACGCACTCGGCGGCGCGCGCTTCCTTCCACAATCGTATGTATGGGTCCAGGCCGCGCATCAATTCGCCGAAGTCCTCTAGCGCCAGGGATTGCGCTCCGTCGCTGACGGCCTTCTCGGGGCAGGGATGCACCTCGACCATCAACCCGTCCGCCCCCGCCGCCACGGCGGCGCGCGCCAGGGCGGGGACCAGGCTGCGTTTGCCGGCGGCATGGCTCGGGTCGAGAATCACCGGCAGGTGCGTCATTTCGTTGAGCACCGGGATGGCGGAGATGTCGCAGGTATTTCGGGTGGCGGTCTCGAAGGTCCGGATTCCGCGCTCGCACAGAATCACGTTGGGGTTGCCGTGGGCCACTATGTATTCGGCGGACATCAGCAGTTCCTTGATGGTGGAACTCATGCCGCGCTTCAGCAGCACCGTACGGCCGCAGGAACCGAGCGACTTCAGCAGCGCAAAGTTCTGCATATTGCGCGCGCCCACCTGCATGCAATCGGCATACTCGGCCACCAGGTCGACATCCCGGTCGCTCATGATTTCGGTGACAATGCCCAGTCCAGTGGCCTGCCTGGCCTTGCGCAGAAGCTTGAGCCCCTCCAGCTCGAGACCCTGAAAATCATAGGGCGAGGTGCGCGGTTTGAAGGCCCCGCCGCGCAATACGCGCGCCCCCGCCGCCGCCACGCTTTCGGCGGTCCGCATGATCTGCTCTTCGCTTTCCACCGAGCAGGGTCCGGCCATCACGATGAACTCGTCGCCGCCGATCTCCACGCCGTTCACCTTGATCAGCGAGCGGCCTTTCTTGAATTCCTTGCTGACGAACTTGTACGGCGCCGAGATGCGCATGGCGCGCTCCACCCCGGGCGTGGCTTCGAGGGATTCGAGGCAGGCAGTGACGTCCCCCATGCCCACCGCCCCGATCACCACGCGTTCCTCGCCTTCGATGGAGTGGACCTTGTAGCCGAACTCGCGAATGCGTTCGCAGACGTGGTCGATTTCTTGCCTGGTGGCGTGTGGCCGCATCGATATGATCATGGTTCCCCCAAAAACAAAAAACCCACTCTCACGAGTGGGCTGGCTCCGAATGTTGTCTCCGCCAACGCCACTCTACCGGCTGAGCCGGTAGGTAAACGAGCTGGCGAAGGGATACGACATCGAAATACGAGTATACACCAAACTACGGCAGCGTCGCTTCCACCGGCGCCGATCGCGCACTCTCGTTCCCGGTCTTGTCGATGGCGCTCACGGCGTAACGGTACGTCTTGCCATGCTCGACGTCGCGGTCCGAGTAGCTGGGGATGAGCACCATCTCGCCGATCTTCTCGAACGGACCGGCGCCGGTGGAGCGGTAGACGCGGTAGCCGGCCAGGTCCGGTTCGGTGTCGCCTTCCCAGGAGAGCTCGATGGAATTCGGTGCGGTGGCGGCGTTGAGACCTATCGGCACGGCGGGCGGGAAGTGATCTTCCGGGGTGATGCCTGCCTCTTCGGAAGGGTCGCTTTCCGCTTCCATATTGCTGGGGAGCGTGACAATGGTCTGGACCTGGTAGATGTAGTGCTTGCCGAACTCCGCGCCGGAGTCGGTCCAGGACGGTTGCGGCACGCTGGCCACTGGCGCGAAGCCATCGCTGCCGGTGCGCCGGTAGATGCGAAAACGGTTGCCGCGCGCCCGCCAGGTGAGGCGCACACCTTCGGCGGCCGCCTCGGCATGCAACTCCGCGGGCCTGTCGGGAGGCTCAATCACGGGAAGATTCACGAAGTTCGACCAGCCTACGGTCTTGCCCCTGGCGCCGGAAACGCGGACCGCCAGGGTGGCTTCCTTGCTGGTCCAGGCCACCGCGGGGATTTCGTAGCGAGCCACTCCGCTGTTGACGGGGCCTTCGGGGACTGGTGTGGCGTGAGCGGCCCATGCCTCTTGACTGAAAGGCGCCTCCGCGGCGCCAATGCGCAGATCCAGCTTGAGGGGCGTTTTGATGGCCACGCCCTCGGTGGTGCGCAGTGGCACCGTGAACTGGACCAGGATGCAGGCGCCGCGCTGGATGGCGGCAAGATCGAGGACGCGGGCCGGAACATTGGCCAGCGGGGGCAGCGGGTCCCCGGTATAGCCGCAGCCGCTTGTCAGAAGCGCGGCCGCGGCTATCAGCGCGGGGGAGACGCGATACATGACTACTGAATCACTACCGGGTACGCGGCGGAGCAGGCTGACTGCGAGCCGGCTGTGGCGCAAATAATCAGTTGAGTGGCGCCGGCGCCGAGATCAGCCGGTATCGCCACGTTGACCTGCTGCACGCCTGTCAGGCCCGGGGCCGCGCCCGCGTAGAGCGGGATCAGGTTCTTGCGGTCGGCAATCTGCACCGACACCGTGGCGCTTGTGGGAATGCCGGTGGCGAAGATCTGAAGGACGCTACCCGCCTTGGCCGGGGTTCCGGCCTTGTTCTCGGTATAGTCCTGGTTGAGTACGCCATGCGGGAAAATGGCGGGCCAGACGGGCGCCAGCGCCACCGTGAGCGGCGCGCTGCTCGAGCCGTCCACCGTCACCACCAGGCTGGCGGAGGTCTTGGATCCCAGACTCACCGGAACCTGGAGGTTGATCTGGGTGACTCCGACGTAGAGCAGGATGGCCGCGCTGCCATCGAAGGTCACCGATACGTTCTTGCCCGAGAGGTTGGCGCCCAACAGCGTGCTCAGAGAACCCGGCACCAGAGGCGTCACCGCGAAAGTGGCGGCGTTCACCACCGAGGTCACCGTCACCACCGGCGCGGGCGGAGTGGGCGTAGGGGTCGGAGTTGGAGGCAGCACCGGGGCCGCCTGCACCGTCAAGGTCACGGGGATGGTCGCGTTCCCCGCGAGCGGGCCGGCATCGATGATGATCCTGGCTTGATACGTGCCTGCCGCGAGGCTTACCGGCACAGTCGGCCAGACCCGCACGCTGCCGTCGTTCTGCCCCGCCGTATAATCCAGGATCAGCCAGCCGGAGCCGGTGGCGTAGCTGACGACGGCGGTCCAGTTCATGATGCCGCCGCCCGAATTTTGCACCGGAATGTATCCAGGCCCGTTGGTCATGGCGCCGCCGGCGATGGCGGCGAGCTGCACGGAAGTCGGATCGATCGACAATTTCGGGAAGTAACCGGCCTGGCAATCGCCGAGCACGGTGCAGTCGGACGGCGGTGTTCCCGTTCCCGCGGTGAACCGCGGAACCGGCGCGCTGATGGACGCGCTCATGACCGTGGAGACCGGAGCGTAAGACAGGCTCTCCTGTCCCACAGCCGCGGCTGTCGCGTTGGGAACTGAAATAAACGCGGGGAACTGCGCGCTCTCCTGCACGGCGGGATTGGTGTCCGCCACCTCATAGACCGCCCAGCCGGCTCCGTTGGTGAGCGGCACTTCGCTCATGGAATCGAGCAGCACCGGGCCGATGCCCGAGGGCGTCGGCAATGGGATGCCGCCGGCCCCGGTGGCATCGGCGTACGGGACGCGCACCAGCAGCGATGTGCCGCTGCCGGGAACGTACTGGCCCACTGCCTGCGTCACGCCCAGGTCGCCGCCAGCCGTGGGAACCAGCGCGCTGGAACCGGCCACCCGGTCCGGGATGTAGATGTGCGCGCCGGCGGGGAAGCCGGAATAGCCGATGAGGAAGCGGGTGCCGGTGTCGTCGCCGGCGGCGCGCGCCGCAAACGCGCCGGCGAAACCTTCGGTGATGCGCGTGGAAGCGAAAACGGTCCTCGCCGCGAAGAGGACCGAGAGGCTGGTAGTGGAAGCCAGCGCCGAACCCGTGCACGGAACATCGGCGCCGTACACGGTAGCGAACAGGCTCGTCCGCGGGTAAGCGACCACCACTTGCGATTGGCTGATGGGAATGGTGGAGCTGATGTTCGCCTTGATCGAATCTACCGCCCCGACGGCGGCGCGGATGTTGGAAATCCGGATGCTGAGGCTGCCGCTCGGCGGCATGGTGAAGCTGATGCCGTTGAAGGCCATGCTCCCGGCGCCTACCAGACCGGCGATACCGGTGGGCACGAAGCCGCTCCCGTAATCCACGAAGAGCACGGCATCCTGGGTTTGGTTGTTGGCGTCTACGCGGTTGGTGATACCGACCGGCAGGAAAATGGTGAGGTTGCCCGACAATACAGCCCCGGCGCTGTAACCTGAGCATTGCAGGAGAATGTCGCCGATGCGTTCGGTGAGGCCTTCGGCGCGCACCTGAACAGGCACACCGGAAGTCACGCATGCGGGCTGTGTTTGAGCGAAGGTGGAGCCAGTCGCCAGGGCAAGCAACGCCGCTAGCAGGATGGTCCGTTTACCAATCGGAGTATTGGGTCCCATCAAGTCCCATTTTATCAGATCCGCTGCGCACATCGAAAATGCCGGGGTCCGATTGGCTGACGCTCTGCGTGGCATCCTCCATGATGGTTTTCCACGTTTGATTGGAGGCGGTCATGGGATCCATGGGGATCTCGCGCAGATAGCCGTCGGTGACGAGGTCCTGAAGAGACTGCGGGGCCTTCTGCTTGTCGTAGGTGTAGTTGTCAATGACGGTGCGCAGGGTGAACAGGTTGTTCTTGAGGACACTCTCCTTGGCGCGCGTGATGGACCGGCTGTAAATGGGAATGGCCATCGAGATCAGGATCACGATAATGGCGATGACCACCATCAGCTCGACGAAGGTGAAGCCGCGCAGGCGCCAGGGTCGATCGGGCCGATCGGCAATCGGCGGCGCAGTTGGCAGACCACGAAGAACGATGGTCTGCCCCACATTACCACTCGGAATATGAAGTTCCATCGGGAGCCTTTTGGGTGGTCTTGGTGTAGATGTCGAAAACGTCCTGGCCGCCCCAACTGGTGGACGCGGGGTCGTCCTGATCGCTGCGCAGGCCCCAGTCGGCCTTGCCGGTGAACGGGTCGCGCGGGATGTGGCGCAGGAAGCGCATCTTCTTGCCTTCGGGCCCAGGCAGCTTCACGCCCTCCACCAGCATCTCGAGGGTTTCCGGGTAGCAGTTCGCGTCCAGCTTGTGGGGGCCGAGGTAGCCCGCGTCGCAATTGTCCTTGAACTTGTCGATGGCCTGCCGCACTTCGCGCAGGGCGTAGCGAAGCTCGCGCTCGTGCTCCGCGCGCACCTTGTTGCGCGCCAGGGGGACTGCCATGGCCGTCAGGATGAGCATGATGGTAAAGGCCACGATCAGCTCGATCAGCGTCAATCCTTTCTGTTTCCGGCGCTGCATACCAACCAGCCTACTTCACCGTGACGGTAAGTTGGGGCGTCGAGTTTGAAATGACGGCCCCTTGGGCGTTTCTCACGGCCAGGTGTGGGATTGTGACGACGGTGGCGCCGCGGGCCATTGCCTGGAAGTTCAAAGTGACGAGCGTGCCCGACCCGCCAGCGCCGCGTGAACCAGGCGGACGGTTGAGCTGGACGACGGCAACGCCGGTGTCATTCAGAATGTTCTTGGTGAAGACGGGCTGCCGGTCATCTTTGGAGAAGAAGTCGCCGAGACTCACGTCGTTCAGCCGCAGGAACTTGGGATCGAACTGGATCTGCATCGGTGCGGAGGCCACATCGACGCCGCCGTCTATGAACAGAGAGACGGTGATACGCTCCGACGGGCCAGCCGTCGCCTGGGACGGCTCGAAGTAAACGCGCGTGCCGGCTGGCGGCGCGGTGGCGGGCGGAAGGCCCGGCAAAGGCGGTGCGGTGGCTGGCGGTGCGGTGGCTGGCGGCGCGATGGCTGGCATCGGCAGCACGGTGGTTGGCGGCGCGGTAGCAGGCGGCGCGGTAGCCGGTGGTGCGGTGGCCGGCGGTGCAGTAGCTGGTGGCGCAGCGGCCGCGGGCGCAGCCGGCTTCGGCGCGTAGTTCACTTTGACGGTGGTGAAGTTGCCGACCGCGATCGCCCGCAGGTTTTCCGGCGTGATATCCGGCCGCCGTATGACGTGCGGGATCAGCACAATCATCAGCTCGCTGCGGTCGTGTTCGGTGCTGTCGCCGCTGAACAAATGCTTGAGAAACGGAATGCTGGAGAGGCCCGGAATGCCGGTGACCGTCTTGGTTTCCTGCACATTGATGAGACCTCCCAAAAGGCCGACTTCGCCTTCGCGCATGCGGATATCGTGCGAGATCTTCTTCTGGCTGATGACGGGCTGGTTGATGCCACCCAGGTTGACGTACGAGCTCACGCTGTTGATATTCAGGTCCACGTGAATGGTGACATCGCCGTTGTCATGCACGCGCGGCAGGAGTTCCACGTTGACGCCGGTATCGATGTACTGGAACTGGGTATTGACCAACGGGTTGATGCCCACGCCGCCGATGCCCGGCTGGAAGCTGCCACTGGCGGTGGGGACGCGATCGCCGATGTTGAGCGTGGCCTTCACCCCATCCACCGAGCGGACTTGCGGAGCTTGCAGCACTTTGGTCCGTGCGTCGCTCATAGCCGCCTGCAACAGGGCGCCGGGAAGGGTAGTGGAAAAGTCCGCACTGGCCAGGTGCCCAAGGTTGGACAGCGGGATTGAGGTACCAGTAGTGGTACCGCTGGTGGTTGCGGCGGTGGTGGTGGCGGTGGTGCTGGCGGTACTGGTGCTAGTGCTGGCGGTGGAGGTGGAACTGATCGGCACCTGTATGCTGGAGCGGGGCGTGAAAGCGATGGGAGAGTTGATCCCGGTGGAAGCTATCGCCGCCGTGATTTGCCGGCTGAAGGTCGAGCTGGCTTCGAGCACCAGAACATCCACTACAACTTCGGCCCGGGGCTTGTCCAGATCGTTGATGATCTTCTCCACGAAGGACATGCGGTCGGCCTCGCATTTGGCGATGATGGCGTTCTGGGCGTTGTAGGGGAACATGCGCTGGCAGTCGGACACGGCGCGCGCCGCATTCATGATTTCCTGGAGATCGGTGGCCGCGGTGACGTTGGAGAGGTAGAAGATCCGAGCCACCTGCTCTTCGTAGTCGTGCCGCTTGTTGACGGTGTCGTTGGTGATAAAGATGGTGCTGGGCGAGAGCGCCTTCCAGTAAGACTTGGTCAGCACGGCCACGGCGTCGAGAGCCTGGTCGATGGTCGAGTTATCGAACTCCACCGATATGCTGTTCTTTTGAGGCGGCGTATACTCCGGGTCCCACACCACGTTGATGCCGGCCAGCTTGCCGACCGTCTCGAAGAGGACCTTGACCGGTTGACTGTTCATCTTGAGGCGGATGGGTTCAGGGTTGAGCGGCTTGAGCTCGGGGACGGGCAACATGCGGTCGATCTTGTCCTTGATCTCTTTCTTGGCCTCTTCGGTCGGTGTCAGGGCTCTCTCCTGGGCGGGGGCCTCCTGGCCGGTCTCTTCCACTCGTTTGCGCTCGCGCTGGATCATTTCCTGGGTGCGGCGGATCTCCTGTACGGCAGCCGAGGAGCCGGGGTTGAGGGCGTAACCCTTTTGGAATTCGAGGAGAGCCTCCCCCAGTAAGCCCTGGTTGCGGGTTTTCAACCCTTTATCGATGTGCCCCTGGGCAGCCTGGAAGCGAGCCTTCTCGGCGGCCATCTGATAGAGCATGTCGGAGGGGTCCTCGGAAAGGGCCTTTTCGTAAGACTCCAGGGCGGCATCCCACTCCTTCCGGTCTTCGCTCTTGCGGCCGGCGGCCAGATACTGGTCGCCTTTCTTGGTGCGGGCCTCCAGCACGCCCGCCGGCGCAATCAGAATAGCGGCCAATATGATAGCGGTTAACCGATTGAAAAAAGGCATGTTTCCGTGCTTTCTCGGCCTTGTGGAAGCCCTATGCTAAGATGAAGTCGAATCATCCGGTCTGGGATCATCTAAAGTCATTGACGACGCCAGGCTTCCGCGCGTTGAGACAAAAAGGCTGAGATCCAATTGGCTGACAGAGACGTTTCCCTCAAGATCCTGAGCGACAACCGGCAGGCCCGCCACAACTATTTCCTCATGGAGCGGTTCGAGGCCGGACTGGTGCTGACCGGGACGGAGGTGAAGGCCGCCAAAGACGGCAAGGTCCAACTCAAGGACGCCTATGGCGCGGTGCTGAGCAACGAGGCCTGGCTCATCAACGCCCACATCAGCCAGTACTCGCATGGCAACCGCGAGAACCACCCTCCCGTGCGCAACCGCAAGCTGCTGCTGCACCGCCGGGAGATCGACAAGCTCCTAGGCCAGACTCGAGAGAAGGGCCTGGCGCTGATCCCCACCAAAATGTACCTAAAAAAGGGGAAGATCAAGTGCGAACTGGCGCTGGCGAAGGGCAAGAAGCTATATGACAAGCGCGAGGCCGACCGGGCGCGAACCGCGGAAGCCGAGGCGCGCGCGGAGATGCGGCGGCGGGCGTAGACCAGGTATGCGAGACATCGGCATCACCGAGTTCCGCCGTCAGTGCCTGACGCTGCTGGAAGATTTGCCCGAGGAGGGGATCGTCATCACCAAACGCGGCCGGCCCATTGCCCGTGTCGTCCCGATGCGGAAGGGCCCGCTGCTCAAGGGGAAGGGTCGGCCTGGGCCGCTGTGCCCCAATACGGAGACGCCCTACGACCTCGTATTTGATTGATATCAACGTCTGGCTCGCGCTGACCTGGGATCGGCACCCGCAACACGTCCCCGCCTCCCGGTGGTACGGCTCCGTCGACGACGTTGCGCTTTTGTTTTGCCGGTTCACCATGCTCGGCCTTCTGCGCCTGCTCACGAACCAAAAGGTCATGGGCGACAGCACTACCACTCTGGCCGGCGCGCTTCATCTGTACGACCGGTGGGCGCAGGACCCGCGCGTGGAACTCGCGGCCGAGCCGCGCGGCGCCGAGACTCTGTTCCGGCAGGCCATCGCGCCCTTTGCCCTCCAGACCGCCACGAAAGCGGTTGCCGACTGCTACCTGATCGGATTCGCGGAGGCGGCCGGCGCGCACTTGGTTACCTTTGACCGGGGCTTGGCCGCTACCGCTCAATTCCGGCAAGTTCCGGTGGCGTTGCTCGAGCCGGTCGACATGCGGAAGCGCCGCGGACGGCGGTCGGAATAACAAGCAATCTACTACAACGGTGAACCGGCGGCCGGCGCAAGTCCGGGATGCGGACTACCTAGATATACCTGCTACGATTGAACCGGAGGCGGCTTCGGATGACGACTATTGCCGAAGGTAAGGAAGCGGTGCTGGCGTACCTGGAGCAAGAGGCTCGGAATATAGCCGGGCAACCTGGTGTTTACAGGCTGGTGAAAGACGACTCTGGGAATCTGGTCGCGTTCATCGCGGGGCGCAGCTTCGTCGGAACTGGATCGTATTCCATGAGTGGGAACCGCATGGTGGTGATAGACGGTCTTGTCGTCGATGTCCAGCAAAATCAGGCTTAGCCCACGCTCGCGGCAATACGTTCTATAATGCAGCCATGGCCGAAGGTCTGAAGGGATACGATGGCGCCGTTGACGGCGTGAAAATCCTTCATGGCGTTGCAATCATGGCCCAAAGGATGCCCGGTACGCCGGAACGGCGGGCAGCAACCCCCGCGCCGCAGTTCCCTCAAAGCCGTCAGCCACAGCAGGAACTCGATATCGAGCCGATCGTTCAGCGGGCCATCGAAGTCATTGGCGGCCGTGAAGAAGCCATGCGATGGCTTGGCACTCCGGTTCGCGCTCTGGATTATGCCACGCCAATCTCCCGTCTCCACGATCCGGAAAGCCGAGAGCAGGTTCTATCCGTCCTTACGCAATTGGAGCACGGCGTCCTGTGATCGAAGCGTATCGACTGCACTCCAGTCGATATCCGGCGAATGACGGCACAGGAGCTGCCACCACTGGGGGCCGCTGGAATCCGAAGGGGACTGAAGTCATCTATGCCGCTGCTTCCCGGTCGCTGGCCGTTCTTGAGATTCTCGTCCATTATTCCGTTCTCCCAAGAGACTTCCTCATCACGCCAATCTCCATCCCGGACAGTGTGTCGATCGTGGGTGTGCCTGATTCGGTGCTTGCCGCCGGCTGGAATCAGCCAACCCCAATACCCACAACTCAGGAATATGGCGGGAGGTGGATAACCGCCAATAGTTCTGCTGTTTTGATCGTCCCCTCCGCTGTGATGCCGCTTGAGCGGAATTATGTATTGAACGTCCTGCACCCCGACTTCCGCAAGATTGCGTTCGGGCCGTCAGAGTCGTTTCCTTTTGACCCGCGGCTCAAATAGCTGCGCCCGAGAGCGCCTACGGTCGAATCTCCAGGCACCCGCGCCCGGTGGGGAGCATTTTGCCGGGGTTCAGGCGGTTGTCCGGATCGAAGAGCACTTTCAGCCGCCGCATCATCTCCAGCGTCTCGGGCGTGAACTGCTTGGCCATCAGCTCGTTCTTTTCCATGCCGACGCCGTGCTCGCCGGTGATGGTGCCGCCGGCTGCAATGCAATATTCGAGGATCTCTTCACCGGCGGCGCGCGCCTTTTCGAGATCGCCCGGTATGCGGGGGTTGAACAGGATGATGGGGTGCATGTTGCCGTCGCCGGCGTGGAAAATGTTGCTGATGGTGAGGCCGCGCTTGCGGGCCACCTCGCCGATGAAGCGAAGCGTGGGCGCGATCTTGGTGCGGGGCACTACGCCGTCCTGCACGTAGTACGTGGGGCTGACGCGGCCTACGGCGCCGAAAGCGTTCTTGCGGCCTTTCCAGAGCAGATCGCGCTCCTCGGCGGTCCGCGCCACGCGGAATTCGCGCGCGCCGCACAGAACGCAGGCCTCGCGGATCTGCTCCACCTGCTCCTCGACCGCTTCGCGCAGGCCCTCCAACTCGATGAGCAGAACGGCCCCGGCGTCCATGGGGTAGCCGGCGTGGGTGGCCTCTTCCACCATGCGGAGCATCACGCCATCGAGCATCTCGACGGCCACCGGCGTGATGCCGCGGGCAGTGATCTCGGCGACGGTGCGACCGGCGTCCTCGTTGGATTCGTAAACCGCCAGGGCGGTCTTCACGGTCTCGGCCTTGCGCATCAGCCTAACCGTCACTTTGGTGACCAGCGCCATGGTGCCTTCCGAGCCGGTGAGCAGGCCGGTGAGGTCGTAGCCGGGCAGGTCCGGCGCCTTGCCGCCGGTCTCGACCACGGTTCCGTCGGGCAGCACCAGCTCCAGTCCAAGGACGTGGTTGGTGGTGACCCCGTAGGCCAGCGTGTGCGGCCCGCCGGCGTTTTCGGCCACGTTGCCGCCGATGGTGCAGGCCTTCTGGCTGGAGGGATCGGGAGCGAAGTAAAAGCCGCGATTCTCGGCGGCCAGCGTGATATCCAGGTTGACGACCCCCGGCTCGACGACGGCGCGCTCATTCTCGAGATCGATTTCCAGAATGCGGTTCATGCGCGCAAAGGCCACCAGGATGCCGCCCTCGCGGGGGATGGCCCCGCCCGAAAGGCCGGTTCCGGCGCCGCGGCCGGTGAACGGAACCTGGAATTCGCGAGCGATCTTCACGATGGCGGCGACGTCTTCGGTGGAGCGGGGAAACACCACCAGATCCGGCCGATGTTTGTCGACGCCGGCGTCGTATTCGTAAAGCGCGAGGTCTTCGGGCTGGGCGAGATAGCCGGGCGGACCTAGAAGCGCGGCGATACGTTCGGTACAGGCGTCGGGCACCATGATGTTAGTGTAGCCGCGATTGGGGGTACATTGTTGACCGTCTGTCCCAAGGCCGAATCCGATATCCTACAAGAGTGGCTCGGAGCTCAATGCCCATGGTAGATACGCGTCCGAAGGCAGGTCCGAAACATACAAAGGCGGCGCATTTTCTTCAGAAGCGGCTCTTCCACGACCTTTCCAGCTTCGGCGAACTTGAGCGGCGCATTACAGAGTTGCCCGAAACCGAGCACGGCGATGCGTTTGAGGTGTTCGTGGAAGCCTACCTCGCTACCTGCCGATTCAGAGAGGCACAGGAGGTTTGGCCGTGGAACAGGGTCCCGCTGCCGATCCTCGACGAGTTGTTCCGTCGAACTGGAAGGGACGTGGGTGTAGACGGTGTCTTCAGAACGCGGGCCAATGAATACCACGCGTATCAGGCCAAATTTCGCAACAAGCGCTCGACGCTGACACATAGGGAGCTGTCGACTTTCCTTGCCGTCGCGGAACCGGACAAGCTGGCCCAGCGCGTGGTCATCACCAATTGCGATGCAATTTCCCCAGACAGCAAAAAGTGTCGCAAGCTCTACTGCATTCTTGGGTACGAGCTTGACCGGCTGGAATCCCGCGACTTCAAAGAGATTCTGGCATGGCTCGACAGCCGGCCTTTCCAACAAGCGCGGGTGATACCGCGTGATTACCAATTGGACGCTGTTGAGGCCCTCACTGGCGAACTACAAAACCACGACCGGGCCACTGCCCTGATGGCCTGCGGTACCGGCAAGACGCAGGTTGCGCTTTGGGCGGCTGAGCGAATGCAGCCACATGCTGTTCTTGTGCTCGTTCCGTCGCTGGCACTGCTAAAGCAGACGCGGGAGGCGTGGTTAAAGGGAACAAACTGGGACCGGGACAGGTTGCGGACCCTGTGCGTCTGCTCTGACCCGTCTGTGGGCGAAGACTTTATATTCGTCGACCCTAAAGAAGCCGGCTTTGCGGTCAATACCGAAAGCAAGAACGTGCGGGCTTTCCTCCAGCAGGAAGGTCCGGGCGTTAAGGTCGTGTTCTCCACTTACCAGTCTGCTCGTGTCGTCGCGGATGGAATGCGGCCGGGTGAGTGGTTCGACGTGGGTATCTTCGATGAGGCGCACCGAACTGCCGGCAAGGTAGGCCGCGATTTCAGCTTTGCGCTGGATGATGAGTCACTCCGAATTCGCAAGCGGCTGTTCTTCACAGCAACGCCACGGCATTACGACTACAACCGACGGCGCCATGAGGACCAGGACCCGCCGCTGGTCTACTCAATGCACGATGAGGAGGTTTACGGAAACCCCGCTTACAAATTGCCGTTCGCCAAAGCCGCCGAACGCGGGATCATCTGCAATTGCAGGGTTATAGTTTCCGTGGTGGATTCGAGCATGGTTGACCCCGATAAGCTCCCACACAGTGAAGTGCTAGTTTCCGGAGAACCATTGTCCGCGGATTATGTGGCCCGGCAACTTGCCCTCGCACACGGCATTAAGGAGCACGGGATCAGAAAGGTATTTACCTTCCATCGAACGGTGCGAGACGCTGAGGCGTTCACCTCAGAGGGTGCACGTGGTATCCGCCAGCATCTTCACGCCCCCTTCGACACACGTCACGTAAGCGGAGAGATGAACGCCGGTGATCGGGAGAAACGCATCCGCCAGTTTGCAGACGCTGATTGCGCCATCCTCTCTAACGCCCGGTGTCTCACGGAAGGGGTGAACGTCCCAGAAGTTGAAATGGTCGCGTTCATGTCTCCCAAGCGCAGCCGGGTGGACATTGTGCAGGCCGCCGGTCGAGCCATGCGCAGATCCTCCGACGGCACAAAGGCTGTAGGTTGGATTCTGGTACCGCTTTTCGTCGATAAGAGACCTGGCGAGTCCCTGGAAGCGGCTATCGGCCATTCCGATTTCCGTGAAGTCTTCGAAGTCCTGGGTCCACTGATGGAGCAGGATGACATTCTCGAGGACATAATTCGCGAGATGCGAGAGGACAGGGGGCGGACACGTGGGTTTTCCGACAGCCGACTTCGTGAGAAGGTGGAGGTCCTATGGCCGGGCATCGGGCTTGAGGACCTCCGGTTGGCAATCACAACAAGGTGCCTCGACCGGCTGGGGCGGCCCTGGGACGAGCACTTCGGTGAATTGAAAAAGTTCAAGGAGGAGAACGGGCATTGCAGAGTACCCCAGAGATCAGCGCTCGGCCAGTTTGTCGCCAACATGAGGAAAGACCGCAAAGCGGAGAAGCTGTCCGCTGAGCGGGTCCGGAAGCTGAACGAAATCGGGTTTGCCTGGGATGCCCTTGAAGCCGAATGGGAGGAACGCATCGCTCAATTGGAGGACTTCAAGAAAGTACATTCGCATTGCAACGTTTCGTCGAAGTGGCCGGCAAACCCGGCTCTTGCCAGATGGGTAAATAGCCTGCGCAATAAGCTCAGGCGGGGCGCGATCAGTCCGGAGCGGGTGAAACAGCTCACTGAAATGGGGTTCTCATGGGATCGGCCAACCGAGGTATGGGAGGAGAGTTTTCGCGCTCTGCTCGCCTACAAGGAAGCCCACGGAGATTGCAACGTGCCTCTCCGTTGGAGCCCGAACAAGAAGCTTGGCTTGTGGGTTCAGACGCAACGGCGAAGAAGGGCGTCCTTGGACGAGGGCCGGATACGGCGCCTCGAAGAGGCGGGGTTCGTGTGGGACACGCGGACAGCCGAATGGGAGAGAAATTATCGCAACCTAGCGGCGTATCGAGAAGAGAAAGGTAACTGCCTCGTTCCGGCGCAAACGGAACTCGGGCGCTGGGTCGACAGCCAGCGGCGAGAATTCGCGAAAGACAGAATGAGCCAGGAACGACTTGCCCGGCTGGGGCAGCTCGGCTTGGAACTGCGTGCGCGCCCACGGTTCACGGCGAAGTGGGAAGAGGGCTTTGCATTGCTGCTCAAATATCGGAAAGAAAACGGCGACTGCGATGTTCCGCAGAAGCACCCAAACTACCCGACGCTTGGTGCTTGGGTCAGCAACCAGCGCATGAAACACCGTAAGAGTCGGCTCAATGACGACCAAGTCGGGCGGTTGGAGGCGATCGGTTTCAAGTGGAAGGCTGAAACAACGAAGATTCCCGGGCGGTCTTCTCGACCGACGGACAGCCCGCTCTAGCGGCAATGCTGTTCACTTAAACCGTTGCGTCGAGGGCGGGCGCGCGCGGAGATTCAGGGACGGGTTCTTTTCTGGGGCTCTGCTCCCATTTCGACGGGTCGGGTGTGTCGCGTCCAGTTGACGTGAGAAGGTTAATGCCAAAGCGCCTCGGCGACTTAGTAGCCACGCAAGAATAACTGCACGATTCTGGGCGCCACTCGATCAATGAGTTGCACCATCTCCGTGTTGAGCCGCGGGCTTCACATTTTGCCGGCAGTCTGTAAATAAAGTCGTTCGATCCT
>Ga0224558_1002386_pt1 | contig 17318 bp, 11 predicted proteins | sample 714S32024metaG_FD_180682 | JGI IMG/M metagenome (GOLD analysis project Ga0224558, IMG submission 180682) | Peat soil microbial communities from Stordalen Mire, Sweden - 717 S3 20-24 | ecosystem: Environmental > Terrestrial > Soil > Wetlands > Peat | place: Sweden: Norrbotten County, Stordalen... | reverse complement strand
ACACGCCGACTGATAGGAGCCGCGGCCCCATCCCTGGCCGTAGGTCGACGGGTCACTCGAAAGGAAGTACAGAGAGGAACCAGCCGGGTAGTTGTAGCCCGCGGCCGTCGGCGGTGTCGCCGTCGGATTCGCCGGGACGTACCCGGCACCCGCTCCCCCCACCACGAGCACTGGGCCGTAGGGGCTCGACTCAAGCGACACCACCGCGGCCCCACGGTCAGAACCGGGGCCTCCGTGCCCGTGCCAGCCCTTGTGCCCGAAACCAGGACCGAATCCACCTGGTGCATTCGACGCATGCGCCGCGGTGGCCGGAGCGACCATGAGGACCAGCAGTACCGCACCGATCCCGATCGCGAGCTTTGACTTTGTCGTCTTCATCTGTGCCCTCTCGCCGAGCTGCAGTGTTCCTTCTACTTGTCAGGAAGGCAGAGTTGAAGAGCAAAGTCAATGAGTGACTCGTCGAGTGCCCGGAACCCGCACTGATGGTGACCGGGCAGTCACGCGGGGTGGAGAGCGAGGGACTCAGGTCCCAACACGGTCGACGCCCCGCATATCCGCTGGCCCAACTACCGTTCATTTGGGGTGACCGGATGGTCGCCGTGGGCGGACCGGTCGGCTGGATCCAGTCGGCATGCCACGAGCGTTTGACGTGCCACTTGGGCATCTTGCGCTTGATGACGTGCGGGTTGGATCGACGCCGGCGCATCGGGTTGAGCCGCTGAAAAGGTGGACGATGGCCAGACGCCAGGTGGCGTAGGTGGCGTTGGTGTCCTGAGAGGGGAAAGGCGGCGCGCTGGGCGACGGAACGGCGAGCGATGCGTAGCGCAGCCACGAACGAGACCCTGTCGGGATCCTCATCGGCGTGGGCGGCGGCTTCCCACGTCAAGGTGCGAATGGCGAAGTGACAACACAGGTGTCCCCAGATCACCTGGTTGACGAGTTCGGCCGGCTTCGAACCCAGCACGGTCCGGGGCCCGCGCTGGTGGGTCTTCAGTTCGTCGAAGGCCGATTCGATCTCCCACCGTTCGGCGTAGACGAGGGCGAGCGCTTCGGCCGAAGCCAGGCCTGGATGGAGGACGGTGGTCATCAATCGACAGGGCTCGAGGTCGCCACGACCGTCGTCGATCACGTAGTCGATGACTCGCACCACCGAATGGTTTGCGGGCCTCGGGAAGCTCGCCCGGCTTTCGCCCGACGTCGAAACTACGCCTACCGGCCAGGATGGCGCCCGTGGACCTGAGGATCTCGTCTGCGTGCCGGCCTGGATCGGCGAACCGGAAGACCCAGTCCATCGCGTCCTCGGGACCTGCGATGCATCCATCCAGCGACATCGCCGTGTTCCACAGCACGATGGTCACGGAACCGCTTGTAGCGGTTCGGCCATCGTCAGGCCAAGGTCCTGCAGGTGGGCAGCGACGAGGCGGTCGGGAATCCGGGACCTGGGCGCGGGTGCTCCCGCCGAACGTCGCTCCGCTGGTCAGGAGCCTGTTGCCGGGAGTGGCCCGAGCCGGTTCGATCGCGCCACCGCCCCGTACCACGCCGCACTCGGCTTGGCCGTACGCCGGAACGTCGTCCGATCCACCGCATGCAGCCCGAGCTTGGGGCCGAACCCCATGTTCCACTCGAAGTTGTCGAGAAGGCTCCACACGAAGTAGCCACCCACATCGATGCCCTCGGCGATGCACGCGTAGACGCCGCGAAGGGCCCGGCCGAGGTACTCGATTCGCTCGCCGTCGTCATCGGTGGCGATCCCGCTCTCGGTGACCAGGACGGGAAGCCCGGTGATCTCGGCGGCGCGCCGCACGCAATGGGCGACCGCCTGTGGCCAATTCTCCGTCCCCATCTGCGTCTGGGCCACCGCCGGATCGTCGGCAACCGGCCCCTCCGGCCCGAAGTGCATCCGGGTGTAGGCCTGGACGCCGACGAAGTCGTCACCCTCGGTCGCCCGCAGGAAGGTGTCCTCGAGGATCTCCTCGGCCATGTCACGTGTGAACTCACCGCCTTCGTCGGCCACGATCTCGGCCATCGACAGGGTGAGACCCACCGGGTAGCTGCCGGGACCCGACCGCAGCGCCTCCACGGCCAGCCGGTGGGCGCGGACCATCGCCTCGTTCACGGCGAGGTGGCGGGCCAGGTCGTCCTTCACGCCCGGGGGGTAGTCCCCGATCGTGTACCCCATGGCTCCGACCACGTTGGGCTCGTTGATGGTGCAGGCCCGGCCGATCATGTCACCGAGATGCGCTGAGGAGCGCTCCACGAAGCGGGCGAACCGGTCGGGGGCGTCCGCCGCCTCGAACCCGCCCCGGACGGCGAGCCACGACGGACTGGTGAAATGGTGGAACGTGACCACCGGGACGATGCCGCGCTCATGGCACCCGGCGCACACCCGGCGGTAGTGCTCCAACGCCGCCGTCGAGAACTCCCCCTCGGCCGGCTCGATGCGACTCCATTCGAGCGAGAAGCGGTAGGCGCCCAGGCCCATGCCGGCCACCAGGTCGAGATCCTCGGTCCACCGGTGGTAGGAGTCACAGGCATCTCCGCTCGACTCGGCGCAACGCGTGCCGGGGGCGTGCTCGAAGTCCCACCAGTCGTTGTTGGTGTTGCCCCCTTCGATCTGGTGGGCGGCGCCGGCGGCCCCCCACAGGAACCCGTCGGGGAACTCCAGCGTCTCGTCTCCGTCTGCACTCATGACCGCCCACCGTACCGACGGCCCGTCCTGGGTGCCGGATCCGCGGAAACGAGTACCGGCGGTACCGCGACCCCGACGGGAACCGAACCCGTGTGTCTGGCCTTCCTTCAGCACAGCGGGTACGAACTTCCGGGCCTGGTCGACGACCGTGCACATGCCCTCGCCCTCGCTCTCGACACCCGGCCGACCGGGCCGACCGGGCCGACCACGGACAGTACGGCATGCCGACGTAGGGATCGCACGGACTGCTGGTGGCGATGGGGTCCGCCGCATCGACGCTCGACTCCTCGGTACGGTGGATCGACGCGGAGCGACGGCTGATGGCGGTGGCCGCCCGGGTAACCGTGCTCGGCAACTGCTTCGGAGGCCAGCCGTCGGCCCAGGTGCTCAGAGCCGAGGCCAGCCGCGCCCACCGACCGGAGATCGGTCGGCGCACCGTCGCCACCGACGACCCGGAGCGGATCCACCCTGCCTTGGTTCGTGGGTCACGAGGACCAGTTCTCCACCCCGCAGGACGCCGACGCGCTGGCCCGGACCGCGGTGTCCGTCCACACCATCGTCAGCGGGGTCCACGCCGGCGTCCGGTTCCACCCCGGCGTCCGGTTCCACCCCGAGGTGACCTGGGACATCGTCCACCACTGGGTCGACGAGGAGATGGAAAAGGGCCGTCTGCCCTCGTCCGTGGCGGAGGAGCCGTGTGCCGACCCAGACCCTGCCCCGACCCCGACGGCCGGGGACCGCAGAACCAGCCTGACCGGCTGTTCGACGGCGTCCCGCAGCGGGCCGGGCAGCTGGCCCAGCACCTACCCGAACTTCAGCAGCAGGAGGGCGACGAGGGTCACGGCGATCCCGGCCTTGAACATTAGGTGGGTCCGGAACCACTCCGCCACCCCCTCCCGCCCGTCCGACGACGGGTCCGGGCCGACCCCAGCCGTCGGTGACACCGGATGGGCCACCTGCGACACTCCGACGTCCGCGCCGGCGGCTCGCGCGCGGGTGTCCACCGTGGTCCGCGGCCGGGTCGTGGTGCGCGCGGCCGTGGCCGGGGCCGGCGTGGTGGTGGCGAGGGCCGGAGTGCGATCCGGAGCGGCTTCCACACCGGTCGCTCCGCTGGCTTGGATGGTGGCCAGGGTGCCGGGCCGGAATGCTGCCGGCCGCACCCCCGTGGCACCGTTGCCGGGGCCGGCCCAACCCGGGGCCTCCCGGTCCGGGGGGTCGTCCGTCGGGCCGACGTCGGCAGGTGTCGTGGCCACCGTCGCGCCCTCGGGTATGGACGGATCGGCCCCGACGAGCGCCGGGTGATCCCGCAGCTGACGCTCGGACTCCTCGGCTTCGCGCCGCGCGTCGTCCAACTCCGCCAGGAGCGCCTCGATCTCCTGCTCTTTGCGGGCGACCAGCTCACGGACGACGTCCCCGGGGATGACGTCGGGCGCGTCCCTGCCCAGCGCGTCGATCACGGCGCCCTGCTCAGTCACGGGCCACCGTCGTGGCCGCATCGGCGTGGAGCCAGAGTGTCCGGTCATCGTCCATCGCCGACCGCAGCTGGTCGAGCAACGCGTCGGGGTCACCGCCCTCGGGAGCCGGGGCCTCCCCCACCAGCGCGTCGAGACGCTGCTCCTTGCGGTGGGCCCGCTCGGTCCGGGCCCGGGCCTCGGCGATGGCCAGCTCGATCCTCAGCCGCTCCGCGGCCGCGGCCCGCAGGTAGGCCTCCACCGAGTCACGGGTATAGGCGGGAGCAGACGTTCGGTCGTTGGGGGTGGTCATGGTGAGGTTCTCCGGATCGAGAGGATGCCGGCCCGTTCTCCCAGTATACCTAGCTAGTCACTAGGCTGAAAGGGCCGGCCGGCGTCGGCGCAGGTCAGAGCGCTCAGCCGAATCGGCCGTTCACATAGTCGAGGGTGCGGGGGTCCTGGGGCTCGTCGAACATGGCCTCGGTGGGGCCGTGCTCGATGATGTACCCGGGCGATCCCTGCTCGGCCAGGAAGAACGCCGTGTAGTCGGACACCCGCTGGGCCTGCTGCATGTTGTGGGTCACGATCACAATGGTGACCTCCGAGCGCAACTCCTCGATGGTGGCCTCGATCCGTCGGGTCGAGGTGGGGTCGAGGGCCGAGCACGGCTCGTCCATCAGGAGCACCCGGGGCTGGATGGCCAGGGCCCGGGCGATGCACAGGCGCTGCTGCTGGCCACCCGAGAGGGCGCCGCCGGGCTGGCGCAGCCGAGCCGACACCTCGTTCCACAGCCCGGCCTTGACCAGGCAACGCTGCACGATCTCGTCCCTGGTGCCCTGATCCTTGCGGGTGCCGGTGAGCTTGAGGCCGGCGAGCACGTTGTCGTAGATCGACATGGCCGGGAAGGGATTCGGCTTCTGGAAGACCATGCCGACGTGGCGGCGGGCCTCGGTCAGCTTCCGGTTCGGATCGTAGATGTCCACCCCGTCCAGCAGCACGTCGCCGGCCAGCGACGCCGAGGCGACCAGTTCGTGCATCCGGTTGAGGATCCGCAGGAACGTCGACTTGCCGCACCCGGACGGTCCGATGAGCGCGGTCACCTGCCGGGCCTCCATGGTGAGAGAGACGCGGTCGAGCACGTGGTGGTCACCGAACCAGGCCGAGATGTCACGGGCCTCGAGCGAGGCTGCCTGGGTGGCGCCGAGGTCGATTCCGACGCGGCCGGGATCGATGGGGGTTTCGAGGATCATGGTGTCGGTTCCTTCCGGGGCGATGGATGGTCGGGGGCGATGGACGGGCACGTCACAGCAGATTGGGGAGGAGCCGGGTGAACTGATTGGCGGCGAAGATCCAGGTGAGCAGTAGTGGGGCGGCGAAGACGATCCACGCCTGGGCATGACCGCGCCGGCGCCAGGTCCAGACCGCACCGGCCAACAGCACCCCGAAGATCTCCAGCCAGAAGAACAGCGCCCACAGTGTGCTGGTATCGGTGCCCAGTGGCTGCTCGCTCGGCGGCACCTGGCTGATCTGGGGGTTGTAGGCGGCCAGTGGTTTACCGACCTTGTCGGCGTCCACCCAGACCACGCCGGAGGGCACGAATGGGGTGCCCGAGGCGGTGCCCAGGGTGAGCCGGGCCTTGCCGGCGGCCACCGGATGGGCCACGCTCCCGGCCTCACGCACGTCGACCACTCGGAAGACCGAGGTGCCGACCCCGGTGGTGACGGTGATCCGGGCCCCCTTGGAGAGGTCGCTGATCCGACCGAACGGGCCACCGTAGGCTGCGGCCCGGCCCAGCATGACACTGGTCCCGGTGCCCCCCGGGAACACCGTGTCCCGCAGGTGTCCGGGGCCGTCGGCCAGCACCGAGCTCGTGGTGCCCTCACCCACAACCTGGTGCAACCCGATGGATGGGATCGAGATCACCGCCATCGGGGTCCCGAGGGCCAGCGGCCGGTCCTTGCCCACGGTCGGCCCGCTCGGCGCGGTGCCCAGCGCCAGCTGGGTTCGGAACTGGTTGAACATCGCCACCTGGGCCGACCGGTGCTCCAGCCCGCTGATCCAGGTCAGCTGGACGACCAGGCCGAGGGCCAGGATGGCCACCACGATAAGGGCCGAACGCACCATATAGGCAGTGGAGTTGGCCGGCAGCGGGGCCAGGATGCGGCTCGAGGGGCGCTCCTCGTGGTCCTCGTGGCCACCGGCAGGCGGGAGCTGCTCCCCCACCGGTGGCTCGGGTGGCGACTCGACGGTCGGAGATGGCGCTGTGTCCGGGGCGCGCCAGTCGTCGATGACCGTGCCGCCCGGCACGGGGACCAAGAGCAGCTCCCGGTCGAGGGCGGTCTGGGTGGCGGTCACCACGGTGAGCGGGGCAACGCCCCCGCTGCTCGCTTCCGGGACTCGTAGCCCCACCCGAGGAGCATGAGCCCCACCCCGATGGCCAACAGGCCGATGCCCACGCCCTTCCAGACCGGGAACCCGGTGAAGGCCAGGCTGCCAGCGGTCGTCCCCGACGTGCCGGTACCGGCGTCGGCGGATCCCGACGACCCGCTGGAGCTCGAGGACCCTCCACCGGTGCTGCTGGCGGCGACGGCACCGCCGGCAGCAGCCGTGGTGGTGGTCGAGTCCGATGGCGTCTGATCGGTGGTGGCCGTGGTCGCCGTGGACGAGGTGGTCGACGTGGTGGTCGACGTGGTGGTGGTGGTCGGGGTGGTCACCCCGGGCACTGCCGACCAGGTGAAGCCGTTGGGATCACCTGAGCTGGCAGTGAAGGTGATCTCGGTGTTCCAGTTGTCGGAGAGCTTGCCGGTCGTGTCAGCGCAGGCCAGGCCCGCCTCCCACACGCCGGTCGTCCCACCGGTGTAGAGCAGGTCCGACAGGGGGACCTTGGCCACGGTGACGAGGGGTGCCCACTCGAAGTCGTTGGGGATCCCGACGATCTGCCCGGTCTTGATGGCGGTGTTGATCGGCCCGTAGTAGAGCCCGGTGTTGTCCACGAATCCGTAGCCGGTGGAGGGGGAGTTGATGAAGGTGACCGACGAAAGGGCCGTCCCCTTCTCCACCAGGTAGCTGTAGACGTGGTACCCGTCGCTGGCGGTGTCCCCCGAGCAGGCTGCGTTGGCCGGGAGGGTCACGGAGAACTGGGTCGTCGATCCTCCGGATGCCAGGGGTGCGAGGCTCCCGGGGGTGGCGATCGTGGCGGTGCCGTCCAGGGTCGCGGCCGAGGCCGATGTGGCCAGGGCCAGGCAGACCGAGCCGGCGGCGATCAGGACCGCGGCCACGGCCCGCAGCATGCGTCGTGGCCCGGCTGCGACGGTGGCGATGGCGATGGAGGGGCGTGTGTGCTGCATGGTCTGTCTCCCTGTGGTGTCGGGTTCCGCGGTGGTCGTCGAGTCGTGGGTGGGCGGGTGTGCCCTGTCGCCCGTCACGGGTCGACCGGGGTCGGATCGGGGTCGGCGGGTGGACCGCCGGCCGGTGCGATGAGCCGGTTGGTCCGCCCGATCAGCAGCGCGGCGATCCCGGCGGCCAGGGCGATGATGAGGAGGATGGGAAGCATCCACCGCAGCACGCCGATGGGGATCCCGTGGGTGTGGATCGTGGCCAGCGCGCTGGGTCCGAGAGCCTTGGTCGGCTCGGTGGTGCTCGTGGCCGGGGCGGTGGCGCCGGTCGTGTTGCCCGCGTCGAAGGGCCCGGTCGCCGCGGCCAGTGACGGCTCCGCTGAGAACGTCGGTGATGCCACGGTCGTCGGTGCGGGAGTGCTGGTCGACGGCCCGGCCGGGGGGTTGAGGATGGTGGCTGCCGCGGCCACCGCCTGGGTCTGCAACTCCGCGGGGAGCGGCACGTACCCGGCGGGAAGGTCGCCGGGCAGCTCCCCGCTGTTCTGCCCGGCACCGGCCGTGTACCTGATGAGGTCGGAGTAGCTCTGCCGGGCGGTGGCGTCCAGGGCCTCCGGTGTGGTGGCCGCGTAGGTCAACAGGGACAGGGGATAGGCGTCGGTTGTCGACGGCGACGGGTTGGGCTGCAGCACCCCGGAGCTCGAGCTCGATGTCATGGTCTGCTCGTCGGCGAGGATGGCGGACGAGGTGGACGCAATGAACGCGGGACTCGACCCGTCGTCACCGGCCCGGCTCAGGCTGGCCGTCTGCAGCCCGTAACGGGCTGCAGACGCCGAATCGGTGATCGACATGACGAAGTCGTTCCCCGACTCCTGCGGGCCGTTGGACGTCCACGCCGTGTTGGGTGTCTGGGTGGGGTCGAGGGTGGTCTTCGCACCGTCGTTCGCCGTGGCCGCGTCCAGCGCCGCCGCCTGCATGTTGAGGGCGTAGGGAGACCAGTCCTGCACGCAGAGGGGCCGGGCGGGTGCCGGCGGGGGACCGAAGACCTCGGCGCTGGGGGACGAGAAGCAGTAGGGGTCGCTCTTCGGGAAGGTCTCCGGGGTCGGGCTGGTGAAGGAGACTCCGGACGGATTCAGATCGCCGTTCGAGCTGTAGTACGGGTTGACCACCATTCCCCACGGATCCGGCGACCCGCTGAGCCACAGACGGGCCGACTTGTCGGCCAGGATCCAGTTCCACACGGCCGACGCAGCATCGGAGCTGCTCTCCTCGACGATCAGGTTGCCCGCATCGACCTTCTGCTGGGTGGTGAGCTCGGTGAACTCCGGGTTGAACTGGAGGAAGTCAGGGTCGGTGAAGAGACTGGTCGGGTTCTTCTGGACCCAGCTGTAGGCCGACGTCGTATTGCTCGTGACGTTCTCCAACTGCGCCTGGTAGGACTCGGTCAGGAGCTTGGCCACCAGGCGCGGTGTGAGGTAGACGTTCTCGACCCGGGAGCCGGCCAGGGCCAACTCGTCCGGTAGGAGTTCCCCGTCCGAACCGAGCGCGGCCGTCCGGTCGATGTTGAAGGCCACGACCACGCCGGAGAGGGTGAGTGGCGCGTAGACGATCGGGTTGGTGGACGACGTTGCACTGGCCGCGACCGGATCGGTGAAGACCGACATGCCGGCCGATCCGTAGGTCGGGTTGGTGATGTTCTGGCGGGCCAGGTCGTCGTTGTCCTGAACGTACTGGTAGGGGGTCGGGCTCCCGACGTTGCACAGGCCCGGCTCCCAGCTGGCGAATGCCGAGGAGGCGAGTTCGCTGCCGAGGACCTGCTCGGCGCCCGCTCCACCCGAGCAGCTGGAGCCGACCGGGTTGAACCCGAGCGGGATGGCGATCCGATTGGCCCAGGCCTCGGGGGTCAGCGGTGAGGTCACCACACTGTTGACCCCGGTGAGCCCGGCCGGGTTCTCCTGGGCACCGGTGCTCCTGGGCACGACCACCAGCCAGCACTGTGGGGTCTTCGTACCGCCACCGGCCACCGGCTGGATGTCCTGCCCGCAGCCGAGGCCGGAGGCCTCGAGGCCGGTGTCCACCTGGAAGAGCTGTTGGCCGGTGCCGTCCGAGAAGGTTCGGGCGAAGTCGATCTCGTTGGTGGTGGCGAAGCTGTAGTACGGGTTCTTCCAGAAGGGCAGGGGATTGAACGGGTCGGCGAGGTAGTTGTAGTTGGCCTGCTGGTCGACCACGGTGCCGTCCACCGACTGGAACGGCTCCACCACGTAGCCCGTACCCTTGGCGCCGGAGTCGGTCCAGGTGTGGAGTGAGCTGCCGGCGATCGAGCTGTTCTGCAATCCGCTGTAGGTGCTCCACGACGGCTCGGCCAGCACCCGCGAGTACTCCTGCCCGACCTCGGGGATGGGATAGGCCGACGTCGGGCTACTGCTCTCGCCGCCGAATTCGCACTGGGTGGGCAGTGGTCCGGTGCCGGCATCGGGGGGGTTCACGGTCTGGGGATCTCCCCAGCACTCGAAGATCTGGAGGTAGTCGCCGTTGTAGGTCGACGTGAACTGATCGGTGCTCGGATTGCTGAAGGTGGGGGTCCCACCCTTCCATTTGAGGGAGATGGCCTGGTTCACCAGGTTCTGGGTCTGGTTGACCGTGACCTGCAGGCCGGAGTAGGCCCCGTGACCCGACACGGTGACCGCCGAGTCGGTGGTGGCAAGGGAGGTGTCGGTGCCCGCCTGGCCGGCCTGCGAGGTGGCAGCCGACGCGCCGGGCTGGATGCCTGGGACGAACGCCAGCACGGACAGCACGGCGACGAAGCCCGCGCCGGTCCAGATCCGGGTGCGGCGGCGTCGGCCGGTCCGGGCGAGCCGCTCGCCCGACGAGCGTCGGCCGGTCACGTCTTCCGCCTGTTGGTACGTCGCACCAGGAGGCCGGGGATCAGGATGATCACCAGCAGGACCAGTCCGATGAGGACCAGCAGCGACTGGTTGACCGACCACCCCTGGGCGACGGCCAGTGTCACCGGGTCGGGGGCCGGAGCGGCGCCGGCCAGTCCGATGGCCACGGAGACCGAGCAGTCCCCCGTCGTCGGGTCACAGGGCGCGGTGGTCGTGGGGGTGGCCCCTCCCCCGGCACTGGTGCCGCCGGAGGTCGACCCCACGGCGCCGGTCGCGGCCGCCTTGCTGCTTCCAGCCGACGAAGCGGCGGCAGCGGCCGGGGACCCGGCGCTCACCGGGGTGGACACCGAGGCCGCCCCGCCGGTCCCGTTCGTGCACTGGGTCGGGCCCTGCTTGTCGCACGCGGGTGGATTCGGCGCCGTGGCAGCCAGCAGGTTGGTCCCGTTCGGGGTGAACGTGGGGTTGTTGCAGCTCTGGATGTTGATGCTCTCCACGTCGGCACCGGGGATCTTGGCGATCTGGGCGAAGCTGGCCTCGACCAGGTTGATCGGCATCGGCGAGTACCCGAGCAGTGCCGACTGCTGCTGCCCCTGGCACATGGCGTCGTAGGAGAATTTGGCCAAGGTGTGGCCCTTGGCCGCGGTGAAGCTGCCCCCCACGGTGGTGGGAAGGATCAGGTAGCTGTACGAGGACAGGGGGTAGGTGCGGGGATCTGGGTCGGTGTAGACGTTCTCCAGCTTCTGGGTGAGGTACAGCGCCGGATTGTTGACGTCGGTGGTGTCCACCTGGGCCGCCAGCAGCGAGACGGCCACGTTCTGCGCGGTTGGCTCGGTGTAGTAACCGGCGGCATTGAGCACCTGGGCCACCGGAAAGTGGTCGTTGAGCGCATAGGAGTACTCCACGTAGCCGATGGCGCCGTTGGCGTAGCTCTGCGAGACGTAGCCGGCCACTCCCAGGTCACCCGACTGGGCGATCATGCCGGTGACCGTCGGATAGAAGGAGGTGGGTCCGCAGGCCGGTGCCCGCCCCGATCTCGAGCAGTAGCTGTTCCACAAGGACGGGTCCTGGCTGATCATCCACTCGGACAGCTCGTAGCTCGATCCCGCGCCGTCCGACCGGACCACGGGGACGATGGCCTGGTTGGGGAGCTTCAGCCCCGGGTTGTCGGCAGCAAGCGCCGGATCGTCCCAGTTGGTGATGGCGCCCGTGAAGATCTTGGCGATGTTCGGACCCGAGAGCCGCAGGTTGGTCACCCGCTGCCCGTTGATCGTGAGGTTGTACATGAACACCGTTCCGCCGGCGGTGATCGGCATGTAGGCGTAGCTGCCCGCCTGGGGGTGCTCGGGGGCCGAGCCGTCGGTGGGGTCGGTCTGGAAGGGGATGTCGGTCGCCGCGAAGTCGGTCTTCCCGTTGATGAAGTCGATCCGCCCGGCGGTGGAGCCGTTGGCCGTGTAGTCGACCCGCATGCCGATGGACTGCTCGTCGGCGATCCATTGGTTGATGGCGTTGGCCGACCACGACGAGCCCTCGCCCTGGATCTGCACGTAGCTGTCCGCACCGGCGGGGCCGGCGCCGAAGGTCACGAACAACAGGGTGCCGGTCAACAGCGCGACGAGATAGACCGCCAGTCGGTGGATGGTGGTCGGGGTGGGCGTGCGAGGGCTCATCGGGTGGTTCCTACCGTAGGGATCTGGGCGGTGTCCGCCGGTTGGGTGTCGCTCCGCCGGCGTCGGGCGAACCGGGACACGTCACGGGCCGATGCCTCCTGGACCCGTCGCAGCCCGCGGGGGGACAAGTGGCCCGGGCCCCACCCCCCGATCTTCCTGGCCACCAGGAAGAGCACGATGACCACCACCAGGAGGAACGACGCTGCCCCGAAGGCGCGGCTGGTGTAGGCGGGCACGCCGCTCTGGACCAGCTTCAGGGTGAGCAGCGGCAGGGACACCATCGGGCCGTTGAGGGGGTTGGCGTTGATGTAGGTGGTGTACCCGGCGGTGAGGAGCACGGGCGACGCCTCGCCGATGGCCCGGGCCACCCCGAGGATCACCGCGGTGGCCAGTCCCGACCGGGCGGTCGGGATCACCACTTGCATCTCGGTCTTCCACCGGGGTGCGCCCAACGCCGCGGCTGCCTCGCGCAGGTTGCCCGGCACCAGGCGGAGTGCGAGGTCGGCGGCCCTGATGATGTACGGCAGCATCATGACGCTGAGGGCGAGGGACGCGGCGAGCCCCGACCGCTGGAAGCCGAAGCTGAGGATCCAGGCCGCGTAGATGAACAGGCCGGCCAGGATGCTCGGCAGTGCGGTCATCGCCTCGACCACGGTCCGGAAGAACCGGGCCGGCCGGCTGCGGGTCACGTCCAGGTAGACGGCAGCCACCAGGCCGATGGGCACGGTGAGCACCACGGCGATCCCCACCATCCAGAGCGTGCCGACCAGGGCGTGGGCCATCCCGCCGACTTTCAGCGAGGCCAGCGGTCCTGCCTTGGACATGTCCTGGGTGTAGAAGTTGACGTGGACCAGGGCCGACCACCCACGGATCAGAGTGAACACGATCACGATGCCCAACGCCCCGAAGGCCAGCACCGCGGTGGAGGCCATCAGCACCGTCACCACCGCGTCGCGCACGGCTGGGCCGTCGTCGGCGATCGACACCAGCACCCCGTAGACGACGAGGAACGCCACGTAGCCGATGATGGCCAGGCCCAGTCCGCCTGACAGCCCGGTAAGCAGGTAGAGCAGCCCGCTCAGGCACGCCGCCGCCGCCGCCGCACCGACCAGGTTGAAGACCATGTCCCGTCTGATGCCGCCGAGCTTGCGCCGCTGTTGGGTCGGGCGGGGAGGGAGCGTGCTCCCCGAAGTGATCGGCGTCGGCCGGGCCGAGGTCCTCGGATCGTCGAGCAGGGTCATCTCAGACCTCGCTCTCGGCTCCGGAGCGCGACCGGGCGACGACGGCGGAAGCCGAGAAGTTCACGACCAGGGTGAGGGCGAACAGGGCCAGCCCGGCGGCCATCAGGGCCGAGATGCCGAACGACGACGACTCGCCGTACAGGTTGGCGATGAGGAAGGAGACCGAGTTCCCGCCGGACTGGAGGATGTGGAGGTTGGCGGTGAACACCGGGGAGATGATCAGGATCACCACGATGGTCTCCCCGAGCGCCCGGCCCAGCCCCAGCATGGTCCCGCCGATGATGCCGCTCTTCCCGAACGGGATCACGACCGATCGGATCATCCCCCAGCGGGTTGAGCCGAGGGCATAGGCCCCTTCCCGCTCGCCCAGCGGCGCCTGCGAGAACGACTCCCGCATCACCGAGGTGAGGATGGGAATCACCATCAGTGAGACGGCGATGCCGGCCACGAACGTCGAGGCGCTGTAGAGGCTGCTCGACTCGAGTGGGTTGGTCGGACTGGCCCCGTTCACCTTGAAGATGGGGATCCACCCGAGCCAGGTCGACAGCCAGCGGGACAGTCCGATGGTGCGCCCCTGGAGGAAGTAGAGGGCCCACAGGCCGTAGACCACCGAGGGCACGGCGGCCATCAGGTCCACCAGCGAGACCAGAGTCCGCTTGATGCGCTGGGGGGCGACCTCGGAGATGAACAGCGACAGCCCGAGCGAGATCGGCACGGCGATGACCACCGCGACCAGGGCGATCAGGATGGTGAGGGTGAGCACGCCGGCGATGCCGAAGTGATGGATGTCCGGCTGCCAGGCCTGGGTGGTCAGGAACGAGAGTTTGGCCACCCGGATGGCCGGTAGAGCCTTCGCAGCCAGGAAGAGCCCGATGGCGGCGAATACGGCCAGGACGATCAGGGTGCTGAGCCTGGTCAGCCCGAGGAACGTGCGGTCCCCCTGGCCGGGCTTGGCCTTCAGGGGGCGCTTGGCCTGGGCCTCCGGTCCGGGGCCCGTCGGTGCTTCGGGGAGGGTCGCGACCACGGTCGCTACCGTCCCGACCGGAGCGGCCCGACGGCGCGGCCGGCTCCGTCGGCCTCGGGATCGACCCGTGCACCAGCCTCAGTGCCCGGCATGCTGCACCTCGTGCACCGTCGGTCGATCCCCCGGCGCGCCCGGTGCCGCGGGCGCCGGCATCCCCGGCGCCGGTCGGTTCGGCCACTGCGGCCCCTCCGACCGGTTGCGTCGGCTGAGCAGGAGCGCGAGCAGACCGAAGATGACCGCCATTGCGATGAGTGCCACCCCGATCCCGAGCCAGATGTCCCCGGACGATGTCGCCGCCGAGTGGACCACCCGCCAGGTGAAGCCACCCGGGTCCGTCGCACTGGCGGTGAAGACGATCTCCGAGTTCCAGTAGTTGGTCACCACTCCGTGGGTGTCGGCGCAGGCAATGCCCCCGTCCCAGGTTGCCGTCTTCTGGCCGTCGGGGAAGAGGTCCTTCGGCGTGAGCCGGGTCCAGGTGAACGACGCGGGGATGCCCACGACCTGCCCCGTGCCCTCCGCCGTGTTGATGGCGCCGTAGTAGGACCCGTAGGAGATGAAACCGAAATACCTGCTCGGGATGCCATCCTTGAAGCTGACTGCGGCGGGTGAGACGCCCTTCGGCACCAGGTAGCTGAACACGTGGTACGCCTGGTGGGCGGTGTCCCCCGGGCAGCTGGCGTTGGCCGGCAGGACGACTCCGTAGGGGGTGGCCGAGCCGCCCGACTGGAGCGGGGCGAGCTGTCCCGGTTGGGTGATGACCTCGGTGGAGGCGGTGACGTCGGCACCGGCCGCCGACGGCGTGGCCGCAAGCCCGGCAACCGCTGCGGTCATGAGCGCGGCTGCCGCGAAGACGAGCACACGACCGGCCGGGGACCGGCCCGGACCGGTGGTGGCGCGGTGGCGGGATCCGGCACTCATGCTCAGCCTGCGCCGTAGAACGGCGCGTCGAAGGAGAAGACCCCACCGGTCGCGCTGGCCAGCCAGTAGCCACCGGTCACGGTGTCCGTGGCCAGGCCGACCACCAGGCCGACCACCGGGGCGCCGACCGCCGATCCGTGGAAGGGGGCGTCCCCGAAGGTGAAGACACCGCCGTCCTGCGCCGCCAGCGTGTACCCCAGTCCGTCACCGGTGGCCTCGATGCCGCTCACCGGTCGGTTGAGCGGGAGCGAGGCCGCCGAGCCCAGGAACGGCGCATCGAAGGAGAACACGCCCCCGTCGGCTCCAGCCAGCCAGTAGCCACCGGTGGCCGCGTCGACAGCGATCCCCACGATCGGGGCGTTGAGCGGCTGGCCGCCGAGCGAGCCGTGGAAGGCCGCATCCCCGAAGGCGAACACGCCGCCGTCGGCGGCGACCAGCCAGTAGCCCTTGTCGTCCGTAGTGGCGGCCATGCCCACCATCGGGGCGTTGAGGCGATGGCCGCCCATCGACCCGTAGAACGTGGCGTCGCCGAAGGCGAACACGCCGCCGTCGGCGGCGACCAGCCAGTAGCCCTTCCCGTCGCTGGTGGGCACCAGGCGCACGATCGGGGCATTGAGCGACAGGTTCGACGTCGAGCCGTAGCTGAGCGCCGCGCCGTGGGCGGAGACGTGGCCTGCGCCGTCCACCAGCCAGTAGCCGTCGCCCGCCGGCGTAGACGCCATGCCGACCACCGGCTGGGTGAGCGTCTCCGAGCCGAACGAGGGCGCAGCGCCCCCGACGGCGATCGATTCGGGGTGCGTGGCCGTGGTGCTGGCGGCGTCGGTCACCCGCACCGTGAAGGTCGCGGTCCCCGCCGTCGTCGGCGTGCCGGTGATGCCTCCTGTCGACGTGTCGAGGGAGAGCCCGGCCGGGAGCGATCCGGAGGCGATCGACCAGGCGTAGGGAGACTGGCCGCCGGTCGCGGCCAGTGTCTGGGAGTAGGTGGTGCCCACGGTGCCTCCGGCCAGCGTGGCGGTGGCCACCACCAGGGGCTGGACCTGGACCGTCAAGGTGAAGCCCTGGACGGCGTCGCTGCCCACCCCGTTGGCGGCGGTGAAGGTGATCGGGAAGGTCCCGGTGGCGGTCGGGGTGCCCGAGAGCACTCCGCCGGCGAAGGTCACGCCCGCCGGAAGGGGGCCCGACTCGTCGATCGTGGGGGTCGGCGAACCGGTGGCGGTCACGGTGAACGAGCCGGCGCTCCCCGCGGTGAAGGTGGTCGATCCGGCCGAGGTGATGGCCGGCGCGACCTGGTAGACGAAGTGGTCGGCCACCGACGTCGACGACGTACCACCGGGCGTGACGACGGTCACGTCCACGGTGCCGGTTCCGGCCGGGGCGGTGGTGGAGATCGAGGTGGCGCTGTCGGTGCCGATGGGGGCGGTGGTGGTCCCGAACTTCACGCTGGTGGCCCCGGCGAGGTTGGTGCCGCTGATGGTGACCGGGGTGCCGCCGGCGGCCGGGCCGGCGCTCGGGGTGATGCCGGTCACCGTCGGGGCGGCCACGTAGGTGAACTGGTCAGCCACCGAGGTCGACGACGTGCCGCCCGGGGTGGTCACGGTCACGTCGACCGTGCCGGACCCGGCCGGCGAGGTGGCGGTGATCGAGGAGGCGGTGTCGGAGTTGATGGCGGCCGCCACCGTGCCGAACTTCACGCTGGTGGCCCCGGCGAGGTTGGTGCCGCTGATGGTGACCAGGGTGCCCCCGGCAGCCGGGCCGGAGGTCGGGTCGACCCCGGTCAGCGTCGGTCCTGCGACATAGGAGTAGTGGTCCACCCCCGACGTCGGGGAGGTGCCACCCGGAGTGGTCACGGTCACGTCGACCGTGCCGGTTCCGGCCGGGGCGGTGGTGGAGATCGAGGTGGCGCTGTCGGTGCCGATGGGGGCGGTGGTGGTCCCGAACTTCACGCTCGTGGCACCGGCGAGGTTGGTGCCGCTGATGGTGACCGGGGTGCCGCCGGCCAGGGGACCCGAGCTCGGGGTGACGCCGGTGACACTTGGCGCGACCTGGTAGACGAAGTGGTCGGCCGCCGAGGTCGACGAGGTGCCGCCCGGAGTGGTCACGGTCACGTCGAG
>Ga0224558_1002383_pt1 | contig 17340 bp, 16 predicted proteins | sample 714S32024metaG_FD_180682 | JGI IMG/M metagenome (GOLD analysis project Ga0224558, IMG submission 180682) | Peat soil microbial communities from Stordalen Mire, Sweden - 717 S3 20-24 | ecosystem: Environmental > Terrestrial > Soil > Wetlands > Peat | place: Sweden: Norrbotten County, Stordalen... | reverse complement strand
GTTCATGACGGGCAACATTCCGAGCTTGGAGATCAGGATGGTCAGCGAGGTGGACGCACAGACCCGGGCCAGCTCCTCGGCGACAATGGCCTGGATCACCATGTCCGCCCCCGCGCCGCCGTACGCCTCGGGGATGCCCAGCGAGGGCAGTTCCAGCTCGCAGCAGGCCGCGAAGGACTTCCAGGGGAACTCGGCCTCCCGGTCGACCTCGGCCGCGTAGGGCGCTATCCGCTCCTCGGCGAACTGGCGCAAGGTGTCGCGGAACTGTCGCTGCTCGTCGGTCAGGGCAAAGGTGCTCACCGGATCATTCTCGCAGAGGTGATGGGGGGGTTTCGCGACGTGGCGCGTCAGGTCGTCGCCAGATGCTCGATGAGCAACCGGGCCAGCTCCTTGGGGGCTGCCTCGGGAATCCGGTGATTGACGCCCTCGAGCACGACGAAGCGATAGCCGCCCGTGACGAAGGCGCCCGACGCTTCCGCGGCGGGCCGGCCGAGTGCGGCATCGTCTGTCGACCAGACGTAGAGCGTCGGGACCGTCACCAGCGGGAGATCCGTCAACTCGTCCCCGTCCATGGCGCGGTACCGTTCAACGCCGCGGTCAACGCCCCCGGGCGTGTGAGCACGGCGAGATATTGCCGGGTGTTGGCCACGCCCAGACCGCTCGCCGTGCAGAGTGCCTCCAGGCCCGAAACCCGAACGGTCCTCGCGGAGGAGCAGCCTCTCGGGCACCTCGCGTCCATCTGGGCCGACCGTTCAAACTGGGCCGGGTCCCCGCCGAGGAGGGCGGCGCGCAGCGCGAACGGATGGGGTGTCGAGACGACCGAGAGCGAGCGGACCCGGTCGGGATGCCGGGCCGCGGCCACCCACGACACCATGCCGCCCCAGTCGTGGCCGACGAGGTCGAACGTGTCCATGCCCATCGCGTAGGCCAGGGCCAGGACGTCGCCGACCAAGTGGTCCAGGCGGTAGTCGGCCACGGTCGAGGGCCTGGCCCCGGGCGAGTAGCCACGCTGGTCGGGGGCGACGGCGCGATATCCCGCATCCCCGAGCTCACTCAGCTGGCCCCGCCAGGACCAGGAGGTCTGCGGGAAGCCGTGGAGGAGGATGACACCGCGGCCACGTTCGGGGCCCGCGGCGCGCGCGGTGAAGGTCAGCCGGTTGGCGTCGATCCCGAGGCGCTCGATCACCCCGAGGTCATTTCGCGGCCGCGGGACGACGCATACCGCCGCCGCCCGCTCAGGCGGTGACGGCTGGTGGGCCCGGGATCACGACCATGTTCTCGCCGGCTGCCAGTTTGGCCTGCGCCTCCGCCGGCGTGAGCCGCAGGCTCGACTCGGGCAGCGCGTCCACCAGGGCCCGTTGCGCCACGTAGTCGTGGGAGACGGAGGAGAACGCCCGCCGGCGAGTGGCCAGGAGGTCGTCTGGAGGGCTGTCGACCAGGAACCCCCACAGCGCCAGGGCCAGCTGCACGTCGTAGATGCTGGGCCCGCGCCCGAACAGGGCGGCCCGGCGGGCCGCGATCAGGGCGCAGCCGAGGAGGACATCGTGTTCCGTCTCGCCTTCGGCCAGCTTCAGGTCATGGGCGAAGCGATGGGCCAGGCGCAGGGCGAAGCCGGCGTCGGTCCCCGGGGTACCCACGAAGCGACCACGAGGCGCGGTGGGCGTCCCGAGCTCCGCCGGGCGTGAGGTGGTCCAGGCCCCCGGCACGTGCAGATGGCGGGCCGGCCGTACCTGGTCCGCCTCGCTGATGGGGACAAACGTCGGCTGGGTCATGGGTCGGCAGGCTAGCGCCTCGACCGCACGCACCAGCGAAGAAGGGCAACGGGAGACGCCACCATCGCGATCAGGTCCCGTGCAGCAGCCCGTAGACGACCGAGTCGTAGAGGGCCTGCCAGCTGGCCTCGATGATGTTCTCGGATACCCCGATGGTGGTCCAGACGACTTCGCCGTCGGTGCTGTCGACCAGGACCCGGGTGACCGCGCCGGTGCCCTTGCCCGTATCGAGCACGCGCACCCGGTAGTCGGTCAGGTGGATGGAGGCGAGCGACGGGAACTTTGGTCCGATGGCGGCCCGCAGCGCGGCGTCGAGTGCGTTCACCGGACCGTTCCCTTCGGCCGTGGCGACAATGCGTTCGGCGCCCACGTGCACCTTGACCGTGGCCTCGGTGGTCACCCCGAACGGGGCGCTGGTGGTCCCCTCGGCATGCTCCCCGTGATCGGTGATGATCCGGAAGGACTCGACGGTGAAGAAATCCGCGGTCCATCCCGTGGCCCGGCGCAACAGCAGCTCCAACGATCCATCGGCCACCTCGAAGTGGTAGCCCTCGTGCTCGAGCCGCTTCAGCTCGTCCAGCACGCGTCCGAGCACCTCGCCGTCGAGCTCCAGGCCGAGCTCGGCCGCCTTCATCGCCAGCGTCGAGCGCCCCGCCATCTCGGAGACGACCACGCGGGTCCCGTTGCCCACCGAGCTCGGCACGATGTGTTCGTAGAGATCGGCGCTGCGAGCCACGGCGCTGGCGTGCAGGCCGCCCTTGTGGGCGAAGACCGAGTTGCCCACATAGGCCTGCTGCGGGTTCGGCGCGATGTTGACCAGCTCGGCGATGTGGTGGGAAACCGGGGTGAGGCGCTCCAGCCGCTCCGGCGGGATGGTGCGGATGTGCAGCTTCAACGAGAGGTTGGGGATGGCGGCCGACAGATCGGTGTTGCCAGCCCGCTCCCCGTAACCGTTGATGCACCCCTGCACCTGCGTCACCCCGGCCTGCACCGCCACCAGGGAGTTGGCCACCGCACACCCCGTGTCGTTATGGCAGTGGATGCCCAGCTGCGCGCTGGTGTGGGCGCGGACGTCGGCCACGGCTCGACCGACGGTGTCGGGCAACGACCCCCCGTTGGTGTCGCAGAGGACCAACGCCTCGGCCCCTTCCTCCTCCGCCGCGGCCAACACCGAGAGTGCGAAGTCACGATTGTGCCGGTAGCCATCGAAGAAGTGCTCGGCATCGAGGAACACCCGCAGATCGTGGGCCCGCAGGTATCGAACCGAATCGCGCACCATGGAGATGGCCTCGTCGAGGGACGTGCGCAGAGCCTCGGCGACGTGACGGTCCCAGGTCTTGGCCACAATGCAGGCAACGGGTGCGCCGGCGTCGATGAGGTTGGCCAGGACGGCGTCGTCCTCGGGGCGCGCGCCGGCGCGGCGGGTCGAGCCGAAAGCCACCAAGGTGGCGGTCGAGAGGGTGAGCTCCTGGCGCGCCCGGGCGAAGAATTCAATGTCCTTCGGATTGGCGCCGGGCCATCCACCCTCGATGAACGTGACGCCCAGATGGTCCAGTTGTTCGGCGACGCGAAGTTTGTCGGCCACCGTCAGCGACAGTCCCTCCTGCTGGCTCCCGTCGCGCAGGATGGTGTCGAAAATATCGACGGACTCGGGGAGCTCCGGAATTTCGTAGTCGTGGGCCAGATGCGAGTGGATGTGCGCCTCGCCGCCGCCCGCGCCCGCGTGCGCGACGCCGCCGGCGTGCGTGTGCGGCTCAGTCGACATGATCGAGCCACTCCTTGTAGCGATCGACCTCGCCGCGCACCGTGGCGAAGTAGGTCTGCTGCAGTTCGACGGTAATCGGTCCCGGCTTCCCGTTGCCGACCTCGCGGTCGTCGACGGCGCGGATCGGCACGACCTCGGCGGCCGTCCCGGTGAGGAACGCCTCGTCGGCCAGGTACAGATCGGTGCGGATGATCTGCTCGTGACGCACCTCGAAGCCGAGGTCGGCCGCGATCGTCTCGACCGAGCTCTGAGTGATGCCGTCCAGCGCGCCGGCATCCGACGTCGGCGGGGTCAAGAGGACGCCGTCGCGCACGATGAAGATGTTCTCGCCGGTGCACTCGCTGACGTTGCCATCGGGGGCCAGCAGGATGGCCTCGTCGTACCCCGCCTTGATCGCCTCCACCTTGGCCAGGGAGGAGTTCATGTACATCCCGGTGCCCTTGGCCGCTGTCGGGACGGCATTGGGGTCGTGGCGGCGCCACGAGCTGATTTTGCACGTCACGCCATTGGCCACGCCCTCGTCGCCCAGGTAGGTGCCCCACGGCCACGCCGCGATGGACACGTTGGTCGGGCATGGCAGCGGGTTCAGTCCCATTTCGCCGTAGCCGAGGTACACCAGCGGGCGCAGATAGCAGCCATCGCTGAGCCCGTTGACCCGGACCACCTCGCGAGTCGCCTCGATGATCTCTTCGACCGTGTACGGAATGTCGATCATGAAGATTTTGGCGGAATCGAAGAGGCGGCGGATGTGGTCACCGAGGCGGAAGACGGCGACCCCGCTCGAGGTCGGGTAGGCCCGGATCCCTTCGAAGACACCCGAGCCGTAGTGCATGGTGTGGGTGAGCACGTGCACCTTGGCCTCGGCCCAGTCGACGAGCTCGCCGTCCATCCAGATCTTCTCGGTCGGGGTAATGGGCATTCTCAGAGCCTTTCTGCAATGGCGTCGCCCACGGCCGTCGTGGACAGTTGTGCGGTGGATGGGGCCGACATGGCCCTGGACTGCTCGGACAGAGCCTTGAGGATGCGCTGCGCCGCGTCGTTCTCACCCAGGTGCTCGAGCATGAGCGCAGCGGAGTGGATGGCGGCCAGGGGATTGGCGATCCCCTTCCCGGCGATGTCGTGGGCCGCCCCGTGCACCGGCTCGAACAACGACGGCCCCGTACGGTCGGGGTTCAGGTTGGCCGAGGCGGCGAAGCCGATGCCCCCGCTGACCGCACCGGCCAGGTCGGTCAGGATGTCGCCGAAGAGGTTGTCGGTGACGATGACGTCATAGCGGCCCGGTTGCTCCACCAGGTAGATGCAGGCGGCATCGACGTGGTTGTAATCCCACGAGACGTCGGGGAACTCGGGCGCCACCTCGGTGACCGTGCGGTTCCACAGATCGCCGGCGAACGTGAGGACGTTGGTCTTGTGCACCAGCGTCAGGTGGCGGCTCGCCCGGCGATTGGCCAGTTCGAAGGCGAACCGCACGCACCGCTCGACCCCCATACGGGTGTTGACCGACCCCTGGGTGGCCACCTCGGCGGCTGTCCCCTTGCGCAGGAACCCGCCTTCGCCGGCATAGGTCCCCTCCGTGTTCTCCCGGATGACGACGAAGTCGGCCCCCTCGGCAATCGACCCCGGGACGCCGGAGAAGGGACGGAGGTTCACATACAGATCAAGTGCGAAGCGAAGCCGGAGCAGGAGGCCGCGCTCGAGGGTGCCGGGTGGCACGGACGTGTCCCCCACGGGCGGTCCGACGGCCCCGAGGAGAATGGCGTCATAGCCCCGCAGCTCTTCGAGCACCTCATCGGGCAGGACGCTCCCGTCCCGCAGGTAGCGGGCGGCCCCCAGGTCGAAGTTCGTGGTCTCGAGCTCGACACCGGCGGCCGCCACCACCTTGAGCGCCTCGGCGCAGACCTCGGGCCCGATGCCATCGCCCCCGATGACCGCTATTCGCCTGTCCTTCGTGCCTGTGCTCACTGATCCTGCCCTTGTCCTCTTCTTCTCGTCTCTGTTGTCGTCTCTTCGCCAGACCGCCGGCCGGGGTGCGTTGCGTGGCCCCGCCGGAAATTGAAAAACCGCCCACGCAGTGGACGGTTCGACGGCGCGCGGGGATCTGGCGCGCCTAGTGAATAATGCCTACAGAGTGCTCGGAGCGGTCCATGACCCTTCCAGTCTCCCGCGGTCGGCCGGTCCCGTCAACCACACCCGACGGAGGGCGGCACCACACCCGACGGCGGGCGGCGACACCCCCGCTGGGAGCCGATTAGCCTTGTACCCGCCGTCGCGCTGTAATTCGCCGCCGGCAACCTCCATCCGAAGGACGCGCTGTGACCAACCCATCAACCAACGACGAGACCGTCTCGGCCAACCTCACCCAGGCCACCTACGACCGCCTTGTGGCGGAGCTGGGAGACCTGACGACCAGGGGTCGGGTGGAGATCGCCGAGCAGATCGAAGCCGCCCGGGCCCTCGGTGACCTGAGCGAGAACGGCGACTACCACGCCGCCAAGGACTTCCAAGGGAAGATGGAGTCCCGCATCCGCCAGCTCCAGGCCCTGCTCAAGAACGTCGTGGTGCTCGACGAGACCGAGCCTCGGGACGGCAGCGTCGCCGCCGGGAGCACCGTCACCCTGCGCTACGAGGGCGACGACGAGGACGACACCCAACAGTTCTTCGTGGGCTCCATCGAGGAGCGCCAGGGCGACCTCCCGGTGCTCTCGCCGAGCGCTCCACTCGGCCAGGTCCTCCTGGGCAAGAACGCCGGCGATACCGTGGAATACAAGGCCCCGGGCGGGATACTCCGGGTGGCCATCGTGGCCGTGGACCAATGACGGCACCCCGCACCCTGACCGAGAAAATCTGGGACGCGCACGTCGTCTACTCCCACGCCGACGAGCCGGACCTGCTCTTCATCGACCTGCACCTGATCCACGAGGTGACCTCGCCGCAGGCCTTCGACGGGCTGCGCCTGGCGGGCCGGACGGTGCGACGACCCGATCTCACCGTGGCCACGGCAGACCACAACGTGCCGACCACCGACATCGACCAGCCGGTGGCCGACCCGATCTCGGCCAAACAGCTCGAAGTGCTGAACGAGAACTGTGCCGAGTTCGGGATCACCTGCTACCCCATGGGGAGTCCCGATCAGGGGATCGTCCACGTGATCGGCCCCGAGCAGGGGTGGACCCAGCCGGGGATGACGATCGTCTGCGGCGACAGCCACACCTCGACCCACGGCGCGTTCGGGGCGCTGGCCTTCGGCATCGGGACGAGCGAGGTCGAGCACGTGCTCGCCACCCAGTCGCTGCCCCAGAATCGGCCAGCCACCATGGCGGTCACCGTGGAGGGCGAGTTGGCCCCGGGTGTCAGCGCCAAGGACGTGGCGCTGACCATCATCGGGACCATCGGGACCGGGGGTGGCATCGGCCATGTCATCGAGTACCGGGGGTCGGCCATCCGCTCCCTGTCCATGGAAGGGCGCATGACGTTGTGCAACATGAGCATCGAGGGCGGGGCGCGGGCCGGTCTGGTGGCGCCCGATCAGACCACCTTCGATTACGTCAAGGGCCGCGACCACGCACCCTCGGGCCAGGATTGGGAGGACGCCGTCGCCTACTGGCGCACGCTGGTGACCGATGACGGGGCTGTCTTCGACAAGGAGGTCGTGCTCGACGCCGCCACCATCACCCCCCACGTGTCGTGGGGCACCAATCCGGCCCAGGTCGCCCCCATCGGCGGGACCATCCCCGACCCCGGCGCCATGGAGGACGACGGCGAGCGGGAAGCGGCGGAGCGGGCATTGGCGTACATGGGCCTCAAGGCCGGCACCGCCATGCGCGACATACCCGTGGACACCGTCTTCCTCGGAAGTTGCACCAACTCGCGTATCGAGGACCTCCGGGCCGCGGCCGGCGTGCTGGACGGGCGCCGGGTCCACGCCGGAATGCGCGCGCTCGTCGTTCCCGGTTCGCACCGGATCAAGGCCCAGGCGGAAGCCGAAGGGCTCGACAAGATCTTTCTGGCTGCGGGGTTCGAGTGGCGCGAGCCGGGCTGTTCGATGTGCCTGGCCATGAACCCCGACAAACTGGCGGTGGGGGAACGGTGTGCCTCGACCTCCAACCGGAACTTCGAAGGCCGTCAGGGCCGGGGTGGGCGTACCCACCTGGTTTCCCCGAGGGTGGCAGCCGCCACCGCAGTGGCTGGAACCTTCGCCACACCGGAGGACCTGGACTGATGAAGCCTGTCATCATGGTCACCGGGCGCGCCGTGCCGCTCGACCGCACGGACGTGGACACCGACCAGATCATCCCGTCGGACTGGCTCAAGCGCGTCGAGCGCACCGGCTTCGGTGCCGGGCTGTTCTCCGAATGGCGCGACGACCGGGACTTCGTCCTCAACCACCCCGAGTACGTGGGCGCCACCATCCTGGTGGCCGGCCACAACTTCGGCACCGGGTCCTCCCGGGAGCACGCCGTGTGGGCGCTCATGGACTACGGCTTCGAAGCGGTGGTCTCCTCCCGGTTCGCCGACATCTTCCGGAACAACTGCACCAAACAGGGACTCCTCCCCGTGCAGGTCACGCCCGAGTTCGACCATGCCCTGCTGGCCGCGGTGGAAGCCGACCCGACGCTCGAGATCACGATCGACGTGGCCCGCACCACCATTGAGGCGCCCGCCGCCGGGCTCTCGTCCACCTTCCCGCTCGACGATTTCACCCGGGAGCGCCTCCTCAACGGCTGGGACGACATCGGCCTCTCCCTGCGGCATGCCGACGCCATCAGCGAGTACGAGGCCCGGCGTCCGGCCTTCCTGCCGTCCGCTTAGGAGTCGACCGCCACCGGCACCAGCTCGAACTTCCCGACGTCGACCGGCCCCTTGTCCGTCAGGCGCAGTTCGGGTATGCCCGAGAGCCCGGGCGCGTGACCATCGACCCGGCGGCGGCACGCCCGAACGCCGCCTCCGCAGGGCGGCGTGTGAGTATCGCTCCATGGTGACCTTTCGCCCCATGACCGACGCGGATGTCCCCGGAGCGGTGCACGCATTCGACAGCGGGTTCCTCGCCATGAGCGCCCGGTTCGGCCTCCCGGTGACGGCCAGCTCCCTCCAGAGCGATCGGCGGCGTCAGAACCGGACCCGGCATTTTCTGGCCACCGACCCGGGCGGGTCATGGGTGGCCGAGGACGACGGGGTCATTGTCGGGATGTCCCAGTCCTTCGTGCGCGAGGGCTACTGGGTACTCTCTCAGCTCGGTGCCGTGCCCGGCCGGCAAGGCCGTGGGCTCGGGCGTGAGCTTCTCCGGCTGGCGCATTCCCACGGCGACCAGCAGAGCCCGGGCACGATCCAGTGCTCCCGCGATCCCAAGGCCATGGCCCTCTATGCCGATCTCGGGTTCTCGCTCCATCCCGTGGTCGCGGCGTGGGGCCACCTGCGACCGGGGGCGGTGCAACGGCCGGACGACGTGGTGCGCTACGAGGGGGAGGGCGTCACCGACGCGCAGCTCGACGTCGTGGCGCGCATCGATCGAGTCGTGCGCGGTTCGGCCCGCCTGGTCGACATCGCAATGATGCTGTCCGAAGAGGGCAACTGCCTCCTGCTCCACGAGGACCAGGCGTACGCGGTGGCGAAGGACGATCGCATCGTGACGCTCGGTGCCTGCAACGAGGCGTCGGCCGCGCTCGTGCTGCGGGCCATGCTGGCCGAGGCTCCCGACGGCGAGACCGTGGAGGTCAACTGGCTCACGGCGGCCCAGCAGTGGGCCATCCGGGTCCTGATCGGGGCGGGCGTCAAACTCCAGCCCTACGGCCCCGTCATGGTGCGCGGCATGCCGGGCCCGCCGAGGCCGTACATCCCGAGCGGCGCTTACGGCTGAGGCGGCGTCCAGCGGTACCTGGTCCACCCCGCCATGGGGCGGGCACCGAGGCGCTGGTAGAAGTCGATGGCCTCTTCGTTCCACTCGAGGACCTCCCACTCCACCCGCCCCTCGGTGCGGGACCGCAGGTCGGCCAGGAGCGTGCCGGCGTGGCCCTGCCGGCGATGGGCCGGGCGGACGTAGAGGTCCTCCAACCAGATCCCGGACCTCCCCATGAAGGTGGAGAAGGTGCGGAACCACAGCGCGTGGCCCACGATCGAGCCGTCGTCGGCGACTGCCACCGTGTCGAAGACGGTGGCGCCTGGCTCGAACAGCACCGCGCGGAGGTCCTCTTCGGTGCAGACGCACTGGTCGGACAGGCTCTCGAACGCAGCCAGCTCGCGCACCATGGCCAGCAGTTCGGCGAGGTCGTCTGCGGTCGCCGGTCGGATCACCCCGTACGGGCCCGGTTGGCTGCGGAGACGACGGCGGCGAGGGAGGCGTCGAGGATGGAGGAGTCCCGCCCGACGCCCCACCAGGTCGACCCGTCGGGGGCGGCGCACTCGACATACGCCACGGCTGACGCGCCCGAACCCTCGGTGAGTGCGTGCTCGGAGTAGTCCTTCACCTCTAGAACAATACCGAGCTCGGCCCGCACCGCCGCTACCAGCGCGTCGATCGGACCGTTCCCTTCCCCGACGATGGTGCGGTGCTGCCCGTCGACGAGCAGCTGCGCGGTCACCGAGGTGTGTCCGCCACCCGTCGACACCTCGCTGCCCACGAGCCGCAGGCCCGCGTCCTCGGGAAGGTAGGCCTCGGAGAAGACGTCCCACATCTCCCCGGTGCCGATCACCGTACCGCTGGCCTCGGTGATGGCCTGGACCTTCTTGGAGAACTCGATCTGCAGCCGGCGGGGCAGATCGAGCCCGTGCTCGGTGTCCATCAGGTACGCCACGCCGCCCTTGCCCGACTGGCTGTTGACCTGAATGATCGCCTCGTAGGTGCGACCGGTGTGCTTGGGGTCGATGGGCAGGTACGGGACAGCCCACTCGTCGTAGTCGTCCCCGATGGAGGCCATGCCCTTCTTGATGGCATCCTGGTGCGAACCGGAGAACGCCGTGTAGACCAGGTCACCGGCATAGGGGTGCCGGGGGTGGACGGGCAGGCGGGTGGCGTACTCGGCCACCCGGCGCACCTTCTCTATGTCGCCGAAATCGAGGGTGGGGTCGATCCCCTGGGAGAACAGGTTCATGGCCAGCGTCACGATGTCGACGTTCCCGGTCCGCTCCCCGTTGCCGAACAGGGTGCCCTCGACGCGATCCGCTCCGGCCAGCACCGCCAGCTCGGCGGCCGCCACGGCGGTGCCCCGGTCGTTGTGCGGGTGCAGGCTCAGCACGACCGCATCACGGTTCTTGATGGTCCGACCGAACCACTCGATGACGTCGGCGTACACGTTGGGGCTGTACATCTCCACCGTGGCCGGGAGATTGAGGATGATCGGCCGGTCGGGCGTCGGCTCAATGACGTCCATGACCGCTTCACAGATCTCCACTGCGAACTCCGGCTCTGTCCCGGTGAAGCTCTCCGGCGAGTACTCGTAGCGGATTTCCGTGCCGGGAACGGACTGCTCGAATTTCTTGCACAAGATGGCGGCGTTCACAGCGATGTCGATGATGCCCGGCTTGTCCAGTCCGAACACGACCCGGCGCTGCAGCTCCGACACCGAGTTGTAGAAGTGCACGACGGCACGGCGGGCACCGGTCAGCGACTCGAACGTGCGTTCTATCAGTTCCTCGCGGCACTGGACCAGCACTTGGATCTCCACGTCTTCGGGGATCATCGCCTCGTCAATGATGAGCCGCTGGAAGTCGTGGTCGGTCTGCGAGGCCGACGGGAACCCCACCTCGATCTCCTTGAATCCGACCGCCACAAGTGTCTCGAATAACGCCTGCTTGCGCTCGGAGTCCATCGGGTCGATGAGCGCCTGATTGCCGTCGCGCAGGTCGACGCTGGCCCAGCGCGGCGCGCGCGTGAATTGCCGGTCCGGCCATTCCCGGTCTGACAGGACGAGGGGGATGTGCGATCGGTACTTGTCAAAGTGCATAGGTGACGGATCACAGGGCAGGGCCAGGCGACCCCGGTCCCCGTCGTCACCACTCCCTTTCTGTTCCGTTGCCATTTCTCTTTCCCTTCCTCTCTTCGCACGGGCGCCGATGCCGGCTGCTGTCGGCCCAACAAAAAACCTCCTGGCCGATGTGGCGCAGGAGGTTGCGAGCGAACGCGATGTGGCGTTCGCCGTCAGGTAAGCAGCAGGTTGGTCGTCGGGGCGTGCCTCATGGTGCAAGTGATTCTCCCATCGGGGGCGCCGAACGTCAAGGCATGAGGTGGGTAGGCTCGGCAGATGCGTCGCGTGCTCACCCTGGCTCTCCGGGCCACCTTGGCGGCCGCCGTCCTGGCCGTGGTGCGGGCGGTCCTGCTGGACCGTGCGCCGCAACGACCCCTCCACGGTGCCGATCCGGTCATCGGCAGCCTCGACACATGGCCGAAAGTGCCCCGTCGCCCTACAGACTGACCCGGTGGATGTCGAGGATCCCTTCGTCGCCCCGGAGCTGATCGACTACGCCGTCGGGCGCCGACCCGGTGGTCGAGATCACCATCATCGCCGTAGCCGCGGTGGGGCTCGGCCCGACGGCCATGGACGAGATGGAGATATCGGCCGCTCCCAGCGCGGTGCCCACGATGCCGATCATCCCGGGCCGGTCGTCGTTGCGCACGACCAACATGTGCGCCGACGGCGCCACCTCCACCACGTGGTCGTCGACCATGACGATGCGCGGCTCGCTGTTGCGCCCGGCGGAGAACAGGGTCCCGGCGACCGCGTGCGACTTCGAGCGCAGCGTGATCAGCGACTTGTAGTCGCGCGAGGTGGCGGTCGAGGTTTCACGGACCTCGAGGCCCCGCTCCTCCGCCAGCTGCGGCGCGTTGACATAGGAGACGGGTTCGTCGGTCGAGCCGCCGAAGACCCCCTTGAGGGCGGACAGGGTCAAGATCCCGGTGCTCACCGCAGCCAGGTCTCCCTGATACTCGATCTCCAGCCCGTCGGGCAGGCCGTCATGGAGACAGCCGAAGAAGCGGCCGAGCTGCTCGGCCAGCGGCATGAATGGGCGCACCACGTCGGAGACGTCGGTGGCGGCCACGTTGACGGCGTAGGGCACGAAGTCGCCGGCCAGCGCGAGCAGTACCTGCTCGGCAATGGTCACGCCGGCCTTGTCCTGGGCCTCCTCCGTCGATGCGCCCAGGTGCGGGGACACGACGACACCGGGAAGGGCGAAGAGGGGTGAGTCCGTGCACGGCTCCTTGGCAAACACATCGAGCCCCGCCCCGGCCACGATGCCGTCGCGGATGGCCTCGGCCAGTGCCTCCTCGTCGACGATGCCCCCGCGCGCGGTGTTGATGATGCGGATACCGGGCTTGGCTTTGGCCAGGAGGTCGCGACCGAACAGCCCGATGGTCTCCGGGGTCTTCGGAGTATGGATGGAGACAAAGTCGGCTTCGCCCACCAGCTCCTCGATGGTCACCAGCCGCACCCCCATCGCCCGGGCCCGCTCGGGCGAGACGAAGGGGTCGAAGCCGATCAGCTCCATGCCGAACGCGTGGGCGCGCTGGGCCACCAGCGAGCCGGCCCGGCCCAACCCGACCACGCCGAGCACCTTGCCGTGGAGCTCGACACCCTCCCACTTCGACCGCTCCCATCGCCCGGCCACCAGCGACGCGTGGGCCTGGGGGATGTTGCGGGCCTGCGCCAGTAGGAGCGCCATGGCCTGCTCGGCCACGGAGAGGATGTTGGAGGTGGGGGCGTTGACCACCATCACCCCACGCGCGGTCGCCGCTTTGACGTCGACGTTGTCGAGTCCCACGCCGGCCCGGCCGACGACCTGTAGCGAGGTCCCGGCGGCCAGGACCTCTGCGGTCACCTGGGTGGAGGAACGGATGATGAGGGCATGCGCCCCGGCAATGGCGTCCAGGAGCTCCTCGGGGCTCAGTCCCTCCTGGACGTCGACCTCGTGACCGGCATTTCTCAACAGGTCGAGGCCGCTGTCGGCGATCTTTTCGGTTACCAGTACTCGTGCCACCGCGGTGGTCTCCTCACTACCCCCCTTTGACGTCGTGCTCTTGCAGTTTCAGTCTTTCGCCTCGGCGAAGAAGCTGGCCAAACGGGATACGCCCTCCACCAGATCGTCGTCACCCAGTGCGTACGACATGCGGAAGAACCCCGGCGCACCGAAGGCCTCACCCGGGACCACCGCCACCTTGGCCTCGTTGATGCACAGCTCGGCCAGTTCCGCGCTGCTCGAGGCCCGCTGTCCCCGCAACGACTTGCCCAGCAGGCCCTTGACGGACGGGAAGGCGTAGAACGCACCCTCGGGCTCTGGGCAGACCACGCCGTCGATCTCGTTGAGCATGCGGGTGATGGTCACGCGGCGGCGGTCGAAGGCGGCTCGCATCATCGCCACGTCGTCCAACCCGCCCGAGAGCGCGGCCAGTGCGGCGCGTTGGGAGACGTTGGCGACGTTGGACGTCTCGTGGCTCTGGATGTTCGTGGCCGCGGTGACGGCGTCGACGGGACCGATGAGCCACCCGACCCGCCAACCGGTCATGGCGTACGTCTTGGCGACGCCGTTGACCACCAGGCACCGGTCGGCCAGCTCGGGCACCAGCACGGGCATGGAGTGGTGTTCGGCGCCGCCGTAGACCAGATGCTCGTAAATCTCGTCGGTCAGCACCCAGAGGCCGCGGTCGACCGCCCACTGCCCGATGGCCTCGATCTCCCCCCTCGGGTACACGGCCCCGGTGGGGTTCGACGGGGAAACGAACAACAAGGCCTTGGTCCGCGGCGTGACCGCGGCCTCCAGCTCCTCGACGGTGGAGCGGAACCCGCTGCGCTCGTCGGAGGACACGAAGACGGGCACGCCGCCGGCCAGCGCGATCGACTCGGGATAGGTCGTCCAGAACGGAGCGAGGACGATGACCTCGTCGCCGGGGTCGCACAGCACGGCGAAGGCGTTGGCGATGGCCTGCTTGCCCCCGTTGGTCACCAGCACCTGCTGCGCCGTCACCGCGTAGCCCGAGTCCCGCAGCGTCTTGGCCGCGATGGCCTCCCGCAAGGCCGGGAGCCCCGCCGTCGGGGTGTAGCGGTGGTTGGCGGGGTCACGGCAGGCCTCGACCGCCGCCTCGACGATGTGGGCCGGCGTCGGGAAGTCCGGCTCGCCCGCCCCGAAGCCGATGACGTGCTCGCCGGCGGCCTGCAGCGCCTTGGCCTTGGCATCGACCGCCAGCGTGGCCGAGGGCGCCACGGCGGCGGCCCGTCGAGATATCCGTCGAAGCTGGGTTGGCGCGTCGGGAGCAGTTGTCACGGCTGCAATGATTCCATACGTGCCCGACACCCCAGACATCATCATTCCCGACGAACTCAAGCCCTCCGACGGCCGCTTCGGATCCGGCCCGTCCAAGGTCCGCCCCGCCCAGGTCGCCGCGTTGGCCGAGGTCACGACCACCTACCTCGGGACCAGCCACCGCCAGAAGACCGTGAAGTCGCAGGTCGGACGGGTGCGCGCCGGCTTCCGTGAGCTGTTCTCCCTACCCGACGGCTATGAGGTCGTGCTCGGCAACGGCGGGACGACCTGCTTTTGGGATGCCGCGACCTTCGGGCTGATCGAGGACCAGAGCCAGCACCTCAGCTTCGGCGAGTTCTCGTCCAAGTTCGCCACCTGCGCCTCAGCCGCCCCGCACCTCAAAGACCCCCAGATCATTGAGTCCGAGGTCGGCACCCACCCGCTGCCGGTGGCGGACGGCTCGATCGATCTCTACGCCCTGACCCACAACGAGACCTCGACCGGGGTGGCCATGCCGATCCGCCGGCCCAAGGGCGCCGACCTCCCGGCCGCTGGCGGTGGGCTGGTCGCTGTGGACGGCACGTCGGGAGCCGGAGGGTTGCCGGTCGACGCCACCGAGTTCGACGCGTACTACCTGGCCCCCCAGAAGTGCTTCGCCAGTGACGGCGGCCTGTGGATCGCGCTCATGTCGCCCGCAGCTCTCGAGCGCATCGAGCGGATCTCGGCCTCCGGGCGCTGGATCCCCGCGTTCTTGGACCTCAAGACGGCCGTCGACAACTCGGTCCTGGACCAGACCTACAACACGCCCGCGCTCGCCACCATCTACCTGTTGGCTGAACAACTCGACTGGATGAACTCCAACGGCGGCCTGGAGTGGACGACCTCGCGGTGCGATCGCTCCGCGGAAATCCTCTACACCTGGGCCGAGCAGTCCGGGTTCGCCCGGCCTTTCGTGGAGAATCCCCAGCAGCGCAGCCACGTGGTGGGCACCATCGACTTCGTCGACGCGGTGGACGCGACGGCAATCGCGGCCGTGCTACGGGCCAACGGCATCGTCGACACCGAGCCGTACCGCAAACTCGGTCGGAACCAGCTGCGCGTCGCCATGTTCCCCGCCATCGAGCCCGACGACGTCGCCTCTCTGTGCGCCTGCATCAACCACGTGGTGGGCGCACTCGCCGGGTAGCCACACCCCTCGGGGCGCCCTCCGGGGGCGGGTGCGCCCCGAGCGGGCGTCAGGCGGAGCGGGCGGCGATGCGCCGGAGTGGTGGGATCGTCGGTGGCGGTTGCTGCCGGGGTGGGAGTCCCGACAGCAGCTCCGCGGTGGCGGCCGTCACCTGGCGCACCGCCCTTTCGAACGCGTCCTCTGTCTTCGGCGACGTGGACTGCACGCCGCTGACTTTGCGGACGTACTGACGCGCCGCCGCCTCGATCTCTTCGGGCGTGGCTTCTGGCTCGAGGCCCCTGAGCGTGGTGATATTCCGGCACATGGCTCCAACGTTACGCGGCGTGGCTTCGGCGTGGCTTCGGCGTGGCTCGGAGGGAGCCGGGGCGTGCTCAGCCAGGCACTGTGGGTTCAATTCCGAGTGGTACCAGATCGCGTACCACTCGGAATCCAACTCGCCACGCGGCCGTGGCCGGCGCCGGGTCACCCCCCGGAGGCGTCCTGTACCCGCGTCTTGCCGGCGGAGATGAACGGCATCATGGCCCGCAACTCCTGCCCGATCTTCTCGATCGGGTGCGCCTGGCCCTCCTGGCGGAGCGCCTCGAAGTTGGGCCGGCCGGCCTTGTTCTCGGCGATCCACTCTTCGGCGAACGCCCCGCTCTTGATCTCGTCGAGGATGGTCTGCATTTCGGCCCGCACGGCCGCATTGATGACCCGCGGGCCGCGGGTCACGTCGCCGTACTCGGCGGTGTCGGAAATGGAGTAGCGCATGCCCGCAATGCCCTGCTCGTACATGAGGTCGACGATGAGCTTCAGCTCATGGAGGCACTCGAAGTAGGCGGACTCGGGCTGGTAGCCGGCGTTGACGAGCGTCTCGAACCCGGCCGTCACGAGCGCGGTCAGCCCTCCGCAGAGGACGACCTGCTCGCCGAACAGATCCGTCTCGGTCTCCTCGTCGAACGTCGTGTCCAGCACGCCGGCCCTGGTGGCACCGATGGCATGGGCGTAGGACAGGGCAAGCTCCCGTGCCTTCCCGGTGGCGTCCTGGTGCACGGCAATGAGGGACGGCACCCCGCCCCCTTCGGTGTAGGTCCGGCGCACGAGGTGGCCCGGCCCCTTGGGAGCGACCATGGCGACGTCCACGCCTGCCGGCGGCACGATCTGGCCGAAGCGGATGTTGAACCCGTGAGCGAACATGAGGCAGTCACCCTCGTTGAGATGCGGGGCCACATGCTCGTCGTAGGCCGCCTTCTGCTCAGTGTCGGGCAGTAGGATCATGATCACGTCCGCCTCGGCGGCTGCGTCGGCCAGCGACGTGACCCGGAGCCCTGCCTCCTCCGCCTTGCGTCGGCTCCCCGATCCCTCGCGCAGGGCGACGCGGACGTCGACGCCCGACTCGAGCAGGTTGAGCG